>Ga0209341_10002915_pt1 | contig 16127 bp, 13 predicted proteins | sample RifCSP13_2_FD_184020 | JGI IMG/M metagenome (GOLD analysis project Ga0209341, IMG submission 184020) | Soil microbial communities from Rifle, Colorado - Rifle CSP2_sed 13_2 (SPAdes) (version 2) | ecosystem: Environmental > Terrestrial > Deep subsurface > Rock core/Sediment | place: Rifle...
TTCGGTTTCTTTGCCGCAATGGTCGCAGAAGTACATGGCTTGCACGGTCGCGCCCAGCCACGAGTCAAACAGCGAGCCGACGAGGCCGGCCAATGACACAATCAGTGCAGCCAATATCGCGCCCCACGTACTATAGATGTTCAGCCAATTGAAACCCTGCGCCCAGCCAAAGCCTGCGGCCATCAGGCCAATCAGCCCGGCGCCCGCGAGGGCCGCGAGAGTCCCGGTGGAGGTCACGCCGCCCGACGTTCCCACTTCCACGGCTCGTCCGTTCGTCACCAGGCGGGGCTGAGTCTTGCTCAACACGCCCAACTCGGTCGCCCAGGTGTCCGCGTTCACCGTCGCCATCGCGCCCGCAAAGGCCGCCCACCACGCGGGATGCGGCCAGAGGGAGTTCGCCAGAGCCGCGAGCGCACCTGCCCCTCCGTTCGCCAGCGTCTGCGCGAGATCGCGCTGGTGGCCTTTGCTGAATTTCTCGGCGAGGGCCTCTTTGCGCGCCTGCTTGAAATGCGAGAGCGCGCTCGACGAGACGAAAAAGACGACGAGCAGCACGCCCCACGCCCAGCCCCCGAGGCCGAAGATGGTCGCGCCGATGAGAATCGCGCCGGCCACGCCGGACTTTGAGAGCGCGCCGCGCCGATAGGCCGCAAACCCGATAAGCGCGGCGAGGGCGAGGCCGAGGAGAAGGCGGGCGAGGATCTGCATCAACGAGGAGATTGTAACCACTCACCCTACCAGCGTCCTGAGCGGAGCGGCAGTGCTTTTCTGCGGCGCAGTCGAAGGACGCGGCCCTTGCCACGGAAACGCATCCTTCGACTACAGTCCGCGAAAGGCGCGGGCTTCCGCTCAGGATGCTGGCCCCGGTGACTGGTTACAGCATTAAAGAACCCCAGCGGGAACTCCACTCGATGGCGACCGTAGTCCGGCGCGGTTTTGCCGAAGTCAATGGGCATGGCTGGACCGCCTGATCAGGCTGACGACGAGGACACCCAGCATGTAAGCGAGGCAGAGCAGGAGCAAAGAAAACTTGACGGCGGCCGAAACGCCGGCCAACGCAACGACCACTGCCAGTGAGGAGTCGGACAAAGTGGACAGGAGCGCGACGTTCTCAATCGCGTCGAACAGCCACGCCCCGAACGGCGCCAGCGTCAGCCCTAGGCCAAGGGTTTGCCACCTCTCCTTCGCGGCCCGCGCCGCAGACAACGTCAGACCAGCGAAGACGATAGCATAGGCCGGCATGAAACCGAAGTCCACCAGCAGGGATTGCCGCGCGGCGCGGCTGCCCGCCTGGCCCCAGGCCGAAATCATTTCGCGCGCCCGCGCGGGGGTGAAGGCGAACTCGAACGGGACGATGCCGTACGGCGCAAGCTGCCGGTCTATCCCGCGCAGGTAGAAAAAGAACGCGGCCATGACCGGGAATGCCAGCAGGACGATGAGCCAGAGGGTCTTTGGCGTCGGGGACTCGACGAGGCGGCGCATGTTTACGACTGGCTGGCTTTCAGCCACGCAATGGTCTCCGGCATACCTGCCTCCACCGGGCGCGGATTCCAGCCCAACTCTTTTTTCGCCTTGTCCGCGCGGGCGAGGTAAGAAAGCCCGGCGAGGTTCTGGAGCAGTTCGGCGCTGGCCAGGCGCGCGCCGCGCAGTGAGCGCGCCATCACGTCCGCCAGCCTGGAAGGCAGCCAGAGGTAGGGCGCCGGGAGGCCGGTGGCGCGCTCGCAGGCTTTGAAGAACTCGAGATAGGTGAGCGCCGGCCCGGCGAGGATGTACGTCTCGCCGGGCCGGCCTTTTTCGGCGGCCAGGCGGTGCCCCGCGGCGACGTCGTCCACGTGCGCCCAGGTGAGGGCGTTGTCCGGCCCGATCATCACTGGCAGGCGGCGGTGCGCGTACAAGCGGAACAGCCTCGTCAGTTGCGAGGTATCGCCGGGGCCGTAGACGAGGCCGGGGCAGACGATGACCAGGGGCAGGCCGCGCTGCTGCAGAGGCGCGGCCACCTCGTAATGCGCCGCGTACTTCGTGCGCTCGTATTCGGAGGCGAAGGCCAGGCCGTTGCCTCGATATGTCTCGTCAACGATCTGGCCGTGCGTGTGGCCGAAGACGGCCACCGTGGAGGTGTAGATGATCCTGGGGATGCCGAGTTCCCCGGCGAGTTCCAGCGTCTGGCGTGTGCCCTCGACGTTGATGCGGCGCATGCGCCCGTAGTCTTTCGGGCGCAGGCCGACGGCGCGCCACGCGGCCAGGTGGAAGATCACATCGGCCCCTCGCATGCCGGGGCGCATCGAGGTGGGCTTGGTCACATCGCCGGAGAGGGTGTTCACGCCCGGCGGCAGCGTCCGCGCGCGGTCCAGCGTCCGCACGAGCGCGGTCACCTCGTACCCGTGCGCCAGCAGGTCGGCGACGAGATGACTGCCGATGAAACCGGTGCTGCCGGTGACGAAGGCTCTCATGCGGACGGAGGGGCTTGCAGGCTGTCGAGGAACTCGCGGAGTTTTTCGCGCTGGCGGTCGGGGACGTAATCCATGTTGATGCGCCGCTCGTTGATCTCCCAGTACTTCTCGCGCTTGATGTGCAACAGATCCTCCGCCAGCGCGTGGACGAAGGCCGGATCGAGGCCGGCGAAGCTCTGGCGGATGAGGTCGGCCGGTTCGGGGTTTTCGGCCAGCAGGAAATAACTGGCCAGCAGCGCCTGCGCTTTCTTCACGCCCGGCAGCGGCGTCTTCGCCTGCGGGTCGTAATGCAGGAAGCGTTCGAGCAGTTTCTCGCAGTTCGGCGCGTGAGTCTCCCAGGCGCGCTGGACCAGCGTGCTCAGATCGTGGGCGACTCCTTCCACCGCGACGGGGAGCTGGCTGTCGCGGGCGACCTGTCCGTAGTATTCAAAGTAATAAGCGATCTCCAGCACCAATGCCGGGTGCTTCGTCACGAGCATCTCGGCAAAGGTGCGGTACTGGTCAAAGATGATGAATACTGAGCGCGGGTCCTTGCGCTGCAGGGAGAGGCGGACGAATGTGTTGAAGTACTCCACGACCATCTCGCGCAGCGTCGCATCGCGCCGGACAGCCTCCTCCAGCCCCAGCTTGCGCAGGGATTTGGCGGCGGTGCTGATCACGTCGTGCATTTTGGGGATGGCCGCGCTCATGATCTGCCGCAACTGGTAAAAGATTTTCATCTCCACCCAACTGCGGCTCGCGGTCAGTTCGTCCACCGCCGCCGAGGAAAACCCCAGGAAGAAGTTCGGGTCCGCGACAAACCAGGGGGGCGGCAGTTTCGGTTTGACGTCCCAGTAAGCGCGCGCCACCCGCTCCAGGCTGAAGATGCTCTCGATGGCCGTGCTGCGATCCACCCGATCAATAGAGCGGATGGTGATGTTGGCGATGTGTTCGATGCCCTCGGCTATCGAACGGCGATACCCCGCGGCTTTGGCCGGGCGGCGGGCGGCGGCGCGGAGGTCGTCAACGATTTCGGCCTCCAGCCGCTCAATCAGTGTGTTGGGGTGCAGAAAACGGAAGACGTAGTAAAGATAGGGAAACAGCAAAGCGAAGCAGACGACCACCAGCGCAAACGACAGGTGCAACTGGAAGACCGGCGTGAAATCTTCCTTGATGGCGTAGGCCGTCCACGTATTGTTGAGGTCAGCAAAGACAACCAGCGTCAACACGGCGGCGTTGACCGGGTCCCGGATGAAGAACTCCAGGAACTTGAGCGAGTACATGTTGGCCGTGAGCGGCACGGCAATGGCGACTGTGGTGAAGGCCACCGCCACCAGTTGGTTGAAGTTGCGGTTGAGGGCGTTGTTGAGATGACGGGCCTCCGCGGCGTTGAGAGCGGCCAACTTGCCCAGGGGGTACAGCCCGCTGCTCAGGTCGAGGATAAGGCCGGCGACCATGATGAGCAGCATCACCGCCGCCATGAGCACCACGCCGCGCGCTAGGATCAGGACATTGCGCTTCATACATCAATCCAAGGCGATTGTACACCCGATGCTACACCACCGTGATCTCTGAGCCATTCGGGCCTTTGGTGATCTCGATGCGCGCAGGGAAGGCGTCCTTCAGTTCGTCAAGGTGGGTGACGACCAGGATGCGCTGGAAATCCTGCTGCGCCGCGTGGATGGCCTCGACCAGCCGCTCGCGCCCTGAGGCGTCGAGCACGCCGAAGCCCTCGTCAATGATCAGCGTCTGCAGCTGCGTTCCCGCGCGGCGGGCGAGCAGCTGGCTGAGCGCCAGGCGGATGGCGAAATTCACGCGGAATTGCTCGCCCCCGGAATAATTTTCATAGGCGCGCGTCCCCAACTCATCCGAAATCTGGATGTCGAGCGTCTCGCGGGTTTCCCCGGCCTGCGTCTCCTTCTGCGTCATGAAACGGACGTGCATCCGCCCGGCCGTCATGCGCGTGAGCAGGGCGTTGGCCGAAGCTTCAATCTCCGGCACCGCCGCCTCGATCATCATCGCCGGCACGCCCTTCTTGCCGAAGGCCTCGCGCAGCTCGACGTATAACCCTTGTGCCTCGGCCAACCGGTTATAGTCGGCGCGCTTCGCGTCGCGCTGTTTGGCTAACCCTTCCAGCGCGGCGAGTTTCTGTTGGGCCGCGCCCAGCCGGGCCTTGACCAGCGTGTCTTCGTTCCGCAGTTGATCCAGCGCTCTCTGCCTCGCTGCCGAGTCGCGCAGGATGGCTTCGTACTGGCTGGCCTCGGCTTCCAGTTTGTCGCGCTGAGCGCGGTCCGTCTCGATCGAAGCCGCCCAGCGCACGCGGCGCTCGGTCAGCCCCGCGATTCTGCCTCGGGCCTCCTCCGCTTGCGTCAGCGCCGCCTGCAAATCGGCTGCCTGTTTGATCAACGGCGGCTTCTCGCGCAGTTCGGCGTTGACCTGATTCAGCGTTCGATCCAGCGCCGCCTGCTCGTCGGTCAGCGTCTTCAATTGCTCCAGGTTAACGCGATAACGCTCGCGCCGCGCCTTGACTTCCGCATCCAACTCGGCGACCAACTGGATACGCTCGGCCTCGGACAGGGGCTGGCCGCAGGTGGGGCAGCGCGGCTCGGTCGCGGTTTGCAGCGTCTCGACGCGCCTCTTCAACGTATCCGCCTCGACTTTGGCGGAGTCGTTCTGCCCGCGCAGTTGCGCCGCGCGTTCGCCCTTCTCCTGCCGCGCCTGGGTCGCCCGCTCATGTTCGGCTTCGCGCTCGTCGAGTTGGGCCAGGCGCTGTCGAACGGCCTCCAGGTCGCGCGCGATCGCCGCTGCGTCCGCGCGGGCCTGGGCTTCGCTTAGGTCCGCGTCGAGCGCCGCGAGTTCCTTCTCGGCGTCACGGACTCGCTTCGCCAGATCATCGAGCTGCCGCTCCAACGCGATCATCGCCTGCCGCGCGGCGTCAACCTTCGCCCACCCGGCCTCGGCCTCCCGCAGGCGCTCGCCGACCTCGATCACCCGCGTCTGCGCCTCGGATAACTCGCGTTCGTAATCGCCCCGCCGCCCCAGCTCGGTCTCGATCTCCCTCAGCACCGCGTCCAGCCGGGACATCTCGTCGTCCATCGCTTTGATTTTTTGCTTGGCGCGGTCTTCGTACCGCTCCCACTCCTGCAGGCCGAGAATGTCGGCGAGCACCTGCTTGCGCTCGGTCGGCCGCTTGGCCGTGAACTCGTCGGCCTTGCCCTGCATGAGGTAGGCGGAGTTGACGAAGGTCTCGTACGTGAGCCGCAGAGTGCGGGTGATCTTGTCCTGCGTTTTGGGGATGGTGGCCTCGCCGATGGAGACCCACTTGCCCTGTGCGTTCTGGGCCTGGAAGTCGAGCACCCCGCCCGCCCCCCGGCCGACGCGCTTCGCGCGCACCACGCGGTAAGCCTGATCCTGGAGCGCGAACGTGAACTCGACCCGCATCTCGGCCTGCCCGGCGTGGACGAGTTCGGCGTCGGTCTTGGAGCGCGCACGGCCCCACAAGGCCCACGTGATCGCGTCAAGCAGCGACGACTTGCCCGCGCCGTTTTCGCCCGCTAAGACGGCGACGTGGATCCCGGTGAAATCCAGCGGCGCGGGATTGCGGTAGGCGAGGAAGTTCGTCAGCTCGAGACGGATGGGGATCATGAAATGTCAAATGGGCAAATGACAAATGTCAAGATTTGAAATTTTACATTTGTCATTCCTCAAACAATCCTTCCGCCGCCTCCAGCAGCCGCTTCACCTGCTCCAGTGATTTGTTCTTCGCTGCGAAATAGCGTTCGGTCCACTGTAACGGCGTGAGCGATTCCGGCGCGGCGCTGACGCCGGCCACGCGCGTCTCGCGCTCGACCTCGGCGCTGATGGCGGCGACGCTCGACGCCGGGGCGAGGGCGTTTTCGATCGCGCGCCGCCGCAGCGCGGTCTCCTGCCCCTCGCGCAACCGGATGAGCACGCGGACGATGGCGCCCTCGACGTCCCGCTCCTGAATCTTGGCGACGACAACAGCCGTGGGGTCGTCTTCCTCGCGCGCGTCAACTTTGATGGTGCGGAACGGGCGGGCATGGACTTTGACGAAGTCCCATTTGGTCCCGCCGCGCTCAAGACTGAGCCAGCAGAAGCCCTTGTCTTCGACTTCTTCCCCGAAGTCAATGCGTTCGAGGGAGCCGGAGTAGACCACGGGCGGAATCCGGCTCTCCCCCGCTCCCCCGCTCCCCTGCTCCCCTGCCGTCAGATTCTGGTGCTTATGAATGTGCCCCAAGGCCACAAAGTCCCACGCCGGGTCGGCCAACGCAGATTTCTGGATGACGATGTCGCGCCCGAGCATGACGCTGCGCTCGGAGCCGTAGGTCGCGCCGCTCACCGAGAAGTGGCCGACGAGGACGCGCGGCATGTTATGCTCAGCCGCTTCTTTAGCGAAGTCGGCCAGCAGGCCGGAGACGGTGCGCTCGACGGCGCGGTCCAGTTCTTCGACCGAGGCGCCTTTCAGGTCTTCCTGGGTGACCAGGCGATTGCGCACCGGGAACGGCATCCACGCCAGAAACACGGGGCCGCGTTTGGTGTGCAGCACCTGCGAGCCGGGCGTGCGGCCCACGACGATGTTCGGGACTTCGAGCGTGCTGAAGATGTCCACGGAAGTCGCGCGCGCGGCCATGCCGGGGATGTCGTGGTTGCCGACGAGCATGAAGACCGGGATTTTGTCGGCGAGGCGCTTGATACGGCGGGCAAACTCGCGCTGCTGGGTCGGGTCGGGGTCGCGGGTCTTGAAGGCGTCGCCCGCGAAGATCACGAGATCGGCCTCGTGGTCGAAGGCATATTGGATGACCTCGTCGAGGCGGTCGAGGAAGTCGCGGATACGGCTGGAGATGCCGGTCTGCGAGTCGAGTCTGCCGTAGTTTTCCATGCCGACGTGGAGGTCGGCGAAATGGAGGACGCGGATGGGGGGCATAGGGCGGATAGCCGATGGCGTATGGCGTGTTCCGTTGGCTGAGACGAGGCAACGGGTCTTACGCGAGCAAAGCGCGCTTCCAGGCGGGAGGCACGCGCTTAGTATTGTAGAGGATTTCGCGCGCGCCGAGAAATGCGGCCAGGTCCTCCACGGCGCCGGCCACGGCGCGGCCGGCCGTCTTCGGGGCGTCCGCCTCGGCGTAGACGGCGTTGACGGTCAGCACGCCGCGCTCGCGGTCCATCTCCGGATCGAGGCGGCCAATGAAGCGGTCGCCGTGCAGGATGGGGAGGACGTAGTAGCCGTATTGACGCTTGTGCTTCGGCACGTAGATTTCCATGGTGTACTTGAAGTTGAACAACTGCTCCGTGCGCTTGCGGTCGCAGATGAGGTTGTCGAAAGGAGAGAGCAACGTAGTACGCCCGCTCGCTTCGCTCGGGGTGCTTCGCGATATTCCGTATTCCGTCTTGAGAGCGTCGAGCAGGGGCAGGTCTTCGGAATGAATGTACCACGCGCCGGGCCATGCCTGGCGTCCATCTCTAATCTCTACTCTCTTGATGGTCCCTTCGGTTTCGAGGTCGGCGAGGACGCGCGTCAGATTGGGGTAGCGGCCCCGAATGAAGTGCTGGGTAATGTGGCGGGGGGTGGCGACGCCGAGCGCGCGCAGCGCCTTTTGCGCGGCGATCCGCACGAGTTCGCGCTCCGACAGCCGGTCGCGGGGCGTCCACGCCGGCAGGAGGCGCTCACTCAGGTCCCACAGTTTCTGAATCCCGTCGCGCCCGGCGACCATGATCTTCCCGCCGATCCACAGGAAGTCGAGCATCCGGCTGATGTTGCGCCCCGAGGTCCAGCCGGTGGAGACCCACGCCTCGGGGTCGAGGCCGTCTTCTTCGATGTGACGCGAGAGGAGCGGGCCGTCGCGCCGAACGCGCTGGAGGACGTAGCGCCTGAGTTTTTCGTTTTGCCTGACCCACGCGCGGGTGCGCCCGCTCCAGGGGTAGGCGCGCATGAGCGGGCTGTAGAGCGGGTAGTCCTCGGTGAGGACGATGGAGGCGCAGTGCGCCCAGTACTCGAAGACCCTGCGCTCCTGCCAGAGGAGTTGATCCAGGTGCGTCGGGTCGTGCGCGCCGAGGCGGCTGAACAGCACCAGTTGATGGCTGCGCGCGACGACGCCGATCGGGTCGAGTTGCAAACAGCCCAGGTCGCGCACGACTTCTATCATGCCATCGGCATCCGGCTTTGGGAGCGGCCCGGCCAGGCGTTGCTTAGCGATGGCCAGGCGGCGGGCGAGCGGGGGGGAAAGTATCGGAAGGTTGGTCATAGTGGTGTGAAGGACTATCCGTGTATCGAATTGGCGCTATACTATGGCGCGCCACGTAAACCCAACTCACTCCCGGAGGAGTCTCACCTATGTGTTACGACAACGATGCCCGTCCGCCCGAACCGCCCGGCATCGGCGGCGGCGGGGGCGGCCTGGGGGAAGACCTCACCTTAACTGCGGCCGATGGCAATCAATTTATGGCCTTTGTGGCCCACGCCGACCGGCCTCAAGGCGCGCAAGTCCTCATCTACCCGGATATACGCGGCCTGCATCAATTCTACAAGGAACTGGCGCTGCGCTTCGCCGAAGCCGGGTTCACGGCGCTGGCGATGGATTACTTTGGACGCTCGGCGGGGCTGACCGGGCGCGACGACGCCTTCGATTTTCAACCCCACGTCGCCCAGATGACGCTGTCCACATTCTTTACGGATGTGAGGGCCTCGGTTTCGCATCTGCGCTCCCTCGCGCCGAAGTCGGAACCCATCTTCACGGTGGGGTTCTGCATGGGCGGCGCCCTGTCGCTCTATTCCAGCACGGAAGATTTAGGGCTGACCGGCGTGATCGCATTTTACGCCGGGATGCGGCGCGTCTGGGACGAGCAGAAAGGCGCGCTGCCGGAGGCGATGCTTCAGGGCAGGGTTCCTGTGCTGGGCTTGTTCGGCGGCGCCGACCCGGCCATTCCTACCGAACAGGTGCAGGCGCTGGACGACATCCTCGACCAAACCGGCGTCTCACACGCCATCCATATCTACGCTGGCGCGCCGCACAGTTTCTTCGACCGCCGCTATGCGGAGTGGAGGATCGCGTGCGACGATGCCTGGTCGAAGATATTCCAGTTCATCGAGACGCATAAGAAAGCATCCTAAGGCTCGAAGAGTTTGCCGGGGTTGAGGATGTCGTTGGGGTCAAGCGCGGCCTTCAACCTGCGCATCACGTTCAGGCTGTCGCCGTGCTCAAGGCGCATGTACCGGCGCTTGCCGAGGCCCACGCCGTGTTCGCCGGTCGCCGTGCCTTCCATCGAAATCGCGGCCTCGATGATCTCCTTCTCGGCGGCGACGGCGAGGGCATGACTCTCGGAGTCGCCGGGAGTGTAGGGAATCAGCGGATGCAAGTTGCCGTCGCCCGCGTGCCCCACCAGGGAGCCTTGCAGACCCCGGGCGGACATCGCCTTCTCCGAAGCCGCCACCAGTTTGGGGAATTCGGAAACCGGCACGGCCACGTCGCCGATCAGGAACGAGCGGCCCGGATTGGAGCGTACGAGGGTTTCGTAGGTCTGGTGACGCACGCGCCACAGGCGGTCGCGCTCGGCGCGGCCCAGCCCGGCCTCGAAGCTCACACAGCCCTCCTCCTCGCAGATTGTCTTGACCACGGCAAGTTCTTCTTCGAGGCCCGCCTCGCTCGCACTGTGAAATTCCATCAGCAAGGTGGGCTGTTCGGGCAGTGCGAATTCACCCGTCGCGTTGATGGCGCGCAGCGTGACCGGGTCGAGGAACTCCAGCGCCGCCGGAATCAGCCCGCTCCCCATAATGCTCGACACGACCCTCGCGGCGTTCTCCAGTGAAGGGAACGACGCGACGGCGGCGCTGAAATTCTCCGGCAGCGGCGCCAGTTTCAGCGTCGTCTCCGTCACCACGCCCAGTGTCCCCTCCGAGCCGATGAAGAGGTGGATGAGGTCGTAGCCGGAGGACGATTTCCGCGAGCGCGTCCCCGCGCGAATGATCTCGCCGGAGGGCAGAACGACTTCGAGGCGCAGGACGTTGTCTTTCGTCGCGCCGTACCGGGGAGTGCGCGTGCCCGCGGCGTTGTTGGCGATCATGCCGCCGATGCTCGCGTTGGCCCCGGGGTCGGGCGCGAAGAACAGGCCGTGTTTCGCGAGCGCCGCGTTCATGTCCTTGTACAGAATCCCGGCCTGCACGTCGGCCTGAAAGTCTGCCGCGTGGACGCTCAGGATTTTGTCCATGCGCCGCATGTCCAGCACGATGCCGCCATAGAGTGGGATGGGGTTCCCCGACAGGCTGGTTCCCGCGCCCCAAGGCGTGACCGGGATTCGCCGCCGATTCGCGTGCTTCAAGATCGCGGCAACTTCACTCGTCGCCCCCGGCCAGACGACCGCCGCCGGGCGGCGTGGCTCGTAGAAGGATTGATCCCTGGCGTGCTGATCCAGGTCTGCGGTTTTGATGGAGACCTGATTTTCGCCCACCACCGAGGCGAGGAAGGCTAAGTCGTCTGGTGCGAGGCCTTGCAGATAGTCTGTCATCTCATTGACTGTCGTTTACTGACCCGGCGTTTTGAGAAAGGCGATCAGCGCGTTGATCTCGTCATCCCTCAACCCCAGTGTGGGCATTTGGGTCCCGGGCTTGACGGCGGAAGGGTCCCTGAGCCACTTTTGCAGGAAGTCCGGGTTGGCTTGCAAGCGCGTGAGGTTGGGGCCGATGGAGAAGTCGGCGAAGGGTTTGCGCGCTTCAGCCACGGCGGCGTGGTTGTGGCAGACGATGCAGCCTTTGGCGAGGAACAACGCCCGGCCTGTCTCCGCGGAGGAAGGGATGGCAGATCGCACCGCATGGTTGTTGGCGGCTGAGGCCAGGCTCACCGTGCTGACCAGGGCGGCTGCAAGCATGAGCGCGGCGGCCCACGGGGAGCGCGTCCGCACGAGAATAACCAACGCGCCCACCGCGCCGAGCAGGCTGAGGCCGCCCACCATCATCGCCGGGTTGGCTGCGCTGTCCCCCGCGCTGCTGGCGGGCGCCGAGGCCAACACGTTCAGCCGGGGCATCGGTTGCGGGGCGAAGCCGAAGGCGTCAATGTGCCAGTCCCACGCCCCGGCTTCCGGGAAGGTCAGCCTCGCCGCGTAATGGCCGGTTGGGCCTTCGGGTTTGGCGAACAGGGTGAGGGCTTCTTTTGTCTCCGGGCTGTGGAGGATGATCTTAGGCTCAAGCCCTTCCATCGGGCGCTGGCCGTGCTGGCGCACCACGAAGCCGATGGCGAGCGGCTGTCCGGCGATGACCTGGGTTGGCAGGTCGTCGAGCGTGACGACCCCCCAGCCTCCGGCATAGATGCTCACGGCGGGGAGGGTCAGCGCGAGGAGCGTGAGCGCGATGAGGGTAAGGCGAAGGGACATTGGGCGTGACATGGTGGTCTCCTTAATCTTAATCTTGTCCGCGAATTGACGCGAATCAGGTGCGGCGCACTTCTAAGGCACGTCGCACCTGGCCAGGCTCTACCGAATGGGTTTCAGCGACTCGGCCATCCTCACGGCTTCTTCTAGCGGCAGGTCGGTTTCCAGGCGGTAGGTGATGGGGCCGTCAGTCCAGATCAGGACGCGCCCCTCGATCAGCCGCCGCACATCAAGGTCGCCGCTGCGCAGCTGCATCACGTACGGCCCCTCGGCCCACACGGCGGTCTGGCCGTTGACGCTCGTCGTCTGAATCGCGGCCGGCTCGATCTTGGTGACGCATTCTTTGCACGCGAGCAGGTGCAGTGCGAGCCGTACGCGGTCAGGCTGCTGCGGGTCGAGCCAGACGAGGAGGACCATCGGCCCGCCGAAGTCTTGCAGGTAGACGTGATCGGGTTGGCCGAGATCGGCAGGATAAGTGGGCAGGGAGATAGGGAAGCCCAGGCGGGTGTGCGCGTCTTCGAATGTGGTCTCGCCCCCGATGTCGAGCAACGAAGGCAGCGGGGTTGAGGTCGGGTGCGGAGTGGCGGTCGGGAACGGCGTGCCGGTGGGCGGTGGGAGCGTGGGCGTGGCGGTGGGCGCGATGAGGAAGATGCGCACGCCGCCGATGCGCAGGAGCGCGACGATCCCAGCGCGCACCTGGGGCACGGACAACAACAGGGCCAGCAGCAAGGCCGCCAGGGCGACCCAGACCCACTGCGGGCGGCGCGCCCCGGTCGGGTGCGGAGGTTCCGCCGCAAGGCGAGTCCGCACGGCGCGAGCCACATCCGGCGTGGGCGGATAGGGCAGCGCGCGCGCCGTCTTCCGCAGATTCGATTCCCACCGATCCATCGCTTCGTTCATTCTTCCAGACTCTCACGCAGGGTTGGGAACTCGCGTTCCACGACTGTTCGCAGGCGCTGCAAAGCGCGGTGCGTGCGCGACTTCACCGTGCCGGGCGCAATCTCTAAGGCTGTCGCCGCCTCGGCTTCCGAGAGGTCGAGGAAATAGCGCAGGTAGATGATTTCCTGGTCGGGCTGGCTCAGGCGGCGGACGGCCTGCCACAGGGAGTGCGCCTCTTCGGCGGTCGGCCCGGACTCGCCCGGCCCAGGCGGACTCTCACCCCTGGCGCGGGCGAGGGCCTCGGGATCGAGCGTGACCAGCCGCTGCAACGCGCCGAAATAGCGCCCGATGGAGCGGCGCTGGTTGCGGGCCAGGTTGCCGGCGATGCGCAGCAGCCACGGGCGCAGGGGGCGCGAGCCGTCGAAGCGTTCGAGCGCGCGGTAAGCGCGGATGAACGTCTCTTGGGCGACGTCTTCCGCCTCGTCGGCATCGCCGAGGAGCAAGTAGGCCAGCCGGAAGACGGCCTGCTGGTGCTCGCGCATCAATACCTCCCACGCCGCGCCGTCCCCCCGGCGGGCGAGGGAGATCAAATCCATTTGGCTCACTGTTACTCAATATACACCGGCTGGCCGAAAGGGTTCCGGGGAAAGGGATCAGCGGATGGAGACGGCGGCCAGGCGTGGGCGTCCTGCCGCTTCGTCCGAGTGCATGTCACTTTGGGGGCAGACAAGCGCCCTGACCCTTCGGCTTCGCTCAGGAGAGCGGCGCGCCCTAAGAGAGTGTTTCTTAAATCGTAAAATGCAGCCTGTCACCCTGAGCAACGCGAAGGGTCTCTACCCCAATCAGGCGCAAAACACGATTAGCCGGAGATGCTTCGCTTCGCTCAGCATGACAGTTCAAGGTTGCTGACCATTTAAGAAACAGTCTCTAAGCGGCGCACCCTGAGCGGAGCGTTAGCGAAGTCGAAGGGCCACCTTCGCCCCAGAACTGACATACACCCCTTCGCCCACCTGACTTGACGGAGCGGCTCAGAGACCATAGACTTTGTCCGGAATAAGGTTTTGGCGTTTAGAGGCGCGCACCATGATCAAACCCTTCCTCCTCCTCACCCGGCCGTTCATGAGCGCCATGCCCGCCCTGGCGACGGTCATCGCCGTCCAGATCGGTTCCCCGGGGCAGGCGCTGAGCTGGCCCGCGCTCACCCTGGGCGCGGCGAGTGCGTGTCTGTCGGCCGGCTCCATGGTCATCAACGACTGGTTCGACGCCGAGATTGACAAGATCAACAAGCCCACCCGGCCCATTCCCTCGGGGCAGGTTAGCAAGACGCACGCCCTGGTGTTTGCCCTGGCCCTCTTCGCCGCGGGCCTGGCCAGCAGCCTCGTCGTCCGTTACGACCTGGCCGTCAGCGCTGGCATCGTGATTCTCTTGAGCGCGGCGTATTCGTGGTTCCTCAAGCGCTTTCTCCTGGTCGGCAACGTGCTCGTGGCTGCGGTCAGCAGTTACCCTCTCTTCGCCGGGGGCCTATTGACCCACGGGTTAAGCAAGCTCGTCATCCCCATCGCAGTCACATTTATTTTCATTTTCGGCCGCGAGATTCTCAAAGACGTCGAAGACACGCAGGGCGACGCGCGGTTTGGCGTGATGAGCATTGCCAACCGGTGGGGAGTTGGCCCGGCGGTTTACGTGGGCCTGGCGCTGATGAGCCTGGCCCTCCTGGTGGCGATAGGACAGTATCTGCTCAAGATCAACGACGAATGGTTTTTGATCTGCCTGGGGCTGGCCCTCGTGCTCGACGGCTGGCTGGCGTATCGCCTGCTGCGTGACCGGTCGGAGCGCAATGTGGCGAAATCGCTCGACCTCTCGGCGATCATCCTGCTCATCGGCAGTTTCGCCTTCGTCACTGGCCTGCGCTAACCCGAATGGAGTCGCCGCGCTTCAGACCCTGGCCCTGCCAGCGCCGCCGACGGCTGCTCATCCGCGCCTATCTCTATCAAAGTGACGAGGCTCAATCCTGAATGGGGCGCTGCTCTGGATGGAGCCACGGCAGGTATGCCCTCCGAGTTCTTCGACGTGATGATTGTGGGCAGCGGGCCGGCCGGGACGTCAACTGCCCTACACTTGCTCCAGCGCGACCCGGCCTGGGGCAGCCGTCTGCTGATCCTGGAAAAGGAACGCCACCCGCGCGAAAAACTTTGCGGCGGCGGCCTGACGCGCTATGGCGAGTCCTTGCTGGGCGAGTTAGGCGTGCTGCCGCTCGGCGTCCCGCACGTGAACATCCGCGAAGTGCGCCTTCGGTTCGAGGAGCTGACCCTCGTCATCCACCGCGATCCGATCTTCCGGATCGCGCGGCGGGCGGAATTTGACGCGTGGCTGATCGCCTGCGCCCGCGACCGGGGCGCGCGCCTGCACGAGGGTGAGGCCGTGACCGGTATTGAGATGCGCCGCGACCACGTGAGGGTGACGACGACGCACGCGTGCTATCACGCCAAAGTGCTGGTCGGCGCGGATGGGTCAAAGGGAATGGTGCGCGTCCTGGCGGGCCTGGAGAGGCCGAGCCGGGTGGCCCGGCTGTTAGAAGTGATTACGCCCGAAGACCCGGCCACCACCCCGGAGTTCGTCCAGCAATTTGCCACGTTTGACTTCACGCCGATGAAGCACGCCCTGCAGGGCTATTACTGGGACTTCCCCTCGCTGGTGGGCGGACGCGCCCACATGAATCGGGGCCTTTTCGACGCGCGCGTGCAGCGGCATCGGCCGCGCGCGCCGCTCAAACATCTGCTGGCGCAAAATCTGGCAACCCGCGCTCGGTCACTCACGGATGTGGAACTGCAAGGTCATCCCTTGCGCTGGTTTGATAGGCAAGGGCCTTTCAGCCGCCCTCACGTGTTGTTGGTCGGAGACGCGGCGGGCGTGGACCCGCTGTGGGGGGAGGGCATCTCGTTTGCGCTGGGCTACGGCAAGGTCGCCGCGCAAGCCATCGAGGCGGCTTTCCATTCAGGCGATTTCTCATTCCACGATTACGGTCGGCGGATTCTGGCCGACCCGCTCGGCCGGACCCTGCGCCTTCGCCGCTTCGTCGCTGATCTGCTCTACCGCAGCCCAGGCCGCCGGGTATGCCGGCTCCTGCTGAACGCTATTCCACTGGTTGTATCGCTTCGGCTTTTCCCCGTGAAAAACGACATCTGCCATATCCGCCGCTCGGCCTGACCATCGCCTCCGTTTTCCGGTTTCGGTTAGATCAGCAGACCGTGCACAAAGTCCGCCACTTGCGCGTTGTAGCGATCCGCGTGTAGCAGGTTGTAGTTATGCCCGCAGCCCGGATACAAGACCAACCGGCTGTTGGGGATGAGCGCCGCCATTTCCCGTTGAAGCCGGGCGCTGAAGATGCGATCCTCCTCGCCCCCGGCGATGAGCGTGGGGCAGGCGATACGGGGCAGGAGCGGG
>Ga0209341_10002918_pt1 | contig 16114 bp, 9 predicted proteins | sample RifCSP13_2_FD_184020 | JGI IMG/M metagenome (GOLD analysis project Ga0209341, IMG submission 184020) | Soil microbial communities from Rifle, Colorado - Rifle CSP2_sed 13_2 (SPAdes) (version 2) | ecosystem: Environmental > Terrestrial > Deep subsurface > Rock core/Sediment | place: Rifle...
GTGATTGCGAAGGCGCGGGCCCACCGCCGGTGAGCCTCACATATAGCCGGACTTCTGGAGCGTCATCAGGTCTTCCGTGCTGAGCTTCTCGCCCTTGCGGAAGCGCTCGAAGATCTGCTCCGCCTGTCGCTTTACGCCGCCCTCCGACTCCTCGGGCTCCTCGTGGTGCCCCTTCTGCCGGATCCCGTGGATGATCTTGTCGTAATCGTGGACCTGGCGGATGAACTCGATGTGCTTCTTGTGTTCCTCGTCCGCGAGCATCTTCGTCTTGATGAACTCCTCCTGCGCGCCGTCCGCCTCCCGCCGGAGCGCGTCCCCCTGCTCGAAGAGACGGACCATCTCGTCGTGCTCCGTCTGCGCGGCCTCCGCGAGCTCCCCCACGCTCCTGTGCGCCGCCTCCGCGGTGTCCTTCGCGATGCGGAGTTCCTCCATCGCCTGGCGGACCTCCTCGTCCTGCTCCAGCTCCTTCTCCCGCTTGCGGATCTCCGCCTGGAGGCGGCCCATCCCCTCGATCAGGGCCTTCTCCTCGGAGGGCTTGAGGACCGCCGTCTGCTGCCGGAATTCCAGCTCCCGCAGCTCCCACTTCAGGCGCGCGACCGGCACGCCGCCCCGCGGGGCCTTCGTCCGCTTCAGGTCGTTGACCTTTGCGAGCAGCTCGTTGACCTTGCGGTTCCACTTGTCCCGCTCCACCTTCGCCGCCTGGACCTGCGCGTTCAGGTCGTCCCGCTTCTGGCGGTGCTGCGTCGCCTGCTCCACGAACCCGCGGACCTGCGAGTTCAACTCGTCCCGTTTCTCGACCCAGATCCGCGTCGCCAGGTTCAGTTCGTCCCGGCGCCGCCGATGCTTCTCTGCCTCGCCGTTCGCGAACTCGCGTTTCGACTCCAGGTCGTCGAGAACGGCGACGGGGACCTCGACCGCCATCCGGGCGTCAAGAACTTCGGCGTCGTTATAACCTTTTCTGCCGATTTCTAACCCTTAGGCGCGGCGTCAGGGTTCAGGATCTTCCGCACGATTTCGTCGAACGCGTCCTCGACGTGCTCGCCCGTCTTCGCACTCGTCAGGAACGTCGGCCAGCTCCGCTCCTTCGAGAACTTGCGGATCTCCGGCTCCTTGAGCGGGTGGTCGGCCATGTCGTTCTTGTTCGCGAGCAAGCAAACGGGGATGTCGCCCGCCACGCTCGTGATCGCCTGCGCCCACCCGTCGAGCTCCGTCATGGTCTCCGGGCGGGTGACGTCGCACACCGCGATGATCCCGTGCGCGCCGTGGTAGTACGCGTCCTTCAGGAGCTCGCGGACGTTCTTGTTCCCCCAGATGTCCCAGAGGATCATCGTGACCGCGGCGTCCCCGCGCTTCTCGTCGTGGTACGGGAGCTCCTTCTTCGTGACCTTCGCCCCGAGGGTCGCGATGTACCGGTCGTCGTACTCGTCGAGCACGTACCGGCGGATCAGGGACGTCTTGCCGACCATGGGCTCCCCGGCGAGGCACACCTTCACCTTGATCCGCTGTTTCTCCATCGGTTCACCGGGGGAGGGGGTATTCTCGGAGGACGGAACATCCCTTCTACGATATATTGGTAAGCCCCAGATTATCTCGGCAGTGACCAACAACCAAGAGGTCCCTCAACCCGTTGGCCATGCGATCCGCGCCCGCCGGTGGGCCGGCGCGCCCGCCTGGAAGCAGTACTGGATGGTGTCGAAGTCCTGGCGGAGTGTGGCCACGTCGCGGGCGACCGCCGCGGGGTCCTCATTGTCCACGACGACGCGGCCGATCAGCGCCGCGACCTCGTCCATTTGCGCCTCCCGCATCCCGAGCCGCGTCAGCTCCTGGCTCCCGAGCCGGATCCCGGACGGATGGACGGGGGACGTGTCCGTCGGCAGCAGGTTCTTGTTCGCGACGATGTGCGCTTTCTCGAGGGCGAGGGCGACCTTCGCGCCGCCCCCGTGCGCCTTCACGTCCACTGCCACGATGTGCGATTCCGTGAACCCGAACTTCTCCGCCAACACCGCCAGTCCCCGTGCGTGCAGCGCTTCGGCCAACGCCTTCGCGTTCCGTACGACCTGATCCGCATATGCGCGCCCGAACTCCAGGTGCTCCGCGAGCGTGATCCCGAGCGCCGCCATCGCGTGGAGGTGGTGGTTGCTCACGACCCCGGGGAAGACGCCCCGCAGGAGCCGTTTCTCCATCTTCTCGTCTCGCGGCTCCGCGAGCAGGATCCCGTGCTGCGGGCCGGGCAGCGTCTTGTGCGTGCTCCCCGTGATCACCTCCGCGCCCTCGCGGAACGGGTCCTGGAACTTCCCGCCCGCGATGAGGCCAAGGACATGGGCGGCGTCGTACCAGACGTAGCATCCGAGGTCCTGCAGCGTATCCCGCAGCTCCTTGAGCGGGGTCGGGAACAGGAAGACGGACTGGCCGAAGAGGGCGATCTCGGGCTTCGTCGCCTTGAGGACCTTGATCGTCCCGTCGACATCGATGTTCATCGCGTCCAGGTCGAACGGATACGTGACCGCGCGCATCCCCCGCACGCCGACCGCGCCGAACTTGGCGGTGGAGATGTGCGCCCCGTCGCTCAGGGCGACGGTCGTGATCAGGTGGCCCGGCTCGCCGAGGGCAAACAGCACCGCCAGGTTCGCGTTCGTCCCGGAGATCGGGCGCACGTCCGCGTGGCGGCACCGGAACAACCGCTTCGCGAGCTCCGTGACGCGGACCTCGACGGCGTCTACGTATTCGTTCCCCTGATAGTACCGCTCCCCCGGAAGGCCCTCCGCGTAGCGGTCCTGGAAGTCGATGAGGAGCATCTCCCGCGCGAGCGGGCTGATCAGGTTCTCCGACGCGATCATCGGGAGGGACGAGGAAAACCACGCGTGATGGCGGTCGACTTGGTCCTGTAGGAAGGCGACGTCCTCGTTCATGTCTCCCCAGCGGAACGTGACAGTTTCGATAAATAGGTTCGCCCTCAGAACACGCGGACCTTGCCCGCGACAACCCTGTCCTTCAGCTTGTGGACATTCGCAAGCCCCTCGTCCACAATGCCTTCGATCGTCCCCTTCACCTTCCCGAGCTTCACGCCCTTCGCAAGCGCGAGCTGCGCGACCGCAACCTGCGGCTCGTCGATCGGCTTCCCGATCTGGGAGACGATGCGGACCCACACCTCCTCCACGTCGCCCTCGCACTCCTCCGCGACCTTGTGCGCGACGTCGAACGAGAGAAGGTTATACAGCTTCCCGACGTGGGTCACGGGATTCTTCCCAGCCGCCGCTTCGAGGCTCATCGGGCGGTACGGCGTGATGAGCCCGTTCACGCGGTTCCCGCGGCCGACGGACCCGTCGTCCCCGTTCTCGAGTGAGAGGCCCGTCACGGTCAGGTACACGATCCCCTCGTAGTAGTTGTCGCCCGTGTTCACGTCCACGGCGACGTCCCGGTTCGTGATCTTGGCGGCGTTGTCCAGCACGCGTTCCCGGAGCTCCTGGATCACGTTCACGTAGTGGTCCTTGTCCGGGACGAACTTGTCCACGATTGCGGCGGCGACGGTCAGGCGGATCTTGTTCCCGTTCCGCACGGCCATGACCTTGACGTCCTGCCCGACCTCGGGGAGGTCCTTCTTCAGCGGCCCGTTGATTAACTCCTCCGTCCGCAGGGTGAGGAGCTCCGTCTCGCTGTACGGGGCGCCGCACACGCCGAACGACGTGTCGTTCGCCAGCTGCTTCTGCGTCTCGTACAGCCCCCGGAGGTCGATGCTCCCCTGACCGATCTTGCAGTCGATCACGACGTCCGCGTCCACGTTGAGGTTCGTGCACACCTCCGCGAGGTAGTCGTGTGCCGCCGCGACCGCGGTCGTGCGGTACGGGAGCCGCTCGCCGTTCACCTGCGTGACCGCGCGGCCGACGAGGAGCACGTACGCCGGTTCCAGGACGACGCCGCCGCCAAACTTTGGCGCGCTCTGGCCGCCGACGACCTGGACCTCGTCCGTGTTATGGTGCAGGATCCGGCCGTACCGCCCGAGGTACATCTTGCACAGCGCACGGGACACGGACTCCGCGAGGCCGTCCGCGATCGAGTCCGGATGTCCGATGCCCTTCCGCTCGACGATCTCCGTCGTCTGCTTCTCAATCGGCGTGTGACTGTCGGCCTCGACGACGATGTTCCGCGACACGGCCTCCCCTCGGGGAATGGGCGCCCCAGACGGTCGACGGCTTATTAGCCTTGTGTTGCCCGGGTCGCGACTCACTCCGAGTACGGGACCTCGAGCTGGAGAAAGTCCGACGCGAGGACCGTGTTCGGGAACACGGGGATCGCGTCCGCGAGGATCGGGGCCGCGTCCTCGTACCGGGGGCTCACGTGGGTCAGCGCGAGGGTGCGCACGCCGGCGTCCTTCGCGACGAGCGCCGCCTGCCGGGCCGTGCTGTGCCCGTACCGGTTCGCCTTCTCCTCGAGGCTCGTCTCGGCGGTCGCGTCGTGGATCAGCAGGTCCGCGCCCCGGGAGAACTCGACGAGGGCGGATGTGGGCATCGTGTCCCCCGTGTACACGATCTTGCGGCCCCGACGCGGCGGCCCGAGGACCATCTCCGGCGTGAAGGTGGCGGTGCCGATGGTCACGGGCCGGCCCTCCTGCAGGCGGCGGTACAGCGGCCCCTCCGGGATCCCGAGCGCCTTCGCCCTCTCCAGGTCGAACCGGCCGGGCCGTTCCTTCTCCTCGAGGGCGTACGACAGCGCGGGGACGGTGTGCTGCGCGTCGAGGGCGCGGACGACGTACTCCCCGAAGTCCGCGACGTCGCCGCCGGACATCTCCCGGGTGGGGACGTCGAACCCGGGTTTGAAGTGTCCGAGGGTGAGCATCCGGTGGACGAGGTCCTTCATCCCGCGCGGCCCGTACATCTCGAGCGGCTCCTTCCGGTCGCCCATCGTCATCGACTGGACGAGCCCGGGGATCCCGAGGAAGTGGTCCCCGTGGAAGTGGGTCACGAAGATCCGGGAGACCTGCATGAACGACATCGGGGAGAGCATGAACTGGCGCTGCGTGCCCTCGCCGCAGTCGAACAGGAGGACCTCGGGACCGCGCTTCACCGCCACGGCGCTCACGTTGCGCTTCGGCGTGGGCCAGCTCCCGGAGGTTCCGAGGAACAGGACTTGCATCGCGCGCCCGAAGCGGTCGACGGGTAAAACCTTTCCGCGCACGGGAAGGCTTTTCCGAGAACGCCGCCATCGCGGCGCCGATGATCCGCGTCGACGGGGGCTCGCTCACGATAGAGACCGTCGCGGCGGTGGCCCGGGACGGCGTGAAGGTCGCGCTCGCTCCCGCCGCCCGACGCGCGATCGAACGGTCCCGCACGGCCGTCGAACGGATCGTGCGGAGCGGCGCCCTCGCGTACGGGATCAAGACGGGGTTCGGCCAGCTCGAGAGCGTCGCGATTCCGCCGTCCCAGGTCCGCGAGCTGCAGGTGAACCTGATCCGGAGCCACGCGATCGGCGTCGGTCCTCCGCTAACCCGGGAGCAGGTTCGGGCCGCCCTCCTCCTCCGCGCGAACGCGCTCGCGAGGGGGTACTCGGGCGTGCGGCTCGAGGTCGTGCAGCGCCTCCTTGACTGTCTCAACGCGGGCGTCCACCCGGTGATCCCGTCAAAGGGCTCCCTCGGCGCGAGCGGGGATCTCGCTCCCCTTGCGCATCTGGCCCTCGTCCTCATCGGCGAGGGGAAGGCAGAGGTCAAGGGTCGGATCCTCTCCGGCGGCGACGCCCTCGCCCGCGCGAGGCTCCGGCCGCTCCGCCTCGAGTCGAAGGAGGGCCTCGCGTTGATCAACGGGACGTCCGTGATGGCGGCGCTCGCCTGCCTGGCGGTCCACGACGGTCGCGCCCTCCTCAAGGACGCGCAGGTCGCGGCGAGCCTCTCCTTCGAGGCGCTGAAGGCAAGCCCCGCTCCGTACGACGCGCGGCTCGACCGTCTGAAGCCCCTGCCCGGCTCCGCCGCGGTGGCGGCGAACCTCCGGAAGCTCCTCCGCGGAAGCGAGGTGATCCCGTCGCACCGCGGGCCGCACAAAGTGCAGGACGCGTACACGCTGCGGTGCATCCCGCAGGTCCTCGGGGCGTGCGGGGAGGCGCTCGACTACTGCGCGCGAGTCGCGAAGATCGAGGCGAACGCGGCGACGGACAACCCCGTCATCCTGCCGAACGGCGCGGTCCTCAGCGGCGGGACGTTCCACGGGCAGAGCCTCGCGATGGCCCTCGACTTCCTCGCCCTCGCCTGGTGCGTCGTCGCGGGGTTCGCGGAACGCCGAATCGCGCGGCTCGTCGACGCGCACCTGAGCGGTCTGCCGCCGTTCTTGACGGAGCGGAGCGGGCTCCACAGCGGGATGATGGTCGCGCAGTACACGGCCGTGGCCCTCGCGTCGGAGGCGAAGGTCCTCGCGCACCCGGCGAGCGCGGACTCCCTGCCGACGAGCGCGGGGCAGGAGGACTGGGTGAGCATGGGCCAGACCGCGGCGCTGAAGTGCCTGCAGGTCCTCGAGAACGCGCGCCAGGCGGTCGCCCTCGAGTACCTCGTGGCCGCGCAGGGGCTCGAGTTCGTGAAGCCGCTCCGTCCGGGCCTCGGTCCGCGCGCCGCCTGCGCCGTCCTCCGGAGGTCCGTCCCGAAGCTCGGGGCGGATCGCCCCCTGGCGCCGGACCACGAACAGGTGCTAACCCTGATGGCGGCCAACGCCCTCGTCGCCGCGGCGGAGAAGGCCGTGGGACGGCTCGGGGACGTGAGCCTGCGCGACCTTGCTGGCGCGCGGTAGACCCGCTGGCAGCTCAGCCCGCCCGTCGCTCGCCACGATCGCGCTTTCACCTCCCTAGTTCATCACGGCCGCACGGTGTGCCTCCGCGAGACGGGGAACCGTTCGCGGAGCGCCCCGTCAATGCGAGCCCTCTAGAAGAAGATCGGGCCGCTCAGCCCACCTTGAACGCGATCTTCTTCCGCTTCTGCTCCCCGCCGAGGGACTGCCCGCACGACGGGCACTTCGCGGACCGGGACGCGCACAGGTCGTGCATGTCCTTCGAACAGTGCGGGCACCGCCTGATCGTGAACCCGACCTTGATCATGCCCTTGCAGACGGCGCACCGGGACTCCGCCTCCGCCTGGATCTTTTCCACGACCGCCGGCGGTTGGTCGGCGACTTCGATCGTCGCGATCACCTCTTGGGTGTACTCCTTCCCGTCGAGGAACCGCGCACTGGTGATCTGGATCGCCAGGGGGATCGAGCCGGACGCCATCATCTTCACCTTCAGGGGGAGGGTCTCGGACCCCTTCGCCTTGAGCGCGGGCAGGTCCTTGAGCCCCTCGACCTCCGCGTCCCCGAGGATCTTCACCTTCACGTCCTTCGCGAGGGCCTTGGCGGTGTTCGAGAGCACGAGGGTCGCCTCCGCCCACTCGCCGGCCACGGGCGCCTTCACGTCGAGGGTGGCGGTCACGCTCGGCGAGAACGATTCGATCGCCTTGTGCGCAGTCTCATACGCCTGCTCCGCGAGCTGCATCGCGCGGTCCGGGTCCGACTTCTTCGCCTGGATCGCCTCGGCGAGCGCCCGTTCCGCCTCGTACACTTCCACGCCGAACTTCTTCGCCCGCCGGATCATCGACTCCGCCTGGAACGATCTGTCCGCGAACCGCTTCTCGGAGTCGAGGCGGATCTGGATCACGTCCTGCGTGCCCCGTGCGAGCTCGAGGGCCTTCTCGTAGGCGCCCTCCTGGAGGGCCGCGCGGGCCTGGCCCAGGAGCTCACCCGCCTTCAACACGTCCGCGCCGAGCTTGCGGGAGTGCTCGATGTTCGACTGGGCCCCCGAGATCGCCTCCTCGACGACCTTCCGCATCCCCGCCTCGGCGGCATCCACGCCCTCCGCGATGAAGCCCGCGGCGCCCTCGAAGTCCTCCGCGTCGAGGACGGCCTTCGCCTCGCTCAGCTTCTTCAGCGGGACCGCCATGTCTGCCCCGAGCCGTTTCGCGGCGTCCGCGATCTCCCGCGCGTCCGTCAGGCGTTCGTCCACCTCCGCCTGGACCGCAATCCGCGCCGCGTCTAGGGCCTTCTGGAACGCGTCGCGCGCGGGATCCGGCTGGCCGGCCTCCACGGCGGACTTCGCGGCCTCCAGGTGCCGGTCCGCCGTGCTCGTGTCGACGCCCACCGCCGCGGCCACGTCCCGCAGCCGCTGCGCCCGCTTGCCGACCTCCAGGGCGTCCTCGAACTCTTCCCGGACGTGGTTGAACTCCTCGCCCGTCTTGATCGCCATGTCGAGGGCGCGCACATAGTCCCCGTCGTCCAGGGCGCGCTTCGCCTCCGCGAGCATCTTCTGCAGGTCCGGGATCGGCGCCGAGAACCCGCCGAGCTTCCTCTCCGCGGTCGCAATCGCCTTCGCGGCCATGTCCTGCTGGAGGCCGACTTTCTCCGCCTCCCCCTCCGCCTGCATCGCGAGCGCGAGCGCTTGGCGGTACTTCTTCTCCTTCAGGAATTCCCGCGCCCGGGCGAGGAGCTTCTCCGCGGAGCGGGTATCGACCTTCTCCCGCTTCGCCTTTTGGATCGCCTCCTCGAACCGGTCGATCATCCCCTCGATCCCCTCCTGGCGGTTCTGCTCGAGCTGAGCGACCGCCTGCGACGAGAGGGAGAGCGCCTCGTCGAACCGGTTCTCGCCCGCCGCTTTCTGCGCCCTCTGGATCGTGGACTGCGCGGCGCGCGTGTCGACGTTCATCGCCTCGAGTTCCGTGAGGAGGTCCTGCGCGCGGGAGATCGCCACGACCGACTCCTCGCTCTTCTTCTTGATCCCCTCGATCTCCGTGCGGATCCCCTGCGCGAGCTGGAGGGCCGTCGCGAGGTCGCCGCCGTTGAGCGACTCCCGTGCCCGGATCAGCTTCTCCTCCTGCGCGAGGAGGTTCATGTTCTCCAGGGAGTCGACGAGGGTCTCGCACGCGCTGATCATGCTCTGCACCCGCTCTCCGATCAGGTCGCGGACCTCGCGCTCCCCACGCTCGGAGTACTCGAGGGCCTTCTCGTACTCCTTGCTCTTCATCGCGTCCTTCGCGTCGTCCAAGATCTCGCGGAGGTGGGGCGCATCGACGCCCGCCTTCGTGATGAGGTCGAGCAGCTCCCGCGCCGCGATGATCTTCTGCGCGGACGTGTACAGGATCATCAGCTTCTCCGTCTCCGCCTTCGCGCGGTGGGCGAGTTCGAGGGCGCGCTCGTGGTCGAACCGCTCGTGGGCGCGCTTCCCCTCAAGGAGCATGTCGAGGACCTTGCTCACGTCGACGCCGCGCTTCTTCGCCTCCGCGACGAGGGCGGCTGCACTCGAGATCGCGTTGTACACTTCCTTGTGGAGGCCGACGGTGCGGTTCGCCTGCACGTTGCAGTCCCGGAGGAGGTTCAGGGACTCGACGTAGTCCTCGACCCCGATCGCCATCTTCGCCCGCTTCAGGAGCTCGCGCATCTCCGTGATGTCGACGTTCAGGTTCTTCGCCTCGACGACTTTCGCCTTCACGAGGTTGAACACGTTGTCGACAACGACGCTGAGCTCGCGGACGATGCGTTCCTTGAGCCCGATCACCTCCGCGTACCGGCCGCGGTCGATGTCCGCGTTCGCTTCCTTCAGACCGGCCTCCAAGTTGGTGACGTCGCAGCCGAGTTCGATCCCGATCTGGATCGCGCCCCGCAGCAGGTCGTGGAACTGGAGGGCCTTGTCCTTCGTCTTCCCCTCCGCGAGCCGCATCGCCTCCTCGAGGTACCCGTAGGCGGTCTCGAAGTCCCGCGCGCTAAGGGCGGACTCCGCTCGCTCCAAGAGCGTCCGGACCGAGGATGCGTCCTCCCCGAGGTACTGCATGCTGCTGTGGAGGCCCGTGATCGACTCGTTCAGCGCCTTCTGCACGGACCGCTCCGTCAGCTCCCTGCTCCGCGTGGCGAGCTCCATCGCCTTTGCGTGATTCTTCCCGCGGGCGGCCGTGACGGCCTCCTCGAGCGCCCGGCTTGCCTCCTCGAGGTTCGCGCCCATCTTCTCGCCCGATGTGAGCATGAACTCCGCCTTCTCGATGACCTCCATCGCCCGCTCGGACTGCGCGCGCTCGAGCTCGTCACGGCTTCGGCGGAGCTGGTCCACGGCCGCGCGGAAGTCCCGGCTCGCGAGCATCGTCCGCGCCCGCTCGAGGTACCGCTTCGCCGGGGTCGTGTCGACGCCGAGGACCTCGGCCTCCGCGAAGGAGCGCATCATCGCGCGGATCTCCCCCTCCACGTTCTGGTACTCCCGCACGATCTGGTCGACCGTCTCGTCCGCCTTCCGAGAGGCGGCGATCGCCTCCTGAAACTGGCCGGCTTGGAGCGCGGACCGCGCCTTGTTCAGGTGCTCGATCGCAGGCGTGATGTCCGCGCCGATGCTCTTGGCGGTGACGAACTTCTCTCGCGACGCCCCGATCGTCAAGAGCACCTTGTCGAACTGCGCCTTCTGGAGGAGCTGGTACCCCTGGCGGGCGACGTCCGTGGCCTGCGCGAGGTTGTCGTCCTTGAGGAGCCTCTCGAACTGACGGAACAGGTTCCGCGCGGCGCTGACGTCCGCGCCGATCGCCTCCGCGTCGCCGAGCATCTTCGCGAACTCGGACGTGCGGGACTCGAGCCCCTTTCCGAGGGCCTTCTCGCCCTCCTGGCGGGCCTGCCGGAGGGAGTTGAACCCCTTGTCGTACTCGCCCCTCGCGACGTCCGCCTTCGCCCGCTCGATCAACCGGGAGATGTTCGTCGCGTCGCCGCCAAACTCCTGGACGGTCCGCAGGGCGGTCTGTGCATCCCCCATCGCGCGGTCGACCTCCTCGCGGAGCTCGCCGGTGACGGCCTCGAGGCACTCCTTCGTGAACGCGATCGCCTGCTCGAAGTCGTTCGACTCGACCGCGGACCGGGCCCGGGAGAGGAGGTCTTCGGCCGCCCCGGTGTCCTTCCCGATGTTCTTCGCGGTCAGGATCAGGGACTGGGCCGTGGAGAACGACGACGAGAGGTGCTCGTGGATGACCTTCTCGCTCTTCTTCCACGCCTTCTTCGAGAGGTCGATCGCCTCCTCGAACGCCTCTCTCGCGAACGAGGCCTCCGCCTGCTCGAGCGCTTGGAGACCGTCCCGGTCGTCGACCCCCATCCCCTTCGCGACGCCGAGGAGGGAGCGTGTGCTGTCCAGGAAGTGCCGCGCGCGCTCCCCGTACGCCCGCTTCCCTCGCTCCTTCGCCTCGGCCGCCTTCTCGAGGGCGGACTTGTAGTCCTTGTTCGAAAAGAGGGAGTTCGCCTCCGCGAGGGCGGTCTCCGCCTCCGTGACGTTCGCGTCGAACCGCTTCGCCCCGTCGATCAGGGCCTTCGCCGCCGCGAGTTCCGACTCCGCGGATTGGCGGGTCTTCGCGGCCTCCTTGACCTTCTCCTCGAGCTGCTTGCGCAGTGCGATGTCCCGAAGGAAGCCACTGCCCATGTTCCCGGCTCCGCTAGTCCAGCATCTCCGCTCGCGCGATGGAGGGGTGCTGCGCGCACGATGAAGTTCCGGCTACTTAAACGTGCCTTCACGATTCGCCGGAAGCCGGAGCGGACGCGGAATCGGAAGCGGCCGGGGACTCCGCCGGGGACACGCCGGCCCGCGCCGCAAGGAGGCGCTTGAGCCCTTCCCGGTCGGAGACGGGGAGGCCGAAGAACTCCGCGAAGCCGGGGCTCGTCCGCAGTTCGAGGGTCTGACCCACGGGGTTGGCGGTGATCAGGCTCCGCTCCAAGAGCGCACGGACGTGATCGTACCCCTTGCTGCCGACCATCCGGACGACTTCGCTCTGTCGGACCGGCTGGTGGTACGCGATCAGGGCGGCCGTCTTCAGGAGGTCCATCGGGATCTCCGGCGGCGCGAACGTCTGCGCCTTCTCCACGTACTCGGCGCGGATCTGCATCGTCCACTTGTCCCCGATCCGGGCGACCTCGATCGCGCTCCCCCGATCGTCGTACGCCGCGGCGAGCGCCGCCAGGGCCGCGCGCACGGTGTCCAGGGGCAGGCCCGTCGTCTGGGCGATCTCCTCCGAAAGGAGGGCCTTCCCCGCGGAGAACACCGCCGCCTCAACGACGCCCTGCTCGCTCATGCCGCGACCTCCGGCGACGGGGCGGGGACCGGGGCCGGCACCGCCTCCAGGGCCTCGTCCGCGGACAACCGCTTCACGAGGATGTCCCCGTACGGGAAGTCCTCCTGGGTGAGGGCGACCTTCTCCATCTTCGCGAGGAACAGGACCGCGACGAAGACGGTCACGCGGTCCCACGGGTCGTGGTTCGCGAGGCTCTCGAGCGGGACGGGCACCCCGTTGAACGGCAGGAGCCGCGACCACGTGAGGGCGAGGTCCTCGTTCAGGTCCTCCCCGTGGACCTTGTTCCCGAAGTCCTTCGGCGCCGTCGCGCGCGCCTTCTCCCGCAGCGCCGCCAACTCGAGCTGGCGGGCCGCTTCCACGCGCGCCTCGTCGAGCGCCTGCATGAGCTCCATGAGGGTCACCGCCCGGCGGCCCTCCCGCCGGATCGCCTCCTGCAGCGGCACGCGGCCGAGCAGGACGGATTGCGTGTAGTCGGACGGTCCCGCGCCGTCGTACGCGTCCATGCCGACGTCCCAGTCGGAGAAGAACGCCTCCTCCTTCGGGGGCTCCGCCCGCGCGACGAGCGCGTCGCTCTGGAGCTTCAGGATCGACCACGCCATCGCGACGAGCTTCCCGGCAGTCACGAAGTTCACGACTCCGTCGTCCCGCACCTTCTCGAGGTACAGCTTCGTGAACGCCGCGAGGTCGATCTCCCACGGGTTGAACTGCTGCTCGAGGACGAGCTCGAACGCGGCCGCGATCGCCTTCTCCATGGGGTCCCGGACGGCGAGGAAGTGGCCCTGCTCGATCTCCTGGACCATCCCCAGGTACCGCGTGATGCGGTCCCCGGACTCGTGGTCCGCGGTCAGCGCCTTGTGGAACATCAGGTGGTTCCACACGTCCTCATAGTTCGTCACGCGGGCACCTCCTCCGTCGGCTTCTCGTCGTGCACGTCCGCCAGGTTCACCTTCATGACGACCTCGCTGATCCCGTCCGAGCGCATCGTCACGCCGATGATGTGGTCCGCCTCCTTGAGCGTGACCTTCCGGAGGCTGATCTGCACGAACTGTGCGGTGTGGGAGTTCCGGCCGACCATCCGCGCGACCTTCTCCGCGTTCACGGCGTCGAGGTTCTGGTCGACCTCGTCAAGCATGTAGAACGGGGACGGGTCGTACTGCTGGATCGCGAAGATGAACGCCATGCTGACGAGGGACTTCTCGCCGCCGGAGAGCGCTTCGAGGCGGAGGACCTTCTTGTGCGGAGGCTTCGCCTTCATGATCAGCCCTCCCGCGAGCGGGTCCGCCTCGTTCTCCAGGGCGAGTTCGGCCTCGCCGCCCTCGCTCAGATCCGCGTACACCTGCTTGAAGTTCTCGTTGATCGCTGCGAACACCTTGAGGAGCCCCTCCTTCTTCTTCCCGTTCAGCTCCCCGACGAGGTTCACGAGGTCCGTCCGCTGCACCTCGAGCTGGCGGAACTCCTGGCTGAGCTCGTCGTGCCGCTTCTGCTGCTCGTCGTAGTCCTCGAGCGCCCGCAGGTTCACGTTCCCGAGGGCGTCGACCTGCGCCTCCGCCTCCGCGATCGTTCGCTTCAGGGTCTCCAGGCTCGGGATTTCGCCCGGGACCTCGACCTGGAGCTGGGCAATCTCCGCCTCGGCTTGGCGGAGCTTGTTCTCCTGGTCCTGGAGGGCCACCTGGAGGCTGAGGAACATCGACTCCTTCGCCTCCATCCGCTGCGCGACCTTGTCGATCGCGGCCTCGACATTCGTCTTCTCCCGGTACGCCGCATCCCGCGCGTCCTGGAGCTCCTTCACCTCACGGCCCATGTTCTCCGCCATCTTCTCCAGACCGCGGAGTTCCTTCGCGACCTCGTCGAGCCGGGCCGTGAACGCGGTCACCTGCGTCTCCGCCTCCTCGGCCGCCTGGCGGTTCGCCGCCAACCGCGCGTCGACCTCTTCGAGCCGGAGCCCGAGGACCTTCCGCTGGGTGTCGGACGTCTCCATCTTCGAAGTGAGCGCGAGCGCTTCCTCCTGGAGCTTGGCCTTCTCCGCCGCCAGCTCCTTCATCCGCGCCGCGACCTGCTGGGGCGTCGCGTCAAGGACCTGCTTCTTCCTCGCCTCCCGCTGCCCCTTGAGGTCCTCGAGCTGCTTCCCGAGGCGTTCGAGGTCCTCGGAGGCCCGTGCGGCCGTCTTCCGGAGGTCGGCCAGCCGACCCGCCTTCTCCTTGAGATCGTCATCCGCCGCCTTCACCCTTGTGGCGAAGTCCTTCCGCTTGGCCTCGAGGGCGTCGAGCATCACCTCGACGGTGCTCGTGGCGGCGCCGACTTCCTTGAGTCCCGCCTCGAGCTTCGCGAGCTCCGCGCGGAGGCCCGCGAGGCGGGTCCGCGCCTTGTCCGCCTGCTCCGTCGCCTTCCGCAGGTCCGCGGCGACCCGGTCCAGATCGCCCCGGGAAGCGGCGCCAAACGTGGGGCGCGCCTTGTCGAGCTCCCCGCCGATCATCGCGCCGGAGGCCTCGATCAGCTCCCCGCCGAGCGTCACGATCCGGACCCCGCCCATGATCGCCCGGGCCTGGTCGAGGGTGCTCACGACGAGGGTGTCCCCGAACACGTAGTAGAACGCGTCCCGGTACTTCTCGTCGAATTTGATCAGGTCGATCGCGAACCCGAGGGTCTCCTTCGCGAGCATCACCGCCTTCCCCCGTGGCCGGCTCGAGAGCATCTTGTTCAGAGGGAGGAACGTCGCCCGGCCCGCGTGGGCCCTCTTCAGGAAGTCGATCCCCTCCGCCGCGGTCGCGTCGGAGTCGACGACGACCGCCTGCATGCGGTTCCCCGCCGCGACCTCGATCGCCGTCCCGAACTTCCCCTCGACCTTCGCGAGCTCCGCGACGGTCCCGTGGACCCCCTTCACCTGCCCCCGGTCCCGCGCCTCGAGGATCGCCGCGACCGCGCGGGAATACCCCTTCGCGAGCGCGTCCGCGACCTGCGTCTCCGCCTTCAACCGTTCGTATTCTCGGGTGAGACCGAGGATCGCCTGCTCGAGCTCCCCCGTCTCCTTCGTGAGCTCCGCTTCCTCCTTGCGCTTCGCGTAGAACTCCTCCTGGAGCTTCCGCGCGGACTTCGTGGAATCCTTCGACCCGCCCTTCGCCTCGCTGATCTGGAAGTCCGTGTCCTCGAGCTCGAGTTGGTACGTCTTCCGGGACTCCGTGACCTGCGCGACCTCCTCCTCGAGGCGCGCGATTCCGTCCCGGTGACGGTCGTTCTCGAGGGTGAGCGCGTGGACCTTCTCCTCGAGCCCGTCGATCTCCTTCGTGAGCGCGAGGATCTCCTTCTGGAGTCCGTTCACTTTCGCGTCGGACTTCGAGGCGGCCGCGTCAACGTCCGCCAGATCCGTGTCCGTATCCTTCAGCCGCTTCTTGACCTCGAAGAGGCGCTTGGCAGTCGCGTCGCGCTCCCGGTCTAGGTCGTCGATCTCCTTCCGCTGGCGGACCCGTTCCTTCGTGACCTCGCCCGCCTCCGCCTTCAGCTGCTTCCCGGTCTCTCGCGCGCCCTCGAGCTGGTGCTCCGTCGTCGCCCGCTCGACCCGCAGCGCGTTCAGCCGGTCTTGGACCTGCTTTGCCTCGTCCCCGCCCCGTTCGGCGACCTTCGCCTCAAGCTCCTGGAGCCTCGCGACCGCCGCCGCGAGCTCCTCCTGCAGCTTCGCCTTCTGCTCCTCGAACTTTCGGCGCTCCGCCTCGTGCTTCTCGAGCTGCTCCTTCGTGCTCGCGACCGCCTGCTCCGCGAGATCGCGGTTCTTATGGGCCATCTGGGCCTTCGCGAGGTCCAGCTTCCCCTTCAGCTCGCGGTACCTCAGCGCGTGCCCGCGGTCCGCCTCGAGCTGCTTGATCTGCTTCTCGATCTCCGCGAGGATGATCCGGATCCGCTCCAGGTTCTCCTCCGCCGCCTTCCGCTTCCCCTCGGCGGCCCCGATGTCCTCGTCGAACTTCGTGATCCCGGCGATGTCGTCCAAGACCCGCCGGCGGTCCATGTTGCTCATCTGGACAATCTTCTGGATGTCCCCCT
>Ga0209341_10002920_pt1 | contig 16111 bp, 18 predicted proteins | sample RifCSP13_2_FD_184020 | JGI IMG/M metagenome (GOLD analysis project Ga0209341, IMG submission 184020) | Soil microbial communities from Rifle, Colorado - Rifle CSP2_sed 13_2 (SPAdes) (version 2) | ecosystem: Environmental > Terrestrial > Deep subsurface > Rock core/Sediment | place: Rifle...
TCCGCCGCCGCATGCGTCCGTTTGAACCGTGGCGGGTAGGGGTCGATACCGGCGGCGCGTAGCCGCTCCAGCTTCTCTTTGCGCAGGGCGATGATGTCTTCTTCGCTCATCAGATGGACCGGAAAAACAAATCGGCGGGGCGATTCGCCCCGCCTGATTTTAGCTTTCGCTCTCTACACCGGCTAGTCGATGCTCTCGATCGTCCAGCGGAGGATGCCTGCCGGGGCGTTCACCTGCGCTTCGTCGCCGACGCCCTTGCCCAGCAGCGCGGTGCCCACGGGCGACTCGTTGCTGATGAGACCGGCCTTGGGGTCAGCTTCGGCCGATCCGACGATGGTGTAGTGTTCGCGGGTACCCTTGTGGTTGATGACGGTGACTGTTGAGCCGAGGCTTACCCGTTGGTGGTCGTGCTGCTCCTCAATGAGCACCGCGTTCTGGATGATGTTCTCGAGCGTGAGGATGCGGCCCTCAACGAAGGCCTGCTCGTTGCGGGCGTCCTCGTACTCGGGCGCGTTCTGAGCGCCGACGAGTTCCTTGGAGTCGTGGATGCGCTGCGCGATCTCTGCGCGGCGCACCGTGATTAGCTGCTCGAGTTCCTTCTGAAGTCTGGAGAAGCCGTCCCTGGTGAGAGGAACCTGTTTGATGGTCATAGTAATTGCTTACCTTAAGCCGCGGTGCCTTATACCGGCCCTGAAAGTGGCTGAGACGAAAAAAATGACTGGGGGCAGTGCCCTCAGCCGCGAATAGCGTTCTACTCAGTCGTCATTATACACGTGAACGAGAATGCCTGTAAAGCGAGCGAAGGATCGGGTAGTGGGTCAAATACACTACCAAGGATCGCGATGTTGCGCAGAGAGGTGCTGTGTTACAATTCGCCTGACTCGGGGGCGGCTCTCGGACGCGCCGTCTCTGTGGCGTCCCGCATCCCGCGCGGAGAGGCAGGGCGCTGTTCCCACCGGGTTCCTTACGGAGGTAAACGGCCCCTAAGCCATGCGCAGTTTTCCGCCCCGAGAACCGCCGCCGGAAAGGCGGCCCCGCCGCGATGTTCAGCGCCCAGAGGGGCCCTTCGAACGCCTTCTTCGCAGGCGGCCGGACCGTGACCCCGCGCCGATCATCATCGGCGGCACTGTGGCATTCCTCGCGGTCGTCATCGTAATCGTGCTCTCGATCTCCCTTCTTTCCGGAGGTGGTGGCGGCGACGGCGGTGGAAACGGAGTCGGAAATGACGGCGAGGTTATCGAGTTTGGTGAGGGTATCAGGGGCCACAGGGCCCAGATCCCGGCCCTGCCACCCGGACTGGTGGCTCTGAGCAGCTACTTCGAGTTCGAGGCTGAGGAGGATGTCCCGATCACCGTCAAGCTTCCGCTGAGTGAAGCCGTGGACGACTCTTCCGGGCTTGGCTTTTATGTATACATCGAAAACAGGTGGCAGAGGTTGGCCGAGGCGAACGTACAGGAGATCGGCGGAAAGGTGCTGGCCGAAGGCGAGTTCCCCAGTGTGCCCGCTAACCTGGCCGTCCTGAGGGTGCTTGCTCAGACGTATCAACTGGCGGGATCGCTACCACAGGGTGGCAAGCTCCACGGTGACGCCAAGCCGAACATACTCAGCCCGCGCGACTACATTCCAGACAGCGATGGCGGGATCGGCGGGACGGCGACCGAGATAGAAGCGGAAAGCCAGTTGCTTCTGCCGACGATCGTCGGAAGTAGCGAGGAAACAGCGGCAATCGTGAACGACGTCCTTGCAGACGACGGCGACCGCCAAACTCACGTCGATGCGATCGTGGGGCTGGTGCAGGAGAACGGCTTCGACGGGATCGATCTCGAGTACTCATCCGTCGACTCTGACCTGGCTTCGGAGTTTACGGAGTTCGTCACGAGGCTCGCGGACGCACTGCACGATAAACAGAAACGGCTGAGCCTGTCGCTGCCTCCTCCCTCAGACCAGCGGCAAGCCTACGACTGGAAGAAGCTGGGACAGTCGGCCGATATCATCAAGGTGCTTCCGCTGGCTGATCCGATTGCGTACTGGGAGACGATGCCGGGCGCCGTTGGGCAGATCGTCCGCGACGTCGATCCGGGCAAGGTGATGCTGGTGGTGAACCCATTCAGCATCGAGGACCTGGGCGACGTGACGCGGCCTATCGGCTACCTCCAGGCCATGGCTCTCGCTGCTGAGGCGGCTGTCCGTGAACCAAACCCCGCTGACGTCAAGACGGGCTCCACCGTCAAGCTCGTGGCGAAAAATCTGGACGAGGGTGAGGGGGCTTCGCCGCTGCGCTGGGACGACGACGCCTCCGCGGTCTCGTTCGCGGTCGGCGGGACGGACCGGCGCCGTATATTCATCGAGAACTCTTTCAGCGCCGCCTTCAAGATGGAGATTGTCCAGGCCTATCGCCTCGGCGGTGTGGCCATCTCTGACGCCTCGGCCACGTCGGACGTGGCTAATCTCTGGCCCACGGTGAGTGAGTTCGTCCGAGCGGCGACGGTCTCCCTGGGACGCCCGAACGACGCGAACCTCCTCCCCCTGTGGCAGGCGCCGGAGGGCGGCGAAGTGGGCGCGGGCGCCGGCACGTCCGCCACCTGGACCGCACCTTCTACGGCGGGCATATTCAACCTCGTTCTCGTCGTCAGCGATGGGGAGTTGCGGTTCGGCCGCAATCTGGCCGTGGAAGTGAAGCAGGGGACGGCGCCGTCCTCGACCCCGCTGGTCACCTTTGGACCCACGCCCAGCCCTGAGCCGTCGGGCGCACCAACGGAGACTCCAACGCCGTCGGTGTTGCCGATCCAGGTTGGGAAGCGAGCGGACTGGAATGAGGACGACGCGGAGGATGCCGGTCTCGCCAGTCCATACGAGGACCCAGAGACGGCGCCGGGCGGAGGGTCAATAACGTATCGGATCGTCATTGACAACGACAGCGACGTGGATGTCACGATTTTGTCGGTTGTCGATGATCTCTACCCTGGCGTTGAGTGCCTGGACTTTAACGGAGACCCGGTGGTGGGGGTCACGCTTGCGCCCGATGATGGAGACGCCGAGGGGGTTAACGAAAAGGGAGACGACGCGGTCGTCTGCTACTTCACGAAGACAGTGTCGGGTAGCTCCGGCGAGTCCATTACCGACGAGATCACGGTGATCGTGGAGGACGTGGACGGCAACACAGGCTCCGACTTCGACACCGCCAAAGTGGTCATCTCCTAGCCTGGCGGGCGATGCGTGTGATAGCGGGTACCGCCAGGGGGAGACGACTGAAGAGCCCCGGCTTGCGCTCGGGCGCGATACGCCCGACATCCGACCTGATGCGCGGGGCGATTTTCGACTCCCTTGCCTCGCTGGGAGTGGATCTCTCGCAGGTGCTGGACCTCTATGCCGGCAGCGGTGCGCTGGGCATCGAGGCACTCAGCCGCGGGGCAGGACACTGCGACTTTGTGGAGCGTGATCGTGCCGCGTGTGCGGTTATCAAAGAGAACCTTGAGCTGACCGGCTTCGCGTCAATCGCAAAAGTCCACTGCGTACCGGTAGCCGGTGCAGAGTCGCGGCTGCAGGGTCCTTACACACTGGTGCTGGCAGACCCCCCTTACGCTGACGAAGGCGCCCGTGAAGCGATCGAGTCGCTCGTAGCCGGGCGGTTGCTGCATCCGGAGGCGATCATAGTGTTAGAGCACAGCGCGCGGAGCGAGCCCGCGGGGGAGCTTGCGACACTGCCCCTTGAGAGAGTCCGGCGCCACGGCGACAGCGCGGTGTCGATATACGCCAGGAGGTGAGATTTGCGGTCAGCGCTTTATCCGGGACGCTTTGATCCAGTAACTAACGGACACGTAGACATTGTTCAGCGCGCAGCCTCCCTGTTCGAGGAAATTGTCGTCGCTATCTACGAACTGCCACCAGAGCGCTCGTTGTTCTCAACCCAGGAGCGGGTCAGCATGTTCCGGGACGCGGTCAAGCACCTGAAGAACGTCGAAGTGAAGTCGTTCGCGGGACTCGTTGTCGACTTCGCTCGAAAGGAACAGGCGAAGGTCCTTGTCCGCGGCATCCGCGCCGTTACTGACTTCGAGGCGGAATTAGACATGGCGCTGATGAACAAGAAGATGGCTCCCGAGATAGAGGCGGTCTACCTGATGGCGAGCCTGGAGCACCTCTATGTGAGCGGACACCGCATCCGAGAGGTCTCCGGCCTGGGATACGATGTTGGGGAACTGGTGCCTCCGCACGTGGAAGCAGCGCTGGCGAAGAAGTTCGCCAAGAAGCAAAAGTAAAGTGGACGTTCTGCACCTGATCGACCGGCTGGAGGAGATGGTGGGGGAGGCCCGCCGCCTCCCCGTCGGCGGCGGCTCCGTCATCCCCCGCCAGCGCATCCTCGACCTCATTGACCGCATGCGCGTCGCCGTCCCCCGTGAGGTGTACGACTCCCGCGAGCTGCTGGAGAAGCAGGAAGAGATCCTGCACGGCGCGCGTGACGAGGCGTCCCGGATGGTGGCGGAAGCCCGGGCCAGGCTTGAAGAGCGCCTTGCCGACACGGCCGTCGTGAAGGCGGCGGGGGAGCGCGCCAAAGAGGTTGTGACCCAGGCTCAGGCGCGCGCAGAGGAGTTGCTGCGGGGAGCGGAGGAACAGGCCCGCGGCCGCCTGGACGACGCCCAGGCGACGAGCCGCGCCCAGATGAGGGAGGCGGACGTCTACGCGCTGCAAACGCTAAAGCGGCTGGAGATAGAGCTGGACGGCTTCTTGAGCACTGTCAAGCGGGGCATCGACACACTGGAGCACCGCGCGGCCGAGCGCCCGGGGGGTTAGCTCAGGTCGACGACCCGGCGGCTCGCGCGTCCTCGCGGAGCGCCCAGCGCATGGCGTAATAAGCCCCCACCAGGAAGGCCCCGGCCAGCACCGCGCCGACAGCACTGTTCCTGATTGCGCGCGTGGATGCGCCGTGCACCATCGACGCCGCGTCCCGGCTCATGCCGGCCGACTCCGCGAACCGCGACCCGGCGAAAGCGGTAGCGGCGCCAGCGAGCTTCTTTTCCGGGTCCCGCCAGAGCAGGCCCATCCTCTCCCAGAGACCCGGCGACGGAGCGACGATCGCCGACGCCTCCGCGTACGCGACGACCGCCGCCTCAGCGTCCTCGATCAGTTCCAGGTACGGCGCAAAGTCCCACGAGCGCTCGGCGTTCTTCAGTTCCAGCGGGTAGACGAGTCCCGCCGCTTCCGCGTCGGTTCTGAGCTTGTCGAGTCGCGCCTTCAGCTCGATGTATGCTTCGAGGCCCGGTTCCAGCGAGTCCAGCGCGTCCTGCGCCTCGCCGAACTTCCAGGCGAGGATGTCCTCGTGCACGGGCGTCAGCGGGTTCGCCGGCAGCTCGGCTGCCCCGGTAGCCTGCAGAGAGCTTAGCCGCGCGTAGGCGTCGCGGGCCGTGCGCCGCGCAGTAATCAGGGGTCTGTCAGCCTCGCTGAAGATATGGCTCCCGAACAGGCCGTCGGCCTTGACGCCGCTGGTGTCTTCAAGGATGTCCATGAACCGCCGGCTATCAACCGTGTCGCCAGCGAGCTGAACAAGCTGCGCGTTGGCCGGCTTCAGCGCTTCCAGGCCGTTGCGGGCCTCCAACTCCGCGAAGAAGGCGGTCGACCAGGTGTAACCCTGCGACTCGTGTGCCAGCTCTTCGTCGCTGGCGGTCAAGCGGTTGAACGGGCGGCCCCACTCGTCCAGCGGGAAGGGCGGCCGGCCGCCCCTCCGCGGGTCATAGGTCTCGATGTCGAGAATTCCCGCGGCCTTCAGCGAGTAGAACTCCGCGGCGCCTTCCGCCAGCGAAGATTTGTTGTACTGCTGCGTCCAGAAATGAGCGAGCTCGTGCAGGATGGTCTGGTCCCCGGCGTCGGGCGTGATGCCGGTGGCGCACATCTCCATGTCGCACGCCGCCCGGCCTTCTGCCCCGCCCAGCTCCTGCAACCCCTTCTCGCTTACACGGATCGCCGGCGGGCCGCTGTAGGGCACACCCGTGACCTCCTGGAGGGCCGGAAGCCCCTGGATGACCATGTCCTTCACATGCCGCGCCCATTCCTCGTCTCCCGAGAGGTAGCGCAGGATCAGGTTTACCTGCACCTCCCCGGCGGAGACCGGCTCCGACGTGACTACTCTCGCCGAAGGGTCAACGACCTCCACGGTCGCGTAGATCCCGTATTCGTCCTCGGCGACGCAGTCGAATACGGCGGATCCCCCAACTGCGCCGCTCGTGCAATCGGCGCCCTGTACCAGGACATCGTCCCGGTATGACCCAGGGACCGCCACGCGAAGAATGTTCGAGCGGAAAGTATCAGCCAGTATCCCCGGGCTCGCGACCAGAGATACGTAGTGGTTGCGTAGCAGCGAGTACGGCCCGCTGTCGTCGGCGGTCAGGCGGTACTCGTAGTTCAGCGAATAGGTGTCGCCGACATCGAGCGCTCTTCCCAGCGTGATGACCGCGTAGGCAAACCCGTCCTCGATGTCGTAGAACGCCACAGGCAGCCGCTCTCCAGCCTCGCCGCGCGCGGCGAACGACGGCCGTCCTCCCGGGACGAGGACTGCCACCTCTCTGATCGAATCATCAGCGCCGCCCGTGTATGCGCCGCCCGACAAGAGGTCCGCGACGTCGCCGACGTACGAACCACCCGCGTTCTCGAGTTCCACCTGCCAGCTCACATTAGCCGCCGGTTCGTCGGGGCGCAGGTCGTAAATTCCAGTGATGTCCGCTATCAGCCCGTCGCCCGCAGCGGCGCCGATATCACGCGCGCAACCAACCGCGAAGAGCATCGCGGGAAGCACTGTCAGGGCGAGCTGAGCCGCTCGTCGAACGTGGCGCATGGGGCTGAACAGGAGACGCCGCTCGAACCGGAGGTGTTGCCTCTGGTCGGCGCGCTGCCGGGCCGGGAGCGTGCCGGCGGCTGAGGAGTCGTTAGTCCCGGGACTCGACGCCGGGTTCAACGTCTCGGCGCGCGTACCAGACGACCGCCAGGATCAGCAGGGCGAAGACGGCGGCGCCACCCGCGACGATCAGCACGCGCCGGGCGGCCACGCCCGACGCGCCGTCGATGGTGTCGATCGCGTTATCCGCGTCAGTCTTCGCCCGGTCGTAGTCGGCGGCGTTGAAGGCAGTCGCGGCGGCCTCCAGGTCGCTTTCCGGGTCGCTGCCCAGCAGGCCGAACCGCTCCCAGGGGTTGCGCGGAGCGTCCACTTTCTCTCGCGCGGCCAGGTACAGCGCCAGCGCCTGCTCGGCGTCTTCAACGATGTCGCGCGCCCGCTCAAAGTCCCAGTCCTCGATGGCGTCATCGATGCGCCCCGCGACGGTGAGCCCGACCGCTTCGGCCTCGGCGCGCACAGACGCCAGGTCCTCCTTCAGTTCGGCGTAGGCTTCGAGGGATGCCTCCGCCTCGTCGAGCCCGGCGAGTGCCGCCTCGAAGTTCCAGACCTCGACCTGCGCTTCTATCACCGCCGGCACCTTGTCTGAAAGCCTCTCCTCCTGGGCGCGGGCGATCAGGTTGTTCAAGCGGTCGCGCGCCTCGCGTCGGTCGGCTAGCTTGCCGTCGTATGCGGACGTGAAGACCCACTCCCTGAACAGCAAGTCGTTGTTTCTGCCGCTGGCATCTTCGAGGGCGTCCATGAACTCGCGGCTGTCCGCGGGCGAGGTCTCCTCCGCCAGCGCGGCGTTGGCCCGTCTCAGCGCATCCAGCCCTAACTCCGACTGGAGGAGCGACATGAAGCGCTCGGAACGATAGTAACCGGCGTTCTCAATGGCCCGCTTGTCTTCGCTTATACCCACGCTTACGTTGACCGGGCCCCAGACGTCCAGTTGCAGCTCCACGCTGGGTTGCGGCCATTCCCCCGGGTCGCCAGTAACCAGCCCCGCGGGCATCCGCGCCGCGGCCTCCGCCGAGATGAACTCCGCGAAGCCCTCCGCCAGCCAGCGCTCCGAGTAGAGGCCGGTCCAGAGATGTGCCAGTTCGTGGAGCACCGTGTGGTCGCTGGCGACGGGCGAAACCGCGATCCCACAGTAGCTTTCCCCGACACAGGTGGCGAATCCCTCGTAACCCAGCGTAATCACGCGCCCGCGCTCTTCGAGCCGCACCTCTGCCGGACCCGAGTAGTTGAACCCGAAGAGCTCCTCCATCACCGGCAAGCTCGCCGCTGCCAGGTCCTTCACGTGCTGCGCAAACGCATCTTCGCCCTGGAAGTACCTGATCTGGAGCGTCAGCTTCTTCTCTTTGAGCTGAACGTCGGCGCTCGTTACAGACGTGAGGTCCGGCCGGGAGATCTCCGCCAATGCCGCCACATAGATGTCGTCTGATCCAGAGCAGGTGAATGTCGACTCAACCTGAGTGCATTCGGCCGGCTGCAGTTCAACGGACCATGGTTCAGCGGACGGCAGAGAGACATCTACGGTCACCTGGTCGCCAAGCGCCACGATCGGTACGAAGGCGTACGCGGGCGTCACGAGGAGTCCTTCCCTGCGCGTGTCCGGGATGTCATAGGAAAGGCTCAACGAATACGTCTCGCCGTAGAAGAACGGGTTGTCGAACTCGATGGAAGCTGCGTCGATCGGCGCTTCCGGAATCGGATCAGTGGAGACGCTTAGCTTCACGCCGCCGGCCGAGCGTGCGGTAATGTTCTGTGCGTCTGCCATCACCGGGAGAGAAACGCCCGGGTAAAACTGGATGCTCCCACCGCTGCCGCCGCTGGAGGTGGCGGGGTCGTTGTTGACGACCGTCACCTCCCAGGCAACGTGGCGCGTCCCCTGGTCAGGCCTGATCTGGTAAACAACGTGTGAGGTCATATCGAGGGCATCGGCGCGAGCGGCGGCCGCGTCCTCGCCCGGCCTCAGCAGCGCCGCAGCGGCGATGAGTGCGATGAAGGCGGCGCGGCGCAGTGCCGTCAGGAGTTCACTCATCACTGACGGGTTTGTCCGGGTGCTCCCCGGGCGGTTCGAGGGCCGCGGCCAACGCTTCGAGGGCATCATTCAAGCTCTGCTTCTGATATCCCGGCCAGAACAGAAGGCCGATGAACCGGCCGCGAATACCGGCAGTCGAGGCGACAGCGGTCAATCGGACCTGCGTGGCGTCGTCGGCAGAATGCTGGATGTCGAAGACATGGCGCTCCAGGTTGATGCCGTACTTCTCGCCTGGTTCGCGTATGGGCGCGTAGGCTATGCGTTCGCCGTGGGACCAGTCGACGACCTCGAACTCGTATGTGTCGCCGCTCTCGTTATGGGTGCGAAAGGTCATTCCGACGCCATGCCGCTGTGTGGAGGTTATTTCGATCGCCGACCACGCGGCGTTCCAGCGGCGAGCGTTCTCTATGTCCGCAAGAGCCGCCCACACGTCGCCGGCCGGGGCGCTGATCTGGCGGGAAACGGACACCGATGGCATCGAAAACAGTTTAGCATCGCCGGCCGCCTTGTTCGTTCGTCCCAGTCCTGCTTTGATTGACGCATGGCACAGCTGTTTCTCGCCACCGGCAACGTCGGCAAGGCGGCCGAGTTCCGGCGCCTACTCGATGGCTGTGGATGGGAGATTGTGACGGCAGCCGAGACGGGGATTGACGTGGTGACAATGGAGGACGCCGACACCTACGAGGGAAACGCGCGAGTTAAGGCGTTGGCAGGGGCCGAGGCGAGCGGACTGGTGACGCTGGCCGACGACTCCGGCATCGAGATCGAGGCGATGGGTGGAGAGCCGGGCGTACGTTCCGCGCGCTACCTGAGCGATACCGCTACGTACCGCGAGCGGTTCGCCGAGATACAGCGCAGGCTTTCGGGTGTGGAGCCGCCAAAGCGCGTGGCTCGCTTCGTCTGTGTCATCGCGATCGCTGACCCCAGGTCGGGGCTGATCCGCACTGCCGAGGCTGAGGTGCGTGGTATGGTCGCGTACGAAGCCCGCGGCGAAGGCGGCTTCGGGTACGACCCTATTTTCTGGCTACCGCAGCAGTCGATGACGATGGCCGAACTGCCTGAGCGCCAGAAGGATATAATCAGCCACAGGGGGCGGGCTGTTGCCGTCGCCCGCCAGATACTCCGAGAATTACGTTATGAGCGCCGGTAAGAAGACGTTGGCGGATCCCCGGAACGGTCGTGAGCCCGTGTCACTCGTCGACGGGTTCAAGCGTCCGCTCCGCGACCTCCGCATCTCCGTCACCGACCGCTGCAACTTCCGCTGCACATACTGCATGCCGAAGGAGGTGTTCGGCCGGGACTACGAATTTCTCGCTCGCGGAGAGATACTCACGTTCGAGGAGATTGCCCGATTGGCGGCCATCTTCGTCGCGCAGGGTGTCGAGAAGATACGCCTGACGGGCGGCGAACCGACCGTGCGGCGAGGTCTGCCCGGGCTCATCGAGATGCTCGCCGAAATCGTAGGGCTGCGCGATCTGACGCTCACTACCAACGGCTCGCGCCTCTCCGGACTTGCGCGTGATCTCAAGACGGCGGGGTTAACGCGGGTGACAGTGAGCCTGGACTCGGTGGACGACGCCGTGTTCCGGGCGATGAACGACGTGGACTTTCCGGTATCCCAGGTGCTGGACGGGATCGAAGCCGCGCGTGAGGCCGGTCTCTCACCGATCAAGGTCAACATGGTTGTGAAGCGAGGCGTGAACGATCATACGGTCGTCGGCTTCGCCCGCCACTTCCGGGGAAGCGGGCATATCGTGCGGTTCATCGAATACATGGACGTGGGTACGACGAACGGCTGGCGCCTGGACGATGTTGTGCCGGCGGCGGAGATTGTGGCGATGATAGACCGCGAGTTTCCGCTGGAGCCGGTCGAGTTGCAGTATCGCGGCGAGGTGGCGAACCGCTACCGGTACAAGGACGGCGCCGGCGAGATCGGCGCAATCGCGTCGGTGACCCAGCCGTTTTGCGACGACTGCACTCGGGTTCGACTGTCAGCCGATGGCAAGCTCTACACCTGCCTCTTCGGCGTGAAGGGACACGACCTCCGGGTGATGTTGCGAAGCGGAGCATCTGACGCTGAGATCGCCGAGAAGGTTCGCGCCGTTTGGTCCGTCCGCAAGGACCAGTATTCGGAGCTCCGTTCGAAAGACACGCCGGGGCTGCCGAAGGTCGAGATGTCGTACATCGGCGGGTAGGATAGATGGCAGGAGCTAGGAGGCAGCGACTTACCCACCTCGACGCCGCCGGCCGTCCGCGTATGGTCGATGTCTCGGCGAAGGCGGAGACGGCGCGAGAGGCGACCGCGAAGGGGAGCGTCTACATGAGTGCTCAAACCCTCGCTCTTGTCGTGGCGGGACGCGCGGCCAAGGGTGACGTCCTCATCACCGCCCAGCTTGCGGGCGTCATGGCCGCGAAGCGCACGCACGAACTCATCCCTCTATGCCACCCGTTGCCAATTACGGGCATCGACGTATCGCTGGAGCCGGACCAGGCGCGGACCGCCGTCGACATCACCGCTACCGTTCGCACTACAGCGAAGACAGGTGTGGAGATGGAAGCGATGACGGCTGTCAGCGTGGCTGCCCTCACCGTCTACGACATGCTGAAAGCTGCGCAGAAGGACATTCGCATCGGCGACATCCGGCTGGTACGAAAGACCGGCGGCAAATCCGGGGATGTGGTCCTGGAGTAACCTAGCGAGGGCGGTAGGTGGTCTCAGAACGGCGGAGAACCCGTCCCACTACTACGACTCGCAACTCATCGAGTATGCGGTAGATTACACGGAACTGTCCTTCTCGCAGCCGATACTGATTCCCAGCGCCCACAAGTTTGGTCGCGTTCGCCGGACGAGAGTTGTCGGCCAGGGCGTAAATAGCGGTCTCGATTGGATCGCGCGCTGTGGCAGGCAGGCGTTTGAGATCCCGGCCGGCCGCAGGGCTGATTTCGACAGTGTGCGGCACTATGCCGACTTTCGCTTGCTCGCCTCTTCCTCCCTCAACTGCCTGAAGAACTCGTGAGCTTCCATTCCGCCCTTCTTCTCGTACTCCTGCATTGCTTCGTCAAGCAGCCGGCTGTCATCCTGCATTTCCAGCCACTCCATCAGCGCTTCGCCCACGACGTCCTTGAGCGACCGGCTCTGGCTGGCCGCTTCAACCTTGGTAGCTTTGAATAGGTCGTCTGGAAGCACGACGGTCAGCTTCCTCATTGGTCTTCCTCCATATGTGTACGGCTATACGGGAATACTATTATACGGCAATCCGGCCTCGTTAACCAGACTCACGCTCCATCAAGAGCTCCACCACCTTCGTCAGCGCCTCGTACGCGTAGATGACGTACTCCCTGGGGTGAAGTATAAGCGGCTTCAATTCCTCGTTGCGGAGCGAGACCGGGTCGGCGATGTCCAGGTCGAAATCGGGGAGGTCCTGGCCGATCTCGAACTCGTAAAGCTCGCCGTCTACGCCCAGGACGACGCAACCGCGCTCCGGCGACTCCACGCCCGGCGCGTCTATCTCGATTCCGTAGGAGAAGAAGGCGCCCGGAAAGGAAGGGAATGGGTCGAGCCGGCTCGCGGCCTCGTGCAGGGCCGTTCGCAGGCGGTCTGCCGCCCGCTCCAGGGCGGCATCCGCTTCGTGCTTGAGCTCCATCGGGTCAGGTTTCATAGTTCCATAGGTAAACGCTGTGTCTGCTTAGCTTATTCCGGCGTTCGTGCTAACATTGGTACATGGCAGGCCCGGCGGCGACGCTTAAGAACAACACCAACCTCCATCTGCAGTCCACCCGTCAGCAGATCCTCGAATATATGCAACGGCACGGGCGGGCTACCGTCAAGGATCTCGGCGAACTCCTGGGCCTCACTTCTACCGGCATCCGCCAGCACCTCACCGTGCTCGAGCGCGACGGCCTTGTCGATGCCCGAGAAGAGCGCGGCCGCGTTGGCAGGCCCACCCTCGTATACACCCTCACGGACAAAGCCGACGCCCTCTTCCCTAAGCGTTACGACCTCCTGGCCGCGGTAATCCTTGAAGAGATCCGATCCGAGGACGGCAACGAGAAGCTTCACCAGGTACTGCACCGCGTGGCTTCGAGGCTGGCCTCGCCCTACGTTGACCGCGTCGAAGGTAAGCCCCTCGGCGAGAGGGTCAAAGAGACCGCACGTATCATGGAAGAGCAGGGGTGCATGGTGGACGTGGAAGAACGGGAAGGCGAGTACCTGATAGACGAGTACACCTGTCCTTTCCCGAAGGTGGCCGAACGCGACCGCGCCGTCTGCGCCCTCCACGTCGAGTTCGTAAGCCTCCTGAGCGGCGGTGACACACGCCTGACCCGCAACCTCATGCGCGGCGAGAACGCCTGCACTTACCGGATACGCCCCGTTGAAAAGCCAGCCGGCGCATAGGGGAAAGCCTCAAGACCCGGCCACCCGCCTTGCGCGGGTACAATATCCCCGTGTCCACCCCCGACTTCGCCGGCAAACGCATCATCCTCCTCGGTGCTGAGACCGCTCTCGGCGCCGCCGTCGCCTCCGCCCTCGCCGCAGCCCGCGCCAGCCTGGCCCTCATCGGGGCCTCGAACGATGCCGAGAGCGCCTTTGCCGTTCAGCGCCTGGCCCGTCGCCTTGGCGCCTCGGTCTCGCAGGCGATCGACGCCACGAACGAGATGGCGGTGCGCGTAATGGTGCGGCAGGCCTCGAAGGCGCTCGGCGGGTTGGACTTTGCGGTTGTCGCCTTGAATCCGGCCAGCGATGAGAGCGTGGCGGCGCTCGCGAGGCGGTTCTGCTCCAAGGAGATGAACAAACGCGGCGGTGGCGCTGTCGCAATCGTTTGGCCGGGCACTCCTACCTTGCTGATGCCCGGCGATTCGCCCAGCGCTACCCGTGTGACGAACCTTTCCTCGGCGGGACGCGCGCCGGAGGAAGTCACGCGAGAGGTCATCTCTGCTCTTGCCGCGCCATCGCGATAGCAGATAAGCTTTTCGCGCTAACCCACGTCCCTGTAGGGGCGCAAGGCCTTGCGCCCCTGCTACATCGGCAACATGGAGACCACCATGACCTACGAGACCATCCTCTACGAAACGGATGCCGGCAAAGCCCGCATCACCCTCAACCGCCCGGAGAAGCTCAACGCCATATCGTGGCAGATGCAGCAGGAGTTACAGTCCGCCCTCCTCGCCGTCGACCGCGACCCGGCAGTCCACGTCGCCATCATCCGCGGCGCCGGACGCGCCTTCTCGGCCGGCTACGACATCTCGCCGCCGCCCGGCGAGCTGACCCACGCCGCCGGCCACCACTCGATGGAGCGCGATGTCTGGATGCTTGAGCGCGCGCAGGACATGCGCATGCCCGTCTTCGATATGCATAAGCCGGTGATCGCCCAGGTCCACGGCTACTGCCTGGCCGGCGGCACCGACGTCGCCCTCCTTTGCGACATCGTCATCGCCGCCGAGGACGCCCGCTTCGGCTACCCGCCGGTGCGCGCGCTCGGCTCGCCGGTGAACCACATGTGGACGTACCTCGTCGGCCCGCAGTGGGCGAAGCGCATGCTCCTCACCGGGGACACCGTCACCGGCGCCGAAGCCGAGCGCATCGGCCTCGTCCTGAAGGCGGTTCCCGAGGCGGACCTTGAGGCCGAAGTCGAGGACCTTGCCGACCGCATCGCCCTCATCGACGTTGACCTGCTCGCGGCGAACAAACGCATCGTCAACATGGCGATGGAGCTGATGGGCGCCCGCACGATGCAACGGATGGCCGCCGAGCGTGACGCCATCGCCCGCCAGGCGCCCGTCGTCACGGAGTTCTACCAGATGGCGAAGGAGAAGGGCCTGAAGGCCGCCCTCGAGTGGCGCGACACGAAGTTCGGCGACGGTCGCGCAAAGGCGCGAGCGGACTAGTGACCATCCTCGACAAGTTCCGCCTCGACGGCCGCGTCGCCATCGTCACCGGCGCCGGGCGCGGCCTCGGCCGGGCGATCTCGCTGGCGCTGGCGGACGCGGGCGCAGAGCTCGTCGTTACCGCGCGCACGAAAGACCAGATCGACGCGACCGCGGAGATGATCCGCGTGAAGGGGCGGAAATGCCTCGCTGTAACCTGCGACGTCACCGACTCTGCGTCGGTCAACGCGATGGTTGGGGCCGCCATGGGCGAGTTCGGGAAGATCGACATCCTCGTCAACAACGCCGGCGGCGCCACTCCCGGCTTCGCCAACTCGCTGCCCGACATAACGGACGAGATCTGGCGCATAGGGATCGACACCAATCTCACGGGCGCCGTCTACTGCTCACGCGCCGTCATCCCCCACATGCTCGAGGCCGGTAGCGGCAAGATCATCAACCTCACATCCGGCTTCGGCCTCCGCGCCGGCAATAACAACTTCATGTACACCAGCGCCAAGGCCGGCCTCATCAACTTCACCCGCTCACTGACAATGACCTACGCCCCGACGATCCAGGCCAACCTGATCGCTCCTGGGATGTTCCCGCACGACAACCAGGTGATGGCCGACTGGTGGAAGGGCGGCAAGTTCGTCCCGATGGGCCGTCTCGGCACCGACGAGGAGCTCGCGCCCCTGGCGGTCTTTCTCGCCTCGGACCTGACGACCCACATGAACGGCCAGATCATGGTGCTGGACGGCGGTGGCCTCGCCGACGGCCACGCCCCAACCGGCCTCGCGCCGGTTGTCCCGCTGGAGGGCGAGTGATGCCCTCCGAGTTCTCTCTCGAAGGCAAGAACGCGCTCGTAATCGGTTCCTCCAACGTCCTCGGCCGTGCGGCAGCAGTCGCGCTGGCCGAGGCCGGCGCCAACGTCGGCGTCACAACCACCACCCGCTCGAAGCGCGAAGAGGTCGTCGCCAACTCCTGCGCCAACGAGATCTGGGCGCTCGACCGCAAGGGTTTCGCTCAGGAGATCGACGCCGCGGACGAGGCGGACGTACAGGCGGTCGTCCAGCGCACAGTCACCGAACTTGGCTCGCTCGACATTCTGGTGAACGCCCCCGACCTCCCGTTCGCCAAGCCTCTGCCGGAGATCACTCCGGCAGAGTGGCGCCGTGCCATCGACGTCAACCTCACCGGCGTCTACCTGGCCTGTCGCGCCGCAGGTGTCGTCATGATCAGCGCGGAGGGCGCTCCCGATTCCCGAGGGTCAGGTTCGAACCTGATTGCGGGTTCCTCTGATTCCCGGGGGTCAGGTTTTAACCTGACAGGGGCGGGGCGGG
>Ga0209341_10002925_pt1 | contig 16096 bp, 12 predicted proteins | sample RifCSP13_2_FD_184020 | JGI IMG/M metagenome (GOLD analysis project Ga0209341, IMG submission 184020) | Soil microbial communities from Rifle, Colorado - Rifle CSP2_sed 13_2 (SPAdes) (version 2) | ecosystem: Environmental > Terrestrial > Deep subsurface > Rock core/Sediment | place: Rifle...
TCTCCCCGCGGGCGTCAAAAGCGTCGCGCAGGACGTCCACCTGAGCGCGCAGCGCCTCGGGCGCATCCGCCTTCGACTCGAGGAGGACGACGCGCAGCCCGTCCGCCGTCACCGGCGCGGCAAGCGCCCGGTCCACGATCTCAGCGGAACTCTGGGGGCCAGCTGCTCCGCTGCGCACCCTCCGCTCCAACTCGCGGATCTGGCCGGCGAGCCGGCGCACCCGGTCGGGAACCTCCTCCGGGATCGTCCGCAGTTCCTCCGCGGCCGAGCGAAGCGCCGCCTCTTCTCGCGCGACGTAAGCCAGCGCTCCGCGCCCGGTCACCGCCTCGATCCGTCGGACGCCCGCGGCGACCCCGCCCTCCTGGGTGATCTTGAACAACCCGATCTGCCCGGTGCGCTTCAGGTGCGTCCCGCCGCACAGCTCACGGCTGTATCCGTTGATGCTGATCATACGCACCCGGTCCCCGTATTTCTCCCCAAACAACGCCATCGCCCCCTGCGCCACCGCCGACTGAAAATCCAGCCAAGAGGCGCGGACGGGGAGGTCGGTGAGAACCTGGTCGTTCACCCGCGCCTCCACGGCCTCCCGCTGCGACGGGGTCAACGGTGTGAGGTGGACGAAGTCAAATCGCAACCGGTCCTCGGCGACCAGCGAGCCGGCCTGGCGGGCGTGCTCCCCGAGGGTCTCGCGCAGCGCCTTGTGCAGGAGATGCGTCGCCGTGTGGTTGCGCATGACGTCCTGTCGTCGGGCCGCGTCAATCGCGGCCCGTGCGGATTCGCCAACTCCGACGGAGCCCCTTCGCACGATCCCGAGATGCAGGATCAGTCCACCCGCTGTCCGCTTCGTATCACGGATCTCCACGACGGATCTGCCGACGGTGATCGTGCCGGTGTCACCCACCTGCCCGCCGCCCGCCGGGTAGAACGGCGTTTGGTCAAGAACGAGCTCGACCTCCTGCTGCGCCGTCGCCGTCTCCACTCGCTCCCCACCGGTAAAGAGCGCCAGGACCTTCGCCCGAACGGCATCTTTCGCGTACCCCACGAACTCCGTCGTGATCCCCTCGTCCGCCAGCGCGGCAACACGCCGGTCTTCAACCGGTGCGGCGAAGGCCTGCGCGGCGCGGGCCCGTTCACGCTGCGCGGCCATCGCCACGTCGAACCCCGCCTCATCAATAGCCAGCCCGCGCTCCCGCGCCACGTCCCGGGTCATCTCCACCGGAAAGCCGTAGGTGTCGTAGAGGCGGAAGACCTCCTCCCCGGGAAGGATGGCGCCTCCGGACGCCCGGGTCTGAGCGATGAGCTCATCCAACCGCCCGATGCCCGCGCTGAGAGTGACCGCAAAACGGTCTTCTTCCCCCCGTGCGGCGGTCTGGATGAAGGCGCGCTGCGCGTACAGCTCAGGATAGACCTCCCCCATCGCCTCGACCACCGCCCCGGCCACCTCCCCGAGGAAAGAATGCTGCGCACCGGCGGCACGGGCGAATCGCATCGCCCGGCGCATGATCATCCGCAGGACATACCCGCGGCCCTCGTTGCCGGGGACGACGCCGTCGGCGAGGAGAAACGTCATGGCCCGGCCGTGATCGGCCATGACGCGGTAGGCCACCTCGTGCAGTTCGCGTCGCATTCGGTCATGGCCTAGCACTTCCTGCAAACGATCCAGCAGCGACGCGAACAAGTCCGTCCGATAGACGTCCGGAACCCCCTGCAACACCGTCATCAGGCGTTCCAGGCCCATCCCCGTGTCCACTCCCGGACGCGGGAGGGGAATGCGCCTCCCGTCGGACTGCTGGTCGAACTGCATGAAGACGAGATTCCAGACCTCCAGCCAGCGCAGGCACCCATTGTCCAGGGCCACGCTGCAGTCCGCCCGCCCGCACGAGCAGTGCTCCGCCCCCCAGTCGTAGTGCAGCTCAGAGGTCGGTCCGCAGGGGCCGACCTCGGCCATCATCCAGAAGTTGGTCTTCTCCCCCATCCGGAGGAGACGGGGCGCAGGAATCCCCAGGGCCTGCCAGGCCGCGTGCGCCTCATCGTCGGTCTCGTAGACCGTGGCGACAAGACGATCCGGGGCGATCCCGTAGGAGCGCGTCATCAGATCATGGGCAAAGCCGATCGCCTCGCGTTTGAAGTAGTCGCCGAAGCTGAAGTTGCCCAGCATGAGGAAGAAGGTGTGGTGCCAGGGACTCGGGCCCACCGTTTCCAGATCGTTGTGCTTGCCCTGGACGCGCATGCACTTCTGCAGTGTCGCCGCGCGCAGGTACGGACGCGCCTCCAGTCCGAGGAAGGCATCCTTGAATTGCACCATGCCCGCGTTGGTGAAGAGCAGCGTCGGATCGTTCGCGGGAACCAGGGGGGAGCTGGGCACCACGGCATGCCCACGCTCCTGGAAGTAGTCCAGGAAGGTCTGGGCCGCCTCCTTCCAGCCGGTCCGGCGTTCAGCGATCATCGTCCACCCCGCCCCCTGCGATCTCGGTCAAAAGAAAACGCCCCCGTCCCGGAGGGACGAGAGCTGCGCTCCCGCGGTACCACCCACGTTCCGCCCCGCGCACAGCGGGCACGGCACTCACCGGCCGGTAACGGTGGCCACCGCCGCCTTCGCGCGCGAGCGCCCGGCGCGTGCTCAGGAGAGGCGAACTCCCTCATTGCTCCGTCCCAGTGTAGGGACACAGCCCACAGGGTGTCAATCCCCGATCCGGGACCGTCCGCTTTAGGGCGCGGCCTCGGCGGTGACCTCGGCGATCATCGCCTCCGCCCAGGAGATGGACTCGTCCAGAACCTCGACCGCTCGATCGATCTGGGCCTTGGTGATGATCAGCGGGGGAGCGATGCGGAAGCACTCAGGCTTGTTGAGGCTGTAGAAGACGATCACCCCCCGCTCCATCGCGGCGGCGGTGATGAGGAGGACGAGATCGGGATCGGTAAACTCCATGCCCACGAGGAGGCCCTTCCCCCGGACCTCTCGGAGGACGGTGGGATGCGTGGACTGCAGCCAGTGGAGTCCTTTCATCAAGTACGGTCCCAGCTCCGCCGCGCGCTGCGGGAGGCGGTCCTCGAGCAGGACCCGGATCGTTGCCACGCCGGCGGCGCAGGCCAGCGGGTTGCCGCCGAAAGTGGAGGAGTGCAGGTAAGGATTCTGCTCCAATGCCTTCCAGAGATGCGGTCGCCCCGTGAACGCCCCGATCGGGATGACGCCGCCGCCGAGCGCCTTGGCGGTGGTCAGCAGGTCTGGAACGACGGCCCAGTGGTCACAGCAGAACATCTTGCCCGTCCGGCCCAAACCGGTCTGCACTTCGTCGAAGATCAGGAGCGCCCCCCGCCGGTCGCATATCTCGCGGACGCCGCGGAGGTATCCGTCGGGCGGAATGATGACGCCCGCCTCGCCCTGGATCGGCTCGAGGATGACGGCGGCGGTCTCGTCCGTGACCGCCCGCTGCATCGCCTCGAGATCCCCGAACGGAACGTGCGAGAATCCGGGAATCAGCGGGCGAAACGGCGCTTTGTACTTCTCTCGCCCGGACGCGGACAATGCGCCGAGAGTCTTCCCGTGAAACGCGCCGTCCGCGCCCACAATGTTCGGGCGCCCGGTGGCCAGGCGGGCGAGCTTGAGCGCGCCCTCGTTGGCCTCCGTGCCACTGTTCGCGAAGAAAGTGTACTGGAGGTCGCCCGGCGTGATCTGCGCCAGCAGCTCGGCGAGGTCCGCCTCCTGCGCGCGGGGCATCGCCCGCACGGACATCGGCATCCGGTCGAGCTGTTCTTTCACCGCCGCGACGACCTTCGGATGGCGGTGGCCGAGGGCGAAGACGGCAGGGCCGCCGGAGAAGTCCAGGTACTCCTTGCCGTGGATGTCGCGGATGATGGCCCCTTCGGCCTCCCACTCCGCGGTGATCACGTTGGCGAAGCGGTAGAGACGGACCAATCCCGGGTTGACGTAGCGGGCATACTTGTCCAGGATCTCCGCGGCCGTGCGATCCGGATCAGTGGGTCGCGGCATCGGCAGACTGCTCCCCGGCCTCGGTCGGCTCTGAGGCCTCAAGATACGCCCTGGCCCGGCGGACCACTTCACGCGTCTCCTTGTACTTGATTCGCTCCATGGCGGTGCCGAGCGGCACCCACTCCGTGGCCACGAAGCCTTCCTCCATCTGCGGGGCAGCCTCTTCCCCTCCCAAGAATTCGAGCAGGAAGTAGCGCACGGTCTTGTCGTAGAAGGTGTCCTCGGAGCGCCAGAAGAAGTAGTAGCGCTCTTCGCCCAGATCCGCCACCACCCGGACACGCGAGATGCCCGTTTCCTCTCGCACCTCGCGCAGGGCCACCTCCTCGGGGGTCTCGCCGCGTTCGATCGTCCCTTTGGGGAGCATCCACTTCCCGCTCTCGTGCTTCAGGAGCAAGATCGCCGCCTGGCCGTCGTGCTGGCGGAAGACGACCCCTCCCGCGCTCTGGGCGCGCTTCACCGGCTTGCGGCTCCGCGGACGGTCGGTCATGACCCGGCGCCCAGCGCCTCGCGCACGAGCCGGCCGACCACCGCGCCGTCGGCGCGGGATTTCACCATGGGCATGAGGAGCCCCATGACCCGACCCATGTCTCCCACGCCCTTCGCCCCGCTCTGGGCCACGGCCTCGGTGACCAGCGCCCGCAGCTCTGCTTCAGGCAGCGGAGGTGGCAGGTACTCAGAGAGGATGGCCAGTTCGAGGGATTCCTTCTGCGCAAGATCGTCGCGGCCGCCCTGGGAATAGACGTCGATGGCCTCACGGCGGCGCTTGATCTCGCGGCCGATGATCTCTTCGATCTCGGGGTCGGTCAGATCCCGACCCCGCTCGATAGAAGCGTTGTGGACGGCGGCCCGGGCCAGCCGGATCGTGGATACCCGGAGGGCGTCCCGTGCGCGGAGGGCTCGGTGGAGCTCCTCCAGAAGGCGGCCGGACAGCGCCAGCGTGCGTTACGCTGCGCCGCGGCGCCGGCGGCGCGCGGCCTTCCGGCGGCGCTTGGCGCTGGGCGACTCGTAGTGTTCGTGACGCTTGGCGTCGGTCAGGACGCCGGACCGCTTCACCTGCCGCTTGAACCGTCGCAGGGCACTGTCAAGGGTTTCGTCCTTGCCAACGCGAACCTCGGTCATCTCCCCCACCCCCCCTCCAGTGGCACCCGCTCACCGCTGACCGCTGACCGCCGGGGTGTCGGATGCGGGCTGGGTTCGGTAAACTTGCCACATTATATCAGGGAACCGGTTCCAGCATCCAGGGTCGTGAACCGCACCGGCGAATGGGCCCCGTCATCCCGGGGGCCAGCGCATCGCCCGCCCGCCGAGGAGATGGAAGTGGAGGTGCATCACGGCCTGCCCGCCGTCGGCGCCGCTGTTCGTGAGCAGCCGGTATCCGCGGCCGCTCAGACCTTCGGCCTCCGCGACGCGGACCGCCGCTGAGGCGAGGTGGCCCACGAGGGCAGGGTCGGCGCCCACGGCGTCGGCAAGGTCGGCGACGTGCCGCCGGGGCAGGAGCAGTACGTGCACCGGGGCCTGCGGGTTGATGTCGAGGACGGCCACGACGTGGTCGTCCTCGTACACCCTGGCCGCCGGAACCGCCCCGGCAGCAATGCGGCAGAACAGGCAGTCGGCGCTCATCAGTCCCAGTGCCTCCGGTCCACGATCTTCTTCGCACCGTCAGGGATGGTCCCCGGCTCGACCGCGGCGACAACGGCGCGGAGCCGGGTGGCCTCGCGGATGCTGCGCCCGAGATCCGTCGTGAGATCGCCGGAGGCGCCGGAGGAGGGCTCCACGGTCACCGTGAGGACGTCCTGATAGTCATCGCCCCGGGTGACGCTGGCCTGATACCGCAGGACCTCGGGATGACGCGCCACCGCGCGGTCCAGCTCCTGCGGATGGAGGAAGAGTCCGCGGACCTTGACGGCGTCCCCCACTCGCCCGAGGATGCCGGCCAGCCGGGGGGCGGTGCGCCCGCACGGACAGCTCCCCTCCGCGAATCTCGACAGATCTCCCGTAGCCAGCCGCAGGAGCGGATAGAGGTCATGCAGGAAGGTGAGGGCGACTTCCCCCGCCTCCCCGGGGGCGACTGGGGCGCCTGTCGCCGGATCCACGAGTTCCACGAACACCCGGTCGGCGACGTGAAGGCCGCTGCGCGCTGGACACTCGTAGGCGATCAGGCCGAAGTCGCCCGTGGCATATCCCTGGCTCACTCGCGGGCCGCGGGATTCCAGCTCGACGCGGAGCGACTCGGGCAGCGGCTCGCCTGACACAAAGGCCACCTCCAGGGGACAGCGCCCCGCCGGCTCGACGATCCGAGCCAGCACCGCGGCGAGGAAGCTCGGCGTGCCGACAAAGCCGCGCGCGCCGAGGTCCTGCAGAGTCTTCACCTGGATCTCGAGGCTGCCCACCCCGGCAGGCACCACCACGCAGCGCAGCGCGGCCAGCGCTCCGTCGAACATCGCGCCGGCCGGGGTGAAGTGGTAGGAGAAGGTGTTCATGACGACATCGCCCGACCGGAAGCCGGCGGCATGGAGCGCGGGGGTGAATCCCCAATAGTCCTCGTCGTCCGCCTCGGGCTCGTAGATCGGACCCGGCGAGACAAAGATCCGGCGCGTCCCCGACGGCCGGCCCAGCCAGCCGCCAAAGGGCGGAGCGTCCGCCTGGGTCGCGGGGAGATGCTCCTTCCGCAGCAGCGGTACGCGCGCCAGGTCGGCCAGGCCGAACTCCTCCGCGCCCCGCCCCGCCGCCCGCAGCGCCGCCCGGAGGGCCGGCGCGTGGGGCACGGCCGCGACCAGAACGCGCCGCAGCCGGGCCTCCTGGTCGGCCAGCCGGATCTCATGCGGGCGTCCCTCACCCGGCTCGTAGAAGGAGACGTCGGGCGCCATGCCGTCACTGTTCCGCGCAGGGAGGAAGGCTCCTCCGGTTCCCGTATTTAGTCCGCAATACGCTCCATGGACCCCATCCTCCGCGTCGAGAACCTGCACCTCAGCTTCCACGGGATCCAGGCGATCGCGGGCGTGGGGTTCGATCTCTCGCTGCACGAGATCTTCGGCATCATCGGACCCAACGGCGCCGGCAAGACCAGCGTGCTCAACTGCATCAACGGCTTCTACCGCCCGCAGCGGGGACGGATCGTCTTCGACGGGACCGAGATTTCCCACGCCCCGCCGCACGTCCGCGCGCAGCGAGGCATCGCCCGGACGTTTCAGAACATCGCCCTCTATCCGGGCATGACGGTGCGGGACAACATCATGACCGGCCGCGTCATCCGCATGCGGTCCGGGGTGCTGGCCTGCGGCATCTATGCCGGCCCGGCGGAGCGTGAACACGTGCACAACCGCCGGCTGGTCGAGGAGATCATCGACTTCCTGGAGATCGAAGGCGTCCGCGATCACCGGGTGGCGGATCTCGCCTACGGCATTCAGAAGAAGGTGGAGCTCGGGCGCGCCCTGGCCATGGATCCGCGGCTGCTCGTCCTCGACGAGCCGATGGCCGGCATGAGCATGGACGAGAAGGCGGACATGGCCCGGTACGTCCTCGAGCTGAAGGAGGTCCGCCACCTGCCCATGATCCTCATCGAGCACGACATGGGCGTCGTGATGGACCTCTGCGACCGCATCATGGTCATGGACTACGGACGCAAGATCGCCGAGGGCCTCCCCGCCGAGATCCAGCGCAATCCCGACGTGATCAAGGCGTACATCGGCGCGGCGGTGGTCGCCTAGCATGGGCCAGGCCGTCCTGGAGCGCTCCGCCCCCGCCCGCCCCGCCCCCATCGACCTCCCCTACGGCCGCGACACGCTGCCCAAGCTCCTCCGGCACAATGCCGGCACCCACGGGGACCGGACGGCGTTCCGCGAGAAAGATCTCGGCATCTGGCAGCGCATCACCTGGCGTGACTATTACGAGCACGCGCGTGAGTTCGGGCTCGGGCTGCGCGAGCTCGGTTTCCACCGCGAGGACGTCCTGGCCGTCATCGGCGACAACCGCCCTGAGCTGTTCTACGCGGCGATGGGGGCGCAGGCCGTGGGCGGCCGGTCCTACGGCCTGTACCAGGACAGCCTCACCGACCAGCTGGTGCAGCTGCTGAACTTCGCGGAGGCGCGGTTTGTCTTCTGCGAGGACCAGGAGCAGGCCGACAAGATCCTCGACGCCCTGCCTCTGCTGCCGCGCGTGGAGCGCATCATCGTGGAGGACTGGCGCGGGATGTGGCGGTACCGCCATCCCAAACTGATCAGCTTTGCGGAGGTGCAGCGACTGGGGCGCGAGCGGCACGGAGCGGACGGAACGCTCTTCGACACCATGCTCGACGCGGGACGGCCGGGCGACGTGGCGATCTTCTGCCAGACCTCCGGAACCACCGCGCTGCCGAAACTGGCCATGCTCACGCACCGCAACCTCATCGCCCAGGGGTTGAGTTTCCACGTCGGGGAGCCGCACATCGGCGCCGGCGACGAGTTCGTGAGCTACCTCCCCTTCGCCTGGATCGGGGAGCAGATGATCGCCACCTCGCTTCACCAGCTCGTGGGGTTCACCGTGAACTTCCCCGAGGAGCCGGACACGGCGCAGCGGGACTTTCGGGAGATCGCCCCGCACTTCACCTTCGCCCCGGCGCGCATTTACGAGGGGCTGCACACGGCGGTGACGGTGCGGATCCTCGACGCCGGGTGGCTGCGCCGGCGCGTCTACGACTGGGCCCTGGGGGTCGGCGGGCGCACGGTCGAGCGCCGTGCCGACGGGAAGGCCGTGCCCTGGTGGTGGCGCGTGCAGCGGTGGATCGCGCACTGGCTGGTCTTCCGGCCGCTCCTGGACAAGATCGGCTTCACGGAGATGCGCGTCGCCTGGAACGGCGGCTCGCCCCTCGGCCCCGACTACTTCAAGTTCTTCCACTCCCTGGGCGTGAACCTGAAGCAAATCTACGGGCAGACGGAGATGGCGGGGATCTCCTGCGTCCACCGGGACGGCGCGGTGCACTTCTGGACGATGGGCTATCCCATCGCCAACACGGAGCTGCGCGTCACGGACGACGGAGAGATCATCAGCCGCAGCCCCGCCCTCTTCCAAGGCTACTTCAAGAACCCCGAGGCGACGGGGAAAACCCTGCGGGACGGCTGGCTGTATTCCGGGGACTACGGGACGCTGGATCCGACCGGCGACGTGATCATGTTCGACCGGATGTCCGACGTGATCACGCTGGCCGGGGGAGCGCGGATGAGCCCCTGGGTCGTGGAGGCGATGCTGAAGTTCACGCCCTACGTCCAGGAGGCGATGGTCGTATGCGCGCCGGACGGGGCATCGCTGGCCGCCATCCTGAACATCGAGATGCGCAGCGTGGGGAAGTGGGCCGAGGACCGCAGGATCGCCTACACGTCGTATGCCGACCTCTCCCAGAAGTCGCAGGTCCTGGACCTGCTGGAAGGCGTCGTCCGCGACGTGAACGTGCGCGTCCGCCCGGAGTGGCGCCTGCGCCGCTTTCTGTCCCTGTACAAGGAGTTCCACCCCGACGACGACGAGCTGACCCGGACGCGCAAGCTGCGGCGCGGCTTTATCAACGAGCGGTACCGCGACCTCATCGCCGCGCTGACGTCGGGGGCCGGGGCGTACGGCGCGGTCTTCACCGTGCGCTACGAGGACGGCCGCACCGCCCAGGTGCGCACGACGATGCAGATCCGCGACATCTGATGGCCGAGTTCATCGCCGGCGGGCTGGTCAACGGCCTGGCGGTGGGCAGCATCTATGCCCTCATCGCTCTGGGCTTCGCCCTGCTCTACAAATCCACGAAGATCCTCAATCTCGCCCACGGGGAGCTCGTCCTGTTCGGGGGCTACCTGGCGATCGGGCTGACGCACTTCCTGCCGTTCCCGCTGGCCGTCTTCCTCACCCTGGTCGCGGCGGGGCTGCTCGGGTTCGCCGTCGAGCGGGTGGTCATGCGGCCGCTCTTCGGCCAACCGGTGCTGTCCGTGATCATCGTCACGCTCGCCCTCGGCTACATCGTCCGCGGCGTGATGGTGGGACTGTGGGGCGGCGCGACGCGGCAGTTCCCCACCGTCCTGCCCACCGGGACCGTGGCCATCGGCGGCCTAGTCATCCAGCGTGTCGGCGTGTACAGTGCGGGCACGGCGCTGCTGCTGCTGCTCATCTTCTGGCTCTTCTTCCGCTACTCGCTGGTCGGCATCGCGATGCGCGCCGCGGCGAACGACCAGCTCACGGCCAGCGCGCTCGGCGTCAGCCTCCGCCGCGTGTTCGCGTATGCCTGGGCGTTTGCGGCGATCGCCGCCGCCGTGGGCGGGGTGCTTTTGGGGCTCTGGCTGGGCGTGAACTTCGCCCTGGGGTCCGTCGGGCTGAAGGCGCTCGCCGCGGTGATCCTGGGCGGCCTGGACAGCATCCCCGGGGCCATCCTCGGGGGCTTGGCGATCGGGGTCACGGAGACGACGATCGGCGGCTACATTGACGCCCACATCATCTACGGCTTCAAAGACATCGTCGCCTTCGTCGTCATCCTGGTGGTGCTGATGATCCGCCCGTACGGCCTCTTCGGCACGGAGCACATCGAGCGGCTGTGAGCGCGCGCCCGGCGGGAGACTTCAAGATCGGGTACCGGCAGGACATGGCGATCCTGCACACGGCGTTCTTCCGCTGGGGCTTCCTCCTCCTCGTCGCCGCCCTGCTTGCCGCCCCGCTCTGGCTGGGGAACCGCATCTTCCTCCTCACCACCATCGGCATCTTCGCCATCGGGGCCACCGGGCTCGCCCTGCTGACCGGATTCACCGGGCAGATCTCCCTGGGGCACGCCGCGTTCATGGCCATCGGCGCGTACAGCTCGGCGGTGCTGACCGGAGCGCTGCGCGTGCCGTTCGTCGCCGCCATCCCCCTGGCCGGACTGGTCGCCTTCGCCCTGGGCGCATTCGTCGCCCTGCCGTCACTGCGCATCAAGGGCCTCTACCTCGCCATCGCCACGCTCGCCTTCCAGTTCCTCACCGACTACACGATCATTCACGCCGTGGGCGAGGGGCTGGGGGCGATCTCCGTGCGCGCGCCGCGGATCGGCCCATGGATCCTGCGCGGCGAGACGGCAATGTACTACATCGTACTGACCGTCTGGCTGGCGGGGGGCGTGTTCGCCGCAAACCTCGTCCGCACCAGGATAGGACTGGCCCTGATGGCGGTCCGGGACCGCGACTACGCCGCCCAGGTGCTGGGGATCAACCTGCTCGCCTACAAGGCGCTGGCCTTCGGGCTGGCGGCGTTCTACGCCGGCATCGCGGGGGGGCTGTGGGCCTCGTACAACCGGTTGATCACCCCCGAGCACTTCACCATCACCCAGTCCATCGACTACGTGGCGATGATCGTCATGGGCGGGCTGACCAGCGTGTGGGGGCCGCACCTCGGCGCCGCGTTCGTCACCGCGCTCTCCCAGGGGCTGAAGATCGTCACCCCGACGCTGGTGACGATCGCGCCCTCCTTCGGCAAGATCGCCACGCCCCTGCGCGAGATCGTCTTCGGAGGAATCCTGATCGCGCTGCTGATCTGGGAGCCGGGTGGGCTGGCCATGCTGCTGCGGAAGCTCAAGCGGTACCTGGATCTCTGGCCGTTCGGGTACTGATGCCGGACGAGCTCTGACCGGCTAAGCGAGCCACCGCTTCCGCCGCTTGTAGCTCTTCACGTCCGTGAAGCGGCGGCGCTCCGCGCCCCGGATGCCGAGGTAGAACTCCTCGACGTCGGCATCCTCGCGCAGTGTGGCGGTCGGACCGTCGAGGACGATCTTGCCGTTCTCCATGATGTAGCCGTACGAGGCGAGCTCGAGGGCCATCTTCGCGTTCTGTTCGACCAGGAGGACGGTCATGCCGGCATCCGTATTGAGCCGCTGGATGAGGCCGAAGATCTCTCGGGCCACGAGCGGGGCGAGCCCGAGCGACGGCTCATCAAGGAGCAGCACCTTCGGGGACGCCATCATGGCACACCCGATGGCCAACATCTGCTGCTCGCCGCCGGAGAGATAGCCCGCGCGGATCCGGCGCCGCTCTCGGAGCCGGGGGAAGTATTCGTAGACGGTGTCCAGCGTCGCCGTGCTGCCGCGACGTGCCGGATCGCCGGAGGGCGCGCCTGCGACGCCGGCGGAGGCAGACCCGCGGCGCGCGAACTCCTCCCTCCGCCGCCGCCGTCCGAGCGCCGCCCCCACGAGCAGGTTCTCTTCCCCGGTCAACTCCTCGAAGAGCCGGCGGCCTTCGCGGACCATCACGATGCCGAGCCGTGAGGTGTCCTCCGGCGCACGGTTCTCGATGCGCCGGCCCTCGAACTCGACGCTGCCCCGCGTCACCTCGCCGCGTTCCAGCCGCACCAGCCCGGTGATTGCCTTCAAGGTCGTCGTCTTTCCCGCACCGTTGGCTCCGATGAGCGCCGTGATCTTCCCCTCGGGAACGGTGAGGGAGACGCCTTTGAGCACGAGGATTGTGCCCCAATAGACAACTTCGATGTTGTTGATGATCAGCATCAGGACGAAGACGGAAGAAGGGAGGTGGGAGAGGGGAGGAGCACAACATGATCAGCCATGTTCTGCCTCTCCCCCTTCCCTTCTCCCGATAAGTCTAGAACCCCAGCCAGTCCTTCCTTCTCTCTACGCTGACCTGCTTCACGAGGGTGATCCGCCCTTCCTTGATCTGCATGATGCGCGTGATGGTGGACGGGCGGTGGTCGGTCCGAGTCAACGTGATCGCGGGGGCGAGGCCCTCGGGATCCCACTCCTTCAGCGTCTCGAGGGCGGAGCGTACCGACGGCCCGCTGAATCCACCGAGCCGCGAGTATGTACCCCAGTTGTCGACGATGACTTCCAGGCCCTTCTTCAGGAGGAAGACGTTCAGCCAGCCTCTGACGTACGAGGCGATGACGGGCGTCCGGGTCGTCCCCCACTGGAACTGGGGGACCCCGCCGCGGAAGCGCGTGTAGGCGTCGGTCATCTTCCGCAGCCCGGCGGCCGGTTCGCCGAAGTACGTGTGGGGGGTGCTCCCGTACACGCCCTCCGCGTCTTTGCTGATCAGCTTGATCATGCTCTCGTCGTAGCCCCAGACGTTGACAAAGAACTTCGTGGTCAACCCTGCGGCCTTGGCGTCGCGGACGATCACGGACGCCGAGTTGGTCGTCCCGCCGATCCAGGCGAAGTCCGCGCCGAACGACTTCACCGCGGCAACCTGGGATCGCGCCTCGAGCGCCGCCAGCGCGACGATCTGGACCGGTCCGATCTCGAACCCCAACTCCTGAGCGTAGGCGATGCCCGCGGCGATGGGGGCGCGGCCGTACGGATGGTCAGGGTACATGAATACGAACTTGGGCTTGGCGATGCGCTGCTCGACCGCCAGCTCCTTCGCGAACTTCAGCACCGCCCGCAGCTGATCGGAGTAGCTGGACACTGGGTAGAAGTTGTACGGGGTCTTGGCCGGGTCGTCGAGGTGCGACGAATAGCTCGCCGAGATGTACGGGATCTGGTCTTCGCTGATCGTGTCCTTCAGCGCCTCGGTGTCGCCGGTCCCCCATCCGACGATCGCATTTACTTTGTCAATATCGCGGTACTTCCGGTAGAGTGAGACGGCGTCGGGGATGCGGTAGGCGTAATCGGACCAGACGAGGTCGATCTTCACCTTCCCGCGGATCCCGCCTTCGATCTCGTTGATGTAGCGGACATGATCGAGCACGCCCTTCGAGTAGTCCACCCCCACGTCCGACGTGGGCCCCGTGATGTCGAACAGTGCTCCAATCTTGATCGTGGGGGGGATGGCCGGCTGGGCCCGGACCGGCAGATACCCGGTGGCAAGGATCACCGCCAGCAAGACCAGGGCGGTCCGGGTCGTGATACGCCCGCGTGTGCTCCACCTCATGCTCTCCCCTCCCTTTTCGGCCGAGCACCAGGCGGCGCGCGGCGAGAACATAGGCAGCAATGCTGCCGTAGTTGCCCTAGGGATTCGGGGAGGGGGAAGCCGTCCCTTCCCCAGCGAGGACCGGGGGTCGTGGACGGCTAACGGGACGAGGTTTTGCGGACCGTGACACTCCGGATTGTGAGATCTTCCCTGCGGTTCCCCGCGGCGTTGACCGCGAAGTCCCAGCCCCAGCTGTTGGCGAAGGCGGCATCGGGAAGGCGGAAGGTGTACGTCACCCACCCGTCTTTGGCCTCCACCCACTGCCACTCCGTGAACCGGTAATCCCTCATCGAGTCATAGAAGAGGTTAAAGCCGAGCTGGCGCGGTGCACCGGCCCCACGCACCTCGACGGTGACCTCCACCGTGTGGCGGCCGTTGACGAAGAAGATGAAGCTGTCGTCCACGTTGAAGTACGCGTACACGACATCCCGTCCTGCATTCATCCGGACCGCCTCGCCGCCGTCAAGCTCAACAGGCTCCAGGGCTCCGTTGCGCCGGCCCCTGAAGGGCGTGTTGTAGAGGCCATCCTCGACGTTCGCCCGGCCGAGGCGCGCGCTCACTTCCGCTGCGCCGCTGAAGTCGCGGGCGCCCGGAGGCCGGGGACCCTGCTCCCGCGGGGCGCGAGCCGCGGCCACGGCGGCTTCATCCAGTCCGGTAAGGATGACGGGATCGGGGCGCAGGGCGATCGGATCCTGGCCCGTGGAGGTCCGAGTTTCCCCCGTCGCGCTGATCACCGTGAGACCGGCGCCGGAAAGATGAAGTTCGCCTCCCCCTTCCGCGCTCCAGGCGACCGCCGCCATGTTCGTCTGACCGAAGACGAGCGCCAGCGCCCTCGGCGAGACGAGGTGTCCGGCGGGGGGCTTGGCGCCGACGTGCGCCGCGAACAGCTCTAGGGCTGAGGCGGCCAGTGCGGGGTCGAGGACCCAATCGATGCGGTCTACGCCCAGCGCACGCGCGATCGCGGCGACCTTGAGGATCTCAGCGGACCACCCGGTCCGCTCCCCGCTCGAGCGCGGGTCCCACTCCAGCCAGATGCGGATGGAGCGTCCTACGAGCACCTGCTCGCTGAGGACGCGCAGGGGGCGGAGCAGCGCCTCCGGTTGGACCCCCCGGGGAGCGAGCGACACGGCGTCGAAATTCCCGCCGGCCTCGCGCACCATGCGGTTCACCCAGACCAAGTCCAGGCCGTAGGGGCTCGCCAGGACGACGCGGCTCTGTGGATCGGCGGCTTTCGTGCTCTTTCGCGTGGCGGTGAGGTACCGGACGTAGTCCTTCGGAGTCCCCCGCCACACCGGCAGCGACAACGCCGTCCAGACCTGCCAGTCCTTCACGCTCGAGCGATAGCGCGTGACGGCTCCGCGCACGAAGGCCTCCCAGTCCTCGAGGCGCCGCACCGGCTGCCGGCTGAAGATCGCCCGGTCCCTGAGCTCGACCCCCGTCGCGATCGACGCCCACCGCGGCGTGTAGGCGAGGACAACCGTCACGGCCAGTCCTGCGCTCCCCGCCGCCCGGATCGCCCCATCGAGCCCGGCCCACCGGAACGTCCCGCGCTCGGCCTCGATCTCGGACCAGTCCGCGGTGATCTTCACGGCACGCCCACCGGCCCGCCGGATGGCGCCGTAGTCCGCTGATTCGGCGGCGACAAACCCGAAGGACTCCGGCGCGGCCGGTTGGCCGGCCGCGAAGGGCGGCGCGGCCGGAACCGTGAGGATGAGGAGGACAGCGGCGGCGAGGAGAATGCGCATATCTGGTTCTTGCCCAGCTTAGTGTGTTCTTATGTTCAACGGCAGCCCCTGCCGCGTCTGTTCCGCGGGACAGACCGCCGGCCTGCCGGGGATCACCCAGCGGACACGGCAGAACGCGGGAGCCGGCGCTTGCATCTTCACCGTTGCGGCCCAATACTTACGGCGGTAACGACGTGAGGTGCTCGGATGTGGGAACGACCGAAGGCCGTGTCCATCGTCGCCGGCAGCGGAGAGGGGCGCACCGAGCTCACCGCATTTGACCGCGCCCTGATGGACGCGGGAATCGCCAATCTCAACTTCCTGCGTGTGACGAGCATCCTGCCCTCCGGCGTGGCCGTCGTCCCGGTGCAGCGGATCATCCCGGGCACGCTCACGCCGTGCGTCTACGCCCGGATCACCAGCCATACCCCCGGCGAACGCATCGCGGCGGCGGTCGGGATGGGCCTCTCGCGCCAGCAGTACGGGGTGAT
>Ga0209341_10002928_pt1 | contig 16088 bp, 20 predicted proteins | sample RifCSP13_2_FD_184020 | JGI IMG/M metagenome (GOLD analysis project Ga0209341, IMG submission 184020) | Soil microbial communities from Rifle, Colorado - Rifle CSP2_sed 13_2 (SPAdes) (version 2) | ecosystem: Environmental > Terrestrial > Deep subsurface > Rock core/Sediment | place: Rifle...
GTATCTGGCGGCCACCGCGCCGGTGATCGTCGCCCCGGCCATGAACGTCAACATGTGGGAGCATCCCGCCACGCAGGAAAATATTCAGACGCTGCAGGCCCGCGGCGTGCGCATCGTTTCGCCCGACGAGGGCTACCTGGCTTGCGGCATGACCGGCAAAGGCCGCCTGGCCGGCGTCGAGCCCATCGCCCAGGCCGTGCTCGAAGCGCTGGGCATCCGCCATGACCTGGAGCGCGACACGGTGCTGGTCACCGCCGGGCCGACCTGCGAGGACCTGGATCCGGTGCGCTATCTCAGCAATCGCTCGTCCGGCAAGATGGGATATGCCGTCGCCGAAGCGGCCATCCGCCGCGGCGCGCGCGTGATCCTGATCAGCGGACCAGCGAGCCTGGAAACGCCCGACCGGGTCGAGCGGATTTCCGTTCGCAGCACCGAAGAGATGCATCGCGCCGTGCTGGCGCATCTCTCGCCGGCGACCATTGTGGTCATGGCCGCGGCCGTCGCCGACTACCGGCCCGTGGCGCCGCGCGGTGAAAAAATCAAGCGGCAAGCCGACCGTTTCGTGCTGGAACTGGAAGCCACTCCCGACATCCTGGCCGATGTTTCCGCGATGCGCGGCGACCGCATCCTGGTCGGCTTCGCGGCCGAAACCGGCAACGTTGCCGCCAATGCGCGCAAGAAGCTCGCCGCGAAATCGGCCGATCTCATCGTTGCCAACGACGTGACCGCGGAAGGCGCGGGCTTCGACATCGACACCAACGTCGTGACATTGTATACGCGCGACGGCCGGGAAATGCCCCTGCCGCGCATGTCCAAGCTGGACGTCGCGCACCGCGTGCTGGACCAGGTGCTGGATCTGCGCCGCGCCGGGCAATCGTCGGCCCCGCGCGCGCCCGCGATGAATCCGCGGTCCTGACAGGAACAATGGACCCGGCTTCTTCACCTCCCGCCACCGAAAAACTGGAAAACTGGCTGCATTACTACGAGGACCTGGGCATTCGATCGTTTTTCCGCGATCGCCAGCCGCTGTCCGCCGCGGCGGATGCGTCCGCGGCCGAAGCCGCGACCGAGGAGATGGCCTTGAAGGCGCCCAGGAAGCCCGCACTGCCGATCATGCCGAAGGAAGCATCCGAGCAGCCCGTTGCCGCGACGCCCGGCATGGCGCACGCGCCTTCACTGTTCGAATCGGTCGAGCGAATCGCCGGCGACACGCTGGAAATCGTGTCCGGCGATCTGGGCGACTGCACCCGCTGCAAGCTCCATCGCCACCGCAACAAGATCGTCTTCGGCTCGGGCAATCCGCGCGCCGAACTGATGTTTGTCGGCGAAGGGCCGGGACACGATGAAGACCTGCAGGGCCTGCCATTCGTCGGGCGCGCCGGCCAGTTGCTCACGCAGATGATCGAGGCCATGGGCCTTTCGCGCAAGGATGTGTACATCGCCAACGTGGTGAAGTGCCGGCCGCCGGAAAATCGCGCGCCGGAAAAGGACGAAGTAGCCAGTTGCGTCCCATTTTTGCTCCGCCAGATCGGCGCCACCAATCCCAGGGCCATCGTTGCCCTGGGCAGCATCGCCGCGCAGAACCTGCTGAGCACCAACAAAGGCATCTCGCGCTTCCGCGGCGAGTGGTTCGATTTCCGCGGCTCGCGCCTGATGGCCACCTATCATCCCGCCTACCTGCTGCGCAATCCGCGCGCCAAGCCGGAAGTCTGGTCCGACCTGAAAAAAGTGATGAAGTATCTCGGGCTGACGCCGCCGGTTCGCGGCAAGTCCGGCTCCTGAAATATCTTCGTCGGGCTTGCTGTAATGCTCCGCACGCTTGACTTCCGAATTCCGCACGTTTGACTTCCAAAAGGGGCAATTCCGCACGCTTGACTTCCGAACGTGTTTCGCCTGGGCTTCGCCTTTTCAGGAAGAGGCTACCTCCCCCCGCGCTGTTTTTGCCTTGGCGCGGGAGCGGCGGATGGACTCGTTGTGCCGGGCTCGCCACGCGGGATCGGCGAGGTCACGCCGGCGGCGATCACGGGCGCGCTGACGGTACTCTTCGGTTTGGCGGTAGGCCCTGGCCTGGGCCTTGTACTCTTCGCTTTGCCGGTAATCGCGTTCGCTCTGGCGCTTTACTTCCTTCTCTGCTGACGTGGGCGGGGCGGAGGGTTGTTGCAGTGGGTACTCGACATAGCCGGGCAGGCGGTCGGCGCAGGCGCGGCAGAGACTCTTCCCTGCCTTGTCTGTCACGGCGCGGCGACCACAGCCAGCGCCGAAGTAGAAACAGGGCGGGGCGGACTCAAGCACTGCTCAGCGCCTCAGCCAATGCCTTCTCTAGATGCTGCGTGAAGAGACCGCTTCGGTAGTATTCAGCAAAGGCGCGCACGTCAACACCGATGAAGCGAATGGCAAAAGGTGCGTCGGCATCTGGCCCATTGCAAACGTTGATGCTTGGCCTCGGATCGGCTTTACGCTTTTGAGCATCCTTCATCGAGCCGTTCCCTTTCATCACCACCTCCCTGCGGCCCGAGGCGAACCGTCACGCTTTCAGCGACCTTCCATGCGCATCATCGCAGCGACACTGCGAATTTTCTGATGGCCGCCGTTCCGCAGGTACCTATCGAAGTACCTGGCGAAACTTTCCGGGTCCACTGCTTGAATCACGTACGTGTCGCCACGGCCAGAGCCTGAGTCGCGGCCCTCGTTCATGGCCTCCAGGCGCCCGCGGCCGATGCGCTGCACCGCCGACCGCTGGAACATGAACTCGCCTTCCTGCGCCGTGATGCCCACCTCGCCGCCGCCGTGCATCGGCGGCCCGCCGCGCGGCGGCGAGGTGGGCTACATACCATACTCGATCATGCCGCCGGTGTGGAACATCTGCGGGCCGAACTGGATCGCCGCGCGCCGCTGGCGCTCCATCTCGATCTGCGTGATCTTGGTGTATTCGCTGTCAAAGTGCTTGTCGACGAATTCGCCGCGCGGCCCCTTGACCTTCGAGAATTGCGCGGCGTACTCCTCGCGCATCTGCTGCAGCTGGCCGATGGCCGATCCGTAGTCCACGCCAAAGAGCTTGTACTGGTCCTCCAGCGTTTGCAGGTCGCGGAACATCGACAGGTGCAGCTCGTGCCGCTCCCGCGCACGTTTTGAATTGCCCAATATGCTCTTGATTCCGCCGACGAGCGCGCCGATGCCGATGGCCGGAAGCAGCAGGGGCATCGCCAGGCCGATAGCGGAGAAAGGCAGCATCGTCGAGAGAATCCCGCCCGCCGCGAACGCGCCCGCCGCGCCCGAGATCGCGCCGCGCAACGGGCTGCCGAAACCGATGGAAGCTGCCGCCGCCAGGCCGCCCGTGCCGAGCAGTGCACCGATGCCGCCGAAGCTGGAGAGAATGCCCGAGCCGATGCCCGACGCGCCCCGAGCCGCGCCCGCCCCGCTGGTCGAAGCGCCCGCCGGCATCGCCGTGCTCGCGGTGATTGCTCCGCCAGCAGAGAGAGGCACACCCGAAAGTGTGCGCGTGTTGATCGGCAAGCCTATATCGTTTACTTTGGCAGCTGCGTCAGCGCCATCGCAAATCCGCCGATGAGCGAAACGTTGAACAGGCTAGCCAGGACGGGGGATACCACCTTGCTCTGCGCCAGAAACTTGTTTAGCTCGCGCGGCAGTTGCACGCCCAGCGTGCGTCCCAGCAATTGCGCCGCGTCATTCGCCTGGCGGTGCTGCTTCGCGAGTTCCGTCATCACCACGTTGCCGGCCGAGCCCGCCTTGCGGAACGACGGACCGAGTTTCTCGACCTCGCTGTCCAGCATCTTGAACGCCTGGATCGCGCCCTTCTCGTCCACCTGGATCACGATGCTGGCGACAGCGGCCATATCTGGTGTGCTCCCGAGAGACTCACCGCGCGCGCGGGGTTGTTCCTTCCCTCGCGCTTCGGTCTATCTCTCAGGCTCGGGTCCGACGTGGCGTTGCCGGTGTCCCGCTGCGGTCAAGCTCGACAGCCCTGAGGTTTGCACCGTGCAGGTCCCCGGTTAGGGTAGCCTGCACGGAACTTGTCCCGGCCAGCTTGTTTGCTCAGAGGATGAGCCCGTGCCGGGGTACTGCGATTCCTGTCTAAATAACTCCGGTGTCTCGCGCGAGCCTGGTCGCCTCGATGTAGTCCATCTTCGTGCCGCGCTTGCGTGCGGCCAGCTCGATCGCCTTCACCTTCGCCCATCGCCCAAGCGAGCCTGGCTCGGAATTGCGGAACCTGGTCCCGAGCGCCTGTTGCAGTTGCGTGTCGGACATCTCCGCGAAGTTTGTTCCGAACCGGGTGAGCTGCTCCAGCTCATTCGATTCCTTCACGATCTCCTGTGCCTCGGAATAGGTGAGCTTTGCGCCGTTGATTGCCGCCTCGCGGATGACTGCGTTGATCTGGTTCACCAGATCGACGCCGACAACAACCATTCCGTTCGGCAGCACCTCGCCTTCGTAAAACTGCGACGAGCCGCGCGCCTGGCGCAGCGCTTCGCCGAAGGCAATGCCGCGCTGCTGTGCGATCTGCTCGGCGCGTTCGTGCAGCTTGACGGTTGCCGGGTCTGAAATATCGCGGCCGAGCACGGCGGCGGCCGCCACCAGGTTCACCGAAGGTAACGTGTACATCGAGTTTTCCTTTCCCATCTTGAATTCGATGGCTACAAAGTTGCTGTCGCTGAATCGCAGTGGCGCCAGGCCCTTCACTTCCGGCGGCATTGCGCCCAGGAAGCCGACGTGCCGCAGAACGGGGCCGTTGTTCTGCGGGTTCAGATAGAAGGCCGCCGAGCGATTTGGAAAGCGCCCGGACTGGACGTGCGCCGAAAGCTCCGGCTGCACCTGGCCGAACCGCGCTTTCAGAACGTCGCCGTCCAGTTGCAGTTCCTCGACCCAGGCCATCGCCGGCGAATCGTCCTCGGGATGGCCGAGCACGGCGGGCGGCTTCCACACGCCGGCCTTGAAATTCGTAACCGCCTGGGCCAGCATTTCGCGGGTCCACTTTCCTTTCGGACCGTAGTCGCCGACGCGGAAGATTTCGCCCCACTGCGAATCAAAGGTCATATGGCCCTTTCCATTCGCGCCGCGATGAGCTGCGCAGGGGAGGAGGACACCAACCGTGCGCAGCTCCCGCCAGCACTTGCGATCTCCCTCAGCGGAGCGCTATGGGACCCGGTGAAAGTGAAGGCGCGAAAACCGGGGCGGCCTTTCGGCCCGCTCCGCAGTGCCGGGGTCCGTCGCTGGCGGCCGGAAGTCGCGGCACAGCAACGGGCGGCGATCACTCGCCGCTGCGACACGCGGGAACTACGCAAGAGCAATTCCATTTCGCTACACTCCCGGCGCAAACAAATCCATTGGCGCGGCCACCGGCGGCAGAACCGCTTCGCCGGCGTCCGGCTGCCGGATCTGACCGGCCTCGTACACTTCAAGTTCGGCAATCTTCGCGCCCATCTGGCGGGCCTTCGCCAGGCGGTCGAGCGCGCCGTTCACATCCGCAGGCGGTTCCTTATCCGTGCGCCAGTACGGCCGCACATCGCGTTCCAGGGCGCGAGGGCCGAACGTCCACTCCAGCCACGGTCTTGCAAGCTGCTCGTTGATGACGTCTTCGATTGACGCCAGGTCGTTGCGGATGTACTCGAACATGGTTTGCTGGTGAACATCGCCGAGCGCCCGCGTGCCGACGCCCTGCTCCGATCCGCGCGTGGAAAGCGTCTGGCCGAGGATGATCCGCGTCATCTCGGCGTCCAGGTAGGCGATGACTTCCGAGTAGTCATCGCCGGTTCGCGCGCGCGTGGAGTAGAGCGCCTCATTCATGAGCCCAAAGTTCTCCGCCACGGCGACGAACGGATCACTGAAAATAGCCTTGGCCGATTCCAGCGCCAGGTCCTTTTGCTGATCATTGGAACCCGCCGGATATTTCACAACGACGGTGCCGTTCGGTTTTTCCCGGTAATGGAGGTCAACGCGCATAGCGTTACGCTTGAACCAGGACGGCCAGAACAGGCGCCGCAGAAGCGGCTTCCCGCGCCGGTCGCCGTGGCGGGACTGCGAGGTGTTCACCAGGAACTTGGCCGGCGGCACGGGCACGCCGCTCCCGCCGGGATAACTGCAAAGCCTGAGGTCGCCGGTCTGCGGGTCCATCCAATCGCCGAAGGTGAACAGTTCTTGTGGCCGGCCGATCAGGCCGCCGCACCACACGCCCGACTCGTTCGGGTTCCAGTTGATCTCCAGCACCGAATAGCCGTAGGCCGGGGCGTCCAGCAGCTCTGCGCAGGCTTCGCGGAATTTCGGAATGGCTTCCAGAAATTCGGAGAGGCCCTGCGCGTACCTCTGCGCCTCGCCGCTGGCCGGGTCGGCCGACTGCACTTTGGCCTCGCGGGCCAGCGCCAGGATGCGGCGCGTCTCCAGCGCCGAGGCGATGGCCGTGTCTTTTTCCTCGATCTCCCGGTAGTAAGGGAAAACGCTCGGCGAGCCGCTGACCATCTGCCGATAAATGGGGGAAGGATTCATCTCGCCGGAAAACGCCTGCGCGTTCAGGCCAGCCATCGAGAGAACCTTGTCGGTGACCACCTCGCCGGCTTTCGGCATCGGCAGCACGTTGCCCGATTCGCCCTCGGCCATTGTGGCGGCATCCGCCGCCGTCGATTTGGACAAGTTGTCGCTCATGGTCCTAGGCAGTCGCTTCCGCCGCGGCCTCTTCGGCTGCCGGCTCCGCCGACACTTCCTCGATGTAGTTCTTCTCGACCATTTCGAGGATGCTCGCATCGTCGCTGCGCAGCGAAATGATTTCGCCACCCTTCCAATCATTCACGTTGCAGGTGGTGCGGTACAGCCGCCGATCCGCCGGCAATCCCTCGCCGGGCAGCATCACGCCGTCGAGACTGAGCAGCAGCTTTTCGACGCCGGCGCGCACCGTGGCATCCAGCGAGCCGATGGCCGCGCTGTCTTCCTTGTCCAGCATGCCCAACGTGGCTTCGAGCCTGTTGACGCCGAAGTGATCGACCAGCGACCGGTTCGCCGGGAATTCGAGCTTGGGGTCAAATTCACGGACTGCCTGCGCGATCTCCCGGCCGCTGGCAAAGAACTCATCCAGCGCCTCGATGAGTTCGTTGCGCAGGTCGCGGATGCGCCGTTCGCGCTTGCCGTCCATGCGCGCCTCGATCAGCTTGCGCGCCCGCTCGCGCAGCGCCTGGCGCTCGGCCAATTGCAGCGAGGCATTGAGGGCCGTCAGCTTTTCGGACACCTGGGCGATGGCGTCGGCGGCGTCCTGGTCGGCGCACTTGGCTTCGTCCATTTCGAGATTCAGTTCCTGGAGGCGCTTCTGCGCTGCGGCGTTTCCGGTGAGCGCCTCGACGAGCTGGGCCTGGCGCTGCTTTTCGATTACCGCAACGCGCGCCTGCGAATCGGTGCGCACCTTTTCGAGCTGCACCAGTTTTTCGGTGTTCTGGGCGATCTGCCGATTGACGCCGGCGGCGTCAATCGTGGGCCGCTGCGGGTTCTCGCTTTCGGTTTTCTTGGTCACTGTCCTGTCCTCCTCGTTTCGAAAACGTCTTCCGAATCTTTTCCGCGAACTGATAAAGCGAGGCGCGCTCGATGCGCCAGCGACCCTTCGTGACCGTGCTCGTCGAAGTGCGCAACATGCGCGCGGCTGTCGATACGGAGATCGTGTCGTTGGTCACTTCTTTTTCGACTTCCTCTGCTCCGCTTTGCTCTGTGCGATCGTTGCCTCAGAATTGAGGACAGTCTCCAGCCATCGCATAAAAGACAGTGAATTAACTAGGTAAGTGCCGCCGACGCGACGTGCACGAATCTTGTTGGTCTTAATGATGTTCAATATTTCCGAAACGTCACTACCGGCGACTCCAGCGGCTCCTTCGACAGAGATATAGCGCCCGCTCTCTTCGAGTAAAGGGCAGGCGAGTATCTGGTGTGCTGTAGGCGGAGCTCCTGCCTCTCGGAGAGCGTGACCGGCATACTCCATAATGGCACCCATGTCGATACCACCTCGACTCCAGAAACTGAGAGCCTGCGTTGGGTCTAGATTGCCGATCCGAATGTACGTCTCCTTGGATGGCTCATAGCGCCCCTGCTCCCAAGCGGCGACCGCCGATTTCCCTACGCCAACGACTTCGCCGAATCTCTTCTGAGTGAGGCGTAACGCCTTCCGGAGTCTTTTGAGTTCCTCAGAAGGCTTGAGAGGCTTAACTCCGCGCACTGCCTTGCCGAGCGCCTTAATGTCATCAACCAACTTCATTCTCTGCGCCATGTGGTCGCTTGACTCTTTTCCATAAGTGTGAGTACACTAGTACCACGATGGTAGCTGACAGGTACAGTGCGCAAGAGTCTCACTCCTACGACGCGTTGGACAATCGCGTGCGAGCACTATTGACCGCAGCATTTCATGGCGACCCGCAGTCTATCAGAACGCTAGCCGAACGGCTCAGTGCCAAGCTCAATAGGAATATCTCGCCGCGACAGCTTCGCGCGTTCTGCGCGCAATCAAAAACCACTGCAAGATTTCCTCTGTTGCTGCTCCCGCCGTTGTTAGAAGTCCTGGAGGATGATCGCGGCTTGCGCAATTTTGCGCTTGGAGATCGCGAGAAGATTTTCAATCTCGGCGAGGCCGCCGCCGCGATCCTGTCAGAGGCGGCGCAGCGTAAATTGCTGGCAAAGACCCGGAGGGAAAAGTGAGCGGCGCGCACCGACTTCGCGGCCACAGCGGGACGCGACCGGAGTCGGAGTTCATGTTTTCGTGTCTGGTCTGCAACGCGCCGATGCCGGTCGAAACGAGGTCGCCGTGCTGCTCAGATGAATACCGGCAGAAGTATCGGCTGGTGCGCCGCAAGGCGCGATCTGTGGAGTGCCTCGTCCGGCGGGTGGAAGGCGGTCCTACAGTTCGTAAGTGGCTCCCTAAAAGGCTCGCCCCACCCCCGCACATAGGTATGTGCGAGCTTTCCGGCGCTGCTAGAGGGCCTCAGGGGGAAAGGGGCTAAGGGGTATGGCTGACAACTCGTCCAATTCGCTGGTGCAGTTCCCGAGGCAGGGGCGAAAGCCCTTGGCCGAGGAAAAGCTGGTCCCCTGCCTAGTGCTAGACGAAGCGAGTGAGAGAAGACTGCTCAACCCGGGCCGCGTTTTCGTCTACGAGGATCGAGGCTTCACCACACAGGATCAGCTCGCCCGCTATCTGGCGCAGCAACACACACCACCGGTGAGCGTCGGCACGATCTGGAATTGGCTGCGGCGTTACGACGCGGCGATCCGAGAGGGCCGCGATCCGCTGGCCGCGTTGTGCGACCAGCGCCGCAGTGACGCCAACCGCTCGCGCTTCTTCGACCGGCATCCGGCAGCGGCGGCGTTCGTCCAGCGCCGCGCGGCGGTGAATGGCGCCACCGGCCGGAAGGTCTACCGCGAGTTGTGCCGCCAGTGGCCCGAGGTCGCGGCCGACAATCCTCCAAGCTACACGACACTGCTTCAATACCTGAAGCTCCTGAAACGTCAACGCCGCGCGGCCCGCCGCGCCCGAGGTGCCGCATGAGTGATCTCGGCCAGATCTTTCGTGACGCCATCGCCGATCTCGGCATGACGGATGAAGGATTCGCGCGAAAGCTGAACGTCAGCAAGCGCACCGTGCGGAAACTGATGCGCGGCGAGGCCGACGCCGTCGAGATGCTTGAAGCTTGGCACCTGATGCCGGTCACCCTGAAGCTGCGGTTGATGCCGTACATCTCCCGCGCCATCGATGCCTGGGGCGCGGAATTTCGCCGGGAGGTTCGATGAGCGCTGGGGAACAAGTAATCGTTCAGTTGCAGGCCGACACCAGGCTGCGCGTCGGCTGGATTTTCATTCACCCCGACTATCCCGGCCGGATCGTCAAGGTGGTCGAGATCGGCGATCCGCGCCACGACCCGGAAAAGGGAAGCGTCCGGGACGCAACCGTGGTCGAGATCGATCTGAACTCGGGGGAGATCGAGGCGTACGGCCGGCAGGCGCTCGCTCAGCTTCGACCGAACATCGAGGCGAAACAAGAACCGGAGTCTGGGTCCGCGCTCGTTCCGGATGAACTGAAACTTCTGCGCCCGACGGTGTTCACCTACCCCATCGACAATATCGGTGAGTCGAGGCTGGCGCGGCTGAAACCAGGGGACCTGCTCGGCAAACCCGGCGCGCAATTCCTTGTGATCGCCGTCAACGGGCCGCGCACCGAAGGGCAGCACAAGGTGCTGGACGCGATAGCTGTACCGCTGCCGGAAGGGAAGTCGCAATGACGCCCCGCAGAGGATTCCTGGCGATCTTCGCGATCCCGGCGCACCACGCCGACAAGTTCCGCGTCGGCTCCGGTTTCACGCACGACAGCAAACACATGCGAGTGACCGCGCGCGAAGAGACAGAGGACGGCGGCGCCAAGATCACCGCCGTGGAAATCGACGGCGCGGAAACGCGGCCCGGCGGGCCGACGATCTTCACCGCAACCGAAGACGCCGCGCGCGGGATGAAGCTCGGCGACGTGATCGAGCGCAACGGCGCGCGGCTGGTCGTCGCCGAGATCGGCGCCGTCCGAACGAACCACACCGGGAGCCGCTTCGTTGACGTGTTGGCAACGTCGGCGCCCGCCGGAGGCGATTTGCCGTGACGCGCCGCGCCACAGCCGCGCAGGGCCAGGCAGACGCACTCGCCGTGCGCCCGCCTGCCGCTCTGGCCGTCGCCTCAAGGACGCGCGCCGCCGTGCCGCCCGAGCTACAGCCCCAGGCGGATGCCCGCTATTTGGCCATCGGCCCGCTGCTCGACTATCACAACGGCAAGGGCCTGCTCAATCCGTTTACGACAGTGGGCGAACTGGAAACCTATATCGGCAAGCAGCAGGAGCCGCCGGTTTCTTCGCGCACGGTGCGCGAATGGGTGCGCCGTTTCCGCCAGGCGCAAAAGGCCGGCGCGAATCCCTACGCCGCGTTGTGCGACCGCGTCCGCAAAGACGAAGGGCAGTCGCGTTTTTTCGCAGCCCATCCCGATGCCGCCGCGTTCGTGCAGGAAAAGTACCTGGTCGAACGGCTGGAGAATTTCACCCTGGTGCATGAGGCGCTGGAGCGCGAGTTCGACAGGTTCCGGTGCAAGGGCCGTTGCCCGGTCGCGCGCCGCCTCGACGATGGCAGTCTGGCGCCATGCGCGCCGCCGAATGGCGACACCACCCGCCGGTATCTGGGCGAGCTTTCGCATTCGCTCAAGACGCTGGCGTTGCGAGGGCCGCGCACATGGGATGCCAAGTGCGGTCCGAACATGTTGCGCGAAAAGCCGAAGGCCGGGCAGTGGTGGGTGCTGGACAGCCGGCAATTGGACATCGGCTGCCGCAACACGATCTTCGATGAGCGCCGGCCGAATGAAATGGTTCGGCTGTGGGTGACCGCCATTGTCGATTGGGGGTCGGGCGCCTGGGTCGGCTTCTGCCTTTCGCCGCAGCCTTCCTCGCGAACCATTGCCAGCGCGCTGCGCATGGCGCTTTCCGAGTACGGTTTCCCGGCCAACTTCCTTTTCGACAACGGCGAGGATTTCAAGCGCATCCAGCGGGTGCTTGAAGGGAAGGACCTGGGCGACGGCTTCACACAGTTGCTCGCGAACTTCCTGCGCGACAACGGCATCGAGTTCGGAGTCACGCGCGCTCTGCCCTACAACGCCAGGGCCAAGATGATCGAGCCGAAGTTTTCGGGAATGTCCAAGCGCTTCGATCCGATCTGGGGCGCGGCCTACCAGGGCCGCTCAACCACGCATCGCAACGAATACAACCAGCTCGCGCAGAAGCGTCACGACAAGCATCAGGCCGGGAAGGCATCGAGCACGCCCCTGCCAGCGGATTGCGAAGTGATCGCCGGTATGGCGCAGTGGTTTGAAAACGAAAATAGCCGCCAGCGCCGGGAAACGGACGGGCGCTCGCCGCTGGAAGTCCTCGACGCGGAGTATCCGGCACAGGCGCGGCGGCCGGTGGGGCGCGATCTCCTGAACGTTCTGTTCTGCGAACGCGACCGGCGCAAGATTCTCCAGGGCGGCGGCGTGCAGCTCGACCGGCGGCGCTACCAGCCGGCGCCGGGCAGCCAGGGCGCGCTTGCGATGCTCCAGGGCTGCGATGTCCTGGTGTTGCGCGATCCATACTCGCTCGAAAATGCCGTCGCTCTAAACCCGCGCACCATGGACTTCATCGGCGAGCTGGAGTTGCAGGAGTTCGTCGCGCAGTGCCCGAACGGGCATTTGACGCGCGACCAAATTCAGGCGCACATGCGCCTCCGTCGCGGATTGCTGCGCGGGCAATCGGCCTATCTGGCCTGGCTCGCCGCGCTGGCCGAGCGCCAGGGATGGAAGAGCGAGCGCGAGGTCTTGCTGGCGCAAGCCACGGGCACCGATGATGCGGTCGCCGTCGCGGCGCCGGGCGCGAGGTCCGCGCGCGCGCTGCCGCCTGCGCGCTCGGCTATGCCGCAGCTCGCGCCTGCCTTCGTTTCAGACGCCGTGGACTCGTTGCCCGATATCTCGAATTTGGAATTGGAGGACTAGCAGTGTCGCGTACACCAGCCATCGAAATGCGCCGCCTTGAGCTGGAGGTTCATCCGGGACACGAGACCGTGGTTGCTAAAGCCGTGGAATTCGTTGTGCGAAAGGGCTGGAGCGCCTCACGCTTTGCCGAAGCCATTGGCGTTGGCGAATCCACGGTGACGTGCTATCTGCGCGGCGAGTACAAACGCCTGGCGGAGGTAAAGAACACGCAGTACATGGACGCCCGCGTGTGGACCTACATCACGCGGCACTGGCCGCAGCCGGAAGAAACGAACGCTGAGCCTCTACTGGAGACACAGGGCTTCCGGCAGATTCTCGATTGCATCGAAGATGCCGTCGAGACGGGCGCCAGTTCAATTATCTACGGGCCGCCGTCGAGCGAAAAGAGCTTCGTCGCCGAGCAGATCGTCGCGCAGTATCGCGCCGGCGGCCGCCGCGATTTGATTTACGTGCTCTGCACTCCGAATATGACACCACTCGGCTTGATGAGGGCAATTGCCCGCACGGCTGAAGTCTGGGTGCGAGCTGCAACTGTGACCAACGTATATCTCGACGCGCTTGTCGCTGAATTCCGCGCACGCAAGCTTCCGCCGGCGATCATCGCGGACGAGGCGCAGCATCTTCCTGCCGATTCGGTCGAAATGCTGCGCATCGGCCTGCACGAGCGTACGAAAGGGAAGCCGCTGCCGCGCGGCCAGGGCGCGCACAAGGGCTGCGGCATGGTTCTGCTCGGCAGCCACACACTCTATTCGTACTACATGCACCCGGCGCGCCGGTTCCGATACGAGCAACTGCTTTCGCGAATCAGCCACCGCGTGCAGCTCACCGGCATGGGCGAAGACGAGGTGCTGGAGCTGGCCGCGAGGGCGCTCGGCGCGAACGGAAAGAAGGCCAAGCTCACGGACCTCATGCGCGAGCGGCTGCTGGCCTCATGCCGCGTGATCGATCCGTACGCAACGGACGCGGATGGCAAGCCGTTGCTCGACGAAAAGGGGCGGCCGACGCCGCGCACCTACTATTCCAGCCGCCGATTGCTGGACGCGATCCGCCAGCGCCGGCGCGCCGGTTTGCACGAGGTCATCGCGGAGACTGTCGTATGAGCCGTTCGACAGGTGCGGGTTTTCACGATCGAATGCGTGGTGGGGAGTTTGACGCCGGTCTCTGCGATGCCGTTCTGGCTTGCGACAATCTCCTCACGGTTCTCATGGTCGGGCTGGAAGCGGGGGTAGGTTGCAGTTTGAATTTGCCGATGGCTCTTACGCGGCGGTTTCCGTGATTGAGCCAGGCCGATATTTTGTCGAGTACGGCAAAATCGGAGCGGGGGCGGTGCAATGATCACACCCCGACAACTCTCGGCCCTACAAAGTTTGTGCGGGCAGGTCTTCGGCGGCGAAGCCGATCTGCGCGCGGCGCGTTTGGAATGGGCCAGTGCGCAGCTCGGCCGCCCGGTCGCCAGCTTTCGCGATCTGTCGATTACCGATGCGGCAACGCTAATAGGCCAGTTAAAGCGGGGAGTCGGCCAGCCTGACGAGCCGCCTCGCCGGCGCCCTCGCAACGGCCGCGCTGCCGGCACGCATGGGCGACGGAATGTCGCCGTGACTGTTCCGGTGATCGCCGGGCCGGACGACCTGGCGCGCGTCGAGCGCGCGCGGATCGCGGCGGGCATGAGCGTCGAGGGCCTTGCGTCCTGGCTTTCCTCGAAGAGTTCGCCAATCGGCCCGCGCAGCGATGGCCGTATCCGCACGCTGGCCGACGCCAACAAAATCTATTGGGCGCTGAAAAGCATGGCGCGGAGGGCCGGATGAGGATCCACTCTCGACGGGCGCGTGAGAGAGTCACTCGCGCCGTGGAAGAAATCGCAACCGTCCATCCGCCGCGCGATACCGTGATCGAGCTGTTGAATAAGACGCTTAAGTACGCAGACCCAAATGATCCCCGGCTGCCAGCGATCCTTCGATGCCTGCAGAAACTTGAGCTTGAGGCTGTGCTGGAGCGTCAGGACAAGATCGTCTCTTTGAACCGGGCCATGCTCGTCTCGCAAAAAGAACTCAACGAGCTAGATCGGCTGGACCGGGAGATCGCGGAAGCGGAACAGGCACGCCGCGCCGCGCTCCATGAATACTGTGAGTTGCAAGATGATCTAGTTCGACGAATCGAATTCGGCGCTCGAATCGAGCGCGGACCTCTAACCTTTCATTTTGGCCAACCGAGCTTAAAGCCCACCGGTGATGAGTTCCCGCCGGGTCGGCCGGTGAGTGAAAGCCGTGAACGCCGCCGGCCAAAGGATGAGTGGGACACTTGAAGCGCCAGCGCCACAATTCGCGAACGAGCCGGGGAGCGCTCGACGTGCGCGCGCTGGTGAAAGCGGAGCGGCTCCTTTCTGACTTCATCGCCACGGCGCGGCGGACGCCTGCGCCACGGCGCACAGCAGCGCCGTCGCATGTCGCGCCGGTGCGGAGCGCTCCGTTGCGGCAACGTGAGCTGAGTGCGAAGGAAGTCAACGAGCACGTCGCCCGGCTAGTGTGCCTCTCGCGCGCGATCTGCGACCTGTCGCTTCCGGTGAGGCTTGCGGGCCGGATGCTTCACAGCGCTGACGTGGCCTCTTTGACCGACCAGATCGAGGGACACGTCCAGGCGGTGTACGACCTACTCGACAGCTACAGGGCAGCCCATCCCGAGATCATCGAGGCGCTCAAAAAGGGCGGCGACGAAAACGCGCGCGTCATCGAGATAGAGCTGTCCAGCGCCGGGAAGCAACTGGCGAAGCTCCGCACGGTCGGCCACGGCGCGCAGCTCGATATCGACCCGCAGTATCTTCCGCTCGACAGTGAGTAGCCGAACCTGTCGGCACTCGCTCCGCCGCCCCCAATAAGTCCCGCACCGCTCGACCCAGTAGCCCGCCAAAAACCACCGGATGTTTTATGGGCCATTCCGCACGTTTGACTTCCGAACGTGCAAACCGCGGAGTTTTGACAGGCTCGACGTAAACAAAGGACTTAGCTAGGACTTTTTGCTAACCCTCCGGAAGTCAAGCGTGCGGAGCGCCGCGCGCACTACTGCCCGCAACAACAACAATCCATTCACTTTCCCGCATTTCCCCGCCAATCCCCGCCTTGGAAGTAGTACCCCCGGAACCCTATGCTGTCGCGCCGTCGCGCCGCGCCGTACTGCTAGAATATCGGCGCGATGAGTGAGCAATGCGAAGTCGCTCTGCCGGGGCCGATGCGCAAGGCGTTCACCTATGCCGTTCCCGCGCATCTGGATGAGCTGGCCGTGCCGGGGGCGCGCGTTGTCGTGCCGCTCGGCAATCGCGCCGTCGTCGGCGTCATCGTCGAGCGGCATTCCCGCCGCTCGGAAACACTCACCCTGAAAAATATCGGCGAGGTTCTCGACCCGCTGCCGGCGCTCGGCGCGCCCCTGGTGGAGCTTGGGCGCTGGGCGGCGGACTACTACCTGGCGCCGGTGGGGGAAACGCTCCGCATGATGCTGCCGCCGGCGGTGGAAGTGCGCGTGGCGCGGCAGTGGAGGATCACCGAAGCGGGAATCACCCGACGGCATGCGCTGCA
>Ga0209341_10002929_pt1 | contig 16086 bp, 16 predicted proteins | sample RifCSP13_2_FD_184020 | JGI IMG/M metagenome (GOLD analysis project Ga0209341, IMG submission 184020) | Soil microbial communities from Rifle, Colorado - Rifle CSP2_sed 13_2 (SPAdes) (version 2) | ecosystem: Environmental > Terrestrial > Deep subsurface > Rock core/Sediment | place: Rifle...
TGGCGCTGGTCGGGGCCGGCGCTTTTAGGGCTGGCGCCGGGGCCTTGCCTGGCGTGGTCGGGCGCTGCGCCTCATCGGAGCGAGTCGAGGTCGAACGGCTTGACGAAGCGTGCTTTGGCTCCTTGGAGAGCCTGGGGAGTTTGAACGGATTCGTGATGGACGAGGCCGATTTGTGCCCGTTGAGGCCGGCAGCCTCTTCGAAAGCCGCCATCTCACTGAGTTGGAGGATCAACTCCTCGCCTTCGGCTGAGACGTGAACACCCTCAGGGCCGGTGGTGATGTCGATGTCGTCCAGAGCCCAATTACCGATGACGTGGTTGCCGGATGACACGCGAAGATGCCCGTCACCGATATCGACGATGGCCGGCAGGGAACTGGCGTCACCTGGAACACTCAGGGAAGCACTGAATTGACCCATCGGGTCATTTATCGGCAGTTAGAGGCCCGACTTGCGCGGAAACGTCAGGAGGTGGAGACCGCCGCCACGGAGAGGAAGAGGATGAGAAGAATGCCGCCGATGACGGCGAGACCCAATATCACTGTGCCCACGATCCCCAGGACTTTGGCGGCGTTGGCGGTGCCGCGGTTTTCAGGTGGCCGTCTCCCGGCATCGATGGCCTGCAACTCCTTGCTTCCCATCGACCATGCAAAGGGGCCCGTGATCCCGAAGCAGAGCACGAGACCCAGGATTCCCAGCACAAGTGCTGTGGTCGCCTGGCTCGCTTCGGGGTAGGGAGTTTCAGTCATGATCCGGATTATCGCACCGCGAGGTGGGTTGGTGCGGTCAAGAAGCGTGCGGCTGTAGCCTGACTCGACGTGACCCATTCGCGATACCTCGATTTCGACCGTACCGAGTGGGCGGCACTGCGCGCCAACACCCCTCTCACGCTGACCGAGGAGGACATCGAGAAGATCAGGGGAATCAATGTCCTCCTGGACATGGACATGGTGGAGCACACCTATCTTCCCCTTTCCCGGCTGCTCAACCTCCACGTCCAAGGCAGTCACCAGCTCGCCACAGTGACCGATACTTTCCTCGGCAGCCCTCCAACCCCGGTCCCGTTCGTGATCGGTGTCGCCGGCTCGGTCGCAGTGGGCAAGTCCACCACGTCACGCGTGCTCCAGGAGTTGCTCGCCCGCTGGCCTCATCATCCCAGAGTCGAGCTGGTGACCACCGACGGCTTCCTCTATCCGAATCGAGTCCTCGAGGAAAGGGGTCTGATGGATCGAAAGGGGTTCCCCGAGAGCTTCGACCGGCGCCGACTTCTCGACTTCGTTGCAGAGGCCAAGTCGGGCACTGAGCATCTCGAAACGCCGGTGTACTCCCACATCGCCTACGACATCGTGCCCGGCGAGGTTCGCGTGGTCGGGAGACCGGACATTCTCATCCTCGAGGGGCTCAACGTGCTCCAGGCAGGGGAGGTCGGGGCCTTTGTCTCGGACTACTTCGATTTCTCGATATTCGTGGACGCCGACCCGGTCCACATCCGCAAGTGGTACATAGAGCGCTTCCTTACTCTGCGCGACACCGCCTTCCACCAGAGTGACGCCTACTTCCGCCGTTACGCCGGGCTGTCCGACGAACAGGCCGCAGGGGTCGCCCTCGACATCTGGGAGCGGATCAACGAGGTGAACCTCGTCGAGAACATCCTCCCCACCCGGGAGCGTGCTTCGCTGATCCTAGAGAAGGCGGGAGACCACTCGGTGCAGTTGGTCCGTCTTCGTCGCTGATCCCGCCCCTCATCCAAATTGGGATCTGTAGGGGTCATATCCGGACCTGTGTATCCCAATTACAGCCGGGTACCCTCGTCCGACAGTGATCAAGATGTTCTCCAGAGCGGGTCGAGCCACCCTCCTCGACCGAAAGGCCTTCACCGAGGCGTTCTTCGACGGGGATGCCCCCGCTGACTCGGCGATCCTCGTCTCGTTGGTGGCCGCGGTCGTCTACGTCGGGACCCTGGTGTGGCTCGGGTTGTGGGACGCCTTTTCGGTCACCGGCTTGTTCCGGGTGGTGATTGCCGGTGTCGCCTCCTGGCTGATATTGGGCTTTGCAACCTGGTTCGTCGCCAACCGGTTGTTCGGGGCGTCATCCCGGCCGCAGACGATGATCGGCCTTCAAGGACTAGCTGTTCTCCCCCTCATGTTGGAGGTTTTCGGTTCTCTGGCCGGTGGGCTGGGGCTGGTCTGGTACCTGGTGATCCTGGTCATCGGTACCCGTGAAGCGACCGATCTCAAGCTGCGTGACGCAGCGGTGTCGGTCTTGATCGGGTTTGCCGCGGCCGCCGTTTTCAGGGCCTTGTTGAGCGTGCCTTTTGCCGCGCTCGGCGCCCTGCTCTGATGCCGTCATATCGGCTCGATCTGGCCTACGACGGGAGCGGGTTCCGGGGATACGCCCGCCAGAATGGCCAGCGCACGATCCAGGGTGAACTCGAGAGTGCATTGGAGACCGTGCTCGGGACGTTGCCCGCTACCTCGGTCGCGGGGAGGACCGACGCCGGGGTCCACGCCCGAGGCCAGGTGGTCTCATTCGAGGTGCAGGAGGACATCGACGGCGCCCATCTGGCTCGGTCCCTCAACGGGATCCTGGGCCCCGAGATCGCGATCTCGGCTGTGACCAGGGTGGATGACGGGTTCAGCGCCCGTTTCTCGGCGAGATCTCGACGTTACCGATACCTGATTTCCCTGGCCCCGGCGGGGGATCCGCTCACCCGCAATCAGGTGTGGCATGTGGGTCGTCCGCTGGACATCGGTGCCATGCAGTCCGTGGCGGGGGCGGCACTAGGGGAGCACGACTTCAGCGCATTCTGTAGATCGGTGGAGGGCAGGAGCAATGTCCGACGGGTGGAAGAGGCGTGGTGGGATCCGGATGGAGAGTGGTTGACGTTCTGGATTCGGGCCAATGCCTTCTGTCACCAGATGGTGCGATCCCTCGTTGGCCTCTGTTACGACGTGGGACGGGGCTTCATTGGGGTCGACTCGATCACCGTGATCATCGAGACGGGCGATCGGAGCCGGGTTGTCACCGTGGCGCCACCACACGGGTTGACTTTGTGGGAGGTCGGCTATTGACGGTCGGTCGGGTCGGAGGAGGCCAGAAGGTCAGCCGGTGAGAGCCTCGAGGGCACTGCCGATGCGTGCCGCGTGATCGGCATCTCTGGTCTCGACCGAGAGCTCGATCTCGACCGTGCCGAAGGGGAGGCGGGACCCTTCCCGGTGGTGCATGACATGGACGAGGTTGCCCCCGTTCTCGGCGATCACCCCCAGGATCCGGAACAGGTTGCCGGGTTGATCGGGCACGAGGACCTTGAACTTGGCGAATCGACCGGAGGCCTCGAGACCATGCCGCACCGCCTTGCCCAGGAACATCAGGTCGATGTTGCCGCCGGAGAGCACGATGCAGATCGGATCCGGAGCGTCGTCGGGTATCAACTTCTCCATGAGCGCGGCCACCCCAACGGCTCCGGCTGCTTCGACCATCAGCTTCGACCTCTCCAATATCATCGTGAGAGCGGTCGTGGTCTGGGTGTCGTCCACCACCAGGAACGCGTCGACGAACTCTTGGGCGATCTCCCAGACCAAATCCGACGGAACCGAAACTGCGATGCCGTCGGCCACAGTCGGCGTTCCTCTCGGAAAGTCACGTATCAGTTCACCCCGGCGGCGGCTCTCCGCGTAGACCGCGGCGGCCTCGATCTCGACACCGACCACCTTGACGGCCGGTTTCAGGGAACGGATGCCGACAGCCGTGCCTGCGAGCAAACCTCCCCCTCCGGTTGGGACGACCACAGTTCCCACCTCCGGGAGCTGATCGAGGATCTCGAGTCCCATGGTCCCCTGTCCCGCGATGATCAATGGATCGTCATAGGGATGCACCAGGCGGGCACCGGTGCTGGCCGCATACTCCATGGCGACCTCCACCGCATCCGCCAACGAGTTGCCGGTCAATTCGACCTGGGCGCCGTAGTCCTGGGTCGCCGTGATCTTGGGGAGGGCCGCTCCCTCGGGCATGAAGACTGTGCAAGGTGAGCCGCAGAAATCGGCGGCCAGGGCGACGCCCTGGGCATGGTTGCCGGCGGAGGCAGCGACGACTGGTTGGCCATTCAGCCTGGTGAGGACGTTCAGCGCCCCGCGGATCTTGAAGGAACCGGCACGTTGCATGGATTCGGCCTTGAGATATACGTCGCGGCCCGTGAGTCGGCTGAACGATTGTGACCACACGAGTGGGGTTTCGATGACCCGACCCTCGAATCTCGAAAGGGCCTCTTTGATGTCTTCCAGGGTGATCATGGCGATTGGCCTAGATGTTGGCTCCGGCGTAGCATATGCCCCGCTCTCCACGCGAGAGCCGGTTCCCATCGTCCCGGTATCTTTTGACCTGCCGAGGCTCAACTCAGATGACAATGAACAAGACCTATTCGCCCAAGCCCGGTGATATCAGTCGGGTCTGGCATCTAGTCGACGCCACCGACCTGCCGCTCGGCCGGCTCGCCTCGGAGGTGGCCACCATCCTTCGCGGCAAGCACAAGCCGACCTATGCGCCACATGTCGACGGCGGCGATTTCGTCATAGTCGTCAATGCCGAAAAGGTGGCGGTCACCTCTGGCAAGAGCCAAACCAAGATCTACTATCGCCACTCCGGTTATCCGGGAGGCATCAAGGCCGAAACCTTCGAGAACCTCCGGGAGCGTCGGCCGGAGGCCATCATCGAGAGAGCAGTGACCGGGATGCTCCCCAAGAACAAGCTGGGCCGCCAGATGGCGCGCAAGCTGAAGGTCTATGCCGGGCCGGAGCATCCACACGTTGCCCAAAGCCCGCAGAGACTGGAGCTGAAGATTCGAAAGGTGGAAATCTGATGCCGAAGCCTCTCGTCCAGGCCACCGGCCGCCGCAAGGCATCGGTAGCCAGGGTTCGGCTTCGCGACGGATCGGGTCAGGTCACTCTCAATGGGCGTCCGCTCGAGGACTACTTCCCGACGATGGCTTCCCGGATACGGGTCATAGAACCGTTGCAGATCACCACGACTCAGGGTCGCTATGACGTAGATGCCACGCTCGAAGGTGGAGGGATCTCGGGCCAGGTCGACGCCCTGCGCCTGGGTATCGCCCGGGCCCTAATCGTGCTCGACCCCGAGCTGCGGCCGTTGCTCAAAAAGGCCGGCATGCTGACCCGGGATGCACGAGTGGTCGAGCGCAAGAAGTACGGCCTTCGCAAAGCGCGTCGGGCCCCGCAGTACACGAAGCGCTGACGTTGGCAGATCTCCGTCGTCTCCTCGACGATGGGAAGCCCATCTTCGGAACCGACGGAGTTCGAGGCGTCGCCGGCTCCGACCTGACTCCCGAATTGGCCCTGGCAATAGGGCGGTCGGCGGGGTCCCATCTTCGGGGCGGCCCGGTCGTGATCGGTCGAGACACCAGACGTTCAGGTGAAATGCTGTCTTCGGCGCTTCAGGCCGGGTTTCACGCGGTGGGGATAGACACCGTCGACGTCGGAGTGCTGCCGAGCGGCGGCATCAGCTATCTGACTGCCACATCGGGCGCCACCATGGGGGCAGTCGTCTCCGCTTCTCACAACCCCGCCGAGGACAACGGCATCAAGCTGCTTGCCGCCAGGGGCACCAAGCTCTCAGACGACGTGGAACGTGAGATCGAGGACCGATTGCGAGCGTCCGGTTCCCGATCTGCTCTCGGCCCCGCGATCGGCACTCGATTCGCTGACACCGATGCCCTCGAGTCTTATGTCAACCACCTGTTGAGTCTCTCCCGTTACAAGTTGAGAGGCCTCCGCGTTGCCCTCGACTGTGCGAACGGGGCAGCGTTCAAGGCTGCCCCCATCCTGTTCGAGCGGCTCGAGGCCGACGTTCGTGTCTTCGGCAACGCACCCGACGGCAACAACATCAACCTCGGTTGCGGGGCTACCAACCCCGGGTTCCTGGCCGAGCGCGCGGAGGGCCGAATCGGGCTCTCTTTCGATGGCGACGCCGATCGCTTGATCGCCGTGGACGAGGATGGTCGTGTGGCCAACGGTGACGTGATCATGGCGATCATTGCCCGTCATCTCAAGGCTCAGGGAAAACTGACCAGGAACCTGGTCGTGGCCACCGTGATGTCGAATCTCGGGTTTCGCAGGTCCATGGCCGAGGCCGAGATCGAGATGATCGAGACCAAGGTCGGCGATCGCTATGTGATGGAGGCCCTGATCGAGAGCGAAGGATTGTTGGGAGGAGAGCAGTCGGGTCATCTCATATTCCTCGACCAGGGGCAAAGCGGTGACGGCCTGTTGACGGCGGTGCGACTTCTCGATGTCGTGGCCGGCAGCGGTCGCGAGCTTCGGGATCTGCGTGCTGAGGCCATAGTCGAATACCCCCAGATCCTGATCAGCGTGCGCGTCGATCGGGCCGTGGATTTGGACAGTGCGGCGGACTTCTGGGAGCAGGTGCGGGCCCTGGAGGGAGAGCTTGGTGACGAGGGCCGGGTCCTGGTCCGGGCGTCGGGGACCGAGCCCGTGATCCGGATAATGGTCGAAGCCCCTTCCGAAGAGACCGCAAGGCATTACGCTGACCGCCTATCGGCAGTTACCGAGATCTCATTCGGAAAGGGGTGATGACCTGCAAATACCGATCAGCGTGCGACATAGACGAAGCGCCAGACCTCGCGTCAGCGAGGTGACGAGGAGGAAGGTCATCGAAGTTTCGGCGGATGCCTTCCCGGCCAGCTCAGGTCGTCAGGGATGAGACCAAAACCCCGGAGTGATCCTGGAACAGAGACTCACCCATGAGCGCCGATCACCGGCCTTCGCACGCCATCCACAGACCCCCGAAATTGGGTTGCTCAGGGTCGCATTTGACCCCTGACCATCTCAATTACGTCGATGAAAGGAACAAATATGTGCGGAATCGTCGGTTATGTCGGGCCACGTTCGGTTCTCGATGTTCTGATGCCCGGCCTGGCCAGGCTCGAATATCGGGGCTATGACTCGGCTGGGGTAGCGCTCAACTATGGAGATTCGATCACGGTCCTGAAACAGGCGGGGAGGATCGCTGATCTCCAGCATCTTGTCGATAGGGAACAACCCGCCGATGCCCACACCGGAATCGGCCATACCAGATGGGCCACCCACGGTGCGCCCAACACCATCAACGCCCACCCCCACATCGATTGTGGTCGCGAAGTGGTGGTCGCCCACAACGGGATCATCGAGAACTGGATGGATCTCAAGGACAAGCTGGTACAGGGAGGCCACGTCTTCGAAACCGACACCGACACCGAGGTGATCGCCCACATGATCGAGGACATGTCTGAGCTCTCGCTGGCCGACGCCGTCCGGCACGTGATGAATCGGGCCGACGGTGCGCTGGCCCTGGTGGTGATGCGCCGGTCCGAGCCGGACCTCCTGGTCGGGGCCCGAAGAGGGTCACCCCTGGTTGTGGGTCGCGGGGTCGGGGAGAATTTTCTCGCCTCCGACATTCCTGCATTTCTGGAGCACACCAAGGAGATGGTGGTGATCGAGGACGATCGAATCGTCGAGATCCGCCCGGACTCGATAGCCCTCTTCGACCTCGATGGCAACCAGCTCGCGTTGGACCAGCGGACAATCGAATGGGACCTGGAGGCCGCTGAGAAGGGTGGCTATGCCACCTTCATGCTCAAGGAGATCTTCGAACAGCCCCATGCCATCGTCGATACCCTGGCCGGTCGGGTCGCGGCACCGGGGAGGGTCGTGCTCGACGAGCTGAAGGTCGAGAATCGACGGTTGCGCGAGATCGACAAGGTGTTCGTCATCGCCTGCGGAACGTCGTATCACGCGGCGATGATGGCCAAGTATGCAATCGAGCGCTGGACCCGGCTTCCCGTGGAGATCGACATTGCGTCGGAGTTCCGGTATCGGGACCCGGTTCTCGATGTGAATTCTCTCGTCATCGGGATCAGCCAATCGGGCGAGACGATCGACACTCTGGCCGCGATCCGTTATGCCCGGGCTCAGGGCTCGACTGTGATCGGGGTGTCCAATGTGGTCGAATCGGCACTGGCCCGAGAAGCCGACGCAATGCTCTACACAAGGGCTGGCCCGGAGATCGGGGTGGCAGCCACCAAGACCTTCACAACCCAGCTCGTGGCCATGCAAATGCTTGGCCTCTACCTGGCCCAAGTGCGGGGAACGCTTGATCCCGGAGCCATTGAACTGTTGGTCAAAGAGATGATGCGTCTGCCCGAGCAGGTCGACAAGGTGCTGTCACGCGATGACGACATCGCGCGGCTGACGGAGCTCCTGGCCGACACCCAGCACTTCTTCTTCCTCGGGCGCTCGGGTGATTTCCCGGTAGCCATGGAGGGTGCGTTGAAGCTCAAGGAGATCGCCTATGTGCGCGCCGAAGGCTATGCCGCCGGCGAGATGAAGCACGGGCCGATCGCCCTCATCGAGCCCGGGGTGGTGGTGGTGGGGGTGGCAACCGACAGTCATGTCCGAACTAAGACTCTCTCCAATATGGAGGAGATGAAGGCCCGCGGTGCGACGATCATCCTCGTCGCCGAGGAGGGTGCCGAAGTGGGGCATGTTGCCGATCACGTGATCCGGGTTCCTGCGGGACCGGACCTGCTGTGCACGGTCACGGCGGTGGTCCCCCTTCAACTCCTCGCCTACCACCTGGCGACCGCCCGCGGGATGGATGTGGACAAACCACGCAACCTGGCGAAGACGGTCACGGTGGAATAGCCGCCCTGAAAGACCCCCCGGTATCCTGACCGCGTGCGCATCCTCGGCTTGGGAGTAGATCTCGCCGACATCGATCGCGTCGAAGCGGTCCTGGCCCGGTACCCGAGATTCGCCGAAAGGTGCTTCACCGACCATGAGCGCGAATACGCCTTTCGACACGCCAACCCGGCACGTCGTCTTGCTGCTCGGTTTGCCGGCAAGGAGGCGGTGATGAAATCACTGGGCACCGGGTGGCGCCGTGTTCGCTGGCAGGACATCGAGATCACCGGCGGCGGAAAGCCCACCGTCCTCATGACAGGGACCGCAGCGAGACGCGCCGTCCTGATGGGAGTCACCGAGGTCCTGGTGACTATCACCCACACCAACACCTCGGCATTGGTGATGGCGGTCGCCGTGTCCGAGCAAGACTGAGCATGCCGCCGGGCCCGCGAAGCGAGGGGGCGCCACGCGTCTTGATCGTGACCGCCACCGATCGCAGACGCGGAGCGGAGGTCTTCACAACCCGTCTCCGCGATGGTCTCACTGCCCGCGGCTGGGTGGCGGAAGCGGTGAGTCTCACCAGGTCTGGCGATGTCAGCCGGGTCGCAGTCGAATGTCTCACCGATGTGAGCTCGGCCCACCCCGGCCGGCTCAATCTCCGCATTTACCGAGCCTTGATCGACCGGATCAATGCGTTTCAGCCTGACATCGTCCTGGCCAACGGAGGGTCGACTTTGCGCTACGGAGCGGTGGCGACGCTGCGATCCGAGGCGCCTCTGGTCTACGTGGCCATAGGCGAGCCCGGGTATTGGACACGCACCGCTGTGTCCCGGATGGCCAATCGATGGCTGCTGGGGCGAGTGAAGAGGGTTCTCGCAGTTTGTGAGGCAACCAAGGGGCAGTTACTCGACCTCGACCCCTCGCTTGTGGGAAGGATCGCTGTCGCCTACACCGGTGTTCCCGACGAGATGTTCTCTGTCCGGCGCGGGGAGGAAGAAGGCCCGTTGCGGGTGGTGATGGTCGGAAGCCTTTCCGACGAGAAGAATCCTCTTCTCGGCTTGCGAAGCGTCTCCCGGGTCCAGAGTGCGATGCTTCGGTTTGTCGGGTCAGGGCCACTGATGGATCAACTGCGCGCCGAGGCACATGCCCTCGGCATCGAGGACAGGGTCGATCTGGTAGGCGCGGTGGATGATGTCGTGCCACACCTGGAATGGGCCAACGTGCTGCTCCTGACATCACGCACCGAAGGTTTGCCCGGCGCCGTCCTCGAGGCCGGGGCCGCATCGGTTGCAGCCGTTGCCCTCGACGTGGGTGGGGTCAGAGAGGCGATCCGCGACGGGGTGAGCGGGATCGTGGTTGACCCTGGTGAGGCTGACGGTGTGGTCCGAGCTCTGTCACAGCTGGCGGCCGATCCGACGCTGGCTCGCGACATGGGCCGGGCAGCGCGACTTCACATCAAGCAACGGTTTGCGATGGATCACATCATCTCTGGATACGCCGCGCGGCTGGCCGAGGTGCTCGAGTGAAGATCGCACACCTCACCACGGTGGACATGAGTCTCCGCTACCTGCTCCTGCCCCAACTCGAGGCGGCGAGGGAGCTGGGCGAATCGATCGGGATCAGCGCTGCCGGGGCGTTCGTCCCGGAGCTCGAATCGAGGAGCATCCGCCATATAGCCCTCGCCTCGTCGACGCGCGGCATGAATCTGCTGGCCGACCTCCGGGCCATCGGACAGCTATGGAGGGTGCTGCGGCATGAGCGGCCCGACATCCTGCACACTCACAACCCCAAGCCTGGCGTCTACGGTCGGATCGTGGGCAGGCTGGCGGGGGTACCGATCGTGGTCAACACCGTTCACGGGCTGTACGCCACCCCGGATTCTTCGCTTCCGAAGCGGATGGTCGTGTACACGTTGGAATGGATCGCCTCGAGGTTCTCGGATGCCGAGCTGATCCAGAGCCCGGAGGACTTCGAGCTCCTGTGGGAACGGGGGATCATGCCCCGCTCCAAGCTGCGCCTTCTCGGCAACGGGGTCGATCTCGAGCGCTTCCGCCCTGACCCGGGCCTGAGTGAGCCGGTTCGACAGGAGCTCGGGCTCACCGATGGGCAGATCGCTGTGGGGTTGGTGGCCCGTTTGGTGGAGGAAAAGGGCGTGCCGGAGTTGATCGAGGCCGCGGAGCGACTCGACGACCGATACGTGGTTGTCATCGTCGGGCCCCGGGACCATGAGAAGGCGGATGCCGTTTCCGAAGAGCTTCTGGCCCGGGCCGAGGCGAACGGGGTTCGTTTCTTGGGGATGCGCCAGGACGTGGAGCGGATCTATCAGGGGCTGGACATCTTCGTGCTTCCCAGTCATCGAGAGGGCTTTCCCCGGGCGGCGATGGAGGCCGCAGCTTCTGGTCTCCCCGTGATCGCCACCGACATCCGGGGTTGCCGGCAGGTGGTCGACGACGGGGTAAACGGCATCCTGTTCCCGGTGAGGGATGTGGGTGCCCTTGCTGCGGCCATCATGCGAGTCGGGGCGGATGCCGGCATGAGGTCGATGATGTCGCAGGCATCGACGGATCGGGCTCACCTGTTGTTCGACGAGCGGGAGATCGTCAACCGGGTGATGGGTACCTATGCCGAGGTGGCTAAGCGCAAGGGCCTCTTCCCGGCCCTGGTCGAGCGCTGGGGTGGCGACTGATGTTGCTCAGGCTTCGCCGTCGACCGGCCCGCCCTCAGGCGTGATCGTGATCTGGACCCGGTACCGCCGGCCGTCCTGCTCGAAGTAGGCAGCCTCCTCGACATCACTCGTGGTCAAAGCGCGAAGCTTGCGAAGCACGTCCCTCACCGGAACAGCCTGCTCCAGTTCCAGACGTCGAATGGAGTCCACAGCTAGATCCGCCCTGTTGTGACTCGACCCCTCGTCGGGAGATTGGGAACGACGGGGTGGGCTCCCCGAAGCCAACAGCTGCCATGCTGTCTTGAACAGGTCGACCTCGAGACCGAGCAGCCGGCGATACAGAGTGTGCGCGGTGTCCCCGGGCCGGATCTCGAGCTCGGCTTGGGCCACGATGTCTCCGGTGTCGAGACCGCTGTCCATGAAATGGAGAGTGGCGCCGATCGGGGTTCCCTCGAGGATCGCCCAGGTCGGGGTGTGCCAACCCCGGTTGTAGGGAAGCAGGGCTGGGTGCAGGTTGAGCACACCGATGCGGGGTATCTCGAGGACGGAGTCGGGGACGATGTAGGGAAAATGCACCCCGACGATGTAATCGAGGTCGAGTGATCGGAGGAGGCCGATGCTCGACGGTTCCCGAAACTGCCTTCCGACCAGAACCCGATCGGAGCCCAGCCCCGACATCTCCCGGAGAGCGTCGTCGTGTGTCGCTCGCCCGGGCGCCGATACCAAGAGCGCTTGCGGCTCGACCCCGGCATCGAGGAGGACCGAAAGACAGTCAACGGCGGGTTGTCGATCACCGGCGAAGGCGAGTCTGATCATGATCCTGAGCCGGTGAAATACTCGACTGTTGCCTGACCCTCCTGAGTGATGCCGCTGCGTCGCAAGGCGCTAGGGATAGTCATCGCCAGGATCTTGAGATCCAGCCAGAGCGAGCGGTTGTCGACATACCAGACATCCATCTCCAGCCGCTCCGGCCACGGTGTGGTATTGCGACCGTTGATCTGGGCCCATCCGGTGACCCCGGGCCTGACCTCGTGTCGTCGCGCCTGACGTTCCGAGTAGAGCGGCAGATACTGCATGAGAAGTGGTCTGGGGCCGACCAGGCTCATGTCCCCCTTCAGGACATTCCACAGCTCGGGAAGCTCGTCGAAGCTGGTGCTTCTCAGTCTCGCTCCGAACGGATCGAGGCGATCCTGGTCGCGGGAGCTGATGTTGGGGTCGACCGCGGCGGGTCGCATAGTGCGGAACTTGATCAAGGTGAATGGCTCACCGTAGAGACCCGGCCGCTCCTGTTTGAACAGAACCGGACGTCCCAGCCTCAACCAGACCAATAACCCGATGATGAGGAGAAAGGGAGACAGGACCACCAGCGCCAGAGCGGAGACCGTGAGATCCAGCCCCCTTTTCACTGATTGACAGCCATCCCGGCGACCTCTGGTTGGCTTGGTTCGGGAGGCACCCCGGCGATCGGGATCCGCCTTCTGGTGACCTTCTTCTTCTCATTCCACCCGAGGCCGATGACCACCGCCAGGAAGAACGCCAGGACCTGGCCCCGTTGCCGGGCGATGATCCCTAGGTTGCGGACCACACTGAAAGCGACGGCGAATGCCAGCGTGTACAGGGTGCAAAACACCAGGTAAGCGTTCTTTCGCCATTCTCGCCAGTTGCGGATCATCGCCGGCAGCTTCCACACGAAGAGAAGCAGGATCAAGGTCGTCTCGGCCGCGGCGAGGAAATGTTGCAGTTCGGTGGCTTCGAAGAGGAAAGGTCGGAACAGGACCAGGGCCAGTGCCCCCGGCACATCGCCGATCGAGGCCACCGGGTTGCCGGAGGCGATGGTGCCGTCCTCAGATGTGCGTCGGGTTATCTCGGTTGCGAACGGGGTGATGTCCTGGACATCACCGAGCTCGAGGCCGACGATGTCCGGGATGAGAGTGACGGCAAGGACCACGGCGGCGGCAGCACCGAGCATAGTGAGAAACTTTCGCCCCCTCGCCAGGAAGCCTTCGCCGATCCTCACCTTGGAAACGAGCAATGACGCCACCAACGCCAGGGAAACCAGGGCTGCGATGTGAATCCGGATCAAGCCGAGCCCGGTCAACGCCAGTCCCAGCGGCAATATCCAACGCAGCTCGAAGCTCTCCAGAAGCCGGGAGATGAAGTAGGCGGCCAGCCCGAGACAAAGGACGACGAGGGCGTCCTTGCCGATACTGGATGGCCAAAAGGCATAGGTCGGAAAGAACAACACGAGCAAGGCATACGGTTTGAGCTGATGGGGTTTGGCCCAACGACGGAAGGCGGCATAGAAGCCGAGCTGGCCGAGAAACGAGAGCATGCTGAACACGACGAACCCGCCCAACAAATCTGGGGTGGTGATGGCGAACATCCCACCGGTGAACCACTCCACGACCTGGGTGCCGAGTGAGCCCCTCCCGGTGAGTGGTGGGACCGACCCTGCCCTCCATACCTCGGCCAACTGCGTGCCGACGGTGTAGTACCGGAGGGAATCCCCCGTTTCATAGACGTACTGCACCATGTAGTAGCGAGCGCCCGAACCCAAAATCTTGGCTACGAACCCAAGGGTCACCCATCTGGTGAGCCAGGCCGCGTCCACGGGTCGCCGCAGGAACGAGGCGACGCCCGCCATCAGAATCGTCGCCAGGGCCGTCATCAACAGCACTCCGGCTCCGGAGGCCCCGAGGGCAATCAGCAGGCCGAGACCGACCGCAGTCAAGGCGGCCAAAGCCCAGAACCAGCCCTCGTTATTCACAACAACTCCAAATCACTGGTGGCGATGTCCCAGGAGCGTAGATCGAAGGCATCCATATCGAGGTCGGTGAGTGGCAACGCAACGAGTTGGAGAGTCTTCAATCCCGGCACCGGGAGCATGCCTCCTCTGATCGCTGCCGATCTCTCGGGAGACCCCTTGGAGAAGAAGCCGGCGAGGTACGAGGCGCGATTGATCGCACCGACCCGGGACACCGCGGTGCGCCCCGCTCCTCCCAGGAGGTCGGAGAGCACCAACTCGGTGCGCCCGCTTCGGACCCCGACCCTGACCACCGCGGCCCCATCGCCGTCGGGAACGGCGCCGTATCGGACGGTGGGGTGGGATGCGAACCGCCAGGTCTGATATGGCTCGGTTCGGGCTGTCCTCAGCCCGCGTGGCGGACGGTCATGCTTGTCGATCGGCAGAAACCCCGTTGTCCCCGGGGCCACGATCTCCAGCGGGGGCGCTTTGTCCCCGTCCGGACGGACCGCGGTTCCAAACCGGGGCCGGGCCAGGACTCCGATGGCACCCACCTGGTGCCATCCCATGGACAGATAGCCGGCGCCAGAGCGGGGGTTAGGGGTGTTGAAGATGAGATCGATGCCCGTTTCGCGCGCCTGACCCACCGCTTCGAGGGTAAGTGTCTTGAACACACCGCGTCGCTCAAAATCGGGATGGGTCGCAGTATCAACCGGCCTCACGCATCGAACCCGGTGGCCTTGCGTGGTGAAGAGGTCCCATCTCATAAAGGCGCGGACCCCGGCGATCCGATCTCCGAACCAGGCAAGCAGCACTATGGACGGACCGAAAGGGTTGATCACATGTTTCCAGGCCCAGAGCTCCGGTGTCCGCTTCAGCAGAGCCGTCTCCCCGAGTGCGGCGCCGAGAACTTCCAGGATCGCATCCACATCCTCGGGGCGGGCCGGCCTGATCTCCATGTCAGGCACCGAGCACCTCTACGTACAGCTTCTCGTAGTCGGCGATCATGCGGGCGATCCCGTATTCGGCCGAAACCAGGTTCGCCCCCGCCTCACCCCACGTCTTGGCGTCGGGGGATTCGAGGGCTTGGAGCACTCCGGCCGCAAGCGCCTCGGGATCACCGGGCGGCACCAAGAGCCCGGTGACTCTGTCGACGATCACGCTTGGCACCCCACCCACCGCGGTGGCGACGACGGGCCGCCCGAGAGCGAGGGCTTCGAGGATGGCCAACGGAAGACCTTCGACGTCCGCAGGATTAACCACGACGTCAGCGGCGGCGAGGAAGGCGCGAGCATCCTCCCGCCTCCCCATGAACCGAACGTGTCGGGAGACACCTGCGGAGGCGGCCGAACCTCGCACCCGGGCCAGATCGCCATCGTGCTTCTCGGCGCCGACAGACACCACCAGCACATCCGGGTTCTTCTTGACGATGTGGGTGGTGGCTGCGATCAGGTTCTCGTGGCCCTTATGGGGCCGAATGTTTCCCACGTGGACCACCAAGGCCTGGCCGGGTTGCAGCTCCAACTCGTTTCGAATCGCCTCGATCTCGGAGGGGTTGGCAGAAACAGAGACCCCATTCGGGATGACCGTTGGCGTCGGACCGGGGTACCCGATCAGGCTCTCGGCGACGGCGTGGGAGACAGCGATGACGGCCGCGTTGCGCCAATAGGTGAGCCGATTGATCGAACGGGTTGGTTGTCGATAGGAGCCGACGATGTTGTGCTCGGTGTACACCACCGCACGGGTGGTCGCCAGACGGGCCAGGATCCCGGCGGTGGGGAGGTGAGCGTGGATGATGTCGGGTCTCCAGGCGGCGACCAGGGCTCGCAGTCGGCGATATGCAATCACGCCGAGCCCTCGTTCGGAGCCGAGGCAATCCGCGACGAAACCAGAGGCGGTGAGCCCATCGACGAGTTGGTCTTTCCAGGGAAGGAAGTAGGCGACGCGATAGTCGAACTGCTGGCGATCCCAGTGCGCCGCTCCCTCGGCG
>Ga0209341_10002930_pt1 | contig 16086 bp, 11 predicted proteins | sample RifCSP13_2_FD_184020 | JGI IMG/M metagenome (GOLD analysis project Ga0209341, IMG submission 184020) | Soil microbial communities from Rifle, Colorado - Rifle CSP2_sed 13_2 (SPAdes) (version 2) | ecosystem: Environmental > Terrestrial > Deep subsurface > Rock core/Sediment | place: Rifle...
CGGTCGGCTCCGGGCGAAGGGCCCAGGCCTCCGATTCCTCCGTCCGCGGCGCGATCCGGAAGAGCTCCTTCTCGACGACGTCGGTGACCTCGCCGATCCCCCGCTCGAAGACCGCCGCCTGCTCGAGGAGCGGCGTCTCGATCGGGCGATACCCGTACCGCTCGGTGAGGCCGCGGGCGATCTCGGCCAACCGGAGGAAACGGGCGGCCTCGTCGGGCAGGAGGTCGCGAGTGCCACGCGGCGCTCGAAATCGGGGCATGGCCGCAGTCTAGCGGGCGGGATGGCCTGCCTCAGCCGAGGTCGCGCGAGACGCTGATGACGTCCTTGAGCTGCTCGATCCGGCCGAGGACGCGGGCGAGCTGGCTGACCGACGCAACCTGGAGGGTCGCCCGCACGACGGCCACGTGGTCCGGCCCGACGGTGACATCCGCGGCCAGGATGTTGACCTTGGCCTCGGCCACGACCTGGGTGATGTCGCTGAGCAGGCCCGTCCGGTCGTAGGCCTCGACCCGGATCGCGATCGGGTAGGTCTGGGCCGGCGCTGCCTCCCACTCGACCTCGATGAGGCGGCTGACCTCGCGCTCGTTGATGACCGTCGGACACGAGCGGAGGTGGACGGTCACGCCCTTGCCCCGGGTGATGAATCCCTGGATCGGGTCGCCCGGGATCGGATGGCAGCAGCGTGCGAAGCGGACGAGGAGGTCCCCCACCCCCTTGACGCGGACGCCGCCGGCCTTGGCGGGCTGGATCTGGGGCGCGACCGTCGGCAGGGCCAGCTGGGCGTCGTCGACGACGCCGAGGCGCATCACGACCGACTGGGCGGAGATCGCGCCGTAGCCGATCGCGGCCAGGAAGTCGTCGAGCGAATCGTGGTTCAGCTGCCGGGCGACCTCCATGATCCGGTCCTGGCCCAGGGCCGCCATCGACGTCCGGGCCAGGCGGCGAAGCTCGCGGTCCAGCGATTCGCGCCCATGGACGATGTTCTCGTCCCGCTCCTGGCGCTTGAACCACTGCCGGATCTTCTCCCGGGCGTGGCTCGTCCGGACGAGGTTCAGCCAGTCGCGCGAGGGGCCGTGCTCGGCCTTCGTCGTGACGATCTCGACGATGTCGCCGTTCTTGAGCCGGTAGTCGAGGGGCACGAGGCGGTTGTTGACCTTGGCCCCGATCGTCCGGTGCCCGACGTCGGTGTGGATGCGATAGGCGAAGTCGAGCGGGGTCGAGTTGGCCGGGAGGTCCTTGATCTCGCCCTTCGGGGTGAAGACGAAGACCTGGTCCTGGAAGATGTCGAGCTTGATGCCCTCGACGAACTCGGTCGCGTCGCTGACCTCGCGCTGCCAGTCCATGAGCTGGCGCAGCCAGGCCAGCTTGGCGTCGTAGTCGCGGTCCGACTTCGTGCCTTCCTTGTAGCGCCAGTGGGCGGCGATGCCCACCTCCGAGACCGCGTGCATCGCCTGGGTCCGGATCTGGATCTCGAGGGGCTTGCCCTCGATCGCGATGACCGCCGTGTGCAGCGACTGGTAGAGGTTGTTCTTGGGAACGGCGATGTAGTCGTCGAACTGGCCGGGTATCGGGCGCCACAGGGCATGGACGATACCAAGGGCCGCGTAGCAGTCCTTGACCTCGTCGACGAGGATCCGGATGGCGTAGACGTCGTAGATCTCGCCGAACTCGGCTGCCTTGCGCTGCATCTTCTTCCAGATGCTGAAGATGTGCTTCGGGCGGCCCTGGAGGTCAGCGACGACGCCGGCGTCGCGAAGGCGGGGCTCGAGCTCGGCGATGGCCCGCTCGATGTAGCCCTCGCGGCCCTTGCGCCGGGTGTCAAGGAGCTTGGCCAGCTCCCGGAAGCGCTCCGGCTCGAGCGTCTTGAAGGCCAGGTCCTCGAGCTCCCACTTGACCTGCCAGATCCCGAGCCGCTCGGCCAGGGGGGCGTAGATCTCGAGCGTCTGGCGCGCGATCCGGAGCTGCTTCTCGGTCGGCAGGGCCGCCAGGGTCCGCATGTTGTGGAGGCGGTCGGCGAGCTTGATGAGGACGACCCGGATGTCCTCGGCCATCGCCAGGAACATCTTCCGGATGTTTTCGGCCTGCTGCTGCTCGTGGGACAGGGTGCTGAACTTGCCCAGCTTCGTGACGCCGTCGACGAGGCGGGCGACCTCACCGCCGAAGCGCTCCTCGATGTCGGACAGGGCGTACTCGGTGTCCTCGGGGACGTCGTGGAGGACGGCCGCCTCGATGGCCACGGGGTCGATGCCGAGCTCTGCGAGGATCTCCGCGGCGGCGATCGGGTGGGTCACGTACGGCTCGCCCGAGGCCCGGCGCTGCTGGCCGTGGGCCTCGGCCGCCATGGCCACGGCCCGCTCGACCCCCGAGAGGTCGGCCTGGGGGTAATGGACCCGGATGGCCGCCAGGAGCCGGGCGGTCAGGACGTCGAGGGAGGCCGCCTGGCGCGAGGTCGCGGCCCGGGTGAGGGCGCGACTCGCCGGCCGTCGGCCGCGGACCGGGGTGGTCGGCGGGGCGTCGGCGGCGGCGTCGGCGCGCATTCGAGGGGCAACCATCGTGCGCGGAAGTCTAGCAGCGGGCTCCGGCCGCCCCGAACGGACGCCCCGACCAAACGGAAAGTGGTGCATCCGGGAAACCATCATTCGACGTATCGGAAATACGATGGCACCTCGGCGGCATCCCGGGCCGCCCATGCCCCAGCATCGGAGGACGTTGGATGCGCAGATTCCTCGCGGTCACGACCGCGCTTCTCGTGCTCGCGCTCACGGCGGCGCCCGCCGCGGCGGTGACCAGGGGCGGCAGTAACGACGCCGGCGAGCACCCGTACGTCGGCCAGCTCGTCTTCTACGTTCCGGACGTGCCAACCAGCCTGTACCCGGATCCGGGCGGCTGGTTCAGCTGCTCCGGCACGCTCCTCAGCTCGACGGTCGTCCTGACCGCCGGGCACTGCACCTTTGCGATCGGGCTCGACAGCGTCTCGACGACCACCGAGGACGACCGCTTCACCGCCGCGGACGGCAACGGCTCCGGCGGCAACGATGTCTGGTTCAGCCTCACCGAGGACGGCAGCCAGTGGGATGGCTGGCCGGCGACCTTCGACGCGGCGGGCAACCTCGCCTTCCCGACCCAGGCCGCCCGCTACGCCGCCCGGAGCGCCTTCCTCAACGGCGATTCCGACTGGGTCCGGGCGACGTCCTTCCCGCACCCCGAGTACAACGACCTGGCCTTCTACTTCCATGACGCGGGCGTCATCGTTCTCGACGAGGCGCAGGCCGGGCCATTTGCCTCGGTGGCCGGCGAGGACTACCTCGAGCAGTACGCCGGGCGGCGCAACGAGCACCGCTTCGAGGTCGTCGGCTACGGCCTCGAGAAGGTCCTGCCGTTCGCCGACTTCGGCGGCGACACCCGGATGAAGGCCGAGCCGCGGCTGCTCAACCTCGTGAGCAATCCGCGGGACACCTACATCCAGCTGTCGAACAACCCATCGACCGGCGGCACGTGCTTCGGAGATTCGGGCGGCCCGACATTCGACTCTACGAGCTCGATGCTCGTCGTCGCGGTGACCTCGTTTGGCTACAGCCCGAACTGCACCGGAGTCGGTGGCGCGTACCGCATCGACCAGCCCGACGACCTGGCGTTCCTGGCGGGCTTCGGGATCACTCCCTAGCGACCCGAGCGTTCCGGCCGAGGCCCCGTTCGCCGTCCGGCGGGCGGAGCCTCAGCTCGTCCCAGGCTCGGCGCCGTAGCCGAGCTCGCCGAGCGCGGAGAGGGCCTCGGCCCGCTCGTCCCAGGGCAGGGCGTGGTCGGCGTACAGGATCGTCGTCTCGTGGCCCTTCCCGGCGAGGAGGACGATGTCGCCCGGCTTCGCTCGCTCGAAGGCGGCCCGGATGGCAGCCCGCCGGTCCGGGATCAAAAGGAGGTCCCGGCCCCGCTGCTTGCCGGCCGCGGTCACGCCTGCCGCGATCTCGGCGAGGATCGCGTCGCGGTCCTCGCCCCGGGGGTCCTCGTCGGTCAGGACGACAAGGCGGCAACGTGATGCGGCGATCTTGCCCATGTCAGGTCGTTTCTGGGTGTCGCGCTCCCCTGCCGAGCCGAAGACGGCGATGAGCCCGCCACCCGTGATCCGGGCGTGATGCCTGAGCTCCGCGAGGACCCCGCCGAGGGACGCCGGCGTGTGAGCGTAGTCGACGATGACCTCGAACGGCTGGCCGGCGATGACCCGTTCCATCCTGCCCGGGATGCGCTCGACGGATTCGAGGCCGGCGCGGGCCGCCTCGGGGTCGAGGCCGAGGGCTTCGCCGAGCGCCAGGACCGCGAGGAGGTTGTTGACGTTGAAGCCGCCGATCAGCGGCGAGCGGAGCCTGCCCTGCCCGGACGGCGCCTCGTAGTCGAGGCGCAGTCCCCCACCGAGCTCAAAGGGCATGATGACCGTGCTCGACACCTCGACGTCGGCGTGGTGACGCGCCGGGTTCGCCGAGTACGTGACGACCCGGGCGCCGGCGCGCCGGGTTGCCTCGATGAAGACCTCGGCCGAGGGGTCGTCGGCGTTCACGATGCCCGTCCGCGGCCAGCCGGGGTCGGGCTTCGCCGGGTTCGCCGGCCCGACCGCGAGCCGGTCGAAGAGCGAGCGCTTGGCGTCGCGGTAGGCCTCCCACGTCCCGTGGAGCTCGAGGTGCTCGTGGGTGACATTCGTGAGGATCGCGACGTCGTAGCGAACCCCGGCGACCCGTTCGAGGGCGAGGCCGTGCGACGTCGTCTCGACGACGGCCGCCCGGTCGCCGGCCGCAACCATCGCCCGGAGGATGGCCTGGAGCCGCGGCGCCTCGGGGGTCGTGGCGTGCTCGGGGTTGGCCTCCCGGACGTCGCCGATCTCGAGGGCCGCCGTGCCGAGCATCCCCGTCGGGAGGCCGGCGGCCTCGAGGGCCGCCGTGGCGAGATAGCTCGTCGTCGTCTTGCCGTCCGTGCCGGTGATCCCGACGACCCCGAGCTCGACCGATGGATCGCCGTACCACCACGCGGCGGCGGTCGAGAGGGCGGCCCGCGAGCGATCGACGACAAGCTGCGGCAGCGGCGCCTCGACGACGTGCTCGACGATCGCGGCGGCGGCGCCAGCGGCGGCGGCCGCGGCCACGAAGTCGTGGCCGTCGGCGTGCTCGCCCGGAACGGCGACGAACAGCGTGCCCGGCCGAACCACGCGGGAGTCATGGGCCAGGCCACCGATGAGCGTGCCGGCGGCGACCGCCGAGGTCGCTCCTGACCGGAGCCGGCCCTCGGCATCGAGGCGCTCGACGAGCCCCACCAGCTGACGGGGCCGGCGCGGCTCCGCCGCGGCGAGGAGCTCCGCGATCGTCGTCATCCGGCAACCTCGCGAACCTGCGCGACCGGGACCATCATCGTCTCCGGGGCGCTCGCCACGTCCGAAGTCCGGGAAGACGACGCCGGAGCCGGTCCGCCTCCACGATGCACCGGCCCCGGAGGCCCCGGCCGATCACCGCGCTCTCCATCGTGCGCGGGGTCGCGTGCCAGAAGGACTCCTTGTAGCTGCCCGCCCACAGGAGGTCGTACGTCCGGCAGCCGCGCTCGATCGCGGTGCCGATGGACCGGAAGAAGAGCTGCTTCCCGAGCGACATCCGCAGCGTGTCCGGCTCCCGGCTGACGCCGATGATGAGCGCGACGGCCCGTCGATTCAGGAACATCGTCGCGAGACAGGCCCGGATCCCGTGCCCGTCGCGCGCGAGATCGAGGATGGCCGAGCCGTTTACGAGCATCGCCTCAAGAGCTTCGACGAGGAACGGCTCGAAGGCGGGATCGCGCGCAAAGTCGAGCTCGGCGTCGGACCACCGCTCGCGCATCAGGCGTCGGATCGCGGCAACCGCTTCGACCGCCGCCGCCGGGTCGGAGGTCTCCTCGAACCGTCCCCCGGCACGCTCGAAGCGCCGCGCCTCGGTCCGCAGGTTGTGCCGGGCCTTCGGGCCGAGCGAGGCGCCCCGGCCCTCCTCGGTCTCCGGGAGATCGAGGACGTAGGCCGTCGAGCGAACGACGCCGGTAAGGCTTGCGGCGCTCCAGCCGGCGCCGTCTGCCACGCGGCGCACCCGTTCGACGAGGTCGGATCCGGGTGGCAGCCGGAGCACGTTGAGGAGGTCCCATCGCCGGTGACCGCGCAGCAGCCAGTCGCCGAGGCCGTCCACGACAGCGTCCCGATGCTCCTCGGTCGCGACGACATCGGCCATCCCCCGGACCGCCGGGCCACGGCTCCCCCACAGGCCAAGCTCGGTCCGCCGGACGAACCCGCCGGCCCTCCAGGCGACGAGCGGCGCGACGCCGACGACGCGCCCATCGTCATGCCACACGAGCAGGCGCGGCCGGGCGTCGTTGGCGTAGTGGCGGTACCACGGACGGAGCCAGTCCGGCGAGTCGAACGGAGAGTTCGCGTGCCCGGCCGCGAACCGGCGCCACGTCGGCTCGAACGCCGCGATCGCCGCCTCATCGACGAGCACCTCCGGCGCGCCCAACGCCCCGCTCACCGACGTACCCGCCCGAGGAGGCGGGCCCCACCCGAGAGCAGCCGTCCGAGCGCGTAGCGGCGCGGCCGGACGGCCCATTCGTGAGCCCCGGTGAGCTCGACCCAGCTGGCCCCGAACGATCGCTTGTGCTCGTAGAGGCCATACATCGGCTCGCCCTCGACCGGTGGGCGGCGCGCGCCCGGGACGTCAACCCCACCGAGGTCCATCTCGGCGCAACCCTCGCGGATGGCGAGCTGGATGGCCCGCCAGCGCAGCAGGTGCAGGGCGCCCGGGTGATCGCGCCGGGAAGGGGCGTGGTCACCCGAATGGACGGTGCTGAGGCGCCCGCCGTGCCGGTAGAGCAGCAGGCCGGCGAGGGGCTCCCCCTCGGCGGTCCGCGCCGCGAGCAGGACGAGCCAACCCGCCGCGAGCGCCGCCCGCCACCAGGCGACGAACGCCGCCCGGGGCCCGAAGGCGAAGTGCCGCCGTTCGCCGGTCTCGAGGAGGAGGTCGTAGAACCGGTCGATGGCGAGGCCCGAGTCCTCGCCCGGCGCCGCGAAGCCCTCGCCCGGCCCCGATTCCGCCCCGCGTGATCGGTCGTGGCGGGTGACGACCGTTCCCGCCCGCTCGGCGGCCCGGATCCGCTGCCGGGTGGCCTTCGAGATCCCGGCCAGGACGGCAGGCTCGTCCGCCCCGTGCCCGAGGGCAATGGCCAGCTTGTGGCGCGACGGCTGGATCTCCTCGATCGGGTGGAAGCCGGCGGCGTCGATGAGGCCCGGGTAGCCGCTCACGGCCTCGACTTCGGCGTCGCTGGCGATGACGTCGATGCCATGCCCGGCCAGCCAGCCGCTGAAGGATTCGAGGCGGCGAGCCATCGCCGGCGCGTCGCCGGCCGGGATCGGGCCCCGCGGCAGATAGGCGCTGCCGCCGCCGACAAGGGGCCAGCGGCGCTCGAGGGCCAGGACTGCAGAGCCGTCGACGGCCACGAGATGGTGGGGACGCCAGCCGGTCGCGGCCCGGTGGCGAGCCCACGCCATCGACTGGTAGACGTGCCCACCGCCGGGGGTCACGACGAGATCGTCCCAGACCTCGAGCTCGCGGGGGTTGGCCGGCCGGACCTCCATCACTCGGCGTTCCCGTCGTTCCCGTCGCCGCCCGTCCCGGGTGCCGTGGCCGTCCCCCGTCCGAGGCCGTGACGCCGGCGCTCGACCCAGACCCGGCCACGATGGGCGACGCCGTAGATCGATCGCCCGAACCGGTCGAGGACGAGGTCCCACGCCCCGATGTAGCCGACCTCGCGCCCCCCGAAGCCGGCCTTGAAGTGGGCGATCCCCGGGTGGGCCAACCCCCACAGGTCGTAGGTCGCCGCACCCTGCTCTCGCGAGGTGCGGATCGCCTCCCACTTCAGGAGGTAGTTGGCCCGCGACTCGGCGCCGGCAGCCGTCATGCCGCCGTACGGCTCCACGACCCGGTCGCCACAGCGGATGAGGAAGAGGGCCGCCGCCGGCTCGCCACCGGGGTGACGGGCGACGAGGAGCCGGGCCAGGCCGAGCGGCCGGAAGGCCTCCCAGATGTCGCGATACGACGCTTCGGTCCGGATGAGGAATCCGGCCCGGGCCGCCGTCTCACGATAGATCGCGTGGAACGTCCCGAGCGCCTCGTCGCCGGCGTCTTCGACCGTCACCCCGCCCGTCCTTGCCCGGGTCACGTACTGCCGCCACTTCTTGCGGAGGTCGCTCCAGAGGGCCGCCTCGTCGGCCCGGAGATCGATGAGCCGCGTCGAGGCCGGCTGGATCGGCGGGGCGGGCCGCCAGCCGGCGGCCCGGAGGGCGTCCCGGAGCGAGCCCGCGGGGTCGAGGGGGCCGTCGAGCTCGATCTCGGGGTCAATCCTGAGGTGCGAGACGCGGCCGGCCGACCGGAGGGCATCGCGGCTGCCTTCCGTGAAGGGCTCGATCGACCCGGGACCCCAGCTCGCCGAGACCGGGCCGCGCGGCGCGTAGGCGAACGCCCAGGGCATGGGTCCGGGCCGGCGGAGGAGGACTTGCGCACCGATCGCGCCCCCCGGCGCATCGGCCACGAATCGGGTCGCCGTCCAGCCGTTGGCGCGCTTGACCCGGGCCCAGGCGGCCAGCTGGAGGTACGAGGCCGGCTGCGACGCCTGGACGAACTCGTCCCAGGCTGCCTCGTCGCTGGGTCCCAAGGTGACGCTCACGACCCGCGCCGGCGCCGGATCTGGTCGGTCACGAGCCCGACGATAGAAGGCAGCTCGGGGATCCGCAAGGCGATCGCGACGGCCACGTAGGTCGCGCCGCCGGCGAGCGTCGCCATGGTGGTCCCGGCGAGGATGGATGCCTTGGGGGCGCCCGGCTCCAGGAGTAAGCCGAGGGCGCTCGCGGTGAGCGCGGCGACGAATGCGGCCGCGGCTGCTCCGACGGCCGATTCGGCGAGGACCCGGCCGATCGCGGGTAGCTCGAACGTCGGGACGCGCCGGCCCAGGGCCACGAGGAGCACGCCGGCCTCGATCCAGGCGGCGCTGGCGATCGCGAGCGCCAGGCCGGGCAGCCCGAGCGGGCCGACAAAGGTGATGCCGAGGGCCGTGTTGACCGCGACCGCCAGGACCGCCGCGGCGACCGGCGTGCGAGTGTCCTGCCGGGCGTAGAACGCCCGCGCCAGGATGGCGATCGAGGCATGGGCCGGCAGGCCGAGGAGGAACAGGGCGAACGTGGCGGCCGTCCGCTCGATCGACGCCGCGTCGAACTTGCCGTAGCCGAAGAGCAGCTCCACGACCGGGCTGCGGAGGGCGATCCCGAGCGCCGCGATCGGGACCATCACGAAGATGAGCAGGCGGACCGAGCGGGTCACCATCCCGACGTAGGTCGCGGTCGCCCCGAGGGCGTGCTCGCGGGAGATCGAGGGGAAGATGACGACGCCGAGGGGCACGCCGATGACCCCGACCGGGATCGTGAGCAGGGCGAACGCGATCGTGTAGCTCGAGATGGCGCCCTCGCCCTGGGACGAGGCCAGGGCCGTCATGACGATGAACGTCAGCTGGCTCGCGCCGAGGCCGAGAGCGCGCGGCGCCAGCAGGGCCAGGACGCGGCGCGCTGCCCGATCGGCGAGGTCGAACCCGATCGCCGGCCGGAAGCCGAGGCCGAGGAGGCCAGGGAGCTGGACCAGGAGATGACCCGCGGCGCCGGCGACGACGCCGTAGGCCAGCGCGGTCACGCCGATGGACGGGCCGAAGACCGCGGCCGACGCGATGATCGCCAGGTTGTAGACGATCGGCGCCATGGCCGCGATCGTGAACCGGCCCTCGGCGTTGAGCGTCGCCGTGGCGATCGCCCCGAGCGACATCAGGACCGGCGCGATGAGCATGATCCGGGTGAGGTCCGTGGTCCTCGCGAGGCCCGCCTCGTCGAAGCCCGGCGCGAGCGCCCGGACGAGCAGCGGCGCCCCGACGAAGGCGGCCACCGCCAGCACTGACATCGCCACCAGGAGGAGGTTGGCCAGCGTCCCCACGACCCGCCAGGCGTGGGCCCGCTCGCCCCTGGCCAGGAGGCCGGCGAGGACGGGGATGAGCGCGGAGCCCATGGCGCCGGCGGCGACGAGCTGGAAGATGAGGTCCGGGACCCGGAAGGCTGCGAAGAACGCATCGAGCTCGGCGCCCGTCCCGAACGTCGCTCCGAGGACGACCGTCCGGAGATAGCCGAGCGCCCGCGAGACGAGAAACGTCGCCGACAGGATGACGCCGGCGCGGACCAGGCCGGAGCGTGCCGCGCTTCGTCCCGGCTCGGAGTCCGTGGGCAGCCGGGTGTCGAGGTCGGGTGGCACGCCGGGTCGTCCGTCGTCCGCGGTCACGCCGGCTCCGATGCCGGATCCGGCGCCGCGTCGTCCGGCGCCGAACCCGACCGCCGGGCGCGCGGGTGGGCCGAGCGGTAGGCCGACCGGAGCCGCGTCGGCGAGACGTGGGTGTAGACCTGGGTTGTGGCCAGGCTCTCGTGGCCCAGCAGCTCCTGGACGACGCGCAGGTCGGCGCCGCCGTCGAGGAGATGCGTCGCGAACGAGTGACGGAGGGTGTGGGGCGACACGCCGCGTGGCAGCCCGGCGGCCCGGCACAGCCGGTCGATCCGGTAGCGGAGACCCCTGACCCCGAGGCCGACGCCGTGATGGTTGAGGAAGACGACCGCGGGATCCGGTCCCGACGATGTCCGGAGCGCGAGCAGGACCGGCCGGGCCTCGTCCAGGTAGGTCGTCAGCGCCCGGATTGCCGGCCGGCCCAGGAGCCCGATCCGCTCCTTGCGCCCCTTGCCCATGACCCGGATCTCACCCCGGCGGAGGTCGAGCACCCCGAGCTCGGCCGCCGCGAGCTCGCTGATCCGAAGGCCTGCCGCGTAGGCGGTCTCGATGATCGCCCGGTCCCGCAGCGCGATCGCGGTCGCGGAACCCGACGCCGCGCCACGAGCTCCCCGCCGGGCGTCGGCCGACGTCGCCGCGACGAGCTCCGCATCGACCGCCGCAAGGAGCCGGTCAACCTGGTCCAGTTCGAGCACCCGGGGCAGGCGGCGCGGCAGGCGCGGCGTCGAGATGGCACCCCACGGATCGCCGGCGGCGAGGCCGGAACGGGCGGCGAAGCGATGGAAGGCGCGGATGGCCGCGAGACGCTGGGCGACCGACGTCCGGGCAGTCGTGCTCGTCAGTCGGGCGAGATAGGTCCGCAGCTGGCTCCGGGTCGGGCTTCTCCAGTCGACCTCGCGCTCGTCGAGCCAGGCGAGGTAGGCGCCGACGGCGGTCCGGTAGGCGCGGATCGTGTGGGGCGAGGCGTCGCGGGCGGCGAGGCTGCGGAGATAGCGCTCGAGGGCGCGCCCGGAGTGCCCCGGCGCGGTCACGCCGGCGGAGTGCTGCCGTTCGACCGGCCCCGCCCGGACGTCCTCCGGCCGCCGGTGCCCGTGCCCGGGCCACGGCTCGCGGCGCCCCGCGGGCCCGCCCCGCGCCGGGCTCCGCCGCGCCCGCCGGGGCGTCCCCCACCCGCCCGCGCCGGACGCTTCGAGGCGAGCGCCGACGGATCCGGCGGGCCTCCGGTCAGGCGCAGCCCGACGAGTGGTCCGTCGGTCACCGGCAGATCGATCGTCGCGCCGCAGCGCAGGCATAGCGCCCCGGCCTCGCGCCGGGCGACCGGACCGTCGTCGGCATCGTGGACGGCCCCGAGCGGCTCGTGGTTCGTCGTGAAGTCGCACTTCGGGTAGGCGGAGCACCCCCAGAAGACGTTTCCGGTCCGCCGCGCGCGACGCGCGACGAGGTGGCCGTCGCCGTTCCTGGGGCAGATGACCTCGAACGGGAGCTGGTCGGGTGGCGGTGGCCCGTCGCGCTGGATGAAGTCGCACTCGGGATAGCGCGAGCAGCCGACGAACGGCCCGAACCGGCCGCGCCTCGAGGTCAGGACCCCCTCGCCGCACTTCGGGCACGGCCCGCCCGTGCCGGGCAGGGCGGGCTCCTCCTCGCCCGGCAGCGGCCGCGATTCCTTGTGCTCCGGGAAGAGTGAGCAGGCGAGGAACCGCCCGTTCCGGCCGAGGCGGATGACCATCGCATGCCCGAGCGAGCAGACCTCGTCGGTGGGCTCGGTCGTGAAGTCCCGCCGCCGCAGCTCCCGCCGCTTCTCGTCGACGCGGTCCTTGAGCGGCCCGTAGAACGCCTCGAGCAGGGGCACCCAGGCACGCTCGCCGCGGGCGACCTCGTCGAGCTCCTCCTCCATCCGGGCGGTAAAGGCCACGTCGACGTAGTCTCCGAAGTGCTCGACGAGGAGGTCGGTCACGATCTCGCCGATGAGCTCCGGGCGGAGCCGGCGATCCTCGATCCGGACGTAGCCGCGGTCGACGATCGTCGACAGCGTCGCCGCGTACGTCGAGGGCCGGCCGATGCCGTGCTCCTCGAGGGCCTTGACGAGCGAGGCCTCCGTGTAGCGCGGCGGCGGCTCCGTGAAGTGCTGGGTCGTCGCGACCTCGGCGACCGTCGTCCGGTCGCCCTCGGCGAGCCCGGGCAGGCGGCCCTCGGCCTCGCCCTCGCCACCGGCCGTCGCGCCGTCCGCAGACGCATCGTCGCGGCCCTCGGTGTAGACCCGCGAGAAGCCGTCGAAGAGGGTCCGGGTCGCCGAGGCCCGGAGCTCGTAGGCATCCGCCGAGAGATCGACCGTGGTCGTCTCCAGCTGCTTGGCCTCCATCTGGCTGGCCAGGGCCCGCTGCCAGATGAGGCGATACAGCCGAAGCTCCTCGGGCTTGAGCGAACCGGCCAGCGAATCGGGGTCCCGGCCAAAGCTCGTTGGGCGGATCGATTCGTGGGCCTCCTGGGCGCCCTTCGACTTCGTCCGGTAGACCCGGCCCCTGGGCATCGTGTAGCGCTCGCCGAAGCGGGCCCGGATGATGTCGCGGGCCTCCCCCATGGCGATTCCGGCGATGGCCACCGAATCGGTCCGCATGTAGGTGATGAGCCCGACGTGGCCATCCGGCGTATCCGCGCCCTCGTACAGCCGCTGGGCGACCGACATCGTCCGCTTGGGGCTGAAGCCGAGCTTGCGACTCGCCTCCTGCTGGAGGGTCGAGGTCGTGAACGGCGGGGCGGGACTCCGCTTCTGGGCCTTCGTCGCGATCGAGGTGATGACCGGCCGGAGCCGCCGCAGCGTCTCGGCGTGGTGCTCGGCCAGGATCCCGTTGTCCACGTCGGTCGGCTCGCCGGCGATCCGGACGAGGTCGGCGACGAAGGTCTCGCCGCGGTCGGTCTCGAGCGTGGCGTGGATGGTCCAGTACTCGCGGGCCTCGAACTTCGAGATCTCCCGCTCGCGCTCGACGACGAGGCGGACCGCGACCGACTGGACGCGCCCGGCCGACAGGCCGCCGCGGACCTTGCGCGAGATGAGCGGGCTGAGCGTGTAGCCGACGAGGCGATCGACGATCCGCCGCGTCTGCTGGGCGTCGACGAGGTCCGTGTCGATCGAGCGGGGGTGCTGGAAGGCGTCCCGCACGGCCCGCTCGGTGATCTCGGAGAAGGTGACCCGGCGCGTCTTCGCCTCGGGCACGTGGGCCGCCTCGGCGACGTGCCAGGCGATCGCCTCGCCCTCCCGGTCGAGGTCCGTGGCGAGGTATACGAGGTCGGCGCTGCGGGCCGCCCGCTCGATCGCGTCGACCTGCTTGCGGCGGTCGTCGGCGACGACGTACTCGGGCGTGAAGCCGTGCTCGACGTCGACACCGAACTTGCCCTTGCCGGGGTTCTCGGGAAGGTCGCGGACGTGACCATACGATGCCAGGACGCGGTAATCGTCGCCGAGATAGCGCTCGATCGTGCGCGCCTTGGCCGGCGACTCGACGATCACCAGGTGCTTCGGCATCGGGCGGGACTATACCTCAGGCCACTTCCCTGCCGATTACGCGGCCAGGCCTGCCTGAACGGGATCGGGGCCTGCCTTCGGCAGCCGCTCCGGCGGTTACGCCTCGCGGATGCGGCGCAGGAAGTCCTCGTCGATCTCGAGGTCGGCATCGCCCGCCGGCTCGGCGGCCTCCCTGGCCACGCCGGTCGTGGCCGCGTCGCCGGCCGCCTCGGCGCGCTCCGGCCGGATCTCGATGAACCGGATGTGGAGGTACGGGAGCACGAACGTGGACCCGACCTCGTCGATGAACACCGGCCGCCTGCCATCGAGGGTCCGCATGTTCGTGCAGAGGAGGAGCGCGTCGCCGGCCCTGGGCGGGTCGAACAGGTCGACGATGACCGGCTGCTCGCCGGTCAGGTGGACGACCGCGTTGCGGATCACGGGCGGGGGTCAGAGCGGGTGGTAGAAGTCGACGACGAGCCGGACCCGGCCGCCGGACACCCAGACCCCGAGGCCGACCCGGTCGTACTTCGCGTTCATGAGGTTGACGTAGTGGCCGCCGCTGTACGACGCCTCGCTCTGGAAGTAGAGATGCGAGCCGAGGACGGCGGCGTATGGGTCGCCGCTCCGGCAGCCCAGGTTCTCGGCCCAGATGTAGCTCGTATAGCCAGCCGCCCGGAGGCGGTCGCCGGGGTTGCCGCCCGAGAAGTGGGTGCACAGGTTGTTGATGGCCAGCTTTTTGGCGTACGGGCGGGCGACCTTGGCCGTGATCCCGGCGTCCTGCCACAGCGCGGCCACGTTCCTGCCGCCCGGGCTCGAGCAGCTCCCGGTAGAGGTCACGAGGCCGCCGGTCCGGGTGCAGTTCATGAGGCCGAGGTAATAGGACTCGACCGCGGCCCAGGTGCTCCCGCCGATGCTTCCCCCGCTACCGCCGCCACTGCCGCCGCCGCTGCTGGTGGACGGCCGCGGGGCCGGCTTGGGGGCGGTCGTGAAGGTGATCGAGGCCGCGGCGACGATCGGGACACCCGCCTTGGAGGTCGCCCCGGCACCGACCAGCAGCTCAACCTTCTGGGCGTAGCCGAGGTTCGTCGAGGGGTCGAAGACGAGGACGGTGTCGTTCTCGGCCCAGCGGAACGTTCCAGCCAGCTTCGTCGTGCCCTGGGTCGCGCTCCAGGCCGCCTCGGTCGAGGCATGGTCCATCGGCTCCGTGAAGCGGACCGACAGCAGCTGGTTCCAGGCGACGTCGGTCCAGCCGTGGCGCGGTCGGAAGCGGACGACGGCGGGGGCGGCCGCGGTCCGGATCTCGAGGCCCGTCGACTCGATCTCGGCGCCGTCGAGGTCGCGGACGCCCGGCGCCAGGCTGACCGTGTAGGCCGTGTCCGGCGCGAGCGGCTCGTCCGGCCGGAAGTCGTAGACGGGGGCCTCGGCGGTCGAGGCCTCGGCCGGGACGAGGGTGCCGGCCGCGGCCGGGCTGAGGACGAGGTCGAGGGTCGATTCGTCGATCGGGCCCGAGAAGGCGACCCGGAAGGCGGTGGCGATCGCCGCCTCGCCGGCGGCGACCGACGTTGCGGCGACCGTCGCCGCGACGGCCTGGCGGGTCAGGAAGGCGGCCCGGACCGGTCGCTCGAGCGGCCGGCCGGTGGCATCGAGCGCCCCTTCGAGCACGGTCACGGTGTAGTACGTGCTCGGCTTCCAGGCCGTCCGCGGTGCGACGGTCAGGCGGGTGCCCGTGGCGTCCCAGGCGATGTCGACGGCCCGGGACGGGACGACCCGAAGCATGAGCTCGACGCTGGCCGTGTCCATCGGTGCGGAGAACGTGATCGTCACGGGCGCGGACGGCGACTCCGACGTCCGGATCTGGGTGCTCAGGGCCGCCGCCTCGAGGGGCTCGCTCCGCGTCGGCGGAACCCCCGTGGCGGGATCCGGGCGGGTGCCGGCGAGAGCGGTGATCGCGCCGACGGCGAGCAGTGCGACGACGGCGAGGAGGCGGCGGCCGCCGGCCCGTCGATCGACGGATCGGGCCACGACGAGGGCGATCACGGGGACCGCCAGGGCGGCCGCAAGAACATTCCGCAATACAGCAGTCTCCTGGCTCGTCGCTGGGGACGATGGCATCGTGGGGCTGCGGGCCGAGGGCGCACGGCCGCCGGCAGGATAGCACGGGTGTCCATCGAAGCGCCTCGGCCGGCCGGTTCCAGGGGCTGGTCAGGCGGCGGGCTCGGCCGCGCCGGG
>Ga0209341_10002933_pt1 | contig 16083 bp, 22 predicted proteins | sample RifCSP13_2_FD_184020 | JGI IMG/M metagenome (GOLD analysis project Ga0209341, IMG submission 184020) | Soil microbial communities from Rifle, Colorado - Rifle CSP2_sed 13_2 (SPAdes) (version 2) | ecosystem: Environmental > Terrestrial > Deep subsurface > Rock core/Sediment | place: Rifle...
CCCAGCCACAGCCGCAGGTCCACCCCGCCGGCCGGCAGGATTTCGTACGTCTGTGTGGATACCGCCTGGGTGGTAGCCGGGGTGAACGTGATGGTGTCCGAGGCCGGGGTGAAGCCCGTGATCAGGCGCACCTGCCCAGCGATGGTCCCACTCGTGAACAGGATCAAGCAGCCCTTCCAATAGTCGGTGTCACCCTCCGCCCGCGCCGCGTCCACCATCGTGGTGGTCGAGCCGGAATCGGACGTGCCCGAGGCCAGCGAGCGCAGTTCGGTCACCGCATCGGCTGCCAGAGCATCCGCATCGATGGCGCCCGTCCCGATATCGGCGGCTCCCAGCACGAACCCCAACGCCGTGAGATTCCTGGTAGCGCTGGACCACACCTTATCAGCGGCCGCCTGGGCGAACTCGCTGGAGCCGATGGCATCCGCGGCAATCGCGTCCGCGTCGATAGCCCCGGCGGCAATCTTGGCGGCCGTGATCGCATCCGCCGCGATCGCCCCGGCGTCGATGGCATTGTCAGCGATGGCGTCTGCATCGATGGCGCCCGTCGCAATGGCCGCCGCATCGATCGCCCCCGCGGTGAAGGATGCCACATTCACGCTCTGTCCCGCGGTGATCTCCACTCCACCCGTGGCGTCCACATCCATGCTACGTCCCGTCGTGGTCGGCCAGGCCAGGTCCACGAGCTGGCGCGTGACGGTGTACATCACGTTCACCGCCGTCTTCGCCCCGGCCGTGCCGGTCTTCGTGATCGTGGCCACGATATCGGCGTTCATCTCCGTGTTCGTCAGCGACAGATAATAGACGCCAGAGCTCGTGGCGATCTCGATGGCCTCGTTGGTGCAGTCAGTGAATGTCCCGTGATCCTTGGAGACCTCGGAGTCCGGGGTCGTCGCAGCGGTGACCAGATCTCCATCCGCGTCGTAGATCGGGAACTGGACTTCGAAGGCCGTGTTCTTCTTGGGGGGCCAGTCTGCCATTGCTTATCTCCTGATCCGTGGTTTCGGCAAGCCGAGACCCAATCGCCTGGCCAGACGCTTGCTAATGCTCTCCGCCTGGGGTTTGCGCTCAGGCGCCGCCACGGGCTTGGCGGGCCTATTTTCTTCTGCCACCCGCACCATCCGCAGCCAGTTTTCGCCCTCCAGGTGGTCGATGGAGTCGACCAGGCTTGGACGCAGGTTGGATACTCGCACCTGCTGCTTGCCGATCTCGATGGAGAGGTTGGCCTGGTCAGTGCCGACTCTCACGTCGTACTTGACCGTGACGAAATAGCGGTCCTGCAGGTCGCCCGGATCGGCCTGCTCGACCCCGATCACCTGGGCGACGAACTGGCCTTTCCGCCGGTGATGGATGCGATACACCTCGCCGATCTGAATATTGGATAAGTCCATATTAATTCCATCCTCCCGGGCGGTCATGCCGCCCGCTTCCCGTAGGGATGCCCCACGTACGCGCCTGGGTCGGCTGGCCGGTCCCGGCCCCAGCCGCTGCCAGGAGTTCGATAGCTGCAATTGACCATCTATATGATCCGCCGGCCGTTGCTGCGAGTGTATCCGCTCCCGCCGTAGCCGCCTGTTCTGCCACCCAGTAAGCAGTATCGCTTATATAACTGTCCAGTATCTCGACCGCTGCCCCGCCAGGGGTATAGGGTGAGCCGTTTGGATCTCCCTGACATACAGCCCCGCAGATCATACTGGTGCTGGCCCCGGTCGTGAACGTGCACGATGGAGCATTGGAGTTACCAGTTGCGCCCCCAGTATTGGCCCCTACGCCATTGTTCGCTCCCGTATACTCAGATATTACTAGAATGAGCGCGTTGCTATTGTCGTTGACTTCCGATAGCGTGGCTACAACATTAGCGGTCGCATTGGTCGGGTTATCCAGTGTCCAAATTTCGACCGTAATGTAATTGTCAGTGCCATAGACCAACTGCGCCCGGCGACGGAAGGTAAAATTCTCGGTCGTATTGAAAACGACGCTGGAGACGGTCGGGGCTGCAACGCCAGTATTATCGCGCCAGATTACTTCTGCCACGAGCGAGCGATTCGCCCCGCTGCCTACAGCAAAGTTCGCATAGGTAACGGCGCTTGCACCGGTCGTTATGCTGGCAATTTGTGTCTGGACGCGAGTAGGAGCCATATTAAGCCAGTGCTATATCCATTGGTTCAGTTGGTTTGATCATGGCGCCTTCCGGCAATTGCCAGACGCCGACCATATGCGGCATGTAAAGCGCATATGTCCTGAGCAAATGTCTGGCTAATTGCTGACAATCCTCCCTGGTGGGTGGCTGTGCTGAATTTTCGGCAAACCATAGAACCAGGTCATTGGTCAAATGCTCTTGATCTTGTTTGAATGCTATGATTTCCATAATCTATCCTATCGTCTGAATATTGATGCTCCAGGTGATGTTGGCAGGCAGGTCAAAAAATATCTCCCCGCCTTCATTCACCTGCACCACCCGGTAGTTGCCGGGGACATTCTCAGACCCCGTTTCTGGACCGGCAATGGTTTTATCATAGACCAGCACACCTGTGTCCCAAATGCGCGCCCTGGCAACAATGCCCGATTGCGGGATAGCCCAATCCACAGTCGTCACGCGCAGGTTCGCTGCGTTGTAGTTGACGCTGATCTCCACGCCGGGGACGCCCATCGTCATCGCAAAAATTCTAGCCATGTTTATCTCTTCTTCCTTCCCGGCGCCTTCACCATCTTATCGGCCGGCGGACCATCGAACGCCTTAGCAGGTTGTGCTTCCACAATCAATTCGAAGCACCCCGGCGCGTCCCGCATCAGCCACAAGGCCGTCTCGACCGGCGCATCAATAGTCGACCCGGCCGCGTAGTAGAGCGCCCCGGCCCGGTATTCGCTAATCACCTTCAACCTGATTGTTTCGCTCATTTCGCGTCTTCCCGTTTGCGCCATGTCATCTCGCTTTCTTTGCTGAAATTGTGCCGCACCAACCAGGCGTCGAATAAGACTTGATTGTCGAAGTGCATCGGGTATTTGTCCTGCTCCCCGAAGTTGTTGTGGGCATACAAAACCCCGCCCGGGTGCAGCGATGCAGCCAGGGCGTCCATCGCCCGGTCGAACTCATCCGGATGGATGTGCTCAAGAACGTCGATGGCGACCGCCAGGTCGTACCACGCCGGCCCGCGGGTATTTAGCGCCTCCATCAGACTCGCTCCATCCAGGATGCAAACATTTTGGGCTTCCTGGAAGCGCCCCCGGCAAAATTCCTTGAGCGCCCCCGGCAGCTCGAAAACGTCCACCTGGTTCCGGCCCGCCAGGGCGCGCACTTCCTCGCCCAGGCCAGCGCCCACCACCAAGACTCTCGACCCCTTCACGCCCGCCAGCGGCTCGAGCAGGCGCCGGTAACCGCCCGAGGCATTCCAGGCGATGAGATCGTACAGGTAACCGCTCGCGGGGCTGCCGTAGAACGCCCGCAGCGCATCCGGCCCTTCTGGATTGGCCTGGCTGTAAGGCTGGCGCACATTCTCCGACCCGCGCAGCGCCTTCGCCCGTACGATTTCTACGCCCTCTCCCGTGAACCCGGCCACCTGGCCGCACAGGTCTTCGAACAACTCCTGCCGGCTGCGCGTGCCGGAAAGCTCCAGGTATTCCTGGTAGGCTCCCCAGTCCAGCGATACCCGCCCGACATGGGCGGCCCGAATGGTGGATGTGGCCCCCAGGCGGAAGCCCAGCCGGCGCGCCTCCTTGGAGAAGGCGGTGTCTTCGGTGCCTTTCCGGTGACGTGGGTAGTAGAACCAATCGAACTCATTGATCGGGATATCTGGCTGCTCAGCCAGCATGGCCTGGAATACCTCCCGGCGCACGAGCGTGGCGTGCAGCCCCACCAGGCTGACCGGCTCCGTAAGCGCGCCGTCCACCACCATGCAACGCTGGTCGCCGCCCAGCGGGTCGTCGTGGAACCAGATCGCCTCCGGAGGCCAGCGCCGCGAGGTATAGAACGCCTGGAGAGCATCGTACTCCATGCCCGGCTCGAAATCGCGCATCCGCCCCAGGAAGTCGGGCGGGATATCCGCGTCGGAGTCCAGGAAGAAGAGTGTATCGCAGTTGCCCTGGAGAAACCGCCGCACCAGGTCATTGGCGGCCACGTGCGCGGTCTTGTCCCTGGCGATCGTCCAGGCATCGCCAGGGCGCAGCCCCTGGGCGATCAGGGCCGACCAGGCCGCGACGAAATCCGGTTCGACCTGCTTTTCCAGGCGTGTGCCCGCGCAGATTCTGCCCCAGGGTTTGGGCGCCCGTGATGCGGCTGCAATATTTTCGCCGGATGACGACACGTCATAGTCGCCGTACAGGATGTGTCTATCTTGAAACCAACCTGGCGCTACCATAAAATGCTCATGCCAGCCTCGGGGCGCCGCAACCTGAGCAATGCCCGCGGGCATCATCCGTTGTGTCGCCGTGGCAATGGCCGCATCGACGCGTATTCGGCTGCGGTCCCCTGGGAAAGGGGTTTGGCTCCACGGAGCCGGTTGGCTCCAGAGACGTCCCGTGTTTGCCCACTCTAGACCCCGATGGCGACGGCGGCTTAGGAGGCTGTTGAAATGACAATCCCCGAAGGGGCGGTCCAATTCGATATCCCATTATCTATTCCCTTCTGGCGGGGAAAACCGAAGGAGACGGCCTTCCCCGCCATCCAAAGGAGGAACCCCAGTCTCCCGTAACTGGGCTAATCCGGATCGTACACCACGTACAACTGAACGTCGAAGTCATTGGTGTTGGTCGGCGCCATATCGGTCGAGCTGGAATAGCTCACCCCGAGACCGTCCCCAGCGGCAAAGCGGATCGCCCGCGGCCGGATGGTCTCATAGTCTTCCTGCACCGTGTCGCTCAGCGTGAGCGTGGGCGCGTCGGTCTCGGTCAGCTCGGTGGAGTCCTTGTGGACCTGCAGCGTAGCCGAACCAGCGGTCAGGTCCGCCGAAGCGCGCACCGAGACCGCGATGATGCTGCCCGCCTTGGGCGCCACGGCCACCGTGTTCCCGCCTGGCAGGGTCAGGTCCACGTTCGTGGCCTGGGTGACTGCGTTGGCGACCGAGAAATTCAAGGTCGCCATCGCGCCATGTTTTGGATTGAATTCATCAACCATTGTCTTTTCTCCCAGGGGCGGAGCTTCCCCCGCCCCATAATTCGTTATTGCCCGTTACTCCACCGTCACAGGGTGAAATTGCCCGCGCCGGCGGTGTGGGTGGCGGCCGACCGTGTGCCCCGGCAGCCGATGGCGATCCGGAAGGAGGCCACCATGAAGAGCTGGCGGCTCCTGATGTCGCGGTCCACCTCGATAGTCAGGCCGCGCCGGAAGCCGGCCTTCCACATGGTCCGGTTGTAGACCGAAAAGCTGCCCAGGGTGTTGTTGCCGGCTGTGACCGAGACCTTGTAATCGGCTTCGCACTTGCGGTGCGAGGCGGAGGGCAGCACCGGCACGCCGCGATAGCGGGCCAACTCGCCCTGGATAATGGTGGCGAACTGCCCGTACTTGTCGAACGTCGACACATTGGTGAGTCCCAACATCGCGAAGTAACTTTCGATCCCGGGCACGATGCGCACGTTCTGGTAGTCCAGCCCATATTTGCCCAGATCGTTCAGGGCTGCGACTACATCCGCGTCCGCCAGCGCATCGCCGCCGCCCGAGTTGGCCTGGCCGGTGTTATCGACGATCCACAGGCGCCGGATGCCGTTCTGCCCATCGGCCAGGTAGAAAGCATCCGCGGCCGGCGTGTCGTCGTCCAGGTTGATGTTGCCGGTGGCCGTCGCGGTCGCATCGGCATTTAGAACGAAGTCGTCCATCTGCTCGCCGCCGGTGACCGAGAGCACGGCCCGCAGCTCTGGCATCATGGCCACGATAGAGTCTTCGTCCAGGTTATAGGCCCAGTCCACCTCGGCGATCTGCTCGGTGGAGGTGAGCGTAGACTTGGCCGTGGTCGGGTTCTGCGAGGCGACCGCCGCCCCCTGGCCGCCCTTCCTCCAGGTGACTGTACCAATTAACCCCGCATCGAACGGGTCGGTGGGCATGGGGGAAGAAGGCAGGTCGTTGGTGATGCGCGAGGCGGCGAAAAAGTCCTGCCAGATCTCGGTAGCCATGCCGGTCGGGACCAGCTCGTCGCCTGCGCCCGCGCCAGTGGAGGTCAGGAGCTTGACGGCTGCACTGAGATCGTCCGAGGCCGGGCGGAGCTTATCGGCCCCGGCGGTCGAGGGGTACTGGGCCTTGATCTCGTTGGCCTTGTCCAGGAACAGCTTGGCCAGGAAGAGATCGGTGGCCCGCAACTTCCACGATCCGACCTTGTGCTCGCCGTGTTTTGCGATGTCGAGGAGCTCCCGGCGGTACTTGCCGGTGTAATTGATGGCAGCGCGCTGGACGTCGTCGCCCTGCGCTTCGCCCGGGCGGGCCGGCATCTGCTCCAGGAGCGCCTTGGATTGGGCGTCCAAGAGCAATTTGAAGTCGGCTATCGCTGTGGCCGAGTCCCAGCCCTGGGTCGAGCCGTGTTTTTCCACAAGCTCCTTGACCTGGTTGGTCAAGGTCGCCAGTTGTTCGTTAACTGCTTCTAAAGGTGTGGTCATTTGAGTAACTCCGTAAACACATTGGATAGTTGAATGAGGGTCCCGGCCACCGCCTCTAGCTCCGCCTCGCTCGCGTCGAGGGGTGGAGAAGGATTGTCTGGCTCAGCGTTGCCATCGGGCAAGGCCGGGTCTGTATCGAAGAGAGCTTTTAACTCTACTTCGCTATACGCTCTAAATTCGGGCGGCTCCTTGTCGTACTGGGAGTAATGGGATTTCAGGTGGTTGTACACCGCCCGCCGCTCCCCATCGGGGATATCGACCCCGCCGCGCCCACCGAGGAGCGCACCCATCGCCGCCGCCACACCGCGCCAGATGGCCGGGCCCACGCCTTCCGACTGCGCTCTATGGTGGGGGAGCTTCAAGTCGCCGAAGGCTTCGGGGGGCGAGACGCGCGCCCAGGTGTAGTGGGCGGATATGCGGCGCCTCTCGGCTGCGCTCAGGTCCTCGAAGGCTTCATCGGTGAAATCGTCCAGGGATGGGGCTTCCCAGGCGTCGCCTTCATCCGCCGTGCCCTGGTCGCGATAGGGCTGGGCGGTCTTCGCTTTGCCGTCGTCGTTGTCCGTTTCCGGCTCTTCCCCCAAGCTATCGAGCACTTCCTGGAGCGATGTAACCGCGCCGCGGATGCGCTTCTCGTTGGCCGCCGAGAGCACCCGGCCGCGCTTGATGGCAGCCCTCCCGGGCGAGAGAGCGTCTTCCTCCTCGTCCATCATTCCTTGCATGGCTTCCATGTGCTCCTGCATTTCCCCCATAGCATCGTCCATCCCGTCCAGGTGCTCGCGCATCTGGTCCATGTCGGGCGCCTTGGCCTGGCTCTCGACGCCGCGCTCGAATGTCTGGTAAGCCAGGCGCAGCGCGGATTGGTTTGCGGGCACGGGAACGATCGAAAATTCCAATAGCTCCCACAGGGTGTATTCCTTCGGCCCCCAGTACCAGGCGCCCTCATCATCATCGTCATCGCCGCTTTCCTGGCCCTCCGGCGGGCGCTTCTTCCACTTGAGCGGCCGGAAGCCGATGGAGGTGGCATTCAGGAACTTGCCCGCCCATAGCCGCCGCACCGTGTCGGCCTCCCCGCTCGCGCCCCACTCGGGGAACTGGAAAGTGGCTCTCAGGCCGCGCCCAGGCTGGATTTCGACCGATAGCGATTTCGCCACGGGAGTACCCATATAGTTGTGGGCATACAGAACGATGGGATTCTTGAGATAATTCTCCAGCTTCGCCCCGGTGGCGCGCACGATATCGCCGTCCCGGTCTACGTCCTCGGTCGAGATCATCGCCTCGTAAATCCCGGCGTCCTCATCGAGCGCCTTCGATGCCGTTGAAAATATCTTGATGACGGGGTCCATATTACTCCTCCGAAACTAATCTTCTGCTACAACTGCCACATCCACGCACAAGCAATTAACAATATTCTCCGGCCGCCCTTCCGGATCGCCCGGATAACGCAGGCTTTCGCCGCCCACGGTGAACCGCTCGCCCAGCTTCACAACCTGCCCGTGCGCCGCGGCGTGCTCGTCGCGGGTGCGGTCAGGGAGGAGCGCCGAAATCCACATGTGCTCGTCCACCACGCCCGACTGTGACCAGGCCTCGTTACTGCCGAAGTTGGCCGCGCCGGTCATGGTGGTCCGGGCAATCCGCTCCGTTTGCCAGTCCGACTTGCGATCCCCGAAATAGGCCGAGAGCCTTTCCTGCATGGCCGGGATGCCCAGGCCCTCCGCCTCGGCCTCCTGGAACAAGTCGATAAGCTCATTCCAGGTCGTATCGTTGACTTTGGTCGAGACCGTCTCCAGCATCAGCTCGATCCCGTCCCGCACCGCCGGGGCATCGATGTCGAACTCCCCGCCGCCCAGGTCGCCCAATTCCGCCTCGCCGATGCCGGCGATAGCGTCTTCGACGGACTTGCGCAGGGCCTCGATAAATTTCTTGGCTTCAGTATCGCGGTCGAATAATTCTTCCACCGGTGGAAGGTCCTTGACGGCCGTGCCGTTGGTCTTGAACTGGCCCCGCCCGAAGACGCGCGAATTCCTAAGCTTCCGCGCCACGTCGCTCTGCTGGCGCTGGAATTCGCGCTTTAAAGCACGCTGCATGTCGGCGACGTAATCATTCGCGCGCGCCTGCTTGGCCTGCCACATGAGCTCGTGGGCCCTCGAGCCGTATTCGGGGAAGACCGTCTTTTTTCGCGCCTTTCGCGCACTTTCGCGTCCTTCGCGGTCAGCGGCCGGCTGCGGTCGAGAGCGGCCCACGGGAATAAGCCCAAACGGCAGATGGCCCACGTTGCCGCTGGGGTAGTCGGGCAGATCCAGTCCCAGGAATTCGGACGCAACCTGCCCCGGCACGCCCTGGTTGACCAGGAGATTCCACTGCTCTAATTTCGCCGAGCGGTCCTCCTGGAGCTGCGGCACCTCGGACAGGTCGGTCTCGATCTGCTCGTCGGCCTGGAGCACACCGGCATTGCGGAAGAAGCGGGTCAATACGTCATCGCGGAAGCGCACCAGGGGTATGATAGTGAGCGTCCACAGCACCCGATCGGCGGTATTGAAATTCTCATAGGTATCCTTCCCATAACCCATGATCTCGTCGGGCACCCCGAAGACACCGCCCACCTCGTCCCGGCTCCATTCCCGCTGGGCCAGCCATTCCAGGTCCTTGGGCGCATAGCTAAATGTTTTGATGTCGGTGATGCCGTGCTCCAGGATGATTGGGCGGTGCACGTTGTCGCCGCCGTGCTCGATGTCGAGCTCGAGCGCCATCTCCTTTTTCTCGGTCTTGGTGATGCCCTCCGGGGCAATGACGGCGAAATCGGGCCGCGCCTGGTTTTTGAAGAAGAGCCGGCTCCAGGCCTGCGCCATCTGGTCGATCAAGATCCCGTTGCGGATGGCCGAGATGGGCGCCAGCCCGCGCCAGGGGTTGAGCGGGTTGTAGAATTTGAAATGCACCATCTGATCCGGCTCGAGGCGGTACGGCTCGCCCTCGCCGTCGTCCCGGCGGTAGCGCCTGCCCAAAGCCCCAGCATGTACGGTGATGTGCTGCGGCTGGCGCGGCCAGAGCTCGAGCACTTTACTTCCCGCCCGCCCCTTGACCACCTCCAGGCCCCACTCGCCGCCGAGCATCTGGTCGGTGACCCATTCTTTCCACAAACCGACCGCGCCCTGGTCCGGGTTGGGGGATTGCAAGCGCATGGTCAGCTCGTGATCGTCGAGCGGTTTCACATCCTTGCCGGCCCCACGCGTGACGCGCACGTACAGGGGCGAGAGATTGTCGGCCAGGATGCGGATGGCCTTGTTGACCCAGCCGTTGACGGCGTAATAACGAGCTGTGGAAGTAAAGCCGGACAGATCGGCGGCCTGCTCGTCGGATGATACTCTAATGAGCGGGATGCGGTAGCGCAGGTCCGGATGCAGATCATAGAGATCCTTCTGCGCCGACTCGATACGCGCCGGCAGGCGGGATTGTCTCGCCCGCTCGAAGATCCTATCGAATACGCTCGTCGGCGTGGTCATGGGTTATTCCCCAAGTGAAACCCTTCCACTAGCGCCGCCCGGGCCAGCCGCAGGCAGCGCACCGCGAACCCGCCCATCCAACCCAGGGCCAGGGGGAAGAACAGGAAGAAGCGGGAGATCGCTCGTTTGGTCCAACTTGTAAACTGTGTCCATCTACTCATCCACTTGCATCCGCTCGCCTTGCCCGCACCCAGGTCCAATACCGGAACGCGTCGCAGGCGTGATCGTCGCCATCCTTGGGCTTCTCTCCGTCTCTCCGGCTGCCCGCCTCCGGATACTGGTAGCCCTCGGTCAATTCCCTGATGAAATCCGGGCAGCGCTCCCGATTGACTTGGAGCGTGCGATAGCCATTCCCGTCGCAAATCAATTCCCGAACCGGCTTGATGCCCTCCACCACCTCGTGCGGCTTGGAGCGGTAGGGGATATCGGCCAGGCGCAGCCGCTGCTGCATTTCCTTAGCTTCGGGCGAGCCCACAGCGATCTCGGGCAGGTAGACGTTCGGAGCCTTACTCCCTGGGTCTTCCTGCCGGCACCACTGAGCGATCTCGCTGTTCGAAGCTCGCTCCAATTCAGGCGGCAGCTTCTTCCCGCTCCAGAAAATGCAGCGCTCCAGGATCTCCCGCACACAGGTCTCGGCCAGGTGCCGCACGTGGTACAACTCATCGAAGACCAGAATCCGCTCCGGCCGGCGCTGGATGAACAGGATCGCCCTGGGGTCTACGTAGCCTTCGTCGAAGGCCAGCTCGAAGGCGCCTGGGAAAATCGGGCCATCCGAGGTCAGGTTGGTCAGGTCGAATTCGCTGTAGACCAACCCTTCCGTCTGCACCCACTTGCCTTCCCACAGCCGCTGGCGCAGGATGCCCGTGAGCATCCGCAGGAAGGCGATGTACTGGGGCGGGTTGTACGGGTTATCCTCCGGCCTGGCCTTGTCATAGATGCTGGCCTGCCCCCCCAGCATCAGGCTCCGGTGGATCCAGTGCGAGGGCGGGCCGGGGTTGGTCGAGACGATGAGCTGCTGCCAGGGCGCCGCCTTGCCGCGCATGCGGGCGATCAGCTCGAAGAAATCCTGCTCGGTAAAGCGGACCGCCTCTTCCATCCAGGCGATGTCTGCGCCGCCCTCGATCCCTACGCCGCGGATCTGCTCGCGTTGCTCCTCGTCCGCCATGCCGCCGTAGGCCAGGAGCGAGCCATTATCGTATTCGAAGCGGTGCTCACTCTTGATGTGCCGCACGCGCGGGTCCCGCCCGATGATGGAGCGTTCCAGGAGGAGCACCGTCGAGTTGACCATCGACTGCCGGGTCTTCCGCAAGGCCAGCCCGGTAGAACCCGGGTATTTCATCAGGTAGCCGTGGAGCTTCTCGGCCGCCAGCCGGCTCTTGCCCGTCCCAGCCGGCCCTGCCAGGCACACGATCGGCGACTTGTCTCGCCAGGGAGCGATTTGCCACGGGAGTGGTTGGAAAGGTGCAAGATAATGATTAGCCCGGCTCAGGGCTGCCGCTCTCGCCGCGGCCGTCATCCCAATCATCGGGCGATACCTCGATATAGGCCTTCATCGGCTGCCCCTTCAGCGTGATGTCCCGCTTCTGAACCCGCTCGCCCATCTCGGCCGCCAGGTCTTCGAGCGTCTTGCGGAACTGCTCGACGAGGGCGGCGTTGAAGCGGACGATATCGACCCGCTCGGCAGTATCTCCTGAACCGATGGATTTGACATCCGGCAGCCAACGTTTGTCGATCTCCTCGAGTTCGGACAGGAGCAATATTGCCAATTTATCGAGCGTGCGCACCCGCTCGTGCTGCTGGGCGTAGCCGGTGGAGAGGACGCGGAGTCGTTCAGCTTCGGCTGCGGCAGCCGCCTGGGCGCGGAGAGACTCGTCCCAGGCCTCGGCCCGCTCCCGCCAACGCCAGCGGTCGGCCGCCGTGCGCCACGTCTTAGGCGCAGACCGCGAGACTTCGCGGGATTTTGCAAGACGCCATTCATTGAACACAGCCAGGATAGACCGATCCGGCCCCAGCAACCGGAAGCGGCCGAAACGCTGCCACCAGCGGTTTGTCTCGCCGTCGAGGCGGTCCCAAGGCTGTACTGGACTCCGCTCATCCATCCCGCTCCAACCGTTCCAGCGCCCGCGCCCAGGGCGCCAGGCTTGGGTCGTCGCCGACCCCATCGCCAGGGTAGTGCATCATCCGTCTGGCCCGCCGCATGGCGGCCTTGCGCCGCAGCGCGCGCTCTCGCGCGCCCAAGGCTCGTTGCCACAAGGCAGCCTCCAGGCCGCCCAGGCAAAACAAAATGAACGCCAGGGAGAGTAAAGACTGCCAACTCATGTCACCGCCCCTGCATAGTCCAAATCCACTCCATCAAACGCGTCGTCCGGGAGCAGCTCGTCCCCCAGACGATACACGCGTACCTGGCCCTCGAGCATCGCCAAATACGCCCGCAGCAGGTTGGCATCCTCCACGCTGCGTGACTCCAGGCGAGTCAGGACCGCGTCTACGTCGGCGCGGGTGACCGGGCGGGCGCTATGGCCAGCGGAGTAGGGAGCGCGGGCTTCCATCAGTGCAGCTCCGGGTGCGCCGCCCACAGCCGGTCCACCTTCTGCTCGTAGGTGAGCGGCAGATCGTAAATGCCAGCATATACGTAGAGCGACTCCAGGCTGGAGTACCAGCGGTCCATGTCCATATCGTAATCGGCCTGGGGTGGAGGGGGAGCGCCGAATTCCTGCCCCAGGCCGTTGCCATCGGCGGAATATTGCCAGAAGCGCCATTCCTGCCAGTCGCGGAAAACGAAGCGCCCATCACCCCATGGTCCCGAGAGCGTGGCATTGTACCTGGCCGCCCACAGGTCGAGCGTCGCCCAGCGCGCATGGGGGGCGACAAACGAATCCCAAATCGATTGGCGGGTGTAGATGCCGCGCACGGGGAAATCGGCGCGCACTTCGAAAGTATCGATGAACAGAAGCGTCATATCCCGGTTCTGGACTGCCGAATAGCCGGGTTTCCATTCTTCACAATCCAGCCAGAAGCCCAGGGTCAATTTATCCTTGTGGGGGATGATCAGATCGGCGCAGTGATTGGCCTGGGCGATGATGGTCGATTGCAGGCCGGTCATGTACCACCAAGCGCCGAAGCATGGGATCACCGGGGGCGCGTTGTTGCAATTGTTCTGCCATTGGTTATCTTCGAAGGGCATACCCGTGTTGGTGTAGCCGCCCCCGTTGCGGGAGAGGACGGCGCGCGCCCCAGCCTGGTAAGCGGTGTGGTAGTTCATCAGGCCGTTGTAACGGTGAGTATCGATAACGGTAACTGTCATTTCGGTTTCAGCGGCCCGGTCTGGCCTTTCTCCAGGCGTTCGACGCGATTACGCAGATTATGATTGATGATTTCCAGGCCGGCAGCCTTGGATTCGGCTTCTCGACGTTTGGCGCGTTCTTCGTCCAACCGGACCTCGGCTTTTTCCTTCGCCACATCAGCCTCGTCTCGCTCTTGGGCCAGCTCGGCCACACGGGCGCTCAGGTTGCGGATCAGCTCGCCTGTGGCCTGCCGGGCGGAGTCCGTGTCCGATTTGAGTTTATTCATCAGCTCCTTGCGGTGTTCGTCCCGGCGTTTTACAAACACAGGTACGAGCGAGACGATGGCGGTTCCACCGGCGGCAATGATGGCGACGATGACGGTTTCCCAGTTCATGTACCATTAAGTGGAGTTTCGATTTGTCGAAACTTTGAATAGTAATTTCTCGTACGCCAACATGCCCATGATGCCGAAAATGAGAAACGCGGCTTGCAAGCGGATAATGGTGGCCCAAAAGATGTAGTCAATGGAGATGGATAAATCCAAGCTCTGGAAGAACATGACGGCATAGAACGCCAGCACATGTAAGAGCCACGTGGCCGGGGGGATAGCATACGGCCACTCCACCGGCTTGCGCATCACGTAGCGATAGGTCATGGCCAGGGCGGCGATGGCGACCACGACCACGGCGACTTGCAGCGCCTGTTGGGTGGTCACCGCGATCCACCCGTCCAGGTAGACGATACCGCAACCATGCGCGGCTTAAGATAGGTGCTCACGAACTGGTTGAGATAGTTCGCCCCTCGCCCGATGGCCAGGCCCGACAATATCATGCCCACCGGCGTGGGTGCGCTCAGATCGAGCACTCCGCCGGAAGCCTGGGCGATGACGGCGATCAGGTCGAGCCGGTAGAAGAGCGCCAATCCGACTCCCACCGCGGCGGCGATGTACATCAGGAGCCAGCGGAATTTATCCACCGCCGGCACGTGGTCAGCCACAGCGCCAAACAGGTACTCGACCAGGGACTCGGTCAGGAAGGCAAGGGCAAACGAGACGGCCAGGGTTTGCAAGGTCATCGCTATTTCCAATACGTGTACCGGCCCGCGCCGATGATGTTGCGCTGCCTGGCGGACTTGGGGACCTGGCAGCCGCCTACGAACGTCCATACCCGGACTCTGGATAGCATGTGCAATAAGGCTCTCATGGTTTTTCCTTTCTCGACTTGATTTGGCTTAAACAAAACCGGGGCGAAGTCCGTTCATCGGACATCGCCCCGGTGGAATACCACACAGCCAGGCAAGGCAGAGCCGGCCTCCGCCCCGTATAGGTTTAGTCTAGCATAAGTCGATGGAAATTGCAAGTGACAGATATGTCAGGCCCCCGGCCGGGCTAATTTATCCGTGTCCCCCGTTTTTACCCGCACATCTGGAGCGGCCACGATGGAGCGGATCGAGCTATGCTCCACGGTGAGCACGAGATCCCCATAGCCGTCTCCCATGAGCACAGCCAGGCTTGCGGCGAAGGAATCCGCCCAGGGACCCAGCATCTCGGCCAGGTTCCGGGTCGCCGATCTCTCGGGCCGCTCACCGTTGGGGGTGTAGATGATTAGGGCCGGGTAGAGCCAGCGTAATTGGCCCTTCTCGATGCGCAGGCGGAGCGAGCCCCAACCGTGGGAGATCACCCGCCTCAGCTCGGCGGCCAGTTGGGATTGCTGGGTAAGGTTGAGCAGGTGGTCAAGGGCGGGGGCCTGCCCCGAGGGATGCGCGGGAGTGGGTGTATTCATGTGCAATTCTCCTGAAGTATCTACCGCTCTTTCCAACCCCCGTCGATGACATCTTCAGAGCTGCCGCTTTTCAACGCCGGCCGCTCCGGCGGGGCGAATAACGCCGGCAACGCCTGGGCCAGTTCTGCATTCGTCGCTTGGGCCACCGTGCGCCCGTCGGGGAGCAGCAAGTAGGCGGCGAAGGCGGCGCGAGGTCCCATGACGGCCACCCGCAAGAGTGAGCCCTTGATGTCGTGGTAGAGCATGGTGGCGGCCTGGATGCGAGCGGCGCGCTCGTTGCCACTTCGTGGTTTGAGGACCGGCCAAATCACTTTAAAGCGATCAGCGCCAACCGAAAATTCCAGCATGTAGGCGGCGCGCCCCGTGCCCGGCTCGGAGCCGTATCCGGTCGTCAACACCTTGCCGCCGAAACCGGCGATCAGTTTCACGGCCCGATCTACCCACGCGTCGGGATCGGTCTTCGACGATTGCCAGTAGTTCACGTCTTCGGCGTAGAGTTGTTTCACGACTTCCCTTTCAGCTTCAGCAAACCATACCGGTACGCAACCCGCTGCGGCGGCCATTTCATCAGCCGGCCAATATCCGCCCAGGGCAGGCCCCGACTGCCGTCAGGCAAGCGCCACTCGTCGCGGGCGAGCAAGATAAACGCGTCCGCCCGCTTTGACCAGGCTTTGCAGACCTTGCCTTTGCCGGGGGTGAAATGGTAGGCCAGGGCGTCGGATTTCCTCACGTACCAGTTGCCCCAACGCCGGGCCGCGAGCCGGCCGCGGCAAATCGCCATATCCACGGTATTCGCGCTCGCCAGCCCGTAATAGGCGGCGACCTGGCCGGTGGTCCACCATTCGTCGCCCCATTTCGCCTGGCGGAGAGCGATGATACGGCGCAGGCGCGGGTCGCAGACGCGGGTGGGTTCAAAGTAAATCCAATGCTCTGGGTGGATGG
>Ga0209341_10002939_pt1 | contig 16066 bp, 12 predicted proteins | sample RifCSP13_2_FD_184020 | JGI IMG/M metagenome (GOLD analysis project Ga0209341, IMG submission 184020) | Soil microbial communities from Rifle, Colorado - Rifle CSP2_sed 13_2 (SPAdes) (version 2) | ecosystem: Environmental > Terrestrial > Deep subsurface > Rock core/Sediment | place: Rifle...
GTCGCGGCCCGCTCGAACGCCTCCGCCACGTCCGCCGCGTAGACGAAGTCCCGGGTCTGCCGTCCGTCCCCGTAGAGCGTGAGGGACTTCCCGTCCCGCGCCGCCCGCACGAACCTCGCGACGACGCCCGCATACGAGGATCCGGACGACTGCCGCGGGCCGTACACGTTGAAGAGCCGCAGGGCGACCGCCGCGGTCCCGCCCCCGGAGAGGCTCCGGCAGAAGTGCTCGCACGCGAGCTTCGTGACCGCGTACGGGGATACGGGGTCCGGCGGGAGGTCCTCGTGGAGGGGCCCCGCCGCGCGGCCGTAGATCGCGCACGTCGACGCGAAGACGACGCGGTCCGCGCCCGCCTCCCTCGCGGACGTGAGCACGTTCAGGGTGCCCATCACGTTCGCCTCCGCGTACCGGAGCGGGTCCTTCAGGCTCTCCGGGACGGACGTGAGGGCCGCGAGGTGGAACACGACATCCGCGTCCGCGAACGCCTTCCGGACGGCCCGCCCGTCCAGGATCGAGCCCCGCACGACCTCGACGCGCGCGGGGACGTGCGCGAGGTTCTGGAGGGAGCCCGAGGAGAAGTCGTCGAGGACGAGGACCTCGTTCCGCCCCGCGAGACGCTCCACGAGGTGGGAGCCCACGAAGCCCGCCCCGCCCGTGACGACGAGCCGTTTCCCGCGGAGCATCCTCGCGGCGAACCTCCGCGGCGACGTTAAAGGTTCCCTCGGAGGCCTAGGGCCACGCCGCGGTGACGGAGCCGTCCGGCGCGACGGTGAGGACGACGTCCTCGGGGGAGAACACGTTCTCCGACCCGGTGTACATGGCCTGAGCGCGGCGGACGGGGTCGAAATACCCGAGCTGCCACGCCCCGGAGGGCTCGAGGGTCGCGTTCAGCGCGATCGCGTACGCGTTCATCGCGAATGCCGTGTAGTCCATCGTCCCCTCCGCGCGGGCCCGGGCCGCGGCGGGGTCCGGGCTCCCCGCGCCGTGGACCGACAGGAGCGGGATGTAAGACCTGAACACGGCGCCCCGCCCCGCCACCTCGAAGGAGACCTCCACAGTCCCGTTCCCGACGATCCGCCAGGTCCACCAGTCCCGCGGGTTCCACGTCGGGACCGCCTCACTTCCAGGGGCCGCGGCCCGCACGGACGCGAGTTCGACGCCCCGCCACGCCCCCGTCGCGAGGACCGCGACGACGAGGGCCGCGACGATCGCCCGCCGCTGTCGCGGGGTCCCGAGCCGCCACAGGGCGAGGGCGATCGCGGGGGTCGAGACCGCGAGGGGCACGAGGTCGATGTAGTAGAACCAGTTCAGCTGGAGCCGCTCCGCGGAGAGCGGGCTCAGGAGGGCGGGGCCCTGGAGCGTCATCGCGTCCATCGCGATGTGCAGGACGACGCCCGCGAACATGGGCGCGAGGACGGCCCGCCCCATCGGGAGGGCGATGTCCACGCGGAAGAGCCGCCGCCACACGGCGAGGACGGCGGGCCTCTGGATCACCCACGTCACCGCATACGCCCATGGCAGGCCGAGGATCAGGGAGTGGGAGAACGTCCGGTGGTCCACGAACCAGAGGTTCGGGAACCAGATCGTGAGGGGGGCGAAGAGGGCGTCGAGGTCTGGGGCCATCGCCCCGAAGGCCGCGGCGAGGATCACGGGGCGCCTCGCCCGGAGGGCGATGCCGAGGCCGACCGCTGCGAGGATGTGGGTGAACCAGTCCACGGCCCTGTATTGCGGCCCGCCAAAAAAGACAGCGGGTAGCGTACATGCAATCCCCGCCTTTTTCCCCGCGGCCCCGCGTCCCTCCCGCCATGGACCGATGGCAGCGGATCGCGGAGCGCGTCCGGGACCCGGAGGACCGGCAGGACCTCGCCCTCCTCGCGCGGGTCGTGGAGGCGGACTTCCACGGGCGGATCGAGCGGGAGAAGGACCTTACGGGGTGGATGGCCGCGCGGTACCGGTGGGGGAACAAGACGACCCGGCGGCGGGCGATGCGGCTCGCGGAGATTGGTGTGCTGCGGTGGGCCCGCTCCGAGCTCGACCACTGGACGAAGACGTACGAACTCGTGCCCGAAGAGGAGCTCGAGCCGACCCCCCCGCCACCCGCGGCGGAGGCCGTCGCGCCCTAGAACGTCGTGCGGCGCTTCGGCGTCCCCATTTTCATGAGCTTGTCTAGGAACTCGGACGCCCAGAACGCGCGGAACGACGTCATGAAGAAGTCGCACGCGCTCAGGACCAGGATCTCGTCCGGGCGGTCCGCCATCGAGCGGTGGCGGACGAGGGCGTCCTCGCGGTCCCGGAAGAAGTCGAACCGCACCGCCTCGTACGCGCTCCGGCGGGCGACCTTCTCGTAGAACGAGCCCTTGCGGGCGACCAGGCGTTTGTGGACCGGGTGGCCGAGGGGCCGCACGAATCCGAGCACGACCGCCTCCGGGATCTCCAAACGGATGTGCTCCCAGCCCCGCGGGTCAGTGAGGAAGCCGATGAACCCGCCGACCCGCGCGCCGTCCACGTCCCGCCAGAACTCCGTCCCGTACCGCCGGCCGTTCGCCAGCCTCCGCGTCCGGAAGCCCTGCCGGACCCGGCGCAGCGGGATCTGCATCCGCGCCATCGCCGCCTCGAGAGGTCCCGTGTCCACCCGGGAGGCCCGCCGCTCCATCGGCCGGGCGACGCGCGCGGGGCTCATGTAGTTTTCCCGCAGCGGGCGGCCGAACCGCAATGTCAGAACCTTTACGGCTCCCCGCGGCCCGCCCCCGATTAATGGCGGACCGCGCGTACCTCGACAATCTCGTGCGGGAGGCGGACTGCCCGCTGTGCGGGGCGGAGCGGAAGGCCCGGGCCTCGCCCGCCGCGGAGCGGTGCGCGAAGTGCGGGTCGCCGGTCGGCCCCGAGGACGCGAAGTTCGCGATCGCGGGGGGCGGGACGGGCGCGGCGTGCTCGACCGCGTGCATGGAGGCCCTCCTCGAGGAGCCGTTCCTGAACGCGGCGACATGCGGGATGTGCGGGGCGCCCTGGCTCGGGTCCGCCCCGGGCCCGCGGTCGTGCGCCGTGTGCGGGACGCCGCTCGAGCTCGCGGAGGGGTACGCGGCCCTCTGGCGGGGCCACCGCCTCCAGACGTTCTGCGGCTCCCAGTGCCTGGGCGCGTACCTGGGGCGGGCGAACCCGTTCTGCGGGTGACGGGCGGCTCACCGTTCGTCACCGGTGCAAGATCGCCAGTCGCGAGTTCAGCGTTCGGGCGTCGCCTGGGGGCCACTTCTCGGAAGTTCGAGTCGATTGGCGCACAGTCCATGCACCTGTCGAGAGCGCGCGGGGCGTTGCCCCATCGCGCTCGAGCCCCGTCCGCGAAGGCGGGAGATCCCACCATCGCGCGAGCAACTGCGTCATGGACCACTTCGCGCACGAGTCGTCACGTACAGGTCAAGGCCTCCCATCCCACCGGGGCGTGCGGACGCGAAGTAGAGCGTCCTGCGGTCGGAGGCGATGTATGCCTGTTGGTCGGCCCGTATGCTGTTCACAGGTGCGCCAAGGTTCACCGGAGGCGTCCAGGAGTCGGACACCGACCTGCGGGTGGAGACCCACAGGTCGTAGTCGCCGAGCGTTCCCGGTCGGTCGGAAAAGAGGAACATCTCAAGTCCATCGAAGCGAATGACCGGGCGGAGCTCCTGAAACGGGCTGCTCAGCTCCCTAATGAGCTGAGCGGCGCCGAACGATCCGTCAGGCAGTCGGGCGCTGACATAGATGTCTGAAGCACCCATTCCGCCCGGCCGGCTGCTCCCGAAGAAGAGGAGCGGGACGCCGAAGTCATCGTTCTCGAAGTAGCTCGCGCCTTGGTCGATAAATGCCGAGTTTACCTGTGGGCCAAGGTTGACGGGGGTCTGCCAGCCAAAGTCATCGTGGACATGCGTCCTGTAGGAGACCCACAGGTCGTTGAGCCCGAAACCACCAGGTCGGTTGCTGTTGAAGAACATCCAGTGTTCATCGCGTGACAGGGAGGGGGCCTGGTCGATGGCACCGGTGTTGATCGGTGGGCCGAGGTTGATTGGGGGCCCCCACGGATGGGTGACCCTCGCCCGTTGCGACACCCAGATGTCGTTCAGGCCGACCCCGCCTGGACGGGTTGACCCGAAGAAGAGACTGAGGCCATGCTTGGAGATCGCGGGCCCTCCATCTATCGCGGCTGAGTTGACCGCCGGGCCAAGATTCACGGGAGCCGACCAAGCTGAGTACACCGGCGCCGCACCGGAATTCGGACTCACGAGCAGGACTACGGCAACGACGAACAGTAGTGCGGCTTTAACAGTAGCCCCCTGACAGAAAGTATCACAGTATCCGCTCTTAAAGGCTCTGATTGGCCCAGGCGGATTCATAAGCCGGCTTTCCAATTAGCACTTCAAGGGGGGCGGCGCTTGCCTCAGTTCGGATTGGAGATGCCACCGCGAGGCCGTAGCGTATGGGACACCGCGGGAGGGCGTTGGTTAGTCATACTCGCACTCCTCTCGTGCCTTCCCGCCATTGCCGCCCCGCCGGCTACTAATCAGGGGAACGCCGAGGAGGGGATGACGTTCGCTTCGTCGGAGGCAATTGCGGCGCGAACCCTCGGCGAACTGAGGGCCTCATCCTTCACGGAAAACAGAGGACAGCTCCACCACCCGGGCATACGGTTCTACGCCGCCTGGCGGAACTTCCAAGTGGGGTTCGCGGACGGCGCCGTGCTCCTCACCATCGTCGAGACCGCGCCAGCGCCCTCGCGGAACGATCAGCGCCCAACAATACGTGCACCGCAGCCATTCCCCGAACCCACTCTGTTGCGGGGCGTGATGCTGCGCCTACGGTTCGACGGGGCGAACGAGGTGACCCCGCGGGCGAGGGATCCGCTGCCCCATCCAAGCCACTTCTTCTTGGGGAGCGACCGGGCCCGCTGGCAGACGGATGTCCGGAGCTACGGCGAGGTCGTGTACGAGGACTTGTACGACGGCGTGGACCTCGCATACCGCGCGACCCCGGCTGGCGCGAAATACGAGTTCCGCCTCCGGGCGGGCGCAAATCCAGGGGCCATCACGCTGGTCTACGAGGGTGCGGACGGCGTCGAACTCGACGAAGCCGGCAACGCAAGAATCTACACGCCCCTGGGGGACCTCACCGACTCCACGCCGGTGTCGTATCAGGCTGCGGATCCAGTTTCGTGCGCGTTCCGCATTCGCGGTCCTCGTTCCTACGGCTTGCTGTGCCAAGGGGTGGATGGCTCCAGACCGCTGGTGGTCGATCCTCTCCTCATCGCCACCTTTCTTGGCGGCGTCGGCACCGAATGGGGTAACGCGATCGCCGTGGATATGGACGGCAACGCCTACGTGACGGGGGAGACGGGGTCCGTGGACTTTCCAGCCACCCCCGGGGCCTTCAACCAGACGCTCAGTGGAGGAATCGACGCCTTCGTGGCGAAGCTGGACCGCACGCTCAGTTCCCGCATCTACACGACCTATCTCGGCGGCGTCGGCGAAGATCGAGGGCTGTCGATCGCGGTCGACGCCGGGGGCACCGCCTACGTCACGGGATCCACGAACTCCACCGACTTCCCCGTCACGCCCTCCGCGTTCAATAAGACGTTTGCCGGAGTGACGGACGCCTTCGTGGTGAAGCTGAACGCCACGGGCACCGGTCTCCTCTACGCAACCTATCTCGGGGGCAGCGGCGAGGACCGGGGGCACTCGGTCGCCGTGGGCTCCGGAGGGAGCGTCGTCGTCGCGGGAAACACATCTTCGGCTGATTTTCCCGTCACCGCTCTCGCGAGCGACACGGTCCTCGACGGAGTATCGGATGCCTTCGTGGCGATGCTCAATGTCACGGGCGGTCCGCTGGACTACGCGACGTATCTGGGCGGCACCGGAAACGACTCGGCCCTCTCTATCGCGGTCGACTCCGGGGGCAACGCGTACGTCACGGGAAAGGTGGACTCGGCAGACTTCCCTGTCACTGCCGGCGCGTACAATGAGACGTTCGGCGGCGGATTGTGGGACGCCTTTGTGGCGAAAGTGGATCCCGCGGGCACCTCCCTCCTGTACGCGACGTACCTCGGCGGCAGCGGATGGGTCGGCGAAGGCGATTGGGGGACGTCCATCGCAGTCGACTCCGGGGGCAAAGCCTACGTGACCGGGCAGACCGACTCGTATGATTTCCCCAACACCACAAACGCGCTCGACCCCACGTTCAATGGACAGGGAGACGTTTTTGTGGCCAAGCTGAATGCCTCGGGCGATTCCCTCGTTTACGCCACGTTCTTGGGCGGTTCCGCCTGGGACCTTGGCACATCGATTGCGGTCGACTCCCGCGGCAACGCATGCGTGACGGGAGAGACGAATTCCGACGGTTTCCCCACCACCTTCGATGCAGTCAACGGGAGCAAGATCGGGGCCCACGACGGCTTCGTGGCGAGGCTTGTCCCGGACGGCACCTCCCTCAACTACTCCACGTTCTTGGGCGGCATCGACGTCGATTCCGTGAAATCGATCGCCCTCGATTCCGCCGGCAACGCGTACGTGACCGGAGATACAGACTCACCGGACTTCCCCGCCACCGCGGGCACATGGGATACAGACTGGAACTGGACCGACGCCTTCGTGGCGAAGTTCGTGTGGCCCTCCCCGGACTTGCGGGTCGTCTCAGCGGACATCGCCTTCATCCCGCCGCTCGCCGTGAACGCCGGGGAGAACCTCGCGATCGAAGTGACCGTGCACAACGAGGGTGACGAGCCCGCTTCCGAGGCCCGCGTCCGCTTCCATGACGGTCCCCCAGCGGGCGGGAACCAGATTGGGACGGACCAGACGATCCCGGACATCGCCCCCTTTGGCGGCACCGGCCGCGCCTCCGTCAGGTGGACGGCCTGGCCACCCGGCCCGCAAGACATCTGCGTGGTCGCGGACCCGGATGACAGCATTGGGGAACTCAGCGAGTCGGACAACCAGGCATGCGCGACGATCCAGGTCATCTATGGGCCCATCACCTCCCTCCTGATCGGGCAGCCGAACTACACGGCCGCGGAGACGTACATCCGGTCGGTTACCCCCCTCGCCATGTCGGTGCTCGACCGGAGCGGTACGGGCATCAACTTCACGCGGTACAGGATTGACACGGGGTCGTGGATCGATTACACGGGGCCTTTCACGGTGCCCGGCGAGAGGGAGCATCTCCTCGAGTGGTTCAGCGAGGACAACACGGGGACGCAGGAGGCGGCGCACGTCTTCCGGCTCCGCGTGGATGAAAGGCCGCCGACGAGCTCGTTCTCCATCGGCGATCCGAAGTACGTGGCGGCGAGCACGTTCGTGACGTCCGCCTCCGCGTTCACATTGACCGCGACGGACGGGGGCGCGACGCCCGTCGGGGTCGCGCGCATTGAGTACCGGATCGACGGGGGCGCGTGGATCCCGTACGGGGCGCCCTTCCCCCTCGTGGGCGAGGGGATGCACTCGGTCGACTACCGTTCCTCCGACCGGCTGGGGAACTCGGAGGCGCCGCAGACGCTTGTCGTCGTGGTCGACGACATCCCTCCGGCGACTGCGCTCACCGTCGGGGAGCCGAAGTCCCTCGTCGGCGGGCCGTTCGTGAACGCCGCAACCTCCATCACGTTGACGACGGCGGACGGCGGGGTCACGCCCGTCGGCGCCGGCTCCACGGCATTCCGTGTGTGGAGCGGGACATGGTCCGCGTGGGCCCTCTACTTATCGCCCTTCACGCTCACGGGCGAGGACGGCGTTCGGTTCGTCGAGTATCGCTCCGCGGATCGGCTCGGGACCCAAGAGGCGGTCCGGAACGAGACCCTCGTGCTCGACGGCACGCCTCCGACGACGACGCTCTCCCCCGCCATGGGACCGTACACGACCGCCACGACGTTCACCTTCTCCGCCGCCGACGCGGGGAGCGGCGTTGCCCGCATTGAGTATCGCGTGGACGCGGGACCTTGGCTCCCATACGAGGTCGGGTTCTCGCTTCCGGCGGGCGATCACATCGTGAGCTACCGCGCGGCGGACCGAGTGAACAACATGGCGGCGGTGCGCGAGTTCTCCGCGACGATCGTCGCGACCGCAGGTCCTCTCCCACAGGTGATCTGGACCGTTCTGGCAGTGACCACAGGCGTCGTCGCCCTCCTTTCGTTCTTCGAATTCCTGCGCCGGTCCTTCTGGACGTCCTTCGTCTTCCTGTGGGCGAGGCTCCATCGCAGCGACATTCTAGACAACAAGAAGCGCGGCATGGTCGTGGGCTATCTTGCGGCGAACCCTGCCGCCAACTTCGCTGCAATCCGAGCGGACCTCGGGATGGCGATCGGGACTCTGACCTACCACCTCTGGGTCTTGGAAAAGGAAGGGGAGATCAAATCCTGGAGGGACGGCCGGTTCCGCCGGTACGCTCCGAGCGGGCATCGCGTCGCGGAGATGCAGCCGAGGCTCACGGACATCGAGCTCCTCCTGCTCAAGAGGATCCACGAAGCGCCCGGGCTCACGCAGAAGGAACTCGCGAAGGATGTGGGCGTGAGCCAGCCCGCCATCAGCTACCACATCAGCCGGATGGCTCAGATGGGGGTCGTCGCCGTGGAGAGGCGGGGGCGCGCGAACCGGTACACCGCCAATCTCGGCGATGTCCCGGGAGATGCGGGACCCCAGGTCGATCGAGGGGACATCCTCGACTTCGAGCCGCCCGACGACCCGGACGACTCGGGCGCACCGCGATAGCTTCATCGAAACGCATTTCGAACCGCCAGCCCACACGATCTCCGCACGCCCGATGCCACCTCCCACGGTGACCTATAAGACGACGTACCAAAAAACTCTGATATTCTATCAGGTGGCTTTCCAATCACTAGTTTTCTGCAGACCGTGTTCGCCCGTGGGAGGCGGAACATATGGCGACGAGGAGCCGTGTGCGAGGCGGTAGTGAGACTGCATTGGCGAGAGTGCTAATCGCCACATTCGAGGCGAGCCCAGTCACGACGTGGCGCTCTCGCGAACCCATAGTGAGTGATCTGTCTGAGCGGGCCAGCGACCACAGTCGTCGTCTCCGGGTCCCGGTCGCGAGTCGCAGCGTCGGGGATCTCGTACTCCGCATCGCCTTGGCCGTTTCGATAGTCGTCCCGCTGCTGTCGATTTCGGCCGCGGGGCTCGTCACCAACGGGGTGTCCCCCCGGTTTGAGCTCACGGCGATAGAGACGTCCCCATATCCGAGCGACTGGCTGACGGTGCTGGACGACGACCAGGTCACGGGCCTGCGCGTCACACTGCCAAAGCCCGACTGCGCGCAGCGGCCGTCCGATTGCGAGGACATCGACGTCCTGAACACGCTCGACGGGTTCAACCTCCAGCCCCGGCTCGCCATCCCGTTCAACGGCGACATCGACCTCTCCTCGGTGTCCTCCGGCACGGTCTTCCTCCTCGCGCTCGACGGTACCAAGCCCGCGACGAGAATCGGCATCAACCAGGTCGTGTGGGACCCGGAGACCTCCACCCTGTTCGCCGAGTCGGATCAACTCCTTGGAGAGGCCACGCGCTACGCCCTAATCGTCACCACCGGCGTGCGCGACGCCTCGGGGAACCCCATCATGGCGAGCGATGAGTTCGATGCCTTCCGCGTCCAACCGGGCACGTCGGAGGAGATGCACCGCTACAAGAAGGCGCTCCTCGATGCCCTGTATGCCGCCCGGCACGCCGGCATCCTGGAGAAGGAGGTCGCGGTGGCGAGCGTGTTCACAACGCAGTCCATCACCCGAGCTATGGTGCGGATCCGCGAGTACGTCCGCTCGCTCCCTGTCCCCGTGGCGGACTTCGGGCTTGGACCCGGTGGAGCGCGAACCGTGTACTCCTTCTCGAGCGTCAATACGATCGCCTTCATCCAGCATACCGGAGTCTCCCCGAACACGTTCACGACGGTCAACATCAACCTCAACGCCTTCGCGTTTGTGCCGGGGGCCGTGGGTTTGATCGCCTACGGGCGCGTCTCCGCGCCGAGCTTCCTGAGGCCCGATGTGACCTTCAACGTCGTCGGCACCGAGGACGGTGTGCCGCCCGTCACGGCCATGGAAGACATCTACTTCAACATCCAGCTGCCCTCGGGGCCGGAGCCGGCGGACGGCTGGCCCGTGGCAATGATCGGGATGGGCGGCGTCGACAACAAGGAGCGGTTCCCCACGCTGCTCGCGCCCACCCTCGCCAAGTACGGCATCGCCTCGATGACGATGAATCCGGTCGGGCGGGGACTCGGTCCGCTGAGCACGAATCGGGTGACGCTGGTGGACGGCTCCTCGACGACGTTCCTCGCGGGCGGACGGGGCAAGGACATCGACGGCAACAAGGTCATCGGGCCTCAGGAGGGCGGGCTCGCGCTCGACCCGTACCAACTGCTCAGCCGTCGCGACGCGATGAAGCAGACGGCCATCGACCATATGGTCCTCGCCCGCGCCATCCAGCTGGGCATGGACCTGGACGGCGACGGCGCTCCGGACTTGGATGCCGACCGGATGTACTACCTCGGCTGGTCCTTAGGCACCCAGTTCGGCGCCCCCCTCGTGGCGCTCGAGCCCGCCTTCCGGGCCAGCGTCTTGAATGCGATGAGCGGCCCGCAGATCCACCTCCAGCTCTTGGGGAACCAGAGAGACATCGTCGGGAGGGCGCTCGCGGGCCGGATTCCCTCCCTGATCAACGTGGGAGGCATCGTGTTCAACGAGAACTTTCCGCTTCGAGACCAGCCCCCGCTCGTCAATACCGTGGCCGGTGCGATTGCGATCCAGGAGTATGTCGACCGGAACGAATGGGCCATGCAATCCGGGGAACCGGTCGCCTACGCCGTCCATCTCCGGACATTCCCCCGGAGTGACGACGATAACGACCACGACGATGATGACGACGAGGACGACGCCCGCGTTCGAGGCGTTCTCATCCAGATGGCGAAGGGAGACCAGACCAGCCCGAATCCCGCCGGGAGCAGGGTGGTCCGGGCCGGCGGCCTCGAGGCGTACACGACGTACTACCGCCACGACCTCGCGTGCGCCGCCAACCCCTGCACGACGGCCGCGCGGAAGAACCCCCACCCGTTCCTGACCCAGGGGGTCATTACCGACTCGTACTTCGCTGCCATCTCAAGGGGCGCGCAGGAGCAGGCCGCGCAGTTCCTCGCGAGCGACGGCCTCGTCGTGATTCACCCGGACCCGACGGGGTTCTTCGAGGTCCCGATCGTGCTTCCGCTGCCGGAGGAGCAGAACTTCATCCCGTAGGACACGCCCTGGAAACCGACGCCTGCGGGTCGACAAGACCCGTTGCCATTCGCTCGCAGACACTGCCCGTGTCGGGGCGAATGGCTCCTCTCTTTCGCAGTCAGAGCACGCAGCAAGTTAGGATCCGCTCATTGCCACCAGCCTCCGTAGACGAGCGGCACGCCGGGTGTCATCGAACCCGCTGCCCCATCGAGCCTTAATACCCGCCCCGGACTCCTCGAGTCATGGCGGCGGGCTGGACCCCTCGAAGGCTCCTGGTCCTCGGCCTGCCCGTCCTGATCGCGGGCTTCGCGATCCTGTGGTGGGAGTCCGTCCAAGAGACGGACGTCGAGCTCCTCTCCGCCCCGCTCCTCCTGCTAGGGGCGTTCCTCCTCTTCGAGGCGTACCTCGCGTGGAGGCGGAGCCGGCTGCCGGGGAATAACGCTAAATAACGGCACCGCCTCGCGCGTCGCGGTTCTGGGAAGGGGGCCGCCATGGAGAAGTACGGGTTCTGCCGTGCGTACGAAATCGGGGCGGGCGACAAGGTCTTCGCGTCCGAGTCCGCGCCGGAGCACTATCCCCGCGACCGGACGTTCCACCTCCGGCACGTGCGGCTCGACGTCGCGCTGGACCTCCAGGAGGCGGAGGTCCGCGGGACCGCGAGCCTGACCCTGAGCCCGCTCAACGACGGGCTCCGGGAGATCGAGCTCGACGCGGAGCGGATGCACGTCCGCAAGGTCACGGACGGAGACGGGAAGGCGCTCGTCTTCGAGTACGGCGGGGACAAGCTCAAGGTCCGCCTCGGGAGGGCGTTCAAGGCGGGCGCGGAGTTCGGTCTGCGGATCGCGTACGACGCCCGGCCGAAGAAGGGCATGTTCTTCGTCCGGCCCACGAAGGCGTACCCGAAGCATCCGTGGATGGTGTGGACCCAGGGGGAGCAGGAGGACAACCGCGCGTGGTTCCCCTCCTACGACGCGCCGAACCAGAAGATGACCTCCGAGGTCGTCGTCACGGTCACGGAGAAGCACTACGCGGTCTCGAACGGGCGGCTCCTCAAGGAGCGCCACGACGCCCGCCGCCGGACCCGGACGTACCACTGGCTCCAGGAGGTCCCGCACTCGAACTATCTGATCACGATCGTGAGCGGGGAGTTCGACCGCGTCGAGCAGCCGTGGGACGGCGTCCCGCTCCAGTACCTGGTCCCGAAGGGCCAGGGCCCGAAGGTGAAGGACACGTTCCGGTACCTGCCCTCGATGATGGCGTTCTTCTCGAAGGCGACGGGCCTGAAGTACCCGTACCCGAAGTACGCGCAGGCCGTCGTCCAGGACTTCACGTTCGGCGGGATGGAGAACACGTCCCTCACCGTGCTCATCGACCTGTGCCTCGTGGACCCGCGCACGCGGCCGGACTACCGCCCCGAGGGCCTGTTCGCGCACGAGCTCGCGCACCAGTGGTTCGGGGACTGGATCACGACGAAGTCCTGGGGGCACCTGTGGCTGAACGAGGGCTTCGCGTCGTACTTCGACCCGCTCTGGTTCGAGGCGGAGTTCGGGCGGGAAGAGTTCCAGCTGCGGATGCAGCAGGAGGCGGATGTGTACCTCGAGGAGGACGCGAAGTCGTACCGCCGCCCGATCGTCACGCACAAGGCGGAGGACGTCGAGGACATGCTCGACGCGCACACGTACGAGAAGGCCGCGTGCGTGCTCCACATGATGCGCTTCGTCCTGGGGGACGAGCTCTGGTGGAAGGCGATCCGCCACTACGTGAAGCGCCACGCGATCGGGAACGTGGAGACGACGGACCTCAAGGAGGCGATCGAGGAGGCGACGGGCCGGAACCTGGACAAGTTCTTCGATCAGTGGTTCTTCAAGGCGGGCCACCCCGAGTTCGAGGTCTCCTGGAAGCACGACGAGAAATCGAGGCTCGTCGCGCTCACGGTGAAGCAGAAGCAGGAGGTGAAGGACCTCACCCCGCTCTTCTCCACGCCGGTGGAGGTCGAGCTCCACGCGAAGGGGAAGGCGCGGCGGGAGCGGATCGAAGTGTCCCGCCCCGAGCAGACGTTCTTCATGGCGAGCGCCGCGAAGCCCGACGCGGTCCTCTTCGACCCGGAGAACTGGATCCTGAAGAAGCTCACGTTCGAGAAGAGCAAGGAGGAACTCCTGTTCCAGCTGCAGAACGCGGACCGGATCATCCCTCGGATCCAGGCGTGCGAGGGCCTCGGGAAGATCCTGCAGGACGACGACGTGATCGAGGCGCTCCGGCGGGCGATGACGAAGGACGCGTTCTTCGCGGTCCGGCGGGCGGCCGCTCGGGCCCTCGGGGAGATCCGCACGGAGGCCGCGAAGGCGGCCCTGATGGCGGGCCTCAAGGACAAGGACTCCCGCGTGCGGCGGGCCGTGTACGAGGCGCTCGGCAAGTTCCGGGAGGACGAGGAGGCGTTCACGGTCCTCTTGAAGGCGTGGCGGGAGGAGGCGATGTACTACGCCGCCTCCACCGCGGCCCTGGCGATGGGCGCCACCCGCCATCCGAAGGCGTTCGAGGAGATCGTGAAGGGGCTGGACCGCCCGTCCCACGCGGACACGATCACCCGCAACGGGCTCGGCGCGCTCGTGGACCTCCGGGATGCGAAGGCGATCGAGGTGTTCCGGAAGTACACTCGCGCGGGCCAGCCCGAGTTCGTCCGGCAGGCCGCGGCGATCGCCCTCGGCCGGCTCGGGGACCTCCTCGAGGACAAGCGGGACGAGATCCGGGACCTCCTCGTTCCCCTCCTCCGGGACGACAACTTCCGCACGAAGGTCGGGGCGATCTCGGGCCTCGCGGCGATGGGGGACCCGAAGGCGATCCCGGAGCTGGAGAAGGTCCGGGAGCAGGACGTCCTCGGGGCCGTGCGGCGGCAGGCCCGGCGGGCGATCGGCCAGATCCAGGACAAGGTCGCCCAGCGCGCGAAGAAGGTCGAGCAGCAGGAGGAGCTCGACAAGCTGAAGGAGGAGAACAAGGACCTGAAGGGCCGCGTCGCGAAGCTCGAGGGCCAGGTCGAGAGGATCCTCAAGAAGCGGCGGTGACGGGGGGCGCGACCTCCCGCCACAAACGGGCGTTTCGGAGAGCTCATATAGAAGTGCGTTCGATGCCCGCAGGGGAGTGGAGATGGGCGAGGGGAATTCATCCGCCGGCCGGACCCTGAGATCGATCGCGTCGAAGACGCCGCGCGAGGCCGTCATCTTCTGGGCGCTCGCGATCGTCCTGTACCTCGTCATGTCGACTCTCGCGACCGCGCGGGGAATCGGCTACTCGGAGCGGGACACGGGCGGCACCATCGTGTTCGACTACAACGGGTTCCTGTGGCTGCCGACCGCGGTCGCCGGAGGGGACGGGTTCGCGAACCCGGTCCCCGCAATCGTGTGGTGGGCCCTGTTCGCCGTCGTCGTCGCAAAGGCCCTCGTGCTCGTGGTCCGATTCTTCACGGTCGGGGCGACGGCCCGCAAGAAGGCGCGGAGAAAGGGGGAGCGGCGCGAGGCCACGGCCGGGTCGTCGAACACCAAGGTGGCGAAGTAGGCCGCGGGAATCCGAAAGGGTTATTCCCCCCGCGGGTCTGCCGTGCGCCCGATGGAGATCCCGAAGGCGAACCGGCGCATCGCGGCGGGGAAGCACCCGCTCACGAAGGTGTTCCCGGGCCTCGACGTCGACTCCGGATTCGTGAAGCTCTTCGGGGACGACGGCGCTCGCGCGGAGGTCCTCGAGAAGTGCTACATCCAGGCGGTCCCCGAGGACATGTACATGTACATCGACGACTCCGACGGCCACATCGTGGCGGGCCTCGAGTACCTCAAGACCGGGGAGCCGTGGGTCCTGTACCTCGACGTCCTGCACGAGCTCGTCCACATCCGCCAGTGGCGGGAGGGGAAGCACCTGTGGGACCGCCGGTACGCGTACGTGGACCGCCCGACGGAGGTCGAGGCGTACGAGTTCGCGGTGGACCGCGCCAAGGCCCTGGGCATCCCGGAGCGGGAGATCGCGGACTACATCCGCGTCGAGTGGGTGAGCAAGAAGGAGCACGAGCGCCTCTGCCGACGGCTCGGGATCCGGATCGTCGAGAGCCACGCGCACTGACCCGCGCGGCGGGCCGGGCTCACCCGCGGAGGGCCTTCCAGGCGACGTTCCAGGTCCCGACGGAGTTGCAGACCCGCACCCACAGCGGGACCATCGCCTCGAGCCACCGCGACCCGTCGATTCCGCCCGCGTCGATCGCGCCGGGCCAGCCGAACTCCTTCAGGATGCCGGTGACCTTCTCCTTCGCGTCCGCGTCGTTGCCCGCGATGATCATGTCCGGGGGCCCGCCGGGGACCTTCGGGTCCACCATGTTCACGTTCCCCACGATGTTGAAGCACTTCACCACGTGCGCCTTCGGCACCTTCCTCTGAATCAGCTCGCCGAGGGAGTCCGTGGTCCCGACGAACAGGCCCGGCGGCATGCCCTTCGAGAAGTCCAGGGGGTTCGTCGCGTCGATCACGACCTTGCCGTCGAGGTTCTTCGGGACCGCCAGGTCGATCGCCTTCTCCACGGCCTCCCCGAGGACCGCGATCACGACGACCTCGCCGTGGGCGGCCGCGTCCGCGAACGTGCCCGAGGACACCCGCCCCTTCGTCTCCTTCAGCCACTTCTGGATTGTCTCGCTCTCCGGGCTCCGCGACCCGATCTTCACGTCGTGCCCGCGCGAGGCGAAGCCCTTGCCGAGCGCGCGCCCCACGTCGCCGCTCCCGAGAATCCCAACCCTCATGGCGTTCCGAGTGCGGGCACCGTATTTAGCGGTTGCGTGCCCGCGCGTCGATAGCCAATTAAGGCGGG
>Ga0209341_10002942_pt1 | contig 16060 bp, 14 predicted proteins | sample RifCSP13_2_FD_184020 | JGI IMG/M metagenome (GOLD analysis project Ga0209341, IMG submission 184020) | Soil microbial communities from Rifle, Colorado - Rifle CSP2_sed 13_2 (SPAdes) (version 2) | ecosystem: Environmental > Terrestrial > Deep subsurface > Rock core/Sediment | place: Rifle...
CGCGCCGCCGACCACGCCCGGCGGGAGGCCCGTGGCCGCCACGAGGCGCTCGAGGCCGCTGGGAGCCCGCGCGATCGCCACGGCCACGCTGCGTTCCGCGGCCCCGAGGTCGACCAGCGGGTCGGGAGCCGCCACCGGTCGGTCCCCTGCTCGAACCGGGCCGATCCCCAGCGCCGCCAGGTCCTCATCCAGCTCCGCGAGGCCGACGAACGGCCGTGCGGGCGTCTCGCGCAGAAGCCGCAGGCAGCCCGCCGTGGCGGGATCGCCGGGCCGCCCAGGCGCCACGAACAGCGCGCGCCCCTGCTCCAGGGCGTGATGGCCGGTGTTGATGGCGCCGCTGCGCGATGGCGCCTCCACGACCACGACGGCATCGGCGAGGGCCGACAGGAGCCGGTTGCGTCGCGGGAAGGTTCCGCGGCTCGCGGGCGCGTGCGGGGCCAGCTCGCTCACGACCGCGCCACCCCGCGCGAGGATCCTGCGCAGCAGCGCGCGATGGGCGCGCGGTCCGGGATGGTCGTGGCCCGCGCCGATCACTGCGACCGTCCGTCCCTCCGCCTCCACCGTCGCGGCGTGTGCAGCGCCGTCGATGCCGATGGCCAGGCCTGAGATGACCACCGCGCCGCGGCCGGCCACGTGGCGCGCGACGCGTGCCGCGAGGGCCCGGCCGGCCGGAGTGGGCCGGCGGGTACCCACGACGCCGACCGCGTAGTGGTCCTCAAGCGCCGCCGGATCGCCCCAGCCGTAGAGCACAGGCGGCGCTGCCTCGAGAACGCCGAAGCGCGACGGGTAAGCGGGATCGAGCGGCGTCAGCGTCCACAGCCCAAAACGCTCCAGCGTCGCCGTCGCGGCATCGGGCGCCGCCGCCGCCACCAGGATGCGGTCGACCACCTCGGTGGGCAGCCGGCGCCCGGTCTCGACCTTGATCGCCGCCCGCCCCAGGCGACCATCTGAGGCGGCATGGAGCACGGACCGTGCGCCGCCGAATGCCGCCACGAGCCGCCCGAAGGTGGCGGGCCCGACACCGTGGACGGCGGCCAGTGCGAGCCAGGCGATCCGCTCCGAGGGGTCCATCCAGGGATCAGGCCGCGTCGGCCGCGCCGAGCCGGTCGCCCGCGGGGTCGCGCAGCCCTGCGGCGGCGAGGATGGCCGCTTCGTCCACGTGTGGCGCGCCGGCCAGGTCGGCGACCGTTCGCGCGACGCGCAGCAGCCGGTGCACGTTCCGCGCCGAGAGCGCACCGGCCTCCGCCAGCTCCGCCAGCCGCGTCCGCGCCCGTGGCTCCGATTCGGCCGCGGCCAACGCCGCGGCCCCGCTCAGGTCGGCGTTCAGCCGACCGCCGTTGCGTGCCCGCGCGCGCTCGCGGGCCAGCGCGATCCGTGCCGCGACGACTGCGCTCGCCTCCGGCTCCGGCCCGCCGAGCAGCTCACGCGGAGGGACGCGCCCCAGCTCGACGCGCAGGTCGAGCCGGTCGAGGAGCGGGCCGCTCACCCGACGCACATAGCGTTCCGGATCGCCCGGCGCGCAGCAGCAGGCCCGCTGGGGGTCGCCCCAGTACCCGCAGCGACAGGGGTTCATGGCGGCCACCAGCTGCAGCCGCGCCGGATAGCGCACCTGGCCGGCCGCGCGGGAGATGACCACGCTCCCCTCCTCGAGCGGCTGGCGCAGCGCGTCGAGGACGCCCCGATCGAACTCGGCCAGCTCGTCGAGGAAGAGCGTGCCCCGGTGAGCGAGGGTCACTTCGCCGGGCAGCAGCCGCGGCCCACCGCCGACCAGCGCGGCGTAACTCGCCGTATGGTGCGGTGCCCGGAACGGCCGCCGCCGTCCTGGGCGCCGTCCGTCGCCGAGTAGCCCCGCAACGCTGGCGATGACCGCCACCTCGAGCGCCTCGTCCTCGTCGAGCGGCGGCAGCAGGCCCGGGATGGCCCGTGCGAGCAGCGTCTTGCCGGCGCCCGGCGGGCCGACCATGAGCAGGTTGTGGCCGCCGGCGAGCGCGACCTCGAGCGCCCAGCGCGCGAAGGGCTGGCCCCGCACCTCGCGCAGATCTACCGGCTCCAGCCCTGAAACGAGGGCTACCCGGCCCTCCGGCGCGGCGCCGGTCGGAGCCGCGATGCCGGCGGCGGGCAGCCCGGAGACGCCGATCACGGGCCGCCGAGCGGCGGACATCGCCCGGCGCCCGCGCGGCCCGGCCACGAGCCGAGCCGCGTCGTCGAGACCGTCGAGGCCCACCGCCTCCACGCCTTCGACCAGGCGCGCCTCCTCGAGGTTCGCCGCCGGCACGCCGACCCGGCGCTGGCCTGCGCGGGCGAGCGTGGCGACCATGGGCAGCACGCCCGGCACGGCCTGCAGCGTCCCGTCCAGGGACAGCTCGCCGAGCAGCGCCCAGGCGCCTCCCCCGGCACGGATCTGCTCGGAGGCGACCAGGATGCCCACGCCGATGGCGAGGTCGTAGGCGGCGCCGTGCTTGCGCCGGTCGGCCGGCGCCAGGTTGACCGTGATGCGACTGGCCGGGTAGGCGAAGCCGGCGTTGCGGATGGCGGCGCGCACGCGCTCTCGCGCTTCGGACAGGGCCGCGTCGGGGAGCCCCACGATGTGGCAGACGGGCAGGCCGGGACTGACGTCGACCTCGACGCGCACGAGCGCGCCGTGCAGGCCGCTGACGACGGCGGTGACGAGGGTCGCGAGCATCCGCCGACCCTACGCGGCGCGGCTCATCCCCGGCTTATCGGCGGCTCTCCGGGCGCTTGCCGCGCCCGGCCCCGTGGAAACGGCGGTCAGGAACTGACGGGGGCCAGCTGAGGGACGGCGCCCGGACCGGCCACCTGCTTGTCGACGACCCGCGCGAAGTCGAGGACGGCGCGTCCGAGCAGCGAGTCGGCCTTCGTGAACATGAAGGGCGCGCCGCTGTTGAGAGCGCTGATCGCGGCCCGGTACTCGTTGACGATCTGGAAGTCGATCTTCCGCTTGAGCGCGCCCTCGGCGTTCTTGACGTTGATGCCGGTGAAGGCGTTCGAGCGGTTGAGCACGAGCTGGACCTTTTCGCGCGGCACGCCCAGCTGGGTCATCGTCTCGAGCACCAGGCGCACGTTCTTCAGGCACGAGAGGTCGGCCGTCATGACCACGAAGAGCGCGTCGGCCGCGGTCACGACGTCGAGGTTCGTCTCGTCGAGCCGCTTGTCGATGTCGACCAGGACGTAGTCGTACAGCCCGCGCAGCTGTTCCACGATGCGGGACATGTGGTGCTGGTCGGCGCTGACCAGCTCGGCCGTCTCGGGCGAGGGCGGCGCGAGCAGGAGGTCGACGCCGGAGTCGTGCTTGACGAGGACCGAGCGCAGCAGGTCCTGGTCGATGGTCGTCGCGGTCACGACGTCCACGATCGACTTGCGGTCGAGGCCGAGGTCGAGGAAGACGCGATGGTCGCCGAACTGCAGGTTGCCGTCCACGAGCACGACCTTGCGCCCGATCTCCCGATGCAGGGCGATGGCCGTGTTGATGGCGATCGTCGTGGTGCCCACGCCGCCCTTCGCGCCGTAGAAGGCGTGGACCCGGCCCATGGGCGGCTTGCCCACCACGAGGTCCCGCGGGGCGAAGCGGGCGAGCAGGCTCTTGATGCGGGCAAGCAGCTCGGCCGGGTGGAAGGGCTTGATCTGGTAGTCGTCCGCCCCGGCGCGCAGGCCGCGCACCTTCTGCTCCACGTCGGCCTCGGCCGTGAGCATGATGATGGGCACGTGGGCGCCCGGACCCTCGTCCGCACGGACCTTCGCGGCCACCTGATAGCCGTCCATCTTCGGCAGCATCACGTCGAGGAGCATCAGGTCGGGACTCTCGGCGGCCCACTTCTTCAGCCCCTCGGCGCCGTCCGAGGCGACGATGACCTCGTACCCCTCCTGCTTGAGGGTGTACGTCAGCAGTCGTTGGATGTTCGGGTCGTCGTCGACGACGAGGATCCTGGCGGACATCCGCTCCTCTTCTTGTACTCAGCCAACGGGAACGCCCGGGCGGGCGGCGTCGCGGCCATGATAGCGCCGCACCCCCGGGCGTCCGAGGCCCATTGGTACCGGTCGCTCAGGCCCCGCTCGGCCCTCCTTCGGACCGGCTGCGATCCAGGTATCCGGCCAGCGGCTTGAGCAGCTGCGTGAACTCGAAGGGGATGATGAACTTCGTGGCCGGCCCGGCGCCCAGCGCCTTGAGCGCCTCGAGGTACTGGAGCGCCATCGTCTTCTCGTCCACGCCCCTGGCGGCGGAGAAGATCCGCTGCAGCGCCTCGCTGAAGCCCTCGGCGCGCAGGATGGCCGACTGCCGGTCGCCCTCGGCGCGCAGGATGGCGGCCTGCTTCTCGCCCTCGGCGACGTTGATGGCCGCCTGCCGCGAGCCCTCCGACTCGGTGATCACGGCGCGTCGTGTCCGCTCCGCGGAGAGCTGGCGATTCATGGCGTCCTGGACGTCGCGCGGCGGGGTGATCTCGCGGATCTCGACCGTGGTGACCTTGCCGCCCCAGCGCTCGGTCTGCTCGTCGAGCTTGGCCCGCAGAACCTCGTTGATCTGCTCCCGCTTGCTGAGCACGTCGTCCAGCGAGATGTCGCCGATGACCGCCCGCAGCGTCGTCGTGGCGATGCCCTGCAGGGCACCGGCGAAGTAGCTCACGTTGACGATGCTCTTGAGGGGGTCGGCGATGCGCCAGTAGATGAGGAAGTCGATGTTGATCGGCGCGTTGTCCTTGGTGATCGTGGTCTGGCTGGGCACCTCGATGAACTGCTCGCGCAGGTCGGCACGCACCGGTCGGTCGACGATCGGGATGAGGAAGATGAGCCCGGGACCGCGCACCAGGCTGTCGTCCGTGCGGCCCAGCCGGAAGACGACCAGCCGGTCGTACTGGCGGACGATCCGCACGCTGAGATAGAGGAAGATCACCGCGATGGCGAGGACGACGGCCGCTCCCGTCGCCAGCCCGATGAATCCGTCCATGTGCCTTCCCTTCGCGCTAGGTGGATGACCCGCCGTGATCGGCAGGTTCGACGACGACCGTCAGGCCCTCCTGACGGATGACGCGCACCGGCGTGCCCCGTTGCAGCGGCCGTTCGCCCGCGGCGCGGGCGCTCCATTCCTCGCCGGCCACGTAGACCGTGCCGACCGGCAGCAGGGGGTTGCGGACCTCGCCGAAGGCGCCCGCGACGATGGCCGTGCCGACCGTGCCCGGCGACGGCCGCATGTGCCGGGAACGCAGCGCGACCGTGACGATGACGAGCATGAAGCCGCCGGTCGTGGCCACCATGGCCACGATGATCGGCATGGCCACCGCGACGTCCGGCGCGGTGGGGCTGCCGACGTCCGTGTAGAGCGCGGCCGCCCCGAGCGCGAGGCAGACGAGCCCGCCGATCGCGAGCAGCCCATGGCTGGTCACGGTCAGCTCGAGGATGAAGAGGATCCCGGCCAGCCCGAGCAGGAGCAGGCCGCCGACGTTGAGGGGCAGGCTGCCGAAGCCGATGAAGGCCAGGATGATCGCCAGCGCGCCCAGGATGCCGGTCACGAAGTTCGGGTTCTGCAGCTCGAAGAGGAGCCCATAGAAACCGATCGTGAAGAGGATGAAGGCGATGTTCGGGTCGGCCAGCAGGTGGAGGATCGCCTCGAACGGGCTCATGCCAGACTCGCTCGTCGCGGCGCCCGCCGTATCCAGCGTCACGTCGAGACCGCGGACCGTGACCGTCCGGCCGTCGATGGCCGCCAGGAGCGCGGGCAGGTCGGCGGCGAAGCCGTCCACGAGGCCCTTGTCGATGGCCTGCTGGGCGGTGTAGGAGGCGGCGCTCCTGACGGTCTCCACGGCCGCATCGACGTCGCGGCCGCGCGCGTCGGCGATGCTCGTCATCAGGGCGATGGCGTCGTTCTTCACCTTGTCGCCGAGCGTGCCCTCGATGTCCTCACCCTGCCCGCCCACGGGCGAGGCGGCACCGATGTTCGTGCCCGGCGCCATGTAGGCGAGGTTCGCGGAGAGGGTGATGAACGTGCCCGCGCTGGCTGCCCGCGCACCGGACGGAGCGACCCACACGACGACCGGCAGCGGAGCGTCGAGGAGCGTGCCCACGATCGAACGCGTCGCCTCCAGCGCGCCGCCCGGCGTGTCGAGCCGGACGACCACCGCGCTGGCGCCGGAGGCCGCCGCGTCGGCGATCCGATCGCGCAGGTAGCCGGCCATGACCTGGTCGACGATGCCGGTCGTGGGCAGGACGACGACGCGGGGTTCGGCCGCCCGGACCATCGAGGCCGCGACCAGCACGAACCCGAGCAGCCCGATGACGGCGGGCAGGCGTCGGGCGATGTCGGTGGGGCGGCTGGACACGGGTGGCACTCTCCTCGAGTCGATTATCCCACCGGGACGTCGGCGGGCCGTGCCCCGATCGGATCGAGGTGGTCGAGGACGAGAGCGCTCCAGGTCTCCAGCCCGTCGGCCACCCGGCGCACCTCGTCGAGCGTGGCGAAGGCGCCGCGGAGCTTGTCGTTCTCCCGGATGGCGACCGGGCGCCCGGCGGCGTCGGCGATGTAGACGACCCCGAGATGCACGGCGCCGACGGGATCCTCGTCGTCGTTGAGCAGCCCCAGCAGCTGGAACTCGGGCGTGAACGACGCCACGATCTCCTCGCGCCACTCTCGCCGCAGCCCGCCCAGCAGGTCGCCGTCGCCGGGGTTGAGGTGTCCGCCGATGCCGATCGACCAGCGGTCGTGCAGCCGGGCGTCCCCGCCGGCGCGCGTGCGACGCATGAGGAAGACGCGAGGGCCATCGCGCAGCACGAGGTATGGGATGACCTGCTTCCAGGCCGGGTCCGGCTCCAACTCCCCGCGCGGTCGGAAGACGCCCGCCGCCGCGATGGCCTCGAGATGGGGCTCGAGATCGTCCCGGCGCACGCCCCGCCAGGGGACGCCGCCCGGCAGGCGCGCTCGCGGGACGGCGAGGATCAGCTCGTCGTCGCTGGCCACGTCACGTCGCCGGCTCGATGTGCGCCGCGGTCCGGGCGAGGTCGGCCGCCAGCCCGGGGACGGCGGCGGCAGGATCCCCGGCGGCAACCAGCGCATCCAGCCGTACCTGCCAGCGCTCGAGTTCGTGCCGGTAGCGGCGCAGCGCCTCCGCGATCGCGCTGGCGTTCATGGCCAGGATGCCCGCACCCAGCTCGGCATCGCCGCGGGCGAGTCGCGTCGCGTCGCGCCAGCCCTGGGCCGCGAGCGACCGGGCGACGGGCCAGTCGGGCGCCGACACGGCCGCCTCGACGAGCGCCACCGCGGCCAGCAGCGGCACGTGGCTGATGGCGGCCACGGCGCGGTCGTGGACGCCCGGCTCCAGCTCCAGCGGGTGCGCCCCGCAGGCGCGCGCCAGCCGCCGCACGAGATCCACGTCCCCGCCGCTGGCGCGAGGGCCGGGAAGCACGACCCAGGGCCGGTCGACGAAGAGCGCGGCGTCCGCGGCGGCATAGCCACGCCGCTCCCGCCCGCTCATGGGATGGCCACCCACGAAACGCAGGCCGGGCACGGCGGCCGCCCGTGCGGCGATCGGCGCCTGGACGCTTGTGACGTCGGTCAGCAGGCCGCCGGCCGCGGCCAGCGCCGGTCCCAGCCGCTCCACGAGGGCGAGGTTCGCAGCCGGGCTCGCCGCCAGGACGACCAGGTCGGCGCCGGCGATGGCGGCCGCCGCGTCGGAGAAGGCGTCCGCGACCACGCCCTCCTCCACGGCGCGCCGGGGACCGTCGGGCGTGCGGCTCCAGGCCGTGACGTGCCACGCGCCGGGCTCGCGGACCGCGAGGGCGCGCGCGATCGAACCACCGATGAGGCCGAGGCCGAGGATCGCCAGGCGCACCACTCCGGCGAGTCTAGCGGGCGCACCCCACCCGCGGATTGGATTCCGGGCACGCGATGGGCTACGATCGGGGCCGACCTGAGGTGATCGTGGGGAGTCATCACAGGAGACCAGCCGGGGGCATGCCGTGCAGCGCCGTCAAGCGAACCCGATCCGTGTCCTCCTCGTCGACGATCATCAGCTGCTGACCGACGCCCTTGCGCAGCTACTGTCCCACGAGCCCGATCTCGCCGTGGTCGGCGTAGCCGGCAGCGTGGCCGAGGCCCGGACCGCCGCGCGTGAGCGCGTGGACGTCGTGCTCATGGATTACCGGCTGCCCGACGGGACCGGCGCCGATGCGACGCGCGCGATCAAGGCCCGCTGGCCCGCGGCGCGGGTGATCATGCTCACCGCGGTCAACGACGACGAGACCGTCCTCGACGCCATCCAGGCCGGCGCCGACGGTTACCTGACCAAGGACCACGCCAGCCAGGACGTGGTGGACGCCGTCCGTGCCGCGCACGCCGGGGAGATCCTGCTGCCACGCGCCGTCCTCTTCAGCATCGCCCGGCGCGTCGCCACGGCTCGCGAACAGGCAGTGGCCCAGCATCCCATCGAGCCGCTGACGCCGCGCGAGCTCGAGATCCTGCGCGCGCTCACCGAGGGCCTCCCCTCGCGGCAGATCTGCGAACAGCTGTCGATCGCCCCGAACACGCTCCGCACGCACGTCCAGAACATCATGGGCAAGCTGGGGGTGCACTCGAAGCTGGAGGCGGTCGCCTTCGGGCTGCGACACCGCCTCGTGGAGCCGCCCCGCCCCGATCGAACGGCCTGAGGGCGGGAGGCGCTCAGCCCGCGGGGCCCCGCCGCGGTCCCTCGCGCCGGTCGCGGACCCGGCGCTCGGTGCCGTCGGGCGGTCCCGGATCGTCGGGCGGGTTCTGGCGCCGGTTGGACTGCCGGCGGCTGGTGCCGCGGCGCTCGGGATTCAGCAGCGCGCCGCAGCGCGGACAGCGTCGCTCGTCGGCGAAGAGCGATTCGAGCGGGACCGTCGTGAAGATCCGGCGGCCGCACGACCAGCAGGCGAGCGAGGGCATCGCCCGCTAGCTTCGCACATCGCGCGGACGCCGGGCGGCCCGCATCAGCCGGCCACGACCGGCAGCGCCTCGAGGGCGGCCGCGACCTTCTCGGCCGGGTACTCGTAGTCCTCCAGCCGCCCGGCCAGATGGCGCTCGTAGGCCGACAGGTCGAAGTGGCCGTGGCCGCAGAGGTTGAAGAGGATGACCGTGGGCCGGCCCTCCGCCTTCGCCCGCAGGGCCTCGTCGATGGCGACCTTGATGGCGTGGGTCGGCTCGGGCGCGGGCAGGATGCCCTCGACCCGGGCGAACCGGACGCCCGCCTCGAAGGTCGCCCGCTGGTGCACCGCGCGGGCCTCGATCAGGCCCCGCTCCTTGAGCAGGCTGACCAGCGGCGCCATGCCGTGGTAGCGCAACCCGCCGGCGTGGATGGGCTCGGGGATGAAGTCGTGGCCCAGCGTGTACATCTTGACCAGCGGTGTGAGCTGGCCGGTATCGCCGAAGTCGTAGGCGTAGACGCCGCGTGTCAGGCTCGGCGCGGCCTCGGGCTCGACGGCGATGACCCGATAGGCGGCCTCGCCGCGCAGCTGGCGGCCGAGGAAGGGGAAGGTGAGGCCGGCGAAGTTGGAGCCGCCGCCGGTACAGCCGATGATGGTGTCCGGCTCCTCGCCGGCCAGGGCCATCTGCTCGAGCGCCTCCTGGCCGATGACCGTCTGGTGCAGCAGCACGTGGTTGAGCACCGAGCCAAGTGAGTAGTGCGTGTCGTCGCGCCCCACGGCGTCCTCCACGGCCTCGCTGATGGCCATGCCCAGCGAACCGGGGCTATCGGGGGTCTCTGCGAGCACGCGCCGCCCGTAGTTCGTGTCCGGGCTCGGGCTGGCCACGACGCTGGCGCCGTAGACCTCCATGAGGTTGCGCCGGTACGGCTTCTGGTCGTAGCTGGCGCGGACCATGTAGACCTTGACCTCGAGCCCGAAGAGCGCCCCGGCGAAGGCGAGCGCCGAGCCCCACTGGCCGGCGCCCGTTTCGGTCGTCAGACGTCGCATGCCCTCCTCGCGGTTGAAGAAGGCCTGCGGGATGGCCGTGTTGGGCTTGTGCGAGCCGGCCGGGCTGACGCCCTCGTACTTGTAGTAGATGTGCGCGGGCGTATCGAGGGCCCGCTCGAGGCGGTGCGCGCGGTAGAGCGGCGAGGGCCGGTACAGGGCGTACGCCTCGCGGACCGGATCGGGGATGCCGATCTCCCGCTCCGCGCTGACCTCCTGGCCGATGAGCGCCATGGGGAAGAGCGGCGCCAGGTCGGCCGGGCCGATGGGCTGGCCGGTCCCCGGATGGAGCGGCGGCGGGGGCGGCCAGGGCAGGTCGGCGGCGATGTTGTACCAGACCCGCGGGATGCGGTCCTCGGAGAGCACGAACTTCGTCTGACTCGTCATCGTCGGGACCTCATTGCGCTGCGGCTGCCGGGGAGGCCGAATCTACGGGGACGGAGGGAAGGCCGCAAGCGGGACGTTCGCGAGGGGCTCGTGGCGGGCGCCGTCCCGGCCCAGGTGGCTGCGCATGACCACGAGCCCATCGATCGTCCACGCCGGCCCCTCGTCGGCAAAGGCGCTTCGCAGCAGTGGCGCCAGGGAGGCCGGCGCCCGGCGGGCGACCGTCAGGTGCGGCCGCATCTCGCCGGCGCCCGCGAGGTAGGCCAGGCCGGGCAGCGTCATCAGGCGCGCACGGATGTCGGCCGCGAGGGCTGTGAGCTCGGCCGCTCCCGCCCCGATGCCCAGCCAGGCCACCAGGGGACGTCCCCGGCCGCCGAACGAGCCGGCCCCATGCAGCGCGACGCGGAAGGGGACGTGGCCGGCAGCGGCGCGGGTCACCGCGTCGACCACGGCCGGCACGACCGTGGCAGGAGTGGCGCCGAGGAAGACGAGCGTCAGGTGTGCGTCGGCGAGGTCGCTCCAGCGCGCCTGTGCGTGCGCCGCACGGTGTGGCGCGAGGCGGGCCTCCAGCGTCGTCGCCACCCCCGCCGGCAGGGGGATCGCCACGAAGGTCCGCCAGGCCTCCGCGACCACGTCAATCGTTGTAGAGCCGCTCCTCGATGAGCTTCTCCTGGACCGTCCGCCCGTTGGGGTCGAAGCAGGAGAACTCGAAGTGCTTCTCGAACTCGAGGTCCACGTTGTCCTGGCCGCCGCGATTCTTCTCCACCGAGACCACGATCCAGTCACGGAAGCGCTGCGCCTGGTACGGGTTGAACTCGATGTTGACCTTGGCCACGATGTGGTACTTCTCGTTGAGGATGAGGATGATGTCGGCCTCGTAGTTGATGGCCGACGAGCCGCGCAGGTGGAAGTTCCGCAGACGGGAGGCCTTCAGGCCCTCCTTGTCCGCAGCCACGATGGTCACGATCGGCACCCCCTCCGAGAGGGCGATGTCCTTTAGGCCGTTGACGATGAAGGTGACCTTCTCGGTCTCGGTGGGCGGCTCTGGTAGCTGCGGCACCTTCTGCATGTAATCGACGAAGACCACCAGCCGGCGATCGCCGGACAGCTCGCGGTGCTGCCGGACGAGCGTCCGGATGTTGTCGATCGTGCTCGCGGTCTGCGAGCCGCGCAGGAGGAAGAGGTTCTGGCCGTAGCGGGCGATGCGGTCGAGCGACGGGCGGAGGCGCGGGTTGGCCGCCAGCTGCGGCCCGCCGGCACCCTCCGCGGCCCAGCTGCCCAGGATCTCCTTGCGCACGTCCTGGATCTTGATGGCGCCCGTCTTGTGCGGCAAGTGGGCCAGCGCCGACTCCATGGCGATGAGCCGGTTGAGCAGGTACTCCTCCTCGTGCTCGAAGCAGAGGTAGAGGACGTTGGCCTGGCCGCCCGAGGCGATGTTGCGGGCCATCTGCAGGGCCATCGTCGTCTTGCCCGTGCCCTGCGCGCCACCGATCAGCAGCAGCTCGCCGGTACGGAGGCCGCTGCCCATGGTCTTGTCGAGCGGCGTGAAGCCGAGGGGCACCGGCTGGTACTCGCCGATGCGGCCACCGCTGACCTTGTCGCTCAGGTTCACCAGCACGTCGAGCGCGGAGCGCGGGACCATGCTCCCGCCGTCGGCGTCGAGGCGCCAGTCGGCGCGGGCCACCGCGGCCGGCTCGCCGGCCTGGACGTCTGACTCGGTCGACTCGATCGTGCTCACGGCCGGATGATAGCACCGGCCCCCCGGCCGCCAAACCACCCGGACCCCACAACTCCTGACATCGAGAGCGAATCTCAGTGCGGCAGGGCGGCCAGCGCCTCCCAGTAACGGACCGTCGTGCGCAGGCCTTGTTCCCAGTTGTCGATTCGCATCGACTCGTTGGGGCCATGGGCCTGGCAGTCCGGGTTCATGAAACCGAGCAGCACCACCGGTAGCCCCAGCAGCGACTCGAACGAGGCGGCCACGGGGATCGAACCGCCCTCGCGCGTGAAAAGCGGCGCCTGCCCGAAGACCTCCTCGATGCAGCGTGCGGCCGCCTGCGTGGCCGGATGGTCGATCGGCGTGAGGCTCGCGAACCCGGTGTTGATGAGCGTCATGTCCACGGTGACGCCGGGCGGCGCAAGCTCCAGGACGCGAGTCCGGATCGCTTCGAAGATGCGCCGCGGGGCCTGGTCGGGGACCAGGCGGCAGCTGACCTTGGCGTGGGCGCGGGCGGGGATGATCGTCTTCGAGCCCTCGCCCTGGAAGCCGCCCCAGAGGCCGCAGATCTCGAGCGTGGGCCGGGCGCCGCGGCGCTCGAGGGTCGAGTAGCCGGCCTCGCCGAAGAGTGCGTCCACGCCCATCTCGGCCATGTAGTCGGCCTCGTCGAAGGGCAGGCGCGCGAACTCGGCACGCTCGCCTTCGCCCAGCGGGCGCACGTCGTCGTAGAAGCCCGGCACGTCGACCCGGCCTTCCCGCGTGTGCAGGCCGGCGATGATCTCGGCCAGGACGGTGGCCGGGTTGCGGACCGTGCCGCCGTAGCCCCCCGAGTGGAGGTCCTGGCGCGGTCCCGTGACGTCCAGCTGGGCGTACATCATGCCCCGCAGCCCGGTCGTGATCGACGGCCGATTGCCCTCGAAGAAGCCCGTGTCGCTGATGACCGCGAGGTCCGCGCTCAGACGCTCCCGGTTCGCGGCCAGCCACCGGTCGAGGTTCTCCGACCCCGACTCCTCCTCGCCCTCGAAGACGAAACGGAGGTTGACAGGCAGCCGGCCGCGCACGGTCAACCAGGCCGCAGCGGCGGAGATGAGCATGTGCACGTGGCTCTTGTCGTCCGCCGCGCCCCGGGCGAAGACGCGGCCGTCCTCGATGCGCGGATCGAAGGGCGGCTTCACCCACTCCTCGAGGGGATCGTCGGGCTGGACGTCGTAGTGGGCGTAGACGAGGACGGTGGGCGCCCCGTCCGCGTGGAGCCAGTCGGCGTAGACGACCGGATGGCCACCCGTCTCGGCCACCTCGACGTGCTCCAGCCCCGCGCGCGTCAGCCGGCCGGCGATCCACGCCGCCGCCTCCCGGCAGTGGCCGGCATGCTCGGGCAGGGCGGAGACGCTGGGGATGCGCAACAGCTCGACGAAGTCGGCCAGCCGCGCCGCGGCCGTGGCCTGGAGGTGGGCGTCGAGATCGGCCAGGCGGTCGGACACGTGAAGGACTCCTGCACAGCGTCGAAGCGGGCCCCCGGGGCCCGCTTCGAATGACGATCGGTGGTCGGCGCCGGTCCCTACGCCGGCTGGGGCGAGGGCTTCGGCACAGTGCCGCCGGCGCCCTCCTCGTCGGGGCATTCTGCGTCGCCGCGGCGACCTCGAGCGGCTTCGGCGTCGGGCTGCCGCCCGGCTCTTGGCGCGGGTTGGGGATGCCGGCGAAGAGCTTCTCGAACTCCTCGCTCTCGATCGTCTCCTCGGCGATGAGGCGATCGGCCAGCGCCACGAGGCGATCCTGGTGCGTGACGAGGACCTCCATGGCGCGCGCATAGCCCCGGTCGATGATGGTCCGGACCTCTTCGTCGATCTGCCGTGCCACATCGTCCGAGTAGTTCCGCTGCTCGCCGATCTGGCGACCCAGGAACACGAGTTCATCGCGTGTGCCAAATGCCAATGGACCCAGCTTCTCGCTCATGCCGAACTCGGTGACCATGCGCCGGGAGAGCGTGGTCGCCTTCTCGATGTCGTTCGAGGCGCCGGTGGTGGTGTCGCCGAAGATGAGCTTCTCGGCCGCGTTGCCCCCCAGCATGCCCGCGATCTTGTCCTCGAACTCGGACTTGCTCGTGAGGTAGCGGTCCTCGGTGGGCAGGCCCATGGTATAGCCGAGGGCCATGCCGCGGCTGATGATGCTGACCTTGGCCACCGGGTCGCACTTGGGCAGGATGCGCTGCACGACGGCGTGACCGCCCTCGTGGTAGGCGATGATCTGCTTCTCGGCGTCGCTGATGATGCGGCTCTTGCGCTCGGGGCCGGCCACGACACGTTCCAGGGCCTCGCTGAAGTCGCCCGTGCTGATGACCTTCTTGTTACGGCGCGCGGCGAGGATGGCCGCCTCGTTGACGAGATTGGCCAGGTCCGCGCCGGAGAAGCCGGGCGAGGTCTTGGCGATGAGCTGCAGGTCCACGGTCTTGTCGAGCGGCTTGCCCTTGACGTGGACGTTGAGGATCTCCAGGCGGCCGCGCATGTCCGGCCGGTCGAGGATGACCTGGCGGTCGAAGCGGCCGGGGCGCAGCAGCGCCGGGTCGAGCACGTCGGGGCGGTTGGTGGCGGCCACGACGATGACGTTGGTGTTCGTGTCGAAGCCGTCCATCTCGACCAGGATCTGGTTCAGCGTCTGCTCGCGCTCGTCGTGCGAGCCGCCGAGGCCGGCGCCGCGCTGGCGACCGACCGCGTCGATCTCGTCCACGAAGACGATGCAGGGGCTGTTGCGCTTGGCCTGGTCGAAGAGGTCGCGCACGCGGCTGGCGCCGACGCCCACGAACATCTCCACGAACTCCGAGCCGGAGATGCTGAAGAAGGGCACGCCCGCCTCGCCGGCCACGGCCCGCGCGAGCAGCGTCTTGCCCGTGCCGGGCGGCCCGACGAGGAGCACGCCGCGTGGGATGCGCGCCCCGAGCGAATTGAACTTCTCGGGGTACTTGAGGAACTCCACGACCTCCTGGAGCTCCGACTTGGCCTCGTCCACGCCGGCCACGTCGGAGAAGGTCACGACCGTCTTGTTGCCTAGGAACATGCGCGCCCGGCTCTTGCCGAAGCTCATGGCCTGACTATTCGTGCCCTGCGCCTGGCGGAGCATGAAGAAGAGGATGGCGCCGATGATCACGACGGGCATGACCGCGGTCAGGAGCAGGCCCACCAGCTGACCGGAGCCGTCCGGCTCCATGGCCGTGATGGTCATGGCCGGGTCGCACGTCGAGCCGGCCTCGGTGCACACGCCGGCGATGTCCGCCCGCAGCCCCTCGCCCAGCTGCCCGGGCACCTGGCTCTCGACGATCTTGGGCTTGCCGGTCGCCGAGTCGAGCTCCTTCAGCGTGACGACGAGCTTGTTGCCCTGCTGGACGACTTCGTCCACCTTGCCCGCGGCCACGCGCGAGAGGAAGGCGTCCGAACCACCGCTGTAGGGGATCGGGACTGATTTCGGGGTGTCGAAGATGAACATGTACAGGATGGCGGCGATGCCCACCACGAGGATGAGCGTGAAGATGCCGCTCCTGAGGAACCGAGTGTTCAAGAGATCAAAGCCTCCGGGTCGCGTCGCCGCTGCGTGAAGGCTCCACGGCGAGGTACACCCAGTATAGGTCGGTGGTCCGTACAGCGACGGATACGCCCGGGTGGGCCACCGGATGGTCGCGGGAGGCGCGAGGTGGTAGCGGAGGGCGGATTCGAACCACCGACCAAGGGCTTATGAGTCCCCTGCTCTACCACTGAGCTACTCCGCCGCCGTGGGGCCGAGATTCTAGCGCAGGTCGCGGCTGCGCACGACGGCCGGTCAAAGTGCATGACGGCCTTGCACCGGATCCCCGATCGCCCCATTACCATCGCCGTATGGACTACGGACTCTGCCTCCCCAACGTCCGCGATAGTGCCTCCCCCGAGGGCATCGAAGCCGCCGCGGACGTCGCCGAGCGTCTGGGCTGGTCGACGGTCTGGACGACCGATCACGTCCTCATCGACCGAGGGGACGCCGACGAGTACGGCCGGGTCTACGAGG
>Ga0209341_10002943_pt1 | contig 16055 bp, 14 predicted proteins | sample RifCSP13_2_FD_184020 | JGI IMG/M metagenome (GOLD analysis project Ga0209341, IMG submission 184020) | Soil microbial communities from Rifle, Colorado - Rifle CSP2_sed 13_2 (SPAdes) (version 2) | ecosystem: Environmental > Terrestrial > Deep subsurface > Rock core/Sediment | place: Rifle...
TCGAGCTGCGCGAGGACCGCGCCGAACCGCCCCCGCTGCGCGCGTTCCGCGTACGGACACGTGGCCTCGTGGAACCGGATTCCCCGGAGCATCGCGTACAGGTACACCTCCTTCTCCGGGATTACGTGCAGGGGATACAGCCGGGGCACGAGGCCGGGCTGCACGGCATCGTGGGGTCCGAGCCGGGCAAGCCGGTCCACGTCCGCGCGCGCGACGTTCATGAGCACGGATTGCGCGACGTCGTCGAGGTTCAGCCCAATCGCGAGGTAATCCGCCCCAATCTCCTTGGCGGCGCGGTTCAGCGCCTGGCGGCGGAACGGTCCGCAATACGAACACGGGATTGCCTGCGGGTCGAGATGGACGACCCGGTCCATCTCAAACCCGACGGTGTCGCGATAGGGGACGACGCGATGCTCGATGCCCAGGTCCGCGCACAACCGTTTCGCGTGCTCGATGCCGCCCGGGCGGTAGGACGCGATGCCCTCGTCTGCGGTGATCGCGACGAGCTCGACGTCCTGTCGTGGCGCGACGATATCGTGGAGAAGGACGGTCGCGGTGCTGCTGTCCTTGCCGCCGCTGAGCCCTACGGCGATTCGGACGCCCGGCCGGAGATCGACCTGGCGTCGGAGTTCTTCCTTCACGCGCTTCTCGACGAACCCGAGGAAGTGGCCCCGGCAGAGGTGGGCGCCGCTGTAGCGGATCCATGCGACCGACGGCGACTCGCACTTCGCGCACGGCACGACCACCGCCAATCCGTCGCGGGGCATTAGGCTCACGGAAGCAAATTGGCGTCTCGCGCGACCTGCAGGACGCCGTCAATCACGAACTGGACGCCGACCGCCGCCAGGAGCAGGCCCATGATCCGCCCGAACGCGATCGTGCCCGTGCGCCCCATCCGCCGGAAGAGGTGTTCCGCGGACCGGAGGAGGACGAACGTGATCATGACCGCCACGAAGATCCCGAGGAAGACGAACATCTTGTCGATCGGGTCGCCGGTGTCGCGGCTCATGTATATCAAGGCCGTCGTGATCGCGCCCGGGCCCGCGAGGAGCGGGATGCCGAGCGGGACGACGCCGACGGACTCCGCCTCCTCGTCACGGCCCTTCTCCGTGATCTGCGTCCGCGATGTCCGCTGCCCCTGCGTCATCTGGAAGGCGGTCACGAAGAGCAGGACCCCGCCCGCGATCTTGAACGCGGGAATCGTGAAGTTGAACACCGCGAAAATCCACTGCCCGAACACCGCAAACACGCCGAGCGTGACCGTGGCGACGATGCAGCTGTTCGCGATTACGCGACGCTTCTGCTCCTCGCTGAACCCGTCTGTTAAGGTCAGAAACGGCGCGATCACGCCGGGCGGATCGACGATTGCGATCATGCTCAGGATGGCGGCGGCTCCGAAGGCGAGGTCGACCATTCCCTTCCTTCGCGGCGGTCAGAGGAGGCGGGTATATGGTCGTTTCGACCGTAGGCGCGCGCCGCGTTCTCCGCCGCGTCAGAAACTAGATATACGCCGCCAAGCTAAGTCGAACCGGCGAGCCCGATGCCCCTCGACCTGAAGCTCGAAAACCTGCGCCGCGGGACGGACCTGCTGAAGCGCGGCTTCGCGAAGATGCAGAAGGGCGGCGTGATCATGGACGTCACGAAGGCGGAGCAGGCCGTGATCGCGGAGCAGGCGGGCGCCGTTGCGGTGATGGCCCTCGAGCGCGTGCCCGCGGACATCCGGGCCACGGGCGGCGTCGCGCGGATGGCGGACCCGCAGAAGATCGTCGAGATCATGGACGCGGTCACGATCCCCGTGATGGCGAAGTGCCGGATCGGGCATTTCGCGGAGGCCCAGGCGCTCGAGTCCCTGGGCGTGGACACGGTCGACGAGTCCGAGGTCCTGACGCCCGCGGACCCGTACTTCCACGTGGACAAGCGTCGCTTCACGGTCCCGTTCGTGTGCGGCTCCCGCCAGCTCGGCGAGGCCGTGCGCCGAATCTACGAGGGCGCCGCGATGATCCGGACGAAGGGGGAGGCGGGCACGGGGAACATCGTCGAAGCCGTGCGCCACATGCGGCTCACGAACGCGGCGATCGCGGACCTCCAGGACAAGGACGACGACGACCTCCACCGCGTCGCGGTCCACTACGCGAAGAACTTCGCTCACCTCAAGGAGGAGGTCCTGACATCGATGGGGCTGCCTGCGAAGATCGACATCCACGAGCGGATCTTCGGAGAGGACTCGCTCGAGGACATCGAGGTCGTGCTCCACGCGATCCTCAAGGAGGTCCGGGACCTCCAGCGCCTCCCCGTCGTGAACTTCGCCGCCGGCGGGGTCGCGACGCCCCCGGACGCGGCGATCATGATGCTCCTCGGGTGCGACGGCGTCTTTGTGGGCTCCGGGATCTTCAAGAGCGAGAACCCGGACGCGCGCGCGAAGTCGATCGTCGAGGCCGTCCACCACTTCGACGACCCCGCGACCGTCGCGGAGGTCAGCAAGAACCTCGGCACGGCGATGAAGGGGATCGAGATCAGCCAGCTCGCGGCGGAGGAGCGGCTGCAGGAGCGCGGCTGGTAGTCGCCGCCACCGCGGCGTCGACAACCTCCGTGCATCCCTCGCCGGTCAACGCGCTCACCTTCGCGCGAGGGCCCGGGAACCGCTGAACGTCGACCTTGTTCTCGACCTCGAGGATCGGGACGCCGGGGAACGCCTCCCGGACCTCCGCGAGCAGCCGCTCCTGAATCTCCATCGGGGCGCCGCACGTCTCCGTCGGGTCGAACAGAAAGACGACGACGTCCGCGAGGTGCCGGAGCGCGTACACGGCCTGCCGCTCGCTCGGGTTCCGGTCCTCCATGGGACGGTCGAGCAGCCCCGGCGTGTCGACGACGAGGTACCGCTGATACCGCCGTTCGAAGTGGCCGACGCTCAGCCCCTGCGTCGTGAACGGGTACGGCGCGACCTTGGGGCGTCCGGAGGACACGGCCCGGACGAACTGAGACTTCCCGACGTTCGGGTACCCGGCGACGACGATCGTCGGCATCTCCGGATCGATGTCCGGGACGCGGATCAGCTTCGCCCGCGCCTTCGCGAGGGACTCCAAGTTCGGCGCGATCTGCCGGATGAGGGAGGAGACGCGTCCATACGCGGCCTTCCGCGCACGGAGGCCGTCCGTCCCCGTGCCCGCCCTCCCCACGTCCCGCTGGGCCTGACGGCACACGCGCACGACCTGCGCCCGGCACCAATCGATCGCCCCGAGGTCGTGCTTCAGGTTCCCGACGCCGACGAGGAGGTCCACGAGCTCGCGCTGGAAGTCCGGGAGGCGCTCGAGGGTCGGCACCGCCGCGACGTATGACCTCAGGGTGTGCTCGATCGTGTCCCCGAGGGCGTGGAGCTTCGCGACCCCCGCCTTCTTCGCCCGCTCCTCCCGGGTCCGGCCGCCGGGGCCGGTCGCGCGGGCGGCTCGGCGGAGTCCTTTGTTGAGGACCTCCTGAGCGGTCATCACGGTCGGAATCGGGAACACGCGGTCCCCATGCGCGGGGGGCGGTTAAGGATTGAGGAGGAACGGGAAGAGCGTCAAGCCGAGGATGAAGACGAGCGCGACCCGGTTGATCCCCGCGAGGAAGTTCCCGCCGATGAACAGCCGCTCATCGATCGCCTTCCCCTCCTCGTTGAACAGGGCGTAGAAGTACAGGACCAAGGTGTCGGACATCAGCGGGATACTGAGGAGGATGTACAGCCCGATCGCGCCCGTCTTGCGGACGAACTTCTCGAGTCCCGCCATGATCCTCGCGATCAGCTTCGAGCGCTCCGCCCACCGGTGCATCGCCTTCTCGACCCGGACCCCCAGGAGGAAGACGAGCCAGGCGCCGACGGCTTTCCCGAGGGCGACGGCGAACAGGGCGAGGGTCATCAGGGTGAGCCGCTGACCCGGGTCCAGGCCCGGCTCCAGAAAGGGGATGACCAGGAACAGTTCCACGGGGATCGGGAGGATGATCGCGATGAGGACGGAAAGGCCGAACGCGAGGAGGAAGAAGACGACGGGGTTCCCGAGGAACCCGATGATCAGGTCTTCGAAGGCCAACGGAACCGGAGGTGCATAAGCCGGGCCTTATAAAAGGGGTCTCCGGGCGTTCCCGGGGTGGAATCTTTCAGGCGTTTGCGACGAACTGCGGGCCGAGCTGCGCGCGGTCGATCGGGCGAAGCTGGCCGTCCGGCGTGAGGAGGACGACGCGGGAGTCCGCGCGCTCCGACGCGACCCGGTACCCGAGCTTCTCCGCCAACCGGTCCGCGAACTCGCGGATGTCCGCGTGGCTCGGCATGTTCTCGACCTTCAGCCGGAGGCGCGACTCCCCGACGAACATGTACGCCTTGCACTCGACGAACATCGGCTCCGCGAGCGCGTCGAGCGCCGCGTACTCGTCCTCCCACCCGAGGTTCCAGCCCGCGACGAGCGTGTGTCGGATCACGGTCCGCGTCTCGAGGGTCGGGAGGAGCTCGAGCGTCTCGTGGAGCTTCTTCCATTCGTGGTCGGACTTCGGCGCCATCAGCTTCTCGTACACGGCCCAGTTCGGCGCCGCCACGGTCACGTACAGCTGCGTCGGGAGCCGGCCTTCCGCCGCCAATTTCCGGAGCACGGAGGGCGTCGTCCCGTTCGTCACGAGGAACGTCGTCATCCCGCGGCGGTGGTACGAGTCGATCATCTCCCCGAGGCGGCGGTACAGCGTCGGCTCCCCGGTCAGGGAGATCGCGACCTGGTTCGGGTGGAGGGACTCGATGAACCGCTCGCGCGGGACGCGGGGATCGCCGCCAAACCCGGAGAGCAACCTCCGCTGCGCATCGATCGACCCGTCGATCACGAAGTCCGGGTCGTCCGCGACCTGGAGGGAGTCCGCGCCCCACTCCTGCGCCCTCCAGCAGAACAGGCAGCCGAGGTTGCACGCGTCCACGGTCGGCGTCATCTGGAGGCAGCGGTGGGACTCGATCCCGTAGAACGTCTCCTTGTAGCACCCCTGCCCGTGGATGAGCTTGTTCTTCGCCCAATGGCAGACCTTCACGCCGCTGTGTTCGCCGACGATCTTGTAGCCCTGCCGCTCGAGGACCTCGCGCTTGACCGCGTCGACCATTTGGCGGCGATGAACGCGGAGACGTTCATCCCTTTTTCGGCGCCCCGACACCGCGGGGTCCGTCCGGACGACCGAGACGAACCGCTCGGCCTTCCCACAAACCGCCGCTCCAATCGACTTTTCTCCCCCCTCGGGGATGCGCCGGTTCGTGAGGGGCGCTGCAGCGGTCCTGCTCGTCCTCGTTCTCGCGGCGGTCCCGCTGGGCTCGGCCTCCGCGGATTCGAGTCTCGGGACCCGGCAGTCCGACGCCGTCCTACGGGTCGGCGTCCTCACGGAAATGCTGACACGGAATGTCCTTTCCGTTCCCGCCGCCACGCCCCCGACAGAGGACGTGCTGCTGCGAATCTACGACAGCGTCCTCCTCCCCCATCCGACGCTATACCGACCGATGGCGTACATCGCGAAGGGCGTCGATGTGAACGAGGACGGGATGTTCGACCCCTCAACAGAGTACGATCGATGGGCGGAGGAGCCGAGCGCCACGACACCGCTCAATCTGACTGTGTACTACGACTTCAACGGCGTCCGGTGGCACGACGGGACGCAGGTCACGGTCTGGGACCTCTTCTTCTCGTACCACGTCGCCGCGTGGCACCCGCGGTGGAACAACACGATTCGTGCCCTGTTCTGCGGCCCGACCGCCACGTACGACGCGTGCGGACGGCAGCTCAGGACTTCGCCGACCGCGAAGTCCTGGTCGGGCGAGAGCACAATGCCCGGGGACGCGAACTTACGGGTCGCCGTCCATTTCTTGCTGACGGAGCCGTTCGCGCGGTTTGCGGAGCAGACCCTCCGACCCCTGCTCCTCCCGATGCACCTGTGGTCCCGGACAGGTGGCGGGCGCCACGGGGACTTCGGCTGCGCGATCTGGATTCCTCCCTCGGAGGCGTCCTCAAGGGGCCTCGCGGAATGCGGTTCGGCGAACGCGACGCGGTGGGGCTCAGGCGTCGGCGCAACGGAGGTCGTGCCCGCGAGCCGCCCCTATGCGTATGACGACGCGAAGGCATGGCAGCTCTCCGATGCGGACGTCATCGGCCACGGACCGTTCAAGTCACTCTCGTGGGTCCCGCGAGTACAGTCGGAGGTCGTCCGCAACGACGACCTGTACACGGGAAAGGACCCGGTGACCGACGTCGTCTACGACGTGCGCTTGGCGGCGGTGTTTCAGAAGGCGACGATTGGGGGCATCCGCTTCATCCTGTACCGATCGCCCTCGTTGCTCGTGTTCGCGCTCGAGAGCGGCGAGATCGACGCGATTCGACCCTCGATCCCCCCGGAGTTCATCCAGGACCTCCTCCACTGTTGCTCCGACGTCTCGATTGAGGCGAACCCCGACCCCGGGTTCGCGTACCTGGCGTACAACCTGCGCCGCGAGCCCTGGGGATACCGAAACGGGAACGCGAGCGACGACGCGGGGTACTGGCTCCGGCAGGCGCTCGCGCACATCGTCGATCGAAAAGTCTTGTGCTGGACCCTCCTCCAGAACCTCTGTATCCGAGGCGTCGGGCCCGTCAGCCCCGCGAACACGTTCTGGTACAACGACAACGTCCCGAAGCCCTCGTACGACTTAGCCCAGGCCGCGGCGATCCTCGATGCGCATGGCTTCGGCCCAGACCCGCCGGGGGCGTGTGACCGGAGCATCCCGAGCGCATGCCGAAGCTTGCCCCGGATTGGGCAGAGCGAGTTCTGGATCCTGACCCCGCACGCGGACTACGACGCCGTCCAAGCCTCCGCGGGGGCGATGATCGCGGACGCGATGCGCCAGATCGGGCTCAATGCGAACGCGAAGCCCACGTGGTTCGCCGAAATCATGATCGACACGGCGACCGCGCAATACCGGCGGGACTTCGACCTCCTAATCCTCGATTGGCAGATCGATGAGAGCGACCCTGACTACCTCTTCCGCTTGTTCCACAGCACGAACGCGCCCTCGGGAGACAACTACCCGGGCATCGTGAACGCGACGATGGACGACGCCCTCGACGACTCCCGGCGCGCGATCGACCAGGACCTCCGGCGCGAGGCCGTCTTCCGCGCCCAGGACGTCCTTGCGGATGCCCGACCGTACGAGGTCCTGTACTACCCCACGAATCTCGAGGCGTACCGAAACGACCGGTTCGTGAACTGGACCGTCCGCTTCGGGACGATCTGGAACTACTGGTCGTGGATGGGGATTCGGCCGCCTTTGTCGACGACACCTCTGCGTGTCACGATCGCCGCGGAATCCGCCGTGGTCGCAGGGGCATCGACGCCGGTCACCGTCCGGGTGTTCGAAGACGCTGTTGCCCTACCGGATTCCATGGTCTGGCTGGAGGCGAGCGCCGGAGTCGTATCCCCAGACTCCGGGAGGACAGACTCCTCTGGCAGGTTCGTTGCTTCGTTCTCGGCCCCCAACGTGGACGCGGTCACGACCGTGATCCTGAGCGCGACTGCCTCTCACCCGGACTTCCGCGATCCCGGAACTGCGCAGGCCGCCGTCTGGGTCTTCCCGCCCGGCGAACGGTTCCTGTCCCTGACTCTGGAACTTCCGCTTGGCGACCGCGTACGCGGAGATTCGAACCTGCCGATGGCGATCCAGGTCCGAGATGATATGGGGTCGGTCGTCGGAGACGCGACCGTCACGATTTCCACCTCGAGGCCGGAACTCCTCGTTGCGGCCCCCGCCAACGGGACCGCCTCTGAGCTTTCGCAAGTCGTCCTGCGCGCGTCCTCAAGTAACACGCGCGAATCCGTGGAGGTGGCGGTGACGGCCCAGAAGCCCGGCCACTCCAACGCACGGAGCTACACGGCCATCATCGTGCTTCCAGGGTCGGCGCCACCTCCGCCACCTCCGCCGGTCCCACTCCCAAACTACGACGGTCCCATCGCTGCGATAGGACTCCTCGTTGCTACGGGAGGCGCCGTGACGGGATCCCTGCTGTTCCTTCGTTGGGCGAGGGGGAGGCGGATCGACCGTGAACCGTAGGGTATCGCGGCGGATTCGGGAACGCCAACGTTCATTATCTCATCGGCGGCATCGAGCCCCGTGGTCGACTGGGTGGACATCGCCGTCGGGCTCGTCCTGTTCGGGGTCGGCCTCGTCGCCGCGCTCCTCGTCTACTCGAAATGGTACGTGAAGGTCCCGCCGAACCAAGCGTTCGTGGTCTTCGGCGGCAGTTACGCGGGCGATGCCGGCTTCCGCGTAATCACGGGCCGCGGCCTCTTCCTCCGCCCGATCCTCGACTCGTACAAAGTCCTCTCCCTGGAGCCCGTCCAGGTCGTAGTGGAGTGGGACCTGCTCACGAAGGACGGTCGCGAGGTCCGCGTCGAAATCCTCTGCAACGTGGCGGTGGGGCGCGAGAAGGAGATGCTCGCGCGCGCCGCCCAGCAGATCCTCGGCAGGGACGCGGACGAGGTCCGCCGATTGGCGGCGAACGTTCTCGAGGGGCAGACGAGGGCGCTCGCGGTCGGACACACGTACAACCAGATGAAGTTCGACCGCGAGTCGTTCGCGGCGGCGCTCCAGGAGCGGGGGTCCAAGGCGCTCGCGAGCCTCGGCCTCGAGGTCCGCGACCTCCAGGTCAACGAAGTCGGGGAACCGTTCCATCGGGAGGAAATCCTCGACCGGATCCGGCAGCTCACGGAGCGCGTGGATGCCCTCGAGAGGAACGTGCGCAAGCGTTGAGCCGTCCCACAAAGCCCCGTACCACTCAGCGTAAGTAACCCGCTTCGGCTTCCCGAAACCGTGACGAGGAGGGCCGCGGGCATCGTGTACATCCTTGTCGTCCTTGTGTCCACGCTGGCGTTCTCCGGGCCGTCCACTGCCAGATCTCGGACCCGACGGAGGCGTGGGACTTCCACAACGAGACCCACTATCTTGAGGATGGGAGCGCGTATCATTCGTGGACACGGACGGGTCTGCAGGCGCACATCGACTCCTTTCGTACGTTCCACCCATCCGCGGATCGTGGCGGCGGGGGCGGGTCCATCGGCGGTGGTGCGGCAGGGGGCTAGGAATCCGACCGGGGCCCCTTACGCGTCCTCGCCTTCGAACCCTCCAAGGCCTCTTTTCCGCTGCGCCTGTTCCTCGGGACGGATTGCCGCGAGGGCGAGGACTTCCTCATCGTCCTCTACCGCCTCCAGCAGGTACGCGAGCTCCTTCTCGTCGAAGTGGAATTGCGACTGCATCGCGCGCCGGAACGCCCCGTCCGCCTGGAAGACCTGTCGGAACGCGGGGAAGACGTCGAGGTGCGTGCGTCGCCACGACGCGTGGACGCCGGCACCAATCTTCCGGCACGCGGACTCGCGGACCTGGCGGCGGCCCCGCGCGCGCGCCATCTTCGAGAGCCACAGCGGGAATCGGTACTGACCACCGCCCCACCGGCCGTGCCGCGCGGTCGCGACGCCTGCGGTCATCAGGTCGGAGGCGTACGCCCAGAACCGGTACGAACGGCTGCGCCGGACGCGGCCGAGGTACACGTCGGCCCGGGAGAGCATCGCGTACCCGCGCGCGAGGTCCTCGGGGTCGCGGTACTCGTAGGGGAGGTTCTCGTCGATCCACAGGATGAGGCTCTCCGGGTCCTCGTCCAGGTTCTCGACCGCGCGACGGGCGCGCGACGGATCCCCGCTCTGGAAGACCTCGCGCAGGGCGTCGAACACGCTGCCCTGGACGTCCCGATACCCGAGCGTCCCGACCGCCTCCGCGCGGACTTCCTTCCGGCCCTCCGCAAGCGCCTGGAGGTCGTTGACCGCGGAGCGAAGGTCGCCGCCCGCGTGCTCTGCGATCGCGTCGAGCGTTTCCTCTGAAACCTTCACGTGCTCCGCGTCCGCCACACGCGTGAGCGCCGTCTTCACCGCCGACGACGTGAGCCTCTGCCACTTGATCTGCTTCGCGAGGCTCTTGATCGCCCCCGAGCGCCGGGACAGCTCGTAGTAGTCGTTGCAGATCAGCACGATCGGTTGGCGGGTCTGCCGGATCGTGTCGACGATCGCACCGATGCCGCCAAAGTCCTCCCGCCCGAACAGGTTGTCCGCCTCGTCGAGGATGATCAGCGTCCGCTTTCCCTCAGACACGCGAAGGAACTCGCCCGTGGGAGAGAACGTCTGCGTGATCGCCCCTTGGAGCGCGATCCTGCGCACGGCCTCCGCGTTCCGCTTGTCGGAGGCGTTCATCTCCACGACGCCCCAGCCCATGTCCGCCGCCAGGGCGAGCGCGGCGCTCGTCTTCCCGATCCCCGGCGTCCCGGAGAGCACGACCGCCTTCTTCTCTGGAGGCCTCTTCTTCCACGACTCCGCCCACTTCTTCAGCTCCGCGACCGGGGTGGGATTCCCGACGACGTCCTTCAGGGATTTCGGGCGGTGCTTCTCGGCCCAGTCCACAGCGCAGGATGGCGGCGTCCGCGTATAAGGCATCGTCGCGGAGGTCCGGAAACGGCGAAAAGTGGCGGTTTAGGTCCCACATAGACGAATCGCCGGTGTTTCGGAACCGTGCGACTCGTCAAGGTTCCACCTAGACCGAACAGAAACGGGGGATCCGCGAGGAGGGGACGCATGGCCGAAGCCACCGGACGCGGCGTTTGGCATCACATGCATGCAAACCGTGCGAAGTAGTAACGCGGTTCCGCTCGGTTTAGCTCGTACCTATACGGACATTGGCGGTACGCGAAACCGCGCGATTTGTATATGTGAGACGTGGAATCGACCGGGAATGCCATTTCACGACGATTTCTGCCGGGTCTTCTCGTACAGATCGCACAACTCCTGCAGGAACTCGTCGTAGGTCTTCCGGAACTTCAGGCGGTAGAGCCGATCCCGCGTCGCCATCGTCAATTGGATCGTCGTGAGGTCCGTGCGCTTTGTTGCCATGGTCTCCGACCGCCAAATCACCGCAACCTATGTGAACTATTGGTTGTCAAGTCGTGGGACATCGAAACGGTCTACCGTTTTTCACCGCCACCGCGTTTCGATTCCTCTCGGAAGAGCTTGGATTCCGGCTTCTGGTCCGGCCTCCGGATCCGCTGCTCCATCTCGACCTGGACGTCGGAGAACGCCTCCTTGTCCACGATCGCGCGGTGTTTCCCGTTGCGGAACCCGTCTTTTTCCCGGACGAAGCCCGCGTACAACGGATTGCGGAGGATGTTCGCGACGGTCTGGCTCTGCCACTTCTTCCCCGTCTTCGTCGGGATCTCCTTCTTGTTCAGCACCCCGCAGATCTTCGCGAGCCCGAGTCCCTCGAGGTACATCTCGAAGATCAGGCCGACCGTACGCGCCTCCACGGGCCTCACCGCGAGGCCCCCGTCCCGGATTTCGTAGCCGAACGGGCGGGAGAAGTCCTGGAAGCCGTTCCCGGCCGCGGTCGGCTTACCGTGTGACTCGATACCACGTATCACGCTTCGGTAGTCGAGCTTTCGCTCCACACACAGCTTGCGCAACGCCTCCTGCTCGTCGCGCGCGTCGTAGTGCGAGATCAGTTCCTTCGTCGACGAGAAGCGCATGAACACCTCGCGGAACACGACGGGGTCCCGGGGCGTTTCCTCACGACAGGCGTGGCACAGGGTGACCGCGCGACCGCCCTCGACCGCGTGGACCTGGAGACCGCTTCGGCCCCAGCATCGCTCGCACCGGTCCCCGTTCGCCGCCATCCTACGCCTCCGAGGCCACGGGCTCGCGCTCGATTGCGGGCTCGAGCCTGCGCGCCTGCGCCGCGTCCCACGTGCGCAGGTCGACGATCGCGTCGTGCTCGTCGTCCCGGACCTGCGCGTCCCATCGAATCTTGCCGACGTACACGGGGTTCCGAAGCATGTACCGGAGCCCGGACTTGCTCCATTGGCGGTTCCGCTGGGAGGGCACTCCCTCCGCGTTGAGCGCCCCGGCGATCGCATGGAGCGTGGCGCCGTTCGCGTACTCGCGGAAGATCCGGCGCACAATCGCCGACTCCCGCCCGTTCACGACGAGCTTCCCGTCGACGTACTCATATCCGTACGGGCGGCGGAAGCCCAGGAGGCCCTTCCCCTGCTTGTGCTTCTGCGCCATCCCCATGTACACGCGCTCCCCAATCTGCTCGGACTCGAGCTGCGCGATCCGCTGGATGATGTCCATCACGAACCGGCCCATCGCGGTAGATGTGTCGAGGGACTCCGTCGCGGAGACGAAGTCCTTCCCCCACCGCCGGAGGTCGTCCATCATCTCCATGAAGTTCCGGGAGTTCCGGTGGATCCGGTCCATCTTGATCACGAGGACCTTGTCCCACGCGTCCCGCTCCTGCATCATCGCCTGATACGCGGGTCGCTTCACGTCGCGGCCCGAGTGCCCGTCATCCACGTATTCCTTCGCGACCGTCCAGCCCTGGGCGCGGCAGAACGCGTGGAGGCGCTCGCGCTGGGCATCGAGGGAGAACCCTTCCTTCGCCTGGTCTTCCGTGGATACGCGCGCGTAGACTGCGACGCGGTGCCCGAGTGCACCCATCCCGGTCGCCCGTATTCCGGACACGGCACTTAAAAATGCGCCCGCGTGCGCGCGCGCGTCATCGGCAAACCATGTTACGACGTGACATGAAACCACGGCATTTTATGCAATTGCGCAAAATCCACCGATAGACTCGCGACCGATGCGGGAATTGGAGGAGGGAGCTAAACCGACGAAAGAAACCCTCCGAGGCGGAGAAAAATGAGAGCCTCGCGTCCGGCTATCGACGGACCAACATGAGGGACCGTCTGGCGGCGTGAGCAACCGCGAGCCGCGGATCCCTTGCGGCGCGGGTCAGCGCGGAGACCGCACGCCGGTCACGCAATTCCCCGAGCGCTTGCGCGGCGGCTTGGCGGACATACCACTTCTCGTCGCGCAAAGCCGCGACCAGGGCCCGGACCGCGGACTTGTCGCGAAAGCGTCCCAGTACCGCGGCCGCGAGGACTCGGACCCCGCCGGACTCATCGCGCAGGAGGCGGGCAATCGCAGGCACTGCCTCCCGGGCGCGCAGCCGAAGCAAGGCCGTCATCGCCGCGCGCCGGACGACCATGTTCGGATCCCGTAGGGCCCGGACGAGGGGCGCCACAACGCGCCGCCCCCCGACGAGCCCGAGGGCGTCCGCCGCCGCACGCCGCTCCACGGCCGTCCCTGCGGAGGCAAGCATGCGGAGGAGGCGCGGGATCGGTGGCGCGGGGAGGGATGCGACCGCACGGATCGCGCGGTTTCGGGCGGTGTCGTACCGCCAGCGGAATCCGGAGAGGAGGAGTCCGAGTCCCTCCTCATCTCCGGCGGATGCAAGCCTCGCGCCGCGCCGCACGATGCCCCGCCAGTCGTCGGGCGCGCGGTGGAGCGCCATGGACGACCGTCACCGGCCCGGCACCATCGCCGCGAGGGACGCACGGGCCGCGCTCGCGACCGCCGGCAGCGGGTCCCGCGAGGCACCCGTCAATCCCGCCACGGTCCGGGGGTCGCGGAGTTCCCCAAGGGCCGCCGCGGCGGCGTGGCGGACGTACCACTCCTCGTCGCGGAGCGCGTGGACGAGGACGGGGACCGCTGCGGGGTCCCGGAACCGGCCGAGGACCTGCGCCGCGAGCGCGCGGACGCCGCCGGAGGGATCGAGGAGGAGGCGGCAGATCGGGCGGACGGCCTCGCGCGCGTTCAGCCGGAGGAGGCCCAGGCACGCGGCCCGCCGGACGTCGATGTCCGCGCCCGCGAGCGCCTGCAGGAGCGCGCGGATCGCGCGTCGCCGGTCCATCCGGCCGAGGGCGTCCTCCGCGGCATGCCGCTCGACCGCGGTCTCTGCGCCCTCGATCGTCCGCAGCAGGTGGGGGACGACGCCGTCCCCGAAGTTCGCGAGGAGTTTGATCGCCTCGTTCCGCGCGGGGTCGTACCGCCAACCCAACGCAGGCAACAGCAAGTCGAACGCCGCCGGGTCCCGCGTGCGAGCGAGCTCCCGCGCGCGTTGGATGGTCCCCCGCCAGTCCTCCGGCACCCGGGCCGTCGCCATCGCAACTCGGTCATGGATTTCGGGCGTCTTAAAACTCGAGGGTCTCCCACCGGGCGTCCGAAAAGCGTTAGAACCCGTGTGCCGCTAGGCTGCGGCACCGCCATGGGCTTCGCGGACCGCCTGAAGGACTTCCCGATCGTGCTCGAGGTCGTGCCGCCCCACCGCCGCGCGAGCGAGACGACCGTCCGCAAGTTCGTGCGCCGCGTCCAGGACGCCGTGCAGGCGGTCCCGCACCTCGCCGCGGTGAACCTCCCGGAGGTCCTCGACGAGAACCACGCGGGCCAGCCGTTCTACCGCCACATGAGCCCGCGGCAGTGCGCGCGGCTCCTGAACCACCATCTCGGCGTCGAGCCGATCGTGAACAAGGTCGTCGTCCACCTCGCCGGGCTGCCGGGGCTCGACGCGTGGGTCCGCGAGTCCACGGTCGACTTCGGCCTCCGGAACTTCGTGTTCGCGGGCGGGACGAGCCGCCACCTCCGGTATCCGGGGCCCACGGTCGCGCAGGCGAACGAGCGGCTCCGGGAGCTCGCAGACCCCACGCCGGGCGCCACGCTCGGGAACATCCTGATCCCGGAGCGCGCGAACGAGGTCGACCGGCTGATCGCGAAGACGCGGACCGGGTGCCACTTCTTCACGACCCAGGTCCTGTTCGAGCCGGAGCCGATCAGCGTGGTGCTCCGCGCGTACGGAGAGGCGTGCCGGTACGAGGGGATCCGCCCGGCGACGGTTCTCCTGAGCTTCGCGCCCGTCGCGGACTACGAGGACGTCGAGTTCCTCGCGTGGCTCGGCGCCACGATCACGCCCCAGACGGAGGAGCGGCTGCTCCCCGAGGAGGCGGAGCGCGGACTCGCCTCGATCGACGTCGCCCGATCGATCTGGATCAAGGTCCGCGATGGGGTTCGTTCGTCTCCGAATCCTGTGCCCCTGGGCGTGAATATCGAGGAGATCTCGACGCACAACTTCGACCTGGCGGTACAGATGGCGAAGGAGTTCCCGGAGTGGCGGCAGGCGTCGGAGTAGTCATTCGCGCGCGCAACGCTAGGGACCGATGAAGGACTGCTCCTTCGGCGGCAGGCCGCGGAGGACGTCGGGCACCCCCTCGCGGTACGTCGGGAACCGCGGCCGCCAGCCGAGCCCCTTCAGCTTCGCGTTCGACGCCGCCTGGTCCGCGGTCATCGCGCGCAAGATCTCTGGCGGGAAGACTCGCTCCGCGCCACGGTCCATGGGTCTCGGAGAGGGACCTCCAGCCGCTTGCGCGACGAACGATGCGAACTCGCGCACCGCCACGGGCACTTCGTCGACGACGAGGTACATGTGCCCGGGGTGCCCGTGTTCGAGGATCGAGCGGAACGCCTCCCCAACGTCGTCGGGATGGACCGGGGACCACCGGTTCGCACCGTCCCCCGGATATTGATGCGCGATGCCGTCCCGAAGAAACTGGACCATCCGGAGGAACCAACCGCCAAGGCCGTACACCATGCCGGGGCGGGCAATCACGACGTCGAACGCCCCCGGCTTCGCCGCCGCCAAGGCGACACGCTCCGCGGCCAGGTTGAATCGCCCCGCGCCACGTTCGTCGATCGACGACTCCTCGGTGATCACGCCGTCGTGGTGCCCGTAGATCCAATAGCCGGACCCGACGACGAACCGCCGCACGCCCGCCCGCAGCGCCTCGCCCACAAGGTTCTTCCCTCCCTCAACGCGAACCAGCTCGAACGCCCGGTCCGATGCGGCCAGGTGGACGACCGCCTCGACGCCGTGGATCGCGGTCCCGAGGCTCGGCGCGTCCAGGACGTCTCCGAAGGCAGGGGTCGCCCCAACCGACTTCACTCGCTCCGCGCTTTCCGGGGACCGCACGAGGCCGACGACCTCGTGGCCGGCCGCCGCCAACGCGTGGACGGTCGGCAACCCGAGGGTTCCACCCGCGCCCGCCACCAAGACGCGCATCGGGGGCGACACGCCACGACGGACGGAAAGCCTTTCGCAAGGGCCGAACGTT
>Ga0209341_10002945_pt1 | contig 16035 bp, 16 predicted proteins | sample RifCSP13_2_FD_184020 | JGI IMG/M metagenome (GOLD analysis project Ga0209341, IMG submission 184020) | Soil microbial communities from Rifle, Colorado - Rifle CSP2_sed 13_2 (SPAdes) (version 2) | ecosystem: Environmental > Terrestrial > Deep subsurface > Rock core/Sediment | place: Rifle...
ACCTAGGGCCAGGACTCGCGGGCGTGGGGACCCTCCTCCTCGTCCCCGGGCTGCCCCCGCTCCCCGGCCCTCTCTTCCTCGTCTTGGGGAGCTTCCTCACGTTCCTGGCGACGGGCAGCCACGCCACGCAGCACCCCAGTGCCGCGGCGGCGACGATGACCCTCGGCGCCTGGTCGTGGTTCGCGGGGAACGCCCTCTGGGTGACCGGCACGAGCCCGGCCGTCGTCGCCCTGTGGTGGATGGGGTTCCCGGTCCTCCTCATCGCGGGCGAGCGCCTCGAGCTGAGCCGCGTCCTCCGCGTCCCCGCGGTGGGCCGTTGGGCCTTCGCCGCGTCCGTCGCCCTCTTCCTCGCCGGAGCCCTCCTCGCGGTGTTCGACGCGGGGGACGGGAGGAAGGTCGCCGCCGCCGGCATGCTCGCGCTCGCCGCCTGGCTCGTCCTCTTCGACATCGCGCGGCGGAACCTGGCGAATCCCGGCCAGGGGCGGTTCATGGGCCTCGCGCTGCTCGCGGGGTACGCCTGGCTCGCCGCGGGGGCGCTCCTCGCCTTCGCCGTGGAGGTCCCGGGGGGCTTCCTCTACGACGCGATGCTCCACGCGGTGTTCCTGGGCTTCGTCTTCTCCATGATCTTCGCGCACGCGCCGATCCTCTTCCCCGCGCTCCTCGGCATCCGCGTGCCGTACACGCCCGCGTTCTACGTCCACCTGGGTCTCCTGCACGCGTCGCTCGCCCTGCGCGTCGCCGCGGACCTCGCCCAGGTCCAGCCCGTGCGAGAGTGGGCGGGGCTCCTCAACGCGGTGGCCGTCCTCCTCTTCCTGGCGAACACCGCCATCGCCGCACGCAGGTCCACCGGGTGACCTTGTTCCCCGGGCCTGCCCGGGGACTCCCGCGCGGCGTCTCGAAACGTTCATATCGCCCCCCTCCGTAGAGGGAGGTTGCGATGGCCGGAATGGGTCGCCTAGCGGTGATGTACCTCGTCCTCTTCTCCATCTTCATCGCCGTGGGGTACGTCCTCGGGTCCCTCATGTTCGGGGACTGGCTCCTGGGGTCCCTCCTCTTCCTCGCCTTCGCCGCGCTGTTCAACGTCGCCGCCTACTTCTGGTCCGACAAGATCGTCCTCATGGCGTACCGCGCGAAGATCGTGACGGAGAAGGAGGCGCCCCGCCTCTACGGCATCGTCCGCCGCGTCGCGGAGCTCCACGGGATGCCGATGCCCAAGGTGGCCATCGTCCCCACGGAGACCCCGAACGCGTTCGCGACGGGTCGGAGCCCCGAGCGTGCCGTCGTCGCCGCCACGGAGGGCATCCTCCGCACGCTCAACGACCGCGAGCTCACGGGCGTCCTGTCCCACGAGATCGCCCACGTGAAGGATCGCGACATCCTCGTCGTCACCGTCGCCGCCACCGTCGCGGGGGCCATCGCCTTCCTCACGCGGATGTTCTTCTGGAGCACCCTCTTCAGGGGGTCGCGCGGCAGCCGAAACGACGGCGGCCTCATGATCGTGCTCGCCCTCGTCGCCATGGTCCTCGCCCCCATCGCCGCGCTCATGGTCCAGCTCGCCATCTCCCGCTCCCGCGAGTACAAGGCGGACAATGTCGGCGCGAAGACCCTCCGCGCTCCCGGGGCCCTGGCGGACGCCCTCGAGAAGCTGGAGTTCGCGAACAAGCGCCGTCCGATCGAGTTCGGGAACCCCTCGCACGCCTCCCTGTTCATCGTGAACCCGTTCCGCGGTTCCTCCGCGGCCTCGTGGTTCTCGACGCACCCGCCGATCCGCGAGCGCGTGCGCCGCCTGCGAAAGATGGCCGCCGAGATGGGCGCCGCCTAGTCGAACGGCATGTCCGTGGCGCGGACGAAACCCACCCCCGCCCCCTGCAAGCACGCCGCGACCTGGTCGCCGTCCACCGCGAAGCTCACGCTCACCGTGAACGCCGGATGCGTGAGGCCGAGCTCGATCTCGTTGTAGGGGGACTCCGGCTGGCCCTTCCACCGCACCTGGCGGTAGGTGGCGGAGAGCCCACACCCCAGGGCCATGAGGCGCTCGACCCGTTCGGCGTCCTCGAGGGGGTACCGGGCCCTCCAGTGCGGCCGCTCGACGAAGCTCAGGCCCTGGAGGCCTAGGATGGGGCCGGCCGCCCCCTGGAGTTTCAAGTACACGTGGTCCGCCGTGCCGACACACCGCGCGAGGACGAGGTCGAGCGCGTCCATCATCGCCCCCGCGCCCGCGCGCCCCGTGACGATGCGGAACATGTGCGGGTGGTCCCCCACGGCGATCGGGCGGACCTCGGAGTCGCCGACGGTGAAGGCCTCCTTCCCCTCGGTCATCAGGGCCCGGGCGGTTTCAGGGGCAGCGAACCCGTCCCCGCCGAGGTGCCCGCAGTCCCGGAGGGTCTCCAGCATGCGGGTGAGGGACGCGGTGGCGAGTTCCCGGTCGAACGGCGGGACGGTGAGCATCAGCGTGGACTGCTTCGGGTCCGGATGGCCGTAGACGCGCGCCCCGAGGTGGAGGCGCCCTTCCCCGTCCAGCCGGTCGCAGGCCAGGTAGACGACGACCTTGCCCGCGGTGAGGGCCTCCGCCGCGCGGTGGACCCCGCGGACGCTCCCCGCCTCCAGGTACCCCCAGAGGACGACCTCCTGGACCGGCGACGTCGCGGCGACGCGTTCAAGGGATTCCAGGCCGCGGCCCTGGGCGGTGAGGACGGGCGTCGCAGACTCCGCGCAGTGCTCCGCGACGCGGCGGGCCAGCTCGAGGCGCCCCCGCCAGTCCGCGGGGACGACCGCGGGATGGTAGATGCGGCAGCCTTCCATCGGCATGCGGCAAGCCGCGGCGGCATATCTATTTCATCGGCGGGGGATGGGGAGGGGTCATGGACCTCTCTGGGCTTGGGGGTGCCCTCCTCGAGGTGAACCTTCAGGAGGGGCACACCGCCGCCGTCACCGCCCTGTTCCGCGACGCCCCCGCCGGCGCCGAGATCCTCCTCGTTGTGCGGCAGGTCCGCGACGGGGATCCCTGGTCCGGCCAGGTGGCCTTGCCGGGGGGGAGGGCCCGCCCCGGCGAACGCCCGTCTGAGACCGCGGCCCGCGAGATGCTCGAGGAGGTCGGGATCGACCTGCGCGACTGCGCGACGGTGCTCGGCTGCCTCCCCCTGATCGCCCCCGCGAACAAGCCGGAGATGGCGGTCGTCCCGCAGGTCGCGGTCCTCACCCGCGACGTCCCCGCGGTGTGCGGCGAAGAGGTCACCGCGGCGCACTGGGTCCCGTTCCATGCGCTCACCGCCAACGAGGTGCGCGTCGTGCGGCACCTCCACGGCGATGACCGCGAGTTCCCCGCGTTCGCCCACGGCCACTTGGAGGTCTGGGGGCTCACCCACCGCATCCTCACGGAGCTCCGGAGTCTCCTCCCGGAGTAAATGCTCTGAGGTCCCCCTTCTCCAGATAGTACGCCGTTATATACTGTCCACGAAGGTAAGGAGCGTGCGTTGATTCGCCTCGGCGCCAAAGCCCTGCCGAGGTGTCTGCAATGGAAGCGGGAAAGGGCAAGGCGTTCCGGCGGCTCGGCGCGGCCTTCTGGGTGATGGCGGCCGGGCTCGGGGTGGCGACGGCGGGACTGGCGGGCGACTTCTACGAGCACGAAATCGCGGGGTTCTCGGCGGACCTGGAGACCATCTTCGCGCCGGTGCACCTCCTGATCTTCGGGGGCATCGCGCTCTTCGGGCTCGGGTTCCTCCTGGGCGTTCGGTACTTCAGGGCGGCGGCTCGCCCGGTCCCGACATGAGGTCGCTCGCCGCGGTGAAACCGTCGACCTCCCGCCGGGGGAGGCGCTTCCTCACGGGCCCTCCCTCGGCCCGCAGGAGGTCCGCGAGCCAGGGCAGCTGCCGCGCCGAGCGCTCCGGGTCCAGGAGGACGCGGGTCTCCTCGCCGCGGACGGCGAGGAGCCCGATCCCGTCGCGCTCGAACTGCCAGCGGTGGCGGTGCGCGGTGAACGCTTGCTCCCAGGGCATCGCGACCACGGAGTAGTCCGCGGCGAGCTGGTACATCAGGGCCTGCTTCACCGCGTGGCGCCAGTCGGCCACCTTCAGCTCCACGGCGACGACGTCCTCCTTCAGCGCGAGGAGGTCGATCCACCGCGCGAGGAGGTGCGCCTCGTGGTACACCCGGAACCCGCGGCCGCGGAAGTAGGACTCCACGCGAGGGCGGAGGTCCTCCTCCAGGAGGTGCACGCCGCCGGCACGGCTCGACCGGGTATATCACCGCGAGGCGGGGGTGAGTGAACGCCGCGCGCCAGCAGATTAATGCCCCCCCTCCGATACGCCGCCCACCCAGATGGCCGAGGTCTACAAGGACTCCAAGATCTACTGCTGCTTCGCGCTGAACCGCCTCGTCGCCGCGCTGGGCATCGACCTCTACCAGGAAGGGCTGGAGGGGAAGATCGACGCCATCCTCGCGGACCGGGACGCCTTCGTGTCCAAGGAGGAGATCAAGCACGAGATCCGCTCGAACCACTACATGACGAACAAGGTCGTCGAGCAGCTCCTCGCGGACGGCTTCGTCACCGTGGAGGCCCTCGAGGGCCGCTACCGCATCCGGATCACGAAGGCGGGAGTCCTCCACATCCGGAAGTACAACGAGTTCTACCGGCGGATCTACGCGGAGCAGATCCGGGACCATTACAAGTACTCGGGCCTGCCCTATTGGTTCCGCTAGAAGGCGGTGTCGGAGATGAAGGGCACGAAGTCATACGTGCCGTCTGGGGATTCCGAGATGACTTCAAGGGAGCAGCGGTGCCTCGCGCCCAACCGCTCGTAGTTGACGACCTCAGACGTCACGTACTCGTAGGCGGCGCGGTCGACGGCCTGGTCCTTCCCTTCCCGCCACAAGCCGATGACCCGCGCGGGGGGCGTCTTCAGGGCCGCGCACGCATCCTCCGCGGCGCGCTTCAGGGCCTCGAGGTCCTCGCGCGTCGGCGGCTGCGGGAAGGTCCGCACGATTACCGCGAAGCCCGGCGGGCCCCAGAAGGACCCTGGGACGCCGACGAAGGCGTCGAACTGGTGGAGGGCCCCGGAGTAGCCGCGGATCGACGCGGGGACACGCACGTACTCCCGACGCACGGCGCGGAACCGGGGGCTGCGCATGGCGAGGTGCGCGAGGAGCCGCTCCACGGGGGTGTTCCCTGCGGGAATGCGGACGGCAGGGTCCTCGTCGCGGACGCTGCGAATCACGCGGTGGCGGAGCCCGTAGTACTCGAGGAAGCGCCGGAGGTCCGCGAGGAGTTCGAGGACCACCATCCCCAGGTAGAACAGCCCGACGAGGAGGAGCCCTGGGACGATCGCGAGGAGCAGGACAAGGGGTGCGGCGGTGAAGATGGCAAGCGCCGTAAGGATCGTCCGCACGGCGCGGTCCGCGGTGAGCCGCCGCAGGAGGAGGAAGAGGTAGACGAGGAGGAGGAGCGGAACGGCGAGGATCGGGCCGAGGAGCGGAGGGAGCGCGAGGAGGACGATCACGAGCGCGTCGATGACGAGCCAGACGGAGACGAAGACGCGCGTGTAGATGACGACCTTGCGGATCTTGGGGAGGCGCTCGTTCACGTCCTCGGCGAGGTCGAAGATCGCGGAGATGGGGTTCTCGACCGCGCGGACGTCCCCGCGGTGCACGCGGTCCCGTCGCGGTCGCGAGTACTTAAAGGGCTAGGGAAGACTCTTCGCGAACTCTGTTCCGCGGCCCTATAGGAGCCCCCTCCGGAATCCACCGGACAAGGTGCGAAACATGGCCTGGACACAGGGAATCGCGCTCGCCTTCGCCCTGCTCCTCGCGGGGACGGCGGGCACGGGTGTCGCCAGCGCGGGAACGAACGATGTGGACGACCACGTGCGCCTGGAGACGGGCACGCTCGAGGACTGGGGCGGCGGGGACTACGTGGCGTTGAACATGACGCAGAACGGGACGCTCGCGTTCTTCGGCGTCGTGTACGGCACGGAGGAGTACCCCAATGCGATCGTCCTCGTGTCCGCCTACATCCAGTACCTCGGGGGCGCGGAGGTCGTGGACGAGCACGGCGGGCTCATGGCCGCCGCCCTGCCCATCCCCGTCCTCACCGCGCACGCCCAAGTGCTCGCCTTCCTCGTCGAGTTCAACGACACGGGCTATCCGGCCCCGGGCGGCCGCGTCGGCGCGGGGAACGGGCTGTTCGACTTCTCGCGCACGGGCTCGGGCCTCGAGGACTTCGACCTCACCGCCACGGAGCCCCTGTACAAGGCCGTCGACCTCCGCCGCGCCTGGGAGCGCTCCGAGATCACCGAGGTGGAGAAGAACGACCACATGAAGTCGTGGGAGTTCGCCCTGACGACCCGCGACGCACTCTACACTCGGATCTGGGACAACGGCGAGCCCGTGGAGGGCGAGCTGGGCCGCGAGGGCACGCCCGCCGACGGCGTCGTCGAGAAGGTCGAGTTCCGCTTCCACGTCGGCGTCGACGTGACCCCGGAGAACGTGCAGGTCCCCTGGTACCGCGTGACCCTCGGCGAGGACAACGAGATCCTCGACTCGAAGGAGGTCGGGAAGAAGCTCTACAAGGGCGTCGGCCTCCAGGCCGACTTCAAGTACGACCACCTCATCCAGGGCTGGGACTTCACCGCGAAGTCGGAGAGCTCCCGCCTCATGCTGGAGTCCTTCATCGGCTTCGGGACGTTCGTCCCCGACATCGTCCAGCGCTGGATGGACGTGGAGTTCGGCGCGGGCTACATGGACGATTACTCCGTCGCCGAGGTGGAGACCTTCACCGGCGGCCCGGAGGACCTCGCCGGCGTCGACGACATCCCGGACGAGGCGACGCTGCTCACGAAGGACGCCATCGTCTTCAAGGACCGGTGGCACAAGAACGGGGAGGTCTCCTGGGTGAGCGACGTCGAGGTGGACGGGAAGCCGGACAAGATGGCCTTCCAGATCCACGCCGGCGACGTTGACGTGATGGAGCGCGGGGAGAACGACGACGGGGCCTTCCACGGCGCCGTCCTCGTCGGCGGCTACATCTACCCGGCGGGCGAGGACCTGTTCCACGACCCCGCGTTCACCGCCTCCGCGGTGATCGTGGACATCCGCGTGGAGCTCGGGTTGCTCCCCCTCCTCGTGCTCGCGGCGGCCGTCGCCTCGGTCGTGCTTATCGCGGGAATCGGGGCGGCCCTCGTCGCCGTCCGGCGGCGGGAGCGGGCTCTGGCCCCCGGCTACGGCGTGACCTGACCCTCGACTCGGGAGTGTGAAGGAGGGGCCCGACCCCCGGGCCCCTCCGGATTCCTATGGCGCCCTCGTGCGCACGGGGGCGTTGGAACCGCGGCTTCCTCGGGCGTCTAGCCGAACTCCGCCTGGACGTACTTGTCGTCGTCCATGAGGAGAACGCACCAGGGGTCCGTCCCCGTGCAGTCCCCGGACCAGCCGACGAACGTCGATCCCGGATCCGGCACTGCGGTGAGGTTCACCACCGTCCCCCGTGTGAACTGCGCCCAGCAGTCCGTGTTGTTGCTGCCCGGATTCGGCCACTGCTGCGGGAGGTGGCAGTCGATCCCCGCCGGGTCGCTCGTGACGTTCCCGCTGCCCGTCATGTTGTTGCCGGAGACGTACAGCCCCGGGGCGCGCGTGAACTGGGCGTACACCCAGTGGTCCCGGTCCATGAGGAGCGCGCACGTCGTGTTGTTCCCCGCGAAGCCGCAGTCCGCGCCCCAGGCGACGAAGCTCTCGTTGAAGTCGGGAGTCTCCGTGAGTGTCACGTTCGCGTCCCGCGCGAACTGGGCCTTGCAGACCCCGCTCCAGTTCCCGCCGCCCGTGTAGTCCCCGCCGTGGCAGTCGATCCCGGGCGGGTCGCTCGTCACGGTCCCGTTCCCGTAGACGTACACGGTGAGGTCGTAGAAGGCCTGCGTGAACGCCGCGGAGGCGGTCCGGTCCGCGTCCATGGTCAGCGAACAGGTCGCGCTCGTCCCCGCGGAGGAACAGTCGCCGCCCCAGCCGAGGAAGCTCTCCCCGGGGTCCGGGCTCGCGGTGAGGTTCACCGCCGTGCCGGACCGGTACCACGCGGTGCAGTTCCCGCCGGTCTTCCGACAGTCGATGCCGGCGGGGTCGCTCGTCACCGTCCCGTTGCCGGAGACGGAGACGTGGAGCCGGTACTCGATGAAGGGGTAGTCCTCGGTCTCCCCGATGGCGTACTCGCCCGTCCCGGTGTAGTTCGAGATCGCGGCGCCCGTGAGGGTCACGCGCATCCACGTCTGCCCGTCCCACGAGGCGTCCGTCTCGATGGCCCCGGACTTCCCCTGGGGCACGCTGACCGCGAGGTTCTGGACCACCCAGTCCCCGCCCTCCGCCCAGCCCCCGTCGCTCGCCTGGTCGACGAGCACGTTGAGGTACAGGCTCCCGGCCCAGTTCCAGTTCGAGACGCGGATCTTCAGGGGGTCGCCGGAGAGCACGGAGTCGTCGTACAGGTCCTTGTTGGGGACGTTCGCATCGTCCTCGTCGTCCGCCCAAGGCCCGAGCCAGGCGCGGCAGATGTTCAGGTGGCGGGCCCCGTCGCTCGCGAGCAGGGAGGGGTAGGTCGGATCGTCCGCGTCGCCGAAGTCGGTCCCGCAGGTCGTTGGCGGCTTGTCCACGTTCCACCAGGAGAAGTGGTCCGTGAGGAACTGGGCGTAGACCTCGCCCGAGTAAAGCCCGCGCCGGAGGGACGCCTCCTGGCCCTCCGGGATGCTGAATCCGGCGGCGTCCACAAGGAGGCCGTTCGCCTCGCGCACCCAGTACCCGCTGGCATAGTTCAGGGAGTAGATGGGCGTGTCGATCACGCCGTTCCCGGGCTGGAGGTCCTCCAGGTCCACCCACTGCGATTCGGGCACGCGGAGACGGACGGTGGCGGGAGGGGACACTTCGGTCACGAGGTTCCCGTTCGTGTCCAGGGCGGAGATCCAGAGGAAGACGACGTTGTTGATTGGGTTCGAGGTGCCCTCGGCGAGGTTCCCCGGGAACACGTCGGGCTGCTCGTCGGCGACGTAGGAGCGCGCCCACACGGAGGCCATCGTCGGCGGGACGCCACTCACCGTGACCCGGCCGTCCGCGCTCGTGGCGGTGCTCCCTGCGAGGGCGAGCTGCCTGCCCGCCGGGTTCGGGAGGACGATGCGGCCGACGTCGACCGCGCCCTCCCCCGTCTGCGGGATGCTCCAGCGGAAGCCGGTCGCGGGAGGCTCCCCCGAGCGCGCGTACGTGGCCTTGGCGAGGACGCGCACGGGGAACTGCGGGGTCACTTTCACGGTGTACCGCCCGTCGCCGCCGGTGACGCCCGTCGCCGCGGCGGAGCCGTCCTCCGCGCGGACGGTGACCGGGGCGCCGGGGGCGGGGGCGCCGTTGTCGAGCTCGACGAGCCCGGTGACGTAGAGGGGCGTTGCGGCGGGCACGATCAGGGCCTGCGGGGTCAGCGAGACCTCGGCGGACTCTGCGGACTCCCCATCCATGTTGTAGGCGGTGACCCGCACGTAGTAGGTCGCCCCGTTGACGAGGCCCGAGATGGTGTACGGGCTGGCCACGTTGGCGAGCTTCTGGCCCCCGGCCTTCGCGGCGTAGTTGTCCTTCCCCACGCCCGGCTCGGAGGCCGTGTAGAGGTGGTATCCGACCGCGCCCCCGGAGGCACTCCAGGACACCGCGATGAAGGCGTCTCCCGCCACGGCCTCGACAATGGCCGGCGAGGCGGGCGGATTGGGTTCCTGCGTGGGACCAGGAGGCGGGTTGCCGCGGGGGGTCGCCAGGAGGACCCCGACGGCCACCGAGGCCAGGACCACCGCGACCGCCACCACCGCGGCGACGTAACGCTTCTTCGTCGTTGCTGACGCTGCCCCAGGGACACCGCCCTCGCTCATAGTCTCCCAGACCCCAAGCGCACCCGGCCAAAAAGGCGATTCTGGTACGGTTTTCGGCGGGACGATGAGGCTTTTGGTACGAGCTTTTGCCACGGCCCGATTCGTGTCCCCGACCGCGTGCACCGCGGCGCTGTCTTCCCGATTCGCCAGGCCTCACGAGTCCAGGTACGCGTAGAACTCGTAGGGACTCGGCCGGAGGGAGGTCTGCAGGTGCTCGTGGAGCTTGATGTCCGTGTAAGTGTCGATCACGTCCTGCGTGAAGACGCCCTTGAGGAACATGTAGTCAGTGAGCAGGTAGTCGACGGCCTCCTTCAGGCTCCCCGGGAGCTCCCGGATCCCGTACTCCTTGCGCTTCGCCGGCGTCAGCTTGTAGATGTCCTCGTCCACGGGGTCGCCGGGGTCGGTCTTCTTCTTGATCCCGTCGATGCCCGCGGAGACCATCGCCGCGAAGGCGAGGTAGATGTTGCAGCTGGGGTCCGGGGTGCGGTACTCCAGGCGCTTCGCGTGCTCCACGCCCGTGTAGTAGATCGGGACGCGGACGTTCGCGGAGCGGTTGTGCTTCGACCACGCAATGAAGACGGGGGCCTCGAACCCCGGGACGAGCCGGCGGTAGGAGTTCGTCGTCGGGTTCGTGAAGGCGCAGAGGGCCCGCGCGTGCTCGAGGAGCCCGCCCACGTAATACCGGCCCGTCTGGGAGAGTTCCGCGTACTCGTCGTTCGGGTCGTAGAAGGTGTTCTTCCCCTTGTTCCACAGGGACTGGTGGACGTGCATCCCGCTCGCGTTGTCGCCGAAGATTGGCTTCGGCATGAACGTGCACATCTTCCCCATACGGGCGGCCACGTTCTTGAGGACGTACTTGTACGTGACCACCTTGTCCGCCATCGGCACGAGCTCGTCGTACCGGATGTTGATCTCCCCCTGCCCTGCGGTGGCGACCTCGTGGTGGTGGGCCTCCAGGGGGATGTCGAACACCTCTTGGAGGATCCGCCCCGCCTCGTTGCGGAAGTCCACTAGGGTGTCCACGGGGGGTGCGGGGTAGTAGCCCTCCTTGAACCGGATGGGGAAGTGGTGACCGTCCTCCCGCGACCAGGGGGATTCCGCGGACTGGATCTCGTAGCCGCACCCGGCCCACGGGTTCCGCACCGCGTCCGGGGTGGGGAGCATCCTCACGCCGTCGAAGACGAAGAACTCCAGCTCCGGGCCCCAGTAGGAGGTGTCCCAGCCGTTGTCCGCGGCGTACTTCGCCGCCTTCTGCGCGAGGAAGCGGGAGTCGCGGGAGAAGCGCTCGTGCGACCCGCCCTCGTAGACGTCGACGATGAGGCGCGCCGTCTTGTGGGCGTCGTCGTACCAGGGGAGGACGTTGTACGTGCTCGGGTCGGGGTAGAGGAGCATGTCGCTCTCGTGGATCTCCTTGAAGCCCTTGATCGAGGACCCGTCCAGCTTCCCGATGCCGTCCCGGAAGTCGTCCGTGGTCACAGTGTCCGCGGGGACGGTGATGTGCTGGAGCCCTCCGAGGAGGTCCACAAACTCCAGGTCGAGCCACTTCACGCCGTCCTTCTTCACGCTCGCCAAGACGTCTGCCGGCTTCCATGAGGGCTTCTTCGTCGCCATGCGCGGACCTCCCGGGGTGAGGACAACCCGCCGGGGTTGCCAACGGGATGTCCGCATTGGTCTGGTCATATATAACGGTTCTTCGCGTACAATCGAACATATGGCCGTCGCCATGCTAGTTTGCTCGACGAACGTTCGATTCAACCGCGTCGCGCGCAACCTTTTTAGCCACTCATCCACTGCCGCCATCCATGAAGCGGGAGGCGGAGGCGGCCGTTTCGCTCGATGAACTGGACGTGCGGATCCTCCGGGCGCTCACCGCGGACGCGCGGAAGTCCTATCGGGAGGTCGCCCGGGCGCTCGGGGTGTCCATCGGCACCGTCAGCAGCCGCGTGAGGCGCATGGAGGCGGCTGGGGTGATCACCGGCTACGCCCCGCTCATCGAGCCGAAGCGACTCGGGTACGACATCGTCGCCGTGATCGGGATCAAGATCAGCCGAGGGAAGCTGCTCGAGGTGCAGAAGCGCCTCGCGCGCGAGGAGCGTGTGTTCGGGGTCTACGACGTGACGGGGGAGTGGGACTCCATCCTCATGGCGCGGTTTCGGAACACGCGGGAGATGGACGCCTTCGTGAAGAAGCTCTCCGCTACGGAGAACGTGGAGCGGACGTACACCCAAGTCGTCCTCAACGTGGTGAAGCACGAGCCGCGCGTGCCCGTGTAGGTACGGGGTGCCCTCGGCATTCCATGGGACGCCCGAGGCAACCTTTATCCACCGGAGGCGACGTTAGCCGCCCTGAGGAGGAGCGTATGGGGAGCCTGCTGAACTTCGACTTGAACCGAGAGCTCCTGTTCGACCCCAACCGCGAGCTGGACATCCACGCGGACAGGGACCTGCTCTTCGATTCGGACCGCCCCCTGGCCTTCGACCCGAACCGGGACCTCGGGTTCGGCAAGCGCGGGATTGTCTTCCGCGGCTTCGTTTGTCCAGTCTGCGCCGCGCAGGTCACCGAGACGCAGCCTTCTTGCACCGAGTGCGGTGCCGTCTTTACTCCGGGGGCGGGCGCGCCCCCGAAGCCGAAGACGCCGCCCGTCAAGGCTCCGCCGCGCCGCCCGACGCGAAAACCGCCTGTCGCGCCCGTCGGCCCGCCACCCAAGGCCGCGCCCCCTCCAACCTCCCAACCGCCGGCCCCCGCGCCCAAGCACTCCGCGGCCCAGGGGAGCTGCAGCCGGTGCGGTGCGCGCGTCCTCGTTTCGGACACGTTCTGCTGGAACTGCGGGGCGAAGTTCGCCCCCGCGGAGAAGGTCAAGCTCACGCCGAGACCCGACCAGCCCAAGGCCACGAAGGAGTGGAAGGAGACGGGGAAGGACATGAAGGAGTTCCTCGAGAGGTGAGAAATGCCTGCCGCGACCGTCCTCGGACTGAGCCCCTACCTGTGGATCATGATCATCTTCCTTGTCCTCTTGGTCGTAGTCCTGGTTGTCGGGGACTTCGGCGGTGCCGATCACGATGTCGATGTAGGAGGGGACATTTCTGGCCTCTCACCACTCAGCCTCCCCGTTGTCGCCATGTTCGGCACAACTTTCGGCGGGATTGGGGCGCTGCTCGATACACTCGACCTGCCAACGGTGGCGGTCGTCGGTGTCGCGGTGCTGTTCGCTGCGGCTCTTGCGGGCGGCATGTACTTCGCGATGGTGCGCCTCTTCGTCAAGGGTCAGGTGTCCAGCGATGTCGTGCCTGCCGAACTCGTTGGCCAGGAGGCTAACGTCCTGATTCCGATTTCCCCGGGCCAATCAGGGCAAGTTCTCGTCATCACCGCAGCCAGAGGGCGGACCCTCCTTTCGGCCGTCTCCTCGGAGGAGATCAAGACCGACGAGGCGGTGGTGATAGAAGGGGTCGTGGGAGACGCGGTGAGAGTCCGTAAGGTAAAGGTGAGCTAGAATGGCAGGAGAAGAGTGGACAATCGCTATCGTGCTTGGACTGGTTGTCGGAGTCGTAGCAGCCCCGCTTATCTACAAAAACCGATACAAGCGGGTTCCGCCGAACATGGCTTTGGTCGTGTATGGACGGAAGGTCAAGCAGGTGGGTGCCAGGGGGTACAGCGTCATCTCTGGAGGCGGGAGGTTTGTCCTGCCCTTGGTTGAAGACGTCGCGTGGCTTCGCCTTGACGTTCGAACCCTTGATGTCGTCGTGAACGAGATCGTTACGGACGTTCAACGCAGCGGGGCAAGAATCAACATCAGAGCTGTGGCTCAGGTGAAAATCTCCAGCGATCTCACAACCTTGCTCACCGCGGCTGAGAACCTCCTCGGCAAGCCGGATCAAGAGGTCAATGAGATCGCCTTGAAAACTGTTGAGGGTCATGTCCGTGGCATCTGCGCGACGCTCACCGTCGAGCAAATCAACTCGGACCGGGACTCCATCGCCTCGAAGATTCAGGGGCTGGCCGGGAACGATCTCAAGAACATGGGCATCGAGATTCGCTCGTTCGTGATCAAGGAGATCGAGGATGAGTACGGGTACCTGGCCGCCCTCGGTGTGAAGAGGACCGAAGAGGTCAAGCGCGACGCGCGCATGGGGAAGGCGAACGCGAACCGCGAGGCGACCATCGCCGAGGCTCGTGCCGCCCAGGAGGCCGAGAAGGCGAACGCGGACGCCGAGGCCCAGGTCGCCGTCTTCCACCGGGACCGCGACATCACGCGGCAGAAGGCGGAGACCCAGGTCGAGGTCGAACGGGCGAACAAGGAGATCGCCTTCAACCTCCAGACCGCCACCCGCCAGCAGGAGCTTGTGGTGGAGCAGAAGCGCATCGACATCCGTGCGAAGGAGCAGGAGGTCCTTGTCCAAGTGCAGGAGGTCCGCCGCCGCGAGCAGGAGCAGGCCGCGGCCCTGGTGGTGCCCGCCAAGGCCGCGGCCGACGCCGTGGCCGCCCAGGCGGACGGCGAGAAGCGCCGCCTCGTCATCACCGCGGAGGGCGAGAAGGAGCGCGCCATCCTGGTGGCGGAGGGCGAGAAGGAGCGCCTCTCCCGCGTCGCGACGGGCGAGGCCGAGCGCATCCGCCAGGAGGGCACGGCGCAGGCGGACATCATCCGCCTCACGGGCGAGGCGGAGGCCTACGCGATCCGCGCGAAGGGGCTGGCCGAGGCCGAGGCGATGGCGAAGAAGGCCGCGGCCTGGGAGATGTACGGCAAGGCCGCCATCACCCAGCTCATCGTGGAGAAGCTCCCCGAGATCGTCCTGAACGCGGCGAGGCCCCTGGAGAACACGGAGAAGCTGATCATCATGGGCGAGCGCGGCCCGGCGAACCTCGTCGGGAGCGTCGTGGAGATCGCGGCGCAGGGGCCCGCCCTGGTGAAGGCCCTCACGGGCATGGACATCTCCGAGCTCGCGGGGAAGCTGAAGGACATCATGAAGTAGGCGGGCGACGGCCCGCCCTCTTCCCTTTTGTGGAGGGAGCCACGCGGCGAAGATGGAATGGTCTCAGGGGCAGACGGCGGAGACCGCCGTCGAGGTCTGGGGCATGGAGTCCCTCTTCACGGCGGTGCTCGACGCGATCCTCTCGGACACCGACGACGTCGCGCGCGTGATGCAGCAGCTCGGGCTGCTGCGAATCGGGGCGTCTGCGGCGTCGGGTCAGGGACCTGGGAGATAGGCCCTGGGCCGCCTACGGCTGCGGAGGCGGTGCCGTCATCACGACGACGTCCTTCACCGCCTTCATCCCCTGGAACGGCAGGAGGATCCGCCCCTGCGCGTCCGTCTTGAAGAGGCGGGTCTCCACCTCCTCCGCGGGGATCACGAGGACGTCGGCGATCTTCCCGCTCCTCGTGTCCATCATGAAGTTGTTCAGCATCCCCAGGATCTGCCCGTCCTGGGTCATCACGGTCTTGCCGATGAGCTCGGTAGCGAACTTCCTGGCCAATCCCATCACCTTCGGGGTGGACGCATCCGAGTCCGCGTATTTAGGATTAACCCAGAGGCGCGCCGTGACCGCGGTTCCGGGGCTCCGTTGCGCCCGTGCCCGAATTTATGTGATGATGATAACATGAACTGACCGACGGTGCGGTCGCCTCACCCAGTCCCGCCCCACGGTATTCGTGAGCCTAGCGGTAGTAGACGACCTCTTCCTTCTCCCGCGCCCCGCTCCGCATCATCTCCTTCCCGATGCGGTCGTAGAAGCGGAGGGTCTCCTCGTCGACGGAGGGGTGGACCTGCTTGATGGCCTCCTCGAAGTGCGACGTGGTGACTTCGGCGGCCTTCGGGTCCTTGCGCAAGGCCACCATGGCGGCCTCCCGGCAGAGTGACTCGATGTCCGCGCCCGTGTACTGGTCGAGCTCCTTGGCCAGGGGGGCGAGGTCGACGTCCTTCAGCGGCATGCTCTTCGTGTGGACGCGGAGGATGGCGAGGCGAGCTTTCTCGTCGGGGACGGGGATGAGAACGAGGCGGTCGAAGCGGCCGGCGCGCAGGAGCGCGGGGTCCACCATGTCGGGGCGGTTCGTCGCCGCGATGACGACGACGCCCTCCATGCTCTCGAGGCCGTCCATGGAGGTGAGGAGCTGGTTCACGACGCGCTCCGTGACCCCATCGTCCATCCCGGTGCCACGGCGGTGGCCGAT
>Ga0209341_10002946_pt1 | contig 16032 bp, 16 predicted proteins | sample RifCSP13_2_FD_184020 | JGI IMG/M metagenome (GOLD analysis project Ga0209341, IMG submission 184020) | Soil microbial communities from Rifle, Colorado - Rifle CSP2_sed 13_2 (SPAdes) (version 2) | ecosystem: Environmental > Terrestrial > Deep subsurface > Rock core/Sediment | place: Rifle...
TACGAGTTTCTTCCGATCGTCACCCCTGCCGTCTGAGCCCAATTTCTGACTTTGTGCGTCGTTATCTTCTCTCCCTCGCATTTGGCTCGATTTTTCCGGGGTGCTAGGGTCAGGCCTGACTTTTGACTTATTGCGACAAAGGCTCCGCCAAAATCCGGTGCGCGCGCGGCCTCCGGCTCTTCTTTTCTGACATTTCCACGTTTCGACAATTCTCGAAACGTCGAAATATACAGGACCAGCCTGGCGCGCTCCAAAAGCTCCTTGCCAGGCGGGGTGCCTTTCGCATAATATTCCAAGCCGTGAACCTGCCCAAGGACGCCGAGATTGCGGCTGAGAAGCTCACTAGGTACCTTTTGGTAAAGCGGCCCTGGGGATAAATCGGAGTTCTTAAAGCAGGCCGGATATACGCTGGACAATTGGCGGAAGTTAGAGCAAGATATTCGTCGGCAGATTCTTTCAAAGGAGGCTGTTCCGACAGAGCAGACCCCTTACTCCCAGGATACTTCCGGGAAAAGACGCCTTACTTTACCGTGCCCAACGAGCTGGTTAAGGAGTCGAAAGTTTTTTCTCTCATGTCTTATTCGACCGGCCACGATGGCGGGATGGATTCCTAATTTATCAGCCAAGCGCTGAACAGCCTGTGGCGAAGGAACCTTCTTTGCCGGGCTTTGCTCCCATTCCTCGGCTGCAATCAATGCTTCACTACTTAGCTTGTCAGCTTCTTGCTCAATAGCATCTTCTTTGCCCTCGGTGTCGAAGTCATCATAAAAACTTTTGTCCACTTCTAGATGTCGGGCGACATGGGCCAATTCATGCATCAGAGAAAACCAGAAATTATCCAGCCGGTCGTACCGCAACGTAAGCCCTATTACCGGTTTGTTCTCCTTAGGCATCATTATAGATGCACCGTCTAGATAAGTTCGCGGGAGATGCGATTCTATTACGATTGTAATACCGTGTTTCTCCAAGAATTCTTTTGCAAGAACGGGTCCTGTCTCGGACCAGCTAAGCTTGGCAACCTGGTGCATGAATTGGGGCGTCACTGTGCCAGCTCTATAGGTGATGCGCGAAGAATGCTCGAGAGCTCGTGTAAGTACTCGAATTGTCCAAGCAGTTAATGCGTATCTGTCCATGTCGCGACCGGAACGAATGTGTTCCGATCTGCGGTATAGAAACACGAGAGCAGATATTCCCTTCAAGGGTGAGAGGAATTGTTCCATTAGCTCCCGCCCCTTGGTCGGGATCTCAGATGTGTCTGCCACGATCCAGCGGCGCTTGATCATTTCCCTTAATGGAAAACGGCTCCAGTCGACCTTGAGTTCTTCATCCCCTGGTGGCGCAGTTTTGGGCAGAAGAGCTTCAGCCGGAATCCCAAGGCCTTCGTGAAGAGCTCGTATCATCGAGAGTGTTAGCGGACGCTTTCGGGAGAGCACTTCAGAGATCTTGCTTCTACTACCGATGTACGGCACAAGGTCACGCTGTGTAAGTCCCTGTTGCTCCATGCGGAATTTGATGGCTTCGACCGGGTCTGGCGGCGGAAAAGAGAACTGTCTGGACTCGTAGTCCCGCACTAAAAGAGAGAGCAGTTCAAGACGCTCAGCTTCCTCAGTGCCGGGATCTGGGTCCAGACTTAGAAGCTCTTGCAGGGTGCTAAGGGCATCCTTATATTCCGCCTCTGTTTTAATCACCTTCAATTCCATCTCTTTCCTCAAAACTTCCATTTGCTATATTCAGCGTGTGTCCCACATCTATCGATTAAAACGATCTGGTGTTTGTAGCTCACCTGTACTGCTATTCTGTATTTCTTCCCCTTTATGTTGAAGATCACCCGATTGTCTGAGAGGAAACTGGCACTCGGGTATCGCTCCTTTATATCCTGCGGTCCCTTCCATTCTGCTCTTTCGACTTCATCCAGCCAGGCATTCATCTGCTCTCTAGCCTCGGCATGGCGGCGCATAAAGTCATCCAGTATACCGAGGCCGTGGACCTTCATTAAAAGCTTTGTTTATCTTTCCCATATTGGGAGCCTAGTGAAGATTCCCTAATTGGGAACAATAGCCTAAAAACTTCGTGTTGTCAAGCCCTTTTTTTGGGATGGATCTGTTTGGGTAACGGGTGTGGCGCTGAATTACGGGGACACAATACTAATTTCTTTGAGTCGAATAGCGGCAAGCGGAAGTAGTGGCGATTATGACGGGACATTCTGGGGACACCATACGAATGTTACTTCCGGACCGGCATTTGGCAGGTCGGCCTTTCCAGGAAATAGCCGTTCGACGGTGAGCCTTTGAGCTGAGCCCTCAGGCCGAAGCCGAGGGTCGAACCGCGTGCTGCTTTTTGAGAGGTCCTTATTTCTCAGCCTCCGCTCTAACTTCTTGCCCGCCACTGTCACCCTGTCGCACTTCCGAAGATACGAATATATCCCCCAAAAGCATCGAGTCATCCGTCGGAAAAAGTGGTATGATAGGATTTGACGGAAACAGCCAATGAGGCGTCGGATTACAAAAGCTCAGGCTCGGGCCTTTCGAGAACGATGGGAGGCCGTTAATGCTTTGCAGAGGAGAGAGTTACGGCAAACGCCGCTCACGCACAAGCTCCAGCAATTGAATGCGCTCATGGCCTGGGGGAAACACCTTGGCTGGACCGAACCGCACGCAGACGGAGCGGGAGAGGTCCGAAGGCGGTGGAAACGCCTCTTCCGAGCCTACCGTGGCTAAAAGGCCTCCGACTCTTCCCCCGGAGGCGACGTTGGGTGCAATTGTCGATTGGCTTCGGTCAGCAGACGTCCAGGGGCTGATCATCGGCGGTATAGCCGCTTCTCTGCTCGGCCGGCCGCGAATGACCCGGGACGTGGACGTTCTTATTCTGCTCGAGGAGGATCGCTGGGAAGGGTTTCTCAACGCTGGTGTCCGTTTTGGCTTTCTCCCTCGCATCGATGATCCCTTAGTCTTCGCCCGGCGGGCGCGGGTCCTTCTGGTACATCACAAACCGAGCGTCGTCGATGTCGATATCTCCGTGGCGGGATTACCATTTGAGGAGGAAAGCATTGAGCAGGTCAGATGGACGAAAGTAGGTAAACTTTCGCTCCCTCTCCCCACGCCCGAGAACTTGATCATCATGAAGGCCGTTGCGCATCGTCCGCAGGATATGGCGGACATCCAGGCCCTATTGGGCGCTCACCGTAAGCTAAATCTCGGCGAATCCGTCGCTGGGTGAAGGAATACGCCAGCGCCTTGGACGCGCCGGACATCCTGAGCGATCTTGAATATATTCTTCGGGGTTCACGAACAAGAAGGAACCGCAGATGAAAGGAGCGGAGTAGGAATTTCCGGGGGCAAAATTCTGCAATGAGAGATACAACATGGCCACGGGAGAAATTCTTCCGGCGATAGCCTGTTGACACGGAGGTTTCTGTTCGGGTAATTTCCGACTTGCGGAAGCTGAGAGGGGAGGGACCATGCCAAGAGGGCATCATGATTTAGGCGGCACGCCAGCAGGTCCGATCGATCGGACCGAGCACCAGTTGGACGACTGGGAGATCCTCGCCGATGCGGTCAATCAGGCGCTCGGCGCCAAGGGGATCCGGCGGACCGATGAGCTGAGAAGGGCCCGCGAGCAGATGGATTCGGGTCTGTATCGCGCCTTGAGCTACTACGAGCGCTGGATCGCCAGCCTGGAGACGATTCTCATCGAAAAGAAGATTCTCACGAAAGAAGAGATCGATCGGAAGGTGACTGCGCTGGAGGCGAAGTGGGGCGAGCCATGAGCCTTGCGGTCGGAAAATACAAAGCCGGCGACCGTGTGCGGGTGCGGACCGACGATCGGCCCGGCCACGTGCGCACGCCGTATTACGTCCGGGGAAAGAACGGTTGGGTGGAGCGCGTCTACGGGGAGTTTTTGAACCCGGAATCGCTTGGCCACGGGGGCGATGGCCTGCCCCAGCGGCCGCTGTATCTGGTCGGGTTCCATCAGAACGAGGTCTGGGGCGAGTACAGGCCTTTGGGCCGCGACAAGCTATTCGTCGATATTTTCGAGCACTGGCTCGATCCGGCCTGAAATGAACGAGGAGGGGTATCGATGAGCGCAGATCATGGTGCCGGAGCGGAAGCGGTAGAAAGTAAGCATGAGCGTCCCAAACACGAGTTGAGCGCTCATGCCAAGCGCGTCTATGCGATTCGGGATTTGCTCCTGGAAAAGGGAGTTCTCACCAAAAACGACATCCAGGAGCAGGTCGAATACATGGAGGCGCGTACACCGGCCAATGGAGCACGGCTGGTCGTGCGGGCGTGGGTTGATGCCGGATTCAAGAAACGGCTCCTTGCCGATCCCAAAGCCGCCTGCGCGGAAATGGGGATCGATGCGACCAGCCTCAATGAGTTTGTCGTCCTGGAAAATACCGAAAAAGTGCGGCATCTGGTCGTCTGCACTCTCTGCTCATGCTATCCGCGGCCGATCCTGGGCCGGCCTCCGGACTGGTATAAGAGCCTGAATTACCGCGCCCGCGCGGTCAATGATCCGCGCGGAGTCATGCGGGAGTTCGGCAACGAGGTTCCCGACGACGTGGAGATCCGGGTCCACGACAGCACCGCGGACATGCGCTATCTCGTTCTTCCCTTGCGCCCGAAGGGGACAGAGGGGATGAGCGAGGAAGAGCTTCAGAGGCTCGTCATACGGGACAGCCTGATCGGTGTTGTCGATCCGCTCCCCGCCGTGCCCAAACAGTAACATTGGAAATCCGAGGCCAATGAAGGCCGCGGCCAACGTCGCGGCCTTCATTGCCGTTTCTCCCCTTAGTCGTTGGAGGGCGCAACCAGAGAGGTCAGGATGAAGACCGTCGTCCTGGATGATGTCGATGGCGCTTTCCGCGCCTCCGGAGAGCTTTCCCGGCTGGAAGCGATGGGCGGCCTCGTCGTTTATGATCGAGAAGCTCGATCCGGCTCGGAGGTGCTCGAACGGCTAAAGGGAGCGGATGTAGCCGTTGCTATCCGTGACCGTACGCTCCTGGATCGGGAGACACTGGCAAACTTATCTGAGCTAAAGCTTATCGCGTCGACCGGACCCCACCGCATCGATTTCAAAGCGGCGACTGAACTCGGCATCGTCGTAACAACGACTCCCGGCGTTTCGAATTCAGCAGTGGGCGAACATGTCTTTGCCATGATCCTTTCCCTCGCCCGCCGCGTAACCGCATCAGACCAGGCACTTCGCCAGGGGTGCTGGGAGCCTGTTCCCGGAATGGAGCTGGAGGGGAAGACGCTGGGGATTCTCGGCCTCGGCCGAACCGGCGGCGCCGTGGCCAGGCGGGCTCCCGCCTTCGGGCTTGAACTGATTGCCTGGGGGCCGACGCTTACCCCGGAGCGCGCTTCGGCTTCAGGGGCGACGATGGTGACGGAAGGTGAACTGTTTCGGGCCTCCGATATTCTCAGCGTTCATCTGCGCCGCTCCGAGCGCTCCAAAAACTTTGTCAACGCGTCGCGCCTCGCCCTGATGAAGCCAACGGCGCTTTTCATTGACATCTCATGGGCCGGAATCGTGAACCATAAAGACCTCGCGGATGCTCTCAAGGCCGGCAAGCTCGCCGGTGCTGCCCTCGATCTCTGCGATACATTTCCGGTCGCCAGAGATGATCCGATTCTCGAAGCGCCCAACACGGTGCTTACACCGCACCTGGCCTGGCAAACCCGCGAATCCTATAATCGCTCCGCTAAGGTCGTCGTTGACAGCATCGTTTCCTACCTCAATGGCAGCCCTATTAATGTGGCCAACCCCGAAGCCCTTAAGTCAAAAACTGAAGCCTGATACTGATTCTCCAACCTGATTGTCTAACGGAAGGAGAGAAGAGATGAAGCGAAGCAGCGAACGAATCCTTACCACGCATGCCGGAAGCTTGCCGGGGCCGGACGACTTGCGGGAGATGGTCCTCGCGAAGAGCAGGCGACAACCATACGACAAAGATGCCTTCGCCAGGCGTCTACGGAGCGCTGTCGCGGAGGTCGTACGGAGACAGATCGACTCCGGTATCGACATCATCAACGACGGCGAGTTAGGGAAGCCCAATTTTTTGATCTACGCGCGCGAGCGTCTCGGGGGATTCGAAGAGCGACCGGCCAAGCCGGAAGATCGACCTCAGATGATCTTCGGCCGGGACATGGTGGATTTCCCAGAGTACTTCAACAGGCCGGGGGACACCGTCCGCGGTCGACACCCAAGGCAGTTTTTCTGCACCGAGCCCCTCAAGTATACAGGCCACGCCGCCGTGCAGGCGGACCTCGAGAATTTCAAAGCGGCGCTCCAAGGCGTGCAGGTTGAGGAGGCCTTTCTGCCCGCGGTTGCGCCCGGCACCATCGAACATATTATAAAGAATGAGTACTACCCGAACGACGAGGCTTATGTCTATGCGATAGCTGGCGCTATGCATGAGGAATACAAGGCCATCGTCGATGCCGGGTTCATCCTCCAGATAGACGATCCCGATCTGGCGGACGGATGGCAAATTAACTCTCATATGAGTGTTGCGGAGTATCGGAAATTCGCCGAGCTTCGCATTGACGCGCTCAACCACGCCCTAAGGGACATCCCTCCGCAAAGTGTGCGCTTCCACATGTGCTGGGGCAGCTATCACGGCCCCCATAAGTACGATATTCCCCTCAGGGACATCGTGGATCTCGTCGTGAAGGTGCGCGCGGAGGCCTATTCGATTGAAGCCTCGAACCCCTGTCACGAACATGAGTGGCGGGTGTGGGAGGACGTTAAGCTCCCCGAGGGGAAAGTGCTCGTTCCAGGGGTAGTCGGCCACTCAAGCGATTTTATCGAGCATCCCGAACTGGTGGCGGAGCGCCTTGTGAAGTATGCCACGCTGGTGGGTCGCGAAAACGTAATGGCGGGTACGGACTGCGGGCTCGGCCCGAGAGTGGGCCACCCCAAGATCGCGTGGGCCAAGTTCGAGGCCATGGCTGAAGGCGCGCGGCTGGCCACCAGGCGGCTCTGGGGACGGTAGAATGACTTCAGCCTCACTGTCCCCTTTTCCGGCTTTTAGCCGTTGACCATCGTTCCATGATGAGTTCGTCTAGGGCCGGGGTTTCTCTTACGTCTTAGAGGCCAGCGAGGTATGGTGATAGGGGGGTGAGGCACACGCGGGAGAATCGGGAAGAAGGTAGAAGGTAAACAGGACGCATTGGTTGAAGCGAAAGGAGAAGGGTATGGCTCTGGAAGTCGAGAAATTGAGAAAAATGACACCGCCGGCGGGAATGCCATTTAAAATTCGGAGGCTGGGACACGTGGTTCTGCAGGTGAGCGACCTCGAGCGCTCCGTAACTTTCTACACCCAGATCCTGGGATTCAAAGTCTCGGACGTCTATCCCGAAGAGCTTCAGCCGGGAGGCTTCGCCTTCCTCCGTTGCAACACGGACCATCACTGCCTGGCTCTCGTCGGCGCCGGCCCGGGACAATCCAAACACATCGAGTTGCATCATATCGCTTTCGAGGTAGGGACGCTCGAGGAGGTTATTCGCGCGCGCGACCGTCTGCGAGCGCAAAATGTTCCGCTCTCGTTTGAAGGGCGCCGCCGGGCGGGATGCCAAATCTCCGTAGAGTTTCTTGACCCCGACAATCATAGCGTAGAAATCTACTGGGGCCTCGATCAGGTCGGAACCGATGGCCATGTTCGTCCCGCCAGCGAATGGAAGGGAGTTCGGACCTTGGAGGAGGCGATTGCCAATCCGGTACCAGGCCAGGACACGCACATCAGCAAGTAAGGAGTCAAGCACGGTGTCCCTGCGGGCGCGGTGTCGCTCAAAAGTAGAGGAGACTGTTAAGATTGAAAGGCCCGACCCCAAATCGCGTTAGATAAAGATCACGGCGTGTAAACCTAGAGATTGAGAACATGAATTTTTAGAGGAGACCAATATGCCAAAGCTGACTTTGAGCTTCATTTCCGCGTTCAATGAGCGCGTCGAACCTTTGATGGACGGCACCGTCCAGCCGGAGGGGCTGGAGCTGATTCCCACCTATTCGAACCCCGCAGAGACGTTTTGGCGACAGCTCAAGTTTCAGGAATTCGAGATTGCGGAGATGTCGATGTCTTCCTACATGATCGCGCGCTCGCGCGGCGCCGAGATGGTGGCCCTGCCGGTTTTTCCAAGCCGGCGCCTGTTTCACACAGAGCTCTCCTACCACCTCGATTCGGGCGTGAAGGAGCCGGGCGATCTCGTTAGCAAGCGGCTCGGCGTCGCCGAATACCAGCAGACCGCCGCCCTGTGGACGCGGGGAATTCTGGAGCACGACTTTGGGGTGTCGCAATATAGGGTCCACTGGTACATGGAAAGAAGCGAAGAACTGAGCCATGGCGGGGCGACGGGCTTCACGCCGCCGCCCGAGATTTCCTTCCAGCGCATCCCGCCGGACAAGAGTCTGGCGTCGATGCTGGTCAATCACGAGTTGGATGCGGCGGCTATCGCTGGCCCGTGGACGAGAGCGCCGAGCGTCATCGACCGCTCGGCCCGCATCCCTGGAGCCGGCGGAGACTGGAGCAAGGTCAAGCCGCTCTTTCCCGACCGCATGGCCGAAGGACGGCGCTTCTTCAAGAAGCACGGCTTCGTCCCCGTAAACCACGTCTACATCATCCGCGGCGACATTCATCGGAAATATCCCTGGGCCGCCCTCAACCTGTACACCGCCTTCGTCAAGGCCAGGGCGCTGGCGCAGGAGAAACTGGCCGAGCGCATCCCTTCAGCGCTCTTCTTCGGCCGGGAGTATCTGGCCATGACCAGGGAGATCTTTGGCGATGACCCCTTCCCTTACGGTCTCAAGGCCAACCGGCAGATGCTCGAAGTCATGATCGAGTATTCACATGAGCAGGGGCTGACGTCCAAGAAGATGAAGTTCGAGGAGCTATTTGCCGAGAGCACGCTCGGCCTGTAGCGACGATGTTTTGTCAAGGATTGTAACGGGAGGCGGCTATATCATCGCTCCCAAGGCCGTATTTCACGGCGATCTAGCCTATCGATATAATCCTGAACCAGCTTCTCAGCGGGCAAACAACCTTGGGAACCTTTATTTGGTGTTGGGTAACTTGAAAAGAGCTAGGTGAATACGTGATCAGTGAGACGATCTAGACTTCCCTAAAGCGGCCTTCGTTGCTATCCAGATGTTTCTCCCTTATTCTTCGCCCATGATATGGAGCGAAGAAGCCAATACGGGAGATCTGCTCTCAGCCAGCTTTGTCTTCGGTTTTATCCTTCTTGTCCTTTTCTACAGACGTCGCTTAACGCAGTGGGCAAGGCTTGTGGCTACCTACGCTGTTCTCCTGGCTCTCCAGGTGACACTCCCAATGGGAAAAACTTTAGGCATGATCCCTCCCCTGGCTGCGGCCTTCTTTCCGGTGGTGCCCATCGTGGTGATTTTTTTTACGCTTGGCTTCATTCCAGAGTTGAACCCCCGGGATCAGGACGCCTTGCTGAGTCGGCTTGACCGCGCCTTGTTCCGCATTGACCCTAGCGTATGGATGGAACGTTTCGCATTCCCATGGATCACCGAGGTGATGCAGGTTGCTTACCTAGCGTACTATGTCCTTCCGTTTATCCTGTTGGGAACTCTCTACCAGCAGGGCGAGGAGGGGGCTTTCCAGATCTCCGTTACTGCCCTGCTCCTTTCGCACTATATTGCCTTCATCGGCTACATAATGGTCCCTGCGCTGGGACCCCGCTTCGCCCCGGCGTCACAATACCGGACGGAGCTTAAAGGGCTCCTTCTCGCTGAGCCAGTGCGGGATCTCCTTAACGTTCTCGAAGGGATCAAACGGGATGCCTTCCCCAGCGGACACAGCTCCGCCATCCTGATCACCCTCTTCTATACCTTTCAGTTCACACCCAGCATGTCCTCCTTATTCCTTGCGATAGCCGGGCTCATGATTTTGTCCACCCTATATCTGCGCTACCATTACGCCGTGGATATCCTAGCCGGGGCTCTACTTGCGGCCCTCTGCCTCCTTCTCGCCCCTCTCCTTCAGTGAGTGGGCGATACGGGGGAGTTTCCATTAGAGTGATGCCTCGTAGAGCCGGTAGCGCTTTGCTACTTTGCCACCTAACTGCTCCACAGTTCTACGCATTACTGTGTTTTCCTCTAGGATCCAGCTTAGCTCGGCACGCCGGTAACCTCTCTGGCGCCCTCCTTCAACCGTCTCCCGGATGAGAAGGGCATCAATCCCCCGTCTCCGATAACCGGGAAGAATTCCCAGAGCAAGCACCCGCATTTCATTCAGCGAGCGTCGCTGCCAGAGGAATCGGAGCATCCCCCAGGGGGTAGTGCGGCCTCGCAGGAGACGCAGGGCAGGATTGTAGTCTGGTAGAGAGAGAGCAAAGCCAACAGGCAGGGCCCTCCACTCGGCAACGAGGGCGAGCTCTGAGGCCAGAAGAGGGCGCAGGCGGGCGGCCATGAAGGCAGCCTCGGCTTCGCTCATCGGGACAAAGCCCCAGTTCTGCTGCCAGGAGCTGTTGTAAAGGGCACGCATCACTTGTGCCTCCTCTCGAAGGGCCTTGAGATTGAAGCCACGCACGCGGACCCCCTTGACCTCGGCAGTACGGGCCAACACAGAAAGCCGCTCTGGAAGCGCTTGAGAAAGGTCGAGATCGTAGCTTAAGAGGTCTTTCACCCCGATGAAGCCTACTCCCTCGAGCAAGGACGCATAGTACGGGGGATTGTAAGGCATAAGGAGGCGGGGAGGTTGACCAAAGCCCTCGACGAGGAGGCCACACTCATGATTGGTAGAGAGACTTACAGGCCCGCGGATGACGGTCATCCCCATGCCGTGGAGCCAGGCACGCGCCGCTTCAAGAAGTGCGCTGACCACTTCCTTCTCGGGCAGAGACTCAAAGAAACCGAAGAACCCTGCCCGTTCCCCCCAACGCTCTATATGCATCTGATCCACAATAGCCGCTACTCGTCCCACAATTTCCTGCCCGCGCTGAGCCAGAAAGAGCCGAATCTCAGCATGCGCAAAAAAAGGGTTGGTAGGAGAGAGCAAGGCCCTCTGATCCCTTAGCAGGGGAGCTACCCATAGAGGGTCGTATCGGTACAGACGCTCGGGAAAACGGAGGAAGGCACGAAGGCCGGCTTTGGTCTCTACGGCTTCTACCGTGACTTCACGCATTTGCAGGAACGCCCGGCTAGATGACACCCAGCCGTTTCCCGACCTTGTGGAAGGCCTCCAGGACCCGGTCCAAATGGGCTGCAGTGTGGGTGGCCATGTAGCTCGTCCGGATCAAGGCCCGCCCCTTGGGAACGGCTGGGCTCACAGCGGCGTTGGCAAACATTCCTTCATCAAAAAGGAGTTTCCAAAACTGGAAAACAACGCGGTCCTCGCCGATGATCACCGGGATGATGGGTGTTGTGGTCAAACCAGTATCGAATCCTAGTGACGTGAGTTCCCTACGCACCCGCTGGGCATTTTTCCATAGCTGTTCCCTTCGCTCTGGCTCGGACTCGATGACGTCGAGGGCAGCGCTGATGGCGGCCACGCAGGCCGGCGGTAGACTGGCGCTGAATATCAAGGGTCTTGCGTGGTGTCTGATATATTCGATGACCTCAGCCTTACCGGCTACGAATCCGCCGATGGCGGCAAGGGCCTTGCTGCAAGTGCCCATTACGAGGTCAACCTCCTCTTCCAGGCCGAAATGCTCCGCGGTTCCGCGGCCGTTCTTACCTAGGATCCCAGTAGCGTGGGCGTCATCCACCATGATGCGGGCCCCATATTCCCGCCCCAACCGAACAACCTCTGGCAGATTGGCGATATCTCCCTCCATGCTGAACACGCCGTCGACGACGATCAGCTTGCCCCTCTTTCCTGATCGAGCTAGCGCTCTCTTCAAGTCAGCCATGTCGTTGTGGCGAAAGCGAAGGGTCTCCCCGAAAGAAAGCCGGCAGCCATCCACGATGCTGGCATGGTCCCATCGGTCGACGATGAGCACATCCCCCTTGCCACCAAGAGAAGATAGTATTCCCAGATTTGCCTGGAAGCCTGTGGAGAAGACGATGGCAGCCTCTCGGCCTTTGAATCTGGCGAGCTTCACCTCAAGCTCCTCATGGAGGTCCTGTGTGCCGTTCAAGAGACGGGAACCCCCACAGCCGGTCCCGTACCGTTCAAGGGCGAGGCGGGCAGCCTCCTTCACCTTTGGATGGGTGGTGAGGCCCAGGTAGTTGTTGGATCCAATCATGATCATACGTCGGCCATGCACAACGACCTCGGGTTCCTGGGCTGACTCGATCGGGTGGAAGTACGGGTAGCAACCAGCCTCCTTTAAACTCACCGCGGCTTTGAACCTCTGACACTTGGCAAAGAAATCCATACCCCTCCTTCAGATCCAGCCACGGCTCCGGTACCACTCGATGGTTAAGGCGATCCCCTCGACAGGGCCGACTCGTGGCATAAAACCTAGCTGTTCCCGCGCCTTGGTCGTGTCGCACACCCAATGGCCGAACGCTTCGCGGACCTTTCCTCGGTCGAGGAAGATAGGCCGGCGCGCAGCCCATCCCCACACCTCCAGGCCTGCTGCGAGGCAGAGGAGCAGTGAGAGCGGGACGTGGAGGGGACGTGGACGAACTCCCATCGCTTGCCCCAAGACTCGTCCCACATCCGGCCAGGTCAGAACCTCCTCTCCCGCCACGTGATAGACTTCCCCAGAGGCACCCCTTCTCCCCCTTGAGGCGATCATGGCATGGACCAAGTCATCCACGTAGCACATTGTGACGACGCGGTCCGGACCGGCAGGCATCGGCAGAAGCCCCCTTTGAATCCACCGGGCGAACAACCAAAGATACCTGTCCCGGGGTCCATAAACCACCGGCGGGCGCAAGATAGTCACATGTAGCCTCCCTCGAGCGGCGAGGACCTCCTCCTCACCTCTGAGCTTGCTCCATCCATAAGGAGAAACCGGGCGCGGAGTTGCCTCCTCTGTTAAAGGGGAGGCGTCGGTCGTAGGGCCTAAGGCAGCAAGGCTGCTTAGATAAATGAGCTGCGGCGGCTGTCCCCCACCCTGCAGGCACGCTGTGACTAAATGCTTCGTTCCCACGGTGTTTACTCGAAAAAAATCCTGCACTGTTCGGGCTCGCGTGAGGGCGGCCAGGTGGTAAACACAATCCACGCCTGCTGTCGCGCTCTGGAGTGTAGCAGCATCCGTTAAGTCCCCCTCAACAACAGTAAAACCTCCCTGCCCCTCCAGCCACCGCAGGTGATTTCCATCCTTGGCCATGCAGCGGACCTCGTCACCTTGGGCGAGCAACGCCTCAACAAGATGGCTACCAATGAATCCGGTCGCGCCCGTCACCAGTGTCCGCACAGACCGAGTAACCCTCCCACCGCCATGTTAAGATCCCATCCTCGACGAACTCAGGGGTCGGGCGGTCCCATGGAACAAAAAGGTGCCGCGGAACTTGGTGGTCTCTAGAACCTCGAATCCACCTTCGGCAAAGATTCGCATGATATCTCGGTTCGGCTCACATCCACCGAGAAACCTCCGCCAAAAGGGCGTCACCCAGTCCTGGAGGCGAGCCAGGGAAGGATTTTCGGAGCGGAAGTGCTCAAAGAAGCGAAAAGTCCCTCTGGATTTCAACACCCGGCGAAGCTCTCGGGCGGCCGCCGGGCCGTCTGGGATAGTGGCAAAGACCAGGGTGGCGACTGCGGTGTCAAAAGTCCCGTCGCGGAACGGCAGAGCCTCGCCCCTGGCGACGACAAGGTAAACAGGGACCTTCGCCTCCGTGGCACGACGGCAGGCCTGCCGGATCATATTGCGATCCGGTTCGATTCCCACGACCATCCCTGAGCTCTGGTAGTGGGGGAAGTTCAGGCCTGTACCAACGCCCAGATCCAAGACCGTTCCAACTGCATCGCCGACCACAAGGCGGCGGCGTGCCTTCACCCCCCACAGCTCCTGTGGAAGCATGTAGAGGTCGTACAGCCGCGCGAAGATTGGACGCTCGATCCCCATCCTATTTCTTTTCTTTAAGTTTGACCTACGAGCAGGCATGTAAAGGCCCAAACAGCGGTGTTCATACCTCAATTATTTTTGACCGGCAAGGTTTAAAAATGGGATTTGCTTAATCAACGGCGGTCACCCCAGTTCGAAAGTAAAACGGACAAAAACTTATAAAACTCAACCAGGTTCGGCAGATAATGGCGCCGTATATTTCTGAAATCTATTTTTTTGTAGGCACCGTGCTCAAACACGTCAACAAGGTTAAGATAAACGGGGACACGCCCTTTCAGCTCATCTGCCAGCCGTAATGATTCCGTATAGGGAATCATTGGATCGTCCGTAGAGTGAATAATAAAGCATTCGGCTTTTAACTGATCGAGAAAACTTGACGGCGATAGGATTTTCCTTAATTTTTCAAACTGTGGCCCTGTTAAGAGCGATTCTTCATCGCAATCAAGGTAATCGAGCGCCTTGTTTAAGATTTCTCTGGTGTAAGAATCGGGCACAATCTCTCCTTTGATTTCCTTATAGGAGTATTGGCCGGTCATGATGAACTGAAGCACATTTTCAACGCGATAGTAACCGGCAAAACTGATAATGAAACTAAGTAACTCCCTGATTCTTGGATCCGCGGCTGCGGCCATTACCGGGCCATTGCTGGCGCTAATCCCAAACAGGCCGAAATATTCAACGCCCAGCGAAGGGTTGTCTCTAAGGAAAAGGACCGTGGAAACGATATCGTTCACCTCTCTTAAGTCAAGGATATACGGACCTTCAGCGTGCCAGGGCAAAACCACTACAAAGCCAGCGCGAGCAAAGGTATCAGCAAGATTGATCAGACGCAGGTCATTTTGGCTTAAAAAAGGCGCATAAATGATCAGGGCGGAACTATAATTCTTTCCGGCCCCTTTTTTCCTCCAGACCTGTATCTTTAGTCTCCGGCCGCTTAAACTTTCGATAGCGTGCTCTTCGCTGATCGGCTTTCGGGTGAATATTTCCAAAGGCCGCCACTTGCCTTTGGGGAAGAGCAGATTGACGGCCGTTGCGATCGTCTTTAGCCGAATAGAAATCCTGAACATTCTAGACCATCTATTGATTGTGCCTATTTTTGTCAAAACTTCACCCAATCAAGGCCATTGGTTGAATCCAATATCGGGATGAAATAGGATGGGCTTGGCTTCGAATCAACGGCCCCCTATGCCTTTATAAGACACCCGCTCTATGTAGGCAATTACCTGATTGCCCTGGGCCTGCTCATCATTTTTAACGTCGTAGATGGGGTCGGATCTTTACCTTTGACGGTGTTGGAAAATGTTGACGAGAGAAGGTAGGAATGACATGGTAAAAAATTTGACCCTCCAGCTACGTCAAGACGATGGAGACAGAACGAAAAACCGATTTTGCGACTGTAAAAAGAATTTCTCAATGGTAAGCTTGCCGAAAAGATCGCTCTGCGCTATATCAACTCGCCCCACCTGCAGCAGCAGACGCGGGCGATAACATTGCGACGCCTGGAGCTACTTTACGATGTCTGGACCATTGATGGCTGAAGGCTGTAGTCAGACGGCGTGAGCGAGAAGCTGCGAGGGAGTTGTCCGTGCTTCGATTCGGCTTAGGCGCTCCGGTATTTCCCGTCGAAGAGGTGCTGAGGGCGGCTCGTTTCGCCGACGAGTCCGGGTTCGATGGCTTCTGGGTGGCCGAGTACCTGGTTCGGCGCGGCGACCGAGGGCTCGCCCTGGAACCCCTCGCTATTCTTGCAGCCGTCGCCCGCGAGACACAGCGGGTCCACCTAGGCACGTATGTCGTGGGGCTCGAGCGACGCCACCCCTCGATGCTGGCTTTTATCGCCGCCAGCGTGGATCAGCTAAGCCGCGGCCGTTTCATTCTCGGGCTCGGCACGGGTGCGCTCGAGATGGACCGCGCCCTAGGCATCCCGCATGGGCAGGCGACCTCCCGCCTCGGCGAATACATCGAGATCCTCAGGCGGCTGTGGCGTGAGGAGAAGCCGACGTATCATGGGCAGTATTATAGCCTCAACGGCGGCACGCTCTCGGTTTTTCCCGTG
>Ga0209341_10002949_pt1 | contig 16010 bp, 15 predicted proteins | sample RifCSP13_2_FD_184020 | JGI IMG/M metagenome (GOLD analysis project Ga0209341, IMG submission 184020) | Soil microbial communities from Rifle, Colorado - Rifle CSP2_sed 13_2 (SPAdes) (version 2) | ecosystem: Environmental > Terrestrial > Deep subsurface > Rock core/Sediment | place: Rifle...
TACGCTCCGGTCGGATCCGGGGCCGGTTGCATCGAAGTCCAACGAGGAAGGAACGCATGTCGACTTTGTCCGTCGCGGGGATGAGCGGGTTGAGCGCGCGCCGCGTGGCAGTCGCGGCTGCCGCGGTCCTGGGAGCGATCGCTTTGATTCCGGTCGAGGCCGGCGCGGTCAGCGAGCGCGTCAGGAACGCATGTAAGGACGATTACTTCCGCTTTTGCCCGTCCTATGAGGTCGGTACGCCGCAGCTCAGAACCTGCATTTCACAAGCAGGAAAGCGGCGCGCGCTCACCCCGCGCTGCCTCAATGCGCTGATTGACGCCGGCGAGGTTCCAAGGAAGTACCTGTCGCGGAGGTGAGGCGCGGAGCCGTCGGCGCATACTCAGGCGCCCGTGCGATATCGCGCGCACGGAAAGGAGCAGCCAGCGACGTGCGGCAGGAATCGCAGCGGGCGGGAGCGCGGCAGCGAACCCGAAGATGCCGCCAGGCTCGCCGCCCGCACGGGCGTCACCCAGGAATGGCGCCGCACCGGAGTTGGAGAATAGGCCACGCCCAATTGGAGTTCAAGGGGCGCTTCCGGCGCGCCGTTCGTGCGCGCGAAAATGGAGGGCCGGCGCGTGACTGAAGACCAGACCGAGGCCCAGACCGAGGCAAAGTCCGCAGCCGAGACCGAGATCCTATTTTATCACCTCGAGCGCCAGCCGCTCGAGCGCGTGCTGCCGAGCCTGCTCGAGAAGACGCTCGAGCGCGGCTGGCGCGCCGTCGTGCAGACGGGCAGCGAGGAGCGCCTCGAGGCCCTCGATCTGGCGCTCTGGACCTACACGGAGGAGAGCTTTCTTCCGCACGGCACCAAGAAGGACGGAGACGCGGCGGATCAGCCGGTCTACTTGACGACCGGCAACGAGACTCCGAACGGTGCCGGCGTGCGCTTTCTTGTCGATGGCGCCGAGGCGGCGAGCCATTCGGGATTTGCACGGCTCGTCTATCTCTTCGACGGGCGCGATCAAGATGCAACCGGACGGGCGCGCCGGGAGTGGCAGGCCGCGAAAGCCGCCGGGTGCACGGTCACGTACTGGCGTCAGACGGAGGCCGGGCGCTGGGAGAAACAAGCGTGAGGCCGCGGCCCCAGTGTCCCGGACACGAAGTTCGCAAACGCGAGTGCCGCAAGGTATGTGCAAACTTCGTGTTCGGGACACTAGTTTGGCGGTTCAAAAGTTCCGCACCACTCGCGGCTGGGTCGTGAGGGAGCTTCTGAACCAAAGCCACACTGAGCCGGGATGCGCAGCGTCGATCTCGAGGCCCGCGTTCCCGTTCTCGAGCAAGCTCCGCGGGCTGAGCCCGGTATCGCGGTTAAAGAGCTGTTAATACCTGTCGCGATAATTTCGACCATTGCCGAGGTCGCGTGAGTGCCCCGCTCCCTTGCAAGCGCCGTTTGTCTCGGATTGATCGTGACTTGATCTGCACAGCTCGGAGACTGTGGTGCTAGCATTTCGTCGCAAGCCGGCAGCGGACGAATCGGTTGGCGGCGCTTCACCGTCTGCTGACTGGTCTTTTCACGAAGAACGCCTGCTAAACGCATTGGAAGGCCTCGTTCGATCCAAGCTCAAGGCGAATATCGCGCTCGACGGGCGCCTCGGCGAGGCTCTGGAACGCATTGTTCGTCTGGTGAAGGAAGCGAACGGCAGGCACTTGGGCGCCGTGGCCCAACTCGGCACGCAAGCCTGTGAGACCGCGATCAATCTGGGCTGGGTCTACCACGATTTTCGCGAGGTTGCCCAATCGGCTGTCGCCATTTCGGCCGCGGTGGAGGAGTTGGCGAAGTCGATTGCGGAGCTCTCCAACTCGTCCGCCATCGGGGCGACCCAGGCCGAGGGCGCCCGCGATACCATGCGCAGCTGCATCGCCGACAGCCGCGGCGCGGTCGGTGCCATGGACACCATCCAGAAGCGATCGAGCTACATAGGAGAACGCCTGGCCGTTCTGCAGTCGGCCGTGGATCAAATCGGCGACATGGCGGGCGCCATAGATGGCGTCGCGCAACAGACTAATCTGCTCGCTCTCAATGCTACGATCGAGGCGGCACGCGCGGGCGAGGCGGGGCGCGGATTCGCGGTCGTGGCCGCGGAGGTGAAGGCACTCTCAGTCGAGACCGGCAAGGCGACGCACGAGATCCGCAGCCGTGTCGACACTCTGTCCATGGAGATGAGCGAAATCAGCTCGGCCGTCAAAGACAGCCTCAAGTTCGTCGGCAGCGGCGGTGCGGTCGTCAAGCAAGTGGGCACGATCATCGAAGGGGTGGGTGACGAGGTGTCGGAGCTTTCGGGCCGTATCCGCGGACTGTCCGACGTGCTGCAGCAACAACGGACCGCCACTGCGGAAATCGCCCGAAATGTCCTTCGCATCTCCGAAAAGGCGACCAAGACCAAGGATGAGGTCGAGACGATCGGGCGGCGGATTCAGGAGAGCGAAGGCGTCGTTCGGCAGACCCTTGACGGCGGCTCGGACGGGCCCGTCGACCGGCTGGGCCTCATTCGCTTTGCCGCCGATGCGGCGGCTTGGAAGCGGGGCCTTTCTTCGATCCTGCTCGGTACCGTTGCCGCGTCGCAAACCGAGACCCCCTTAGTCGCAACGAATGCCCTTGCCGACGCCGAGCAGCACGCGAGGACGCATCCGGCCGACATGGCACATTGCACCGAGCTGTCGCAGGGGGTCGCCCAGGCGCAGCAGAACGCGGACCGGATGCTCGCCGAGATCAGGAAGATGAACTGGGGTGCCGCGACACCCGCCTACATCGCTTGCGAGGAGGCTCTGCGCAAGTCCGTAGCGGCCGCCGCGAAGCTCCTGCAAAGCTCCGGCCGCGGGTCATAGGCCCTGGACGCCTTGGCGCGGCAAGAGCCGCACGCCCGATAGTGCAAAACCCTGCGGGCTTTGCCGCGCCGGAGACGATTATCTCGCGCTTGAAGAGTGCCACCTCGCCGTTGGAGCGGGCGCCGACGGCCTTATGCTCGGCGCGCGCGTCGGCACATGAGATCTGAACGGCGGGGATGACGTTGGGGGGCCCGCTCGAGATCATGACAGTTGGCAGCCGGCGTGCTTAGGTCGCGCGCTTGAAGCGCGCTCGAGCCTATTGCGTCGGCCCGTAAGGCCTAGCGAGACAACCGCAATAAGCTTTGGCGGCCGGCGCCGGAACGTCCAATGTCGAAAAAGATCGCAGGGCCAGAGATCGAGCGTCTCGTTCAGCTCTTGTCGCGCCTGCCGGGCCTCGGGCCCCGCTCGGCGAGGAAGGCCGCGCTCGCGCTCTTGAAAAGACGCCAGGAGCTGCTCATTCCCCTCGCCGAGGCCATGAGGGTGGCGGTCGAGCGGATCGTCGAATGCCCGAGCTGCGGCAACGTCGACACTGTCTCGCCGTGCACGATCTGCCGCGACGAGCGGCGCGACAAGTCTCTTATCGTCGTCGTCGAGGAGGTGGGCGATCTGTGGGCGCTCGAGCGGGCGGGCGTCGTCGACGCGCAGTATCATGTGTTAGGCGGCCACCTCTCGCCCCTCGATGGAATTGGTCCCGAGCGCCTCAAGATCGGGCCGCTTATCGAGCGCGCCGGCTCGGGCGCGGTGAAAGAGGTGCTGCTGGCCTTGAACGCCACCGTGGAAGGCCAGTCCACTGCGCATTATCTCACTGAACAGCTTGGCTCCACGGGCGTCACCGTCTCACGGCTCGCGCAGGGCGTTCCCGTGGGAGGCGAGCTCGACTACCTGGACGAGGGCACGCTCGCCGCCGCCTTCAAGGCGCGCCGGAAGGTCTGAGTGCAGAAGAGAGGCGCGGCGGCCGGTCCGCCGACACAGCCGGAAGGTCTCTCGATGGAAATCTCCGCCCGGGCCCCGCGCCCCGTGCGCCCGCCGCCGAAATTCGTCTCCGGACCGCTGTTGAGCCACATCCTCGTGATGACCGGCACGGGCGGCTTGGGATTGGTCGCGATCTTCTTGGGCGACCTCGCCAACATCCTGTTCCTGTCCTGGCTCGGCGACGAGGCGGTCGTGGCCGCGGTCGGCTACGGGAGCTCGATCCTGTTCTTCACCGTCTCGATCGGCATCGGGCTTTCGATCGCTGCGACATCGCTCGTCTCGCCGGCGATTGGCGCCGGCCATCGCGTCAAGGCACGGCGGCTCTCGGTCAACGCGCATCTCGCCACGTTCGCCGCGTCATCGATCTTGGCGCTCGCCGTCTGGCTCGCGGTGCCGTGGCTCCTTGCGCTGCTCGGCGCAAGCGGGCGCACGCACGCGCTTGCCACGGGCTACCTCCTCATACTTGTGCCGTCGCTGCCGCCGCTTGCGCTCGCGATCACGTCATCGGCAGTGCTGCGCTCGGTCGGGGATGCGCGGCGCGCGATGCATGTGACGCTCGCCGGCGCCGCGGTCAATGTGATCCTCGATCCAATATTCATCTTCGGCTTCGGCCTCGGGATCGACGGCGCGGCAATTGCGTCGTTCCTGGCGCGGCTGGTTGTCATGGTCGTCGGGCTGTGGGGCGTGATCCGCGTGCACACCCTCATGGGCCGGCCGCGCTTGCGGCCGTTCCTCGCCGACGCGCCGGCGCTCGCGGCAATCGCCGCTCCCGCGGTTTTAACCAACATGGCGACGCCGGTCGCCAATGCTTACGTGACCGCCGCCATCGCGCCGTTCGGCGACAGCGCGGTGGCCGGCTGGGCGATCATCGGACGGATCATGCCGGTCGCGTTCGGCGCCATCTATGCGCTTTCGGGATCGATCGGTCCGATCGTCGGCCAGAACTGGGGCGCCGGGAACGGCGAGCGCATGCGCCACGCGCTCACGCTGTCTCTTGCGGTCACGGCCGCGTTCACCGCCGCGGCATGGATCGCGCTCGTGGTGCTAGCAAGCCCGCTCGTCCAGCTATTTCAGGCTACGGGCGAGGCGGCGCAACTGATCGTCCTGTTCTGCCGGTGGCTCGCGCCGCTGTTCGGGTTTCTCGGCGCGCTGTTTGTGGCCAACGCCGTCTTCAATACGCTCCGGCGGCCGCATTACTCGACGATCCTCAACTGGGGCCGCGCCACCATCGGCACGATCCCCTTCGTCGAGGCCGGGAGTGCGCTGGCAGGCGCGAAGGGGGTCCTTGCCGGCAGCATGCTGGGGGCTATCGTGTTCGGAGCCTTAGCGGTCTGCCTCTGCTACCGTCTGATCAATTCATTGGCGGCCGAGGGGGACGCAGCGGGCCGCCCATGACTGGGCGCGGTTGTCTGAGACCGCCCCCACCCGCTTTCCGTGCCCATTGGGGCGGAACGCGCCAGCGGTTAGTTGACAGTGGTTAAGTACCGCCCGGGCCTTGTTTTAGGTTCGACGGGCGTTATAGCCTCGCTTGGCCGTTGCCGGGTCGAAGCCAGCGCTGCGACTGGCGTTAGCTCGAAATAGGATGGAGCAGGGTCGCAATTGATCACGACGCCTGACTACGGCGGGGTCCGCGCGCTCTGGCGCACATGGCTACTCGAGCTGCCGCGGTTCCAAAAGCGCCTTGTCCTCGTCATTATGGATTTCGTGCTCCTCACCGTTGCGCTGTGGGGGTCGATCTCCGTGCGTTATGGCGAGCTCTACGTGCCCGAGCACCCCGCCGGGTGGGCCCTGCTCTTGGCCGGGCCGGTCATCACGCTCGCAACCTTCTGGTGGTTCGGGCTTTATCGCCTCGTCACGCGCTACATGGGCTATCGCGGCACGACGCAGATCTTCGTGAGCGTGGGCTTGTCGGTGCTCGTTTGGTCGCTGGTGGTGTTCATGTCGGGGCAGCTCGGCGTGCCGCGGTCATCCGTTCTCTTGTACGGAGTGACAGCCGCCATTCTGATCACCGCGAGCCGGCAGGCCGCGGGGCTCATTCTGAAGAGCGCCGGCATCCGCATCCCCATATTCCCGCGGGAGCAGCCCAAGAAGCCGGTTCTCATTTACGGCGCCGGGCAGATGGGCGTGCAGCTCCTCGAGGCCGTGCGCCGTGCCGGCGACCGCGAGGCCGTCGGCTTTCTCGACGCCTCTCCGAGCCTGTGGGGCCAGTACGTCGGCGGGGTCAAGGTCTTTCCGCCGAAGAAGTTCGAGCGGCTGATGGCGCGGGCCGGCGTGCGGGAGGTTCTGTTGGCGCTTCCGGGCTCGCAACGGCGCGAGCGCCGTCAGATCCTCAACGAGCTCGAGGAGTTCCCGGTGGAGGTGAAGATCCTGCCCGCGTACGAGGATTTCGCCTCGGGCCGGGTCGGCGTGAACGACTTGCGTCCCGTGGAGGCCGGCGACCTGCTGGGCCGCGATGCCGTGCAGCCGAGCACGGATCTGCTCGAACGCAACACGAAGGGCAAGTCGATCCTGGTGACCGGCGCCGGCGGCTCGATCGGGTCCGAGCTCGTCAGGCAGATCCTCAAGCAGGTTCCGTGCCGCATCGTGCTTCTGGACGTCTCAGAGATTGCACTCTACGAGATCGAGATGGAGATCACGGAGGCCGCCGAGACGCTGCGCTGCGAACCGCCGAAGCCCGAGATCAAGGCCGTGCTCGGTTCGGTGCTCGATCAGGCGCTTGTCGCGGAGGTGATTCGCCAGAACGGGATCGAGACCATCTATCACGCCGCCGCCTACAAGCATGTCCCTATCGTCGAGCACAATCCGATCGTCGGTCTCAGCAACAACGTATTCGGCGCCAGTGTCATCGCCGAGAGTGCCCGCCAATTAGGCGTGGAGCGCGTCGTGTTCGTCTCCACCGACAAGGCGGTGAGGCCGACCAACGTGATGGGCGCAAGCAAGCGCTTGGCCGAGCTGGTGCTGCAGGCGGAGGCCGCCGAGGGCAGCGGGACCGTGTTCACGATGGTCCGTTTCGGCAATGTGCTCGACAGCTCGGGCTCTGTCGTGCGCCGCTTCCGCAAGCAAATAAAGTCGGGCGGACCGGTCACGGTCACTCATCCCGATGTCGTGCGCTACTTCATGTCGATTCCCGAGGCGGCCGAGCTCGTGATCCAGGCCGGCGCCATGGCGAAGGGCGGCGAGGTGTTCGTGCTGCACATGGGCGAGCCCGTGAAGATCGACGATCTGGCCCGGCATATGATCCACCTGTCGGGCCTCGAGGTGCGCGACGAGAAGAATCCCGGCGGAGAAATCGCCATCACCTACACCGGGCTCAGGCCCGGCGAGAAGCTGTGCGAGGAGCTGTTGATCGGTGCCCATACCACCGCGACCGAGCATCCGCGCATTCTGAAATCGGACGAGCCGTGTGTCGAGGCTGAGAAACTGAAGCGCGAGCTCGACGTCTTGAAGGCCGCCATGACGGCGCGCGATGTCGAGGCCATCCAGGCCGTGCTGATGCGCACCGTCGAGGGCTATCGACCGGACGGCGACGGCGTCTCCGCGCGCGCGACCGCCACCCGCTCCACGTGGAGCCCTGCGTCGCGGATGCTGCATTGAACGCTTGGCCGCTGCTGGCTCGCGACCGCAACGTCCAACTTGCACCGGTCGCGGGCGGTCGAATGTCCCGGCTCCTGGGCGCGAGCCCTGTTTGCGAATCGACATGACAGGCAGGGTTCTCGTCACCGGCGCGACGGGGTTCGTTGGCCGGCCGCTCGTTCGCCATTTGGCGGGCGCCGGCTGGAGCGTAGTGGCGGCCGCCCGCGAGGCCGAGAGGCTCGCCTGGCCCGCGGGTGCGGCGGGGCGCGCAATCGCGGATCTCGCCGATCCGATCGATTGGGCGCCGCTCTTGGAAGGGGTCACCCATATCGTCCATCTCGCCGGGCTTGCCCACGCGGCGACTGCCATTCCGGAAGCGCGCTACGTTGCGATCAACGCCGGGGCCGCGGCCCGGCTCGCCGGGGCCGCCCGTAGCGCCGGCGTCCGGCGATTCCTATTGATGTCGTCGGTGCGCGCCCAGTCGGGCCCGGTCTCGGATACGATCATTTCGGAGCGGGATGAGCCGCGGCCGACGGACGCTTATGGCCGCTCCAAGCTCGCCGCCGAGCAGGCCGTTGCCGACGCGCTGGCCGGCAGCGCAACGGAAAGTGTGACGTTGAGGCCGGTGCTCGTCTACGGCCCGGGAGTGAAGGGCAACATGCGCGCGCTTTTCGACTTGGCGAGGCTCCCCCTGCCGCTGCCCGTGGGCGGCTTTCGCGGGAGCCGCTCGCTGGTAAGCGTCTCGAACCTCGCTCACGCGGTCGGCCATGGCCTGGTCGAGCGCCGTTGCGCGGGCGGGACCTATCTCGTCGCCGAACCGGAGCCCCAGTCCGTGCCAGAGATCGTGGCAGCGCTGCGTGCCGGACTCGGCCGGCGCCCTCGACTTTTTACAGTTCCGATCGCACCCATGGCAGCGCTCGCAAGCCTCGCCGGTTTCACGGAGGAATGGGAGCGGCTAACCGGCGACCTGGTCGCCGACACGGGTGCGTTGCGTGGCACCGGCTGGACGCCTGTCGAAAGCACGCGCGAGGCCCTTGCCGGTGCCATGCGACGGGACGGCGATGGACCTCCTCTCCCTGCTCCGAAAGCGCAGAGAGGGTGAGGCGGGCGCAGGCTCGGCTGCGGCTGCACGAAGGAGAGCGGGGAAAGACCAGCACCCCGGGCTGGATCGCCCGCCGGCCGAGCCGCATGCGGTGCGTGGGGGCCTCGGAAAGGCCTAAGGTAAACGGCGATGGCTACCGGGCAATTGACCCGCTGGTCTATCTTTCCTATTTCACGCGGATGTCCAAACTGCCGATCATCACGCTGCCTGATCCGATGCTGCGCAGGGTATCGGCCCCCGTCGAGAGGGTCGACTTGGAGCTCTTGAGGCTCGCTGCCGACATGCTGGAAACGATGTATGCCGCGCCCGGCATCGGCCTTGCTGCGGTCCAGGTCGGCGTGCCGCGGCGCCTCGTCGTTCTCGACGTTTCCGAAGACGAGGATGAGAAGCGCCCTCTGATCCTGATCAATCCCGAGATCGTCGCTCTCGGGTCCGAGCCGCGGCTGCACGAGGAAGGCTGTCTGTCGATCCCGGACTTTCGGCTCGAGATCGAACGGCCCTCGGCCGTGACGATCAGCTACCTCGACCACGAGGGCGAGCGCCGGGAGCTCGCCGCCGAAGGGCTGCTGGCAACCGCGATCCAGCACGAGATCGATCATTTGAACGGCAAGCTCATCGTCGACTTCCTTTCGCGGCTGAAGCGCGAACTAGTGGTCAAGAAGCTCAAGAAGCTGCCGCGCGGCGAGGTGCCCCTTTGAGCGCGGAGTGTGGCGCAACCCGGCGTTTCCTCATCTGCTAGCGCCACGCGCACCCTTCCCCGTCGAGGGGGAAGGAGCGGAGAACGTCGCCGGTCGCGGCGCTGATCGGGCCGACGGGCTGGAACTGCTCCGACGAGGTGGGCCGATGCCTCTCAAGATCGTGTTCATGGGGACGCCCGAATTTTCGGTGCCGACGCTCGAGGCGATCCTCGCCGCCGGGCATCGCGTCGCCGCGGTCTATACGCGGCCGCCCCGGGCGGCCGGGCGCGGGATGGTTGAGCAGAAGTCGCCGGTCCAAGTCTGTGCCGAAGCCCGCGGCATTCCGGTCGCGACCCCGAGAAGCCTCAAGGTCGAGGCCGAGCAAGAGGCTTTCGCCGCCCTCGAAGCGGATGCGGCGGTCGTCGTCGCCTACGGCCTGATCCTGCCGAAGCCGGTGCTCGAGGCCCCGCGCCTCGGCTGCTTCAACCTGCATGCCTCCCGGCTGCCGCGCTGGCGCGGAGCGGCGCCGATCCAGCGCGCCATCATGGCCGGCGATGCCGAGACGGCGGTCACGGTGATGCGTATCGAGGAGGGGCTGGATACGGGCCCCGTCTGTCTCGCCGAGCCCGTTGCGATCGGGCCGGACATGACGGCGGGCGAGCTCCGCGACGTGCTTGCGCGTCTGGGATCGAGGCTCATGGTCGAGGCGCTCGCCCGCCTCGAGCACGGCCGGCTCGCCGCGGCGCCCCAGTCTCCGGACGGCGCCACCTATGCCGCGAAGATCGACAAGGCGGAAGCGCGCATCGATTGGAGGCGGTCTGCGCGCGAGGTTCACAATCTCGTTCGCGCTCTCTCGCCTGTTCCGGGCGCCTGGTTCGAGGCGGCGACCGTCGACGGCGGCTTCGAGCGGATCAAGGTGCTGGGCTCGGCGCTGGCGGACGGGAGCGGGACCCCGGGGGAGCTGCTCGACAGCGCGCTCACGATCGCCTGCGGGATGGGCGCGGTGCGGCTCATGCGGGTGCAGCGCGCAGGCAAGCGGGCCGTGACGGCAGCGGAATTCCTGCGCGGCTTCCCGCTCGCCAAGGGCGCACGGCTCACCTAAAGCGGTTTCGGGCGAAGTAGGAGCCGGTTCGCCCTGCGATACCGCGGATCGATTAATTATGGATCGTGATCGCGCGGCTCCGGCGATTGATCTGCCGTATATTGTCTTGCTGTCGTCTTGTCGGAGCAACTCTGTGGAGCACCTCATGGCGCGTTCTCTGATCGCGGCAAGCATGGTAGCGAGCGCCGCATTGGCCCTCGGTGCGCCGGCGCGCGCCGAAGAGGCCTTCACCACGCGCATCGAGCCGCGCGCCTTTTACGGCGCGAGCGTCACCATCGAGGAAGGCGTGCGCGTCTTTCGTCCTCTGCCGACGCAGCGCCAGGTCATCGTAAATCCCGGCGGCGCGACGCCTTTGAGCTTGAGCTACAACGATACACGCGTGGTCGAGGAGGCTACGAGCCACAACTACTATTACAGCGATCCCTATTATTTTCCGCGCACGTATGGGCTCGGCGGATTCCCGTTTGTTCGCGGCTTCGGCCCCAGGGGCTTCGGCGGTCCGGCGCGCGGTCACGCACCCGGGGCCATTCCGTGATCGGGTCCTGATCGGTCCGGCGCCCGGCGACCGGGCTTGAGGTCGGGCAGAGGCGCCGCTACGGATTGGGCATGTCTTAACGCGGCCCTCGCAATGCCCCGCTACCGCACGACCCTCGAGTACGACGGCACGCCGTTCGTCGGCTGGCAATCGCAGGCGAACGGCGTCTCGGTGCAGGGGGCGCTCATCGAGGCGATCGGGCGTTTTACGGGCGAGGCCGTATCCGTGAGGGGTGCCGGGCGCACCGACGCCGGCGTCCACGCGCTCGGCCAGGTCGCCCATTTCGACCTCGAGAAGGAGTGGGACCCTTCCCGTGTGCGCGATGCCATCAATTTTCATCTGCGCCCGGCGCCCGTCGTCGTGGTCGAGTGCGCTCTCGTCGCGAGCGATTTCGATGCCCGCTTCAGCGCGACGGGGCGCCACTATCTCTACCGCATCCTGATGCGGCGGGCACCGCCCGCGCTCGATCGCGACCGCGTCTGGTGGCTGCCCATGGTGCTCGATTCGCGAGCCATGGGCGAGGCCGCCCGCGCGCTTCTCGGCCGGCACGATTTCACAACCTTCCGCGCCGCCCAATGCCAGGCGAAGTCACCCGTGCGAACGCTCGATAGGCTCGAAGTCAGCGCCGTGGGCTCGGAGATTCGCATCGAGGCCTCGGCGCGCTCGTTTCTGCACAGCCAGGTCCGCTCTATGGTCGGCAGCCTGAAGCTGGTCGGCGAGGGCAAATGGCCGCCTGAGGCTCTTGCGCGCGCGCTTTCTGCGCGCGATCGCGCCGAGTGCGGCCCCGTCGCCCCGGCCTCGGGCCTGTATCTCGTCCGTGTCGATTATGGGACAAGCACGAGCGAAGGCGGCGAGATCGCGGAGGACGACGAGTAAGGCTCCGGCGAGGAGTGTTGCTCCACTGCGCGAGCCTCACCATGCTCCGAGCAGGAAGCGGACGAAGAGGTTGTGGATCTCGGCCGGGACGAGCAGACGGCCCAGGATGAGGAGCCTCCCATTCGGCTTGTAGCGCAGGCGCCATCCGGGCCTGGCGGTCGCAGCCTTGAAGATGCTCCGAGCGACGAGACCGGGACCTGGAATGTCGACGCACCGTGCTTTGATGTTGGCGAAGACGCGAGCCGCCCAATCGCCATAGTCCGCAATGGGCCCGCGAGCCGGGACTTCGAGCGAGCGACCGAAGAATTCGGACTTTATGGCTCCGGGCTCGATGATTTTGACCGTGATGCCGTGCTGGGCAACCTCGAAGCCGAGCCCTTCGGAGAAGCCTTCGATGGCCCATTTCGAAGTGCAATAGAGCGTGTAAAGCGGCAGTGTGAAGCGGCCGGCGGCGGAGGCGACATTGATGATGCAACCCGACCTTTGGCTCCGCATGTGGGGGAGCACGGCGCGCGTGACGTTCATGAGGCCGAGTACATTGGTGTCGAGTTGGCGGCGGACCTGCTCCTCGCTCATCTCCTCGAACAGCCCGATGAGGCCGTAGCCGGCGTTGTTGACGAGGACGTCGATGCGGCCGAAGGCGGCGATGGCCTCCGTGACGGCTGCCTCGATCGACCTTCGGTCCGTGACATCGAGGCGGAAAACCCTGATACGGTCCGAAGCGGCTCCAAGGTCGCTGCTTTCGGGCGATCGCATGGTCGCGGCGACGCTCCAGCCACGGTCCGCGAACAGCTCCGCCGTGGCCCTGCCGATACCGCTCGAGGCCCCCGTGATGAGGACCGTACCCGTTTGATTCACGGCGGAGCTCCCATGCGTCCCGGATGAAAACGGAGTGGCGCAATAGAACGCTGCCACGTGCGCCGAATCGAGAGCCAGCCGCAAGCGTCAGCGCCAGGGCAGCTCAATCGATCACCGACAGGAACTCCTGGCGTGTCATGGCATTGTCGCGGAAGATGCCGAGCATGCGGCTCGTCACCAGGTCCGTGCCCGGCTTCATGATGCCGCGCGTTGTCATGCACTGGTGCTCGGCCTTGAGCCCCACGCCGACGCCTTGAGGCTGCAACGCCTTGTCGATGGTATTGGCGATCTGCGCCGTCATCTTTTCCTGGATTTGTAGGCGCTTGGCGTAAGCCTCGACGATGCGCGCGAGCTTGGAGATGCCGACCACGCGGCCGTTCGGGACGTAGGCGACCCAGGCGCGTCCGATGACCGGCGCCATATGGTGCTCGCAGTGGCTCTCGAATCGGATCCCGCGCAGCACGATCATCTCGTCATAGCCCTCGGTCTCCTCGAACGTCTTTTGGAGCAGGGCCTCTGGATCCTCATGGTAGCCTTGAAAGTACTCTTCGTAGGCACTTGCGACGCGGGCCGGCGTCTCCCGGAGGCCGTCGCGGTCGGGATTGTCACCAGCCCAGCGAATGAGGGTGCGGACCGCGGCCTCTGCTTCGGCGCGGGTGGGGCGGACGATCTCAGGCGCGCTGGCCTTGACGAGCTTGCTCTTCATCGGACGAAGCGACGGCTCCATTTTGGGTCTTCGGACTGATACAACGTCTACGCGCGGGGGCCGCCTGCGGATCGGCACCAGCGCTCGGTGAGGAAGCAATCCAGTATCGACGGGTCCCGGGAGGCCCGGCCTCGTGATATGTCAATTGATTAGCACAGTGGAGACTCATTGGCTGCGGCCAAAATTCGGCGACGGATTAAGCGCTTTGGAACGGCCGCGCGGCTCCTTTGCCACGCAATTGAAGGTCATTTGCGAGTATGCTTAACGTGGCTGCCGGCGGTAATCGGGGTGGGCGGTGTTCTCTGGCGATATTCAAAGCGTCCGGGCCTCTTGGGCCTTCCGGCGCAGTGAAGTTCTGATTGGCACTTTCATTGGCATCTTGGTGGCGCTGCTGCTGGTCAGCCCGCGCCTGACCCCATTCTTTCTTTTGGCCCTGGCCATCGCGTGGCTGTGGATCCGGCTGCCCCAGCGCGGTCTTGCCGCGGCGATGCCGGAGATCGACGGCCTGACGGCGAGCATTGGGGCCCTTCTCTTCTATGCGCTTCTGAGCTCGCTGTGGGCCGTTGCTCCAGCCGCGACGATCGGCAAGGTCGGGCTGATGCTCGCGACGGTCCTGATCAGCCTCGTCACCGTCCGGCTCCTTTGGGCAGAAGGACGGATGGAAATTCTGCATCCCGCCGAGGGGCTTTGGCTCGGCCTCCTCGTCGGGCTCTTGTTCTATTGCGCCGAGAGCGTGTCCGGGCAGGCGATCAAGATATGGGTCGTCAATACCTTCAAGATTGGCCCCGAGCTGCTGCAACCCGACAAGGCCTACTCGTGGTCCAAGGACGGCAGGCTGTTGAGTGTCGCGGAAGCCGCATTCACGCGGAGTGCGACGCCGATCACGCTCCTGCTGTGGCCTGCGCTGATGGCGGCGCTTGGGGCGATCGCTCGCCCGTGGAGCAAGCCGATAGCCATGCTCATGTTCGTGCTGGCGATCGCCGCCGTGTTTCTGTCTCCGCAGGAATCCTCGAAGACGGCGATTGTAGCCGGGGTCGCGGCATTCGCTCTCACACACATTTCCGCGCGCTGGGCCTTGCGCATGATTGCGCTGTTTTGGATCACGGCCTGCCTTGCGGTCGTGCCCTTGGCGATGCTGGCGCACCGGCTCGATCTTCACAATGCGGCTTGGCTGCAGACATCGGCTCAGCATCGGATCATCATCTGGAATTTTACGGCCGAGCAGGCCTTGCAGGCGCCGCTGTTCGGCATCGGCGCTTATATGACCTACATTGTGGGACCGACAATCACGGCCAAGGCGGTGAATTCACCCGGTGAACATCTCCAGCGCAAGCTGTCGCGACATTCGCACGACGTCTATCTGCAGACATGGTTCGAGTTGGGGGCCGTGGGTGCGCTGCTGCTGATGACGGCGGGTCTCACGGTCCTTGGACGCATCGGGCGGCTCGGCTCGGCCGTCCAGCCGTTCGGATTCGCGGCTTTTTGCTCGGCCGCAACGCTGATGGCCTCGAGCTATGGGATCTGGCAGAGCTGGTACATGGCGATGTTCGGCCTCGCGGCCGTCGCGTTCGCGATCGGTGCGCGCGCCTTCGAGACGGCGGGAGGCTGGGGCACAATCGGAAAAGCGCCTGTGAGCTAGGGCCGCCCCGGTCCAAGGCGCCGGGCGTCTTGGATGCAGCGCGTTTGGTGGTGCTGCCGGTGTGGATTGAACACACGACCTCTCCCTTACCAAGGGAGTGCTCTACCACTGAGCTACGGCAGCAAACTCGTGCGCGGCGCGGCCGCTGCCTTCCCGTGCGCTGGACTCCAGACTTGATGGCCGGCCGCAAATCGCCGCGACACTGCCACAAGCCCCTGATAGGGGCAAGCTACGGTGACCGGGCTCGCGCCCCCATTCACGGGCGGCCGCAAATCGGCTAATGGCCTCTGAAGCTGCACGAGGCACGGCGCAAACGCTGCCAGTCGAAGGTGAGGGCAGATGCCCACTGAAGATAAGCCACGCAGTGGCCCGGCCCGGAAGCGACGGCTCGCGCTCGCTCTCAGGGCCAATATCGGGAAGCGCAAGGAGCAGGCCCGGGTGCGAAAGGCCGACGGCCAACAAGACGGAGAGGCGCTCCAACCCGAGCCGGCGCGACAGAAAGTTCCGGCCGCCGATAGTCGCCAGCAGGATTGACGGAATTTGCAGCTAGGGCCTCGAGCCGAGACGCACCACTTGCTGGATGGACCGCTCAGCGTCTAATCATCAGGCCACCGTAGTCAATCGAGACCGGCTTATCGTAGCGAACCGGCCTTCCTTCTCCAGCGCGCGGCAGACACCTCGATGGATCGCATCAAGATCATTGGCGGCGAACGCCTTTCTGGGACCATCCCCATCTCGGGGGCCAAGAACGCCGCGCTGCCGTTGATGATCGCGAGCCTTTTGACGTGTGATCGGCTGACCCTCAAGAACGTGCCGAATCTCGCCGACGTCAACCTCTTGGCCCGAATTCTGAGAAACCATGGCGTCGATCTCGCGGTCGACGGCAAGCGCCCCGGGCCCACAGCCCATTTGGGCGAGACGTTTCATCTCACGGCGCGCGACATCGTCGACACCACGGCTCCCTACGAGATGGTCTCGCGCATGCGCGCGAGCTTCTGGGTGCTGGGCCCGCTCGTTGCCCGCATGCGCGAGGCGCGGATCTCGCTTCCCGGGGGCTGTGCGATCGGCACCCGCCCGGTCGATCTGCATCTGATGGGACTCAAGG
>Ga0209341_10002950_pt1 | contig 16002 bp, 20 predicted proteins | sample RifCSP13_2_FD_184020 | JGI IMG/M metagenome (GOLD analysis project Ga0209341, IMG submission 184020) | Soil microbial communities from Rifle, Colorado - Rifle CSP2_sed 13_2 (SPAdes) (version 2) | ecosystem: Environmental > Terrestrial > Deep subsurface > Rock core/Sediment | place: Rifle...
TGGGCATCGCCGCCGTCATGGGGCAGGTGGAACGGTACTGCCGCATCCCGGGCCTGATCGCCCGCGTCGGGAGGGCCGAGCATTGAGCTTCGACTGGGGGGTCATCGTCAACAACTGGCAGTTCGTGATCTTCCAGGGCCTCCTGGGATTCGGGGCCTTCGGTGGCGGCACGCTCCGCCTGGCGATCCCCGCGATCGTGCTGGGGTTCATGCTGGGGGTGATCATCGGCATGGGCCGGCTGGCCCGTCGCCCCTGGATCCACTATCCGGCGGCGATCTACATCGAATTCTTTCGAGGTGTGCCGCTCGTCATGGTGATCTTCTGGTTCTGGTTTCTCATCCCGCAGATCACCGGGCAGCGCCTGCCGGAGTACACCGTTGCCCTGACGGCCTTCGTCATGTTCGAGGCGGCTTACCTGGGCGAGATCGTCCGCGCCGGCATTCAGGCGGTCTCCCGCGGCCAGATCGACGCCGCCGTCTCGACCGGCCTGTCCCATTTCCAGATGATGCGCCACGTCATCCTGCCCCAGGCGATCCGGAACATGATCCCCGCCCTGGTGACCCAGTTCATCGTCCTGTTCAAGGACACCTCGCTCGCCTCGATCATCGGGGTGATGGATCTCACCAAGGCAGCCGCAACCGTGAGTCAGCGCGAGATCCGGCCCTTCGAGATGTACCTCTTCATCGCCGTCGTCTACTGGATCTGCACCTACAGCATGTCCGCCCTGAGCCGTCGGCTCGAGGCCCGCCTCGTAGGCGCCGCCGGCACCGTCGCCTAGCCCTCCCCTGACAAAGACAGCGCGGCCAACGGGTCCTGTCGTCGGCCACCCCATCCGTCCTCGGAGCCTTCACGCATCAATAAATCATCAGATGGGAGACCGGCTGGCGGTGGCGAAATTCTCCTCCGGGCGGATGGGTGCCCGGCCTCCGCCACCCCTTGGCCGGGGTCCCGTTCCGGCACCAGCGCCCGCAGGCCCCGAGCGACATGGGCGGGAGTCCGAAGGCCTTCGGACCGCGCAGGGTCGCCGCGGGAGCCTTGGAGCGAGGGGCCAAGGGTGCTGGTGCCGTGGTGATGCACCGCTCAAAAGGCCAACGGGTGGTGGTGGCCAGTGCCCGTGGCCCCCGAGCGGCCCTCCGGCAGTCACTCCGTTCTCCCCCGCGGCGAGGGGAGGCCCGACCTCGGAGGAAGGCAAAACCCGCGCTCCAACGGAATACTGCTCGAGCACGAGACACCTGCGATGATCGTCCGGGGTGCCTAGCGCCACAAGACTTCCCAACCGCAACATCGATTCCCGACCCGCTGGACCAGACCATCGATCCTGCAACTCGGTCAAGCCGTTTTGCCGACGACGAGGAGGGGTTTCCCGAGCCGCCTGGCCCAAGTTCCCCCCGAGGATGCGGTGGGACCCCCGCCGACGGGACCCGACGGCCGAGGGGAGGGATTTGACGAGCACCGCAGGGCGTGATATACGCCCTTCCAGGGAGGCCGAGATGGGCCACAAGATCGTCATCAAGGCGGGCGAGATGACCGCCGAGGCAGTCCTGAACGACACCCCCACCGCCAAGGCAGTCTGGCAGGCATTGCCCATTACCGGCAAGGCCAACACCTGGGGCGATGAGATCTACTTCGCCATCCCGGTGAAAAAGGACCTCGAGCCGACGGCCAAGGACCTCGTGGAGAAGGGGGATCTGGGGTACTGGCCTCCCGGCCGCGCCTTCTGCATCTTTTTCGGGCCCACCCCGGCGAGCACCGGGACCGAGATCCGCTGCGCGAGCGCCGTCAATATCATCGGCCACATCAAAGGGGACGCGACGCTCTTCAAGAAGGTCAAGGAGGGCGCCCGCGTCAAAATCGACCCCGCCTGATCCTCGTGGCTTCCGTGCCCAACCGTCCTGAGTTCTATACCGTGAAATGCACATTCAGCACGGCACGTGCCTGACACGCCGAGAGCTGCATGGTCTGACCGGTGCCGGCTCCTCACCCTCCTGCGGGGTCGGGCAACCGGAGTGCTTGCCAGCCGCCTGGCGCGGGAGCGGGGTTTCACTGGATTGACCGATACGCGGGCCGGGGGTACCATGGCGGCTCGGGCGCGAGGTGCGGGAGACTCGAGGAGCGGGAGAATGCACACGGGGCGGCGGGCGGATCCGGAATTGGTGCGACTCGCTCTTTTCCTTGGCGTACTCCTGGGCGTTCTCATCGTCCTCCTCGCCTTCCGGGACGTGTTTTTTCCGCTCCTGCTCGGCCTCGGCACCGCGTATCTGCTCGATCCGGCCGTGACCTGGTTCGAGCGGCACGGCCGGTCCCGATTCTTCGGCGTGGTCGCCACCACGCTGCTGGTCCTCCTGGTGATGGCCGGGCTGGTCCTCTACGTCGTGCCGACGATAAGCGAGCAGATCCAAAGGCTCGGCGCGCGTCTCCCGCAGTATGAAGAGCGCCTGGAAAGCCTCGTCGCACCCTGGCTGGCCCAGCTCGAGGCGCGCTATCCCACGGAGTTTCACGAACTCCCCGACCGCCTGGCCGACGCGATCCGGCAGAACCTGCCGCAGGTCGCCGGCTCGCTCGCAACGTGGCTCGGCAGCGTCTTCAGCAACCTGCTCAGCCTTCTCCTCTTCCTCCTCAACCTGATCTTCGTGCCGGTCTTCGCGTTCTATCTCCTCATCGACTGGCCCCGCATCAAGGCCGTCGCTTACGATCTCATCCCGGTGCTGTATCGCGAGGTCACGGTCACGATCTTCCGCGAAGTCGATCAGGCCATGGCAAGCTTCCTGCGGGGACAGCTCACCATCGCCCTGATCCTCGCCGCGATCAACACCGTCGGGCTGATGCTGGTCGGCGTGCCGCTGGCGCTCCTCATCGGTGCCCTCGCCGGCCTCGCCAACCTGATCCCTTACATGGCCCTGGTCGTCGGCCTCGTCCCGGCGCTCCTCCTCTGCTGGGTCGAACACGAGAGCCTGGCGCGCCTCGCGGGGGTGGGGGCGGTCTTTGGCGGCGCACAGCTCCTGGAGGGCACGGTCCTGAGTCCCCGGATCCTCGCCAAGACCGTGAACCTGCATCCCGTCTGGGTCCTCCTCGCCCTCATCGCGGGCGGCTCCCTCCTCGGGTTCTTCGGGCTGCTCATCTCCGTGCCGGCCGCGGCCGCCATCCAGGTATTCGCGCGCCACGGCCTCCAGGCCTACCGGCGGTCGCAGATCTACCGTGGAGGAACCGTCCCCGGCCGCGCGGAGACCGCGCCCGCGCGGTATGAGCCGCCGCGCGACGACGCGCCGATCCCGTAGGCCGCAGGAATGCTCACGCATCGTTCCACCGACAGAAAAACCGTTTTCAATTTCCCCAGCGATCGGATAGAATACCGACCGCCCGACGGCGAAGCGAGGAATGACTGCATGGAATCGCGATCGCGGCTCTCACAGAAGACTGTCAAACGGGCCTACGCCGCTGTTTCACCTTTTTACGACCTCCTCTTCGATCGCATCTTTTATCCCGGGCGCGTCGATGCCGTCAAGCTCTTGGGCATCAGTCCGGGGAATCGGATCTTGGAGGTGGGCATCGGCACCGGCCTGAACCTGCCCCTGTACCCCCACCACCACCAACTGGTCGGCATCGACCTCTCCGCACAGATGCTGCGCAAGGCCCGGGAACGGGTGCACGAACTCCACGTGACGCACGTCCACCTCGCGGTGATGGATGCCATGCGGTTGGCGTTCAAAGACAACAGCTTCGACCACGTGCTCGCCACCTACGTCATCAGCGTCGTGCCGGACCCGATCCAGGTCCTCCGGGAGATCATGCGGGTGTGCCGGCCGAAAGGCCGCATCGTCATCCTGAACCACTTCAAGAGCGACCACCCGGTCATGGGCCGCCTCGAGAGACTCATGGCTCCCCTCATCACGCGGACGGGCCTCTTCAGGCCGGATCTGCAGCTGAGCCCGCTGCTGGAAATGGTAAATCTGGTCCCGGACCAGATCCACCGCGTCAACCTGTTGAGCGGCTGGCGCCTGCTCCGGTGCATCAACTCCAAGGAGACCGCCCTCGAGACGCGGCCCTGTGAAGGAGGTCGAGATGGCTCGTAGGTCCCTGTGCGCCCGCCGGGGTGTGCTTGTTATGTTCGTGCTCTTCGGAGCGACCAGCGGGCTCGCGCTGGCTCAGGAAACGGGGGATCTCAAGGAGCTAGAGGTCCTCGGAGTCGTCGCTGATCCCGGCGGACAGGCGCGCATCCTCCTCCGGAGCAAGGCAGACAAGCGGGGGCTGTCCATGGTGATCGGACAGTTCGAGGCGGTGGGGATCGCGCTCCCGCTGGAAGGCGTGGTCCCTCCGCGCCCATACACCCACGATCTGATTCTCGACCTGCTCCGTCACTTCGACGCCACCGTGGCCCGAGCCGTGATCACCGAGCTCAAGGAGAACACCTACTACGCCACGATTGTGGTCCGGGTCGGCAACCGCGAGGTCCGGATCGACTCCCGTCCGAGTGATGCCGTGGCGGTGGCGCTGCGGGTCGGCGTGCCGATCCTGGCGTCGGAAAAGGTGCTGGCCACTCAACCCCCCGGGGGGCAACCGTGACGGCACCCCGTGAATACCCGCGGGCCTCGCTGCGCGTCCGGATCAGCCACGCCGACGCCCACTACGCGGGCGGACTGGTGGCCGGCGCGCACATCCTGCGCCTCTTCGGCGATCTGGCCACCGAACTGACGATCCGGTACGACGGGGACGAGGGGCTGCTCCGCGCCTACGAATCGGTCGAGTTCCTGGCGCCCGTGCACGGCGGCGACTACATCGAGGCATCGGGCAGCATCGTCTCGGTCGGACGGACCTCCCGCCGCATGGCCTTTGAGGCCCACAAGTTCATCACCTGCGAAAGAGCCGGTCCCCCATCCTCCTCGGCTCGCGTCCTCGATCCGCCGCTCCTGGTGGCGCGGGCCGTCGGGACCAGCGTCGTCCCCACAGCGCACCAGCAGCCCGCCTGATCGGTCGATGGCCCGCGCGCACCTCATCACCGGGGCTCCCGGCGTGGGCAAGACAACCCTCGTGCTGTCTCTCCTCCCGCGGCTCCCCGGGCAGAAGGGGGGCTTCACCACCCGCGAGATACGCCGGGCAGGAGAACGAGTCGGATTCCAGGTGACGGATCTCGAAGGCCGCGACGGGATCCTGGCCCACGTCGAGCGGCCCGGTCCGCCCCGCGTCGGCCGCTACGGTGTGGATTGCGAAACCTTCGAAGCGATCGGGGTGCATGCAGTCAGGCGCGCGCTCCGCGAGGCGGACCTCGTCGTGATCGACGAGATCGGCACGATGGAACTCTACTCGCCCCACTTTCAGCAGGTGCTCGTCGAGGTCCTGGAGAGCCCACGGCCGCTCCTCGGGACGATCATGGCTCGGGCGCATCCGATCGCGGACCGAATCAAGGCCTGCCGCGACGTGGCGGTCCACCGCCTCACGCCACGCAATCGCGAAGCGATCGCCGAAGCCATCGTGGCGGATCTGGCGGCGCGGCTTCCGGGCGGCACGCACGGGTGCCGCGGGACAGGCACCACTTGACGCCTTCGGCCCGCTCCGATACCGTAGAGACAGGAGTGCCCCCGATCAGCCATGACCAAACGCTACTTCACCGTCGAGGAGGCGAACGCCCTCCTTCCCGAACTCCGGCTCATCCTGCACGAGCTGCAGGTCCGGCGCGGAGAGCTCGAAGAGCGCCAGCAGGGCCTGGAGGCGATCCGGCAGCAGGCGAGCGGAAACGGCTACCGCCTCGGTGGCGACGCCTTCCTCCGCCTCAAGCACGAGGCTGAATTCATCCTCGAGGAGTGCAACGCCGCCATCAAGAAGATCGAAGAGTTGGGGTGCCTGCTCAAGGACCTCCAGCTCTGCCTCATTGATTTCCCCGCCATGCGCGACGGCCGCGAAGTCCTCCTGTGCTGGAAGCCGGACGAGGCAGAGGTGGCTCACTGGCATGGCCTCACCGAGGGCTTCGGCGGCCGTAAACCCCTCCATCCTCCTCGCGCCGCCTGACCTGTCTGCAGCGGGATTCTGGCTTGACAATGCCGGAGCGGCGGTGCTACCAGTAAGACACCTTGCAGTGCCACAGGGCAGACACGCGGGTCGCGGGTAGGGACCAACCCCTTGGTCAGCAGACGGGTTGCAGTCGAGGGATCGCATGTCCCTTCCCTTTCCCAGGCTCAACGACAGGGCGACGGCCCTGACGAAGAGCCGCGCATTCCAGCGGAATTTTCCCTCCTCCTCGAATGCGGAAAGGGAGCCGACCCGATCCTTGCGTATCCTCCGGCGCTCGCCCCCCTTCCGGATGTCCTGAGACACTACGCCGAATCCCTCGGCGTCCCCTTCCGGTTTGCGGGGAGCGCGCGCCGCTACGCACGGCCCCGGCGGTTGGAGGCCATCGCTCTCCATCATTTCGCCCTTCCGACGCCCCCGGTGCTGTTCGGGATCTGGCCGCGCATTCTGCAGACCCGCATCCCCTTCGCCTTCGGGTATCCCCTCGCGCCGCCGGCCCAGCATGCCTTCCCCGCCGGCGCGCAGATCGGCCGGGGACACATGCTCCGCGATCAGGAAGGTCACGCCGTGGCGGAGATCGCGGAAGGGAACATCTATGTCCTCTTCAATCTCCTCGGACAGGACGGGGAACTCCGCCCCCTCCTCCTGCGACGGGTGCTGGACCTCAGCCTCCCCCATCTCCTGCAGGAGCTGAGGAGCCTCTCCCCCCTGGCGATGGATCCGCTCCGGGCCATGCTGGAGATCCTGCGGCAGGAGACCGAGGAGCTCGCTGCGGGCTGGAATCGGCAGCGGCAGGCCACGGTCCAGCAGGCCTACCTCCGGGAGTGCCGCAGCCGTCTCCAGCAGGAGTCGGCCTTTCTGGAACACGAGATGCAATTCCTCCAGGAGATCCTGGAAGAGTACGCGCGCCGGATCACCGCCGAGACCCGACGACTCCACGCGTACCAGGACCGTCTCAGCCTGCTCCGCGACATCCCTTCATCGAAGGAGGACTCCCTGACAGACCTGGACCGGCTCAGGGAGCTGCCCGAGGTGCGAGCGGTGGAAGTGGAGGAGAGCCGGATCACGGTCTTCACCGCCCCGATCGCTGTGGAGTACGACGACCGCCAGTTCCAGCTCGGGAGCTTCCGCATTGAGATCTCCTTTGCCGGGGATATTCGGATTCGGAACCTCACCCACGCCATCGGCGCATACGACCATCCGCATGTCCATCAGGGCCGGCCCTGTTTCGGGAACATCCGGGAAGGCGTCGCCAAGATGATCGGAGAGTACCAGTTCGTGGCGGCCGTCTACGTCCTCCTCGACTTTCTGAGGACGGTGAATCCGAAGGATTGGCGGATTCCGATCGCGTACTGGCAGGAGGTGCGCCCGTGAGACCCCACCAGCCGATGGAGTTCCTCCGGCAACTGGATCTCGTGAATCCGGAGGCCCTGGACCTGCCCGTCCACCTGATCGGGTGCGGCGGGATCGGGTCGTTCACGGCCCTGGTCCTCTCCAAGATGGGCATCCACCGCCTGTCTCTGTACGACCCCGACGCCATCGAGGACCACAACCTGCCGAACCAACTCTTCCGCCTCAAGGACGTCGGGCGGCTCAAGGTGGAGGCGCTCCGGGAAATCCTGGAGGAATTCGCCGGGACGGCCGTGGAGGGCCTGCCGATCACGATCGAGGCGCAACGCATGACAGGCGTCGTGATCTCGGGAGTGGACACCATGCGCGCCCGCAAGACCATCTGGCTGCGATCGATCCGGTATCGGTCCGGTGTGCTGCGGTACCTGGACGCCCGCATGGGGGCCGAGGTGGCGCGGATCTATGCCGTCAATCCCACCGACCCGGACGACATCCGCCTGTATGAGAAGACGCTGTACGACGACGCGGAAGCCGAGGTTTTCCCTTGCACGGCGGCGGCGATCAGTTATAGTGGGTTTGCCATCGCCAGCCTGATCGGCAATCTGGTCAAGCGCCTGGCGACCGGCGAGGATGTACCCCGTGAGATCCTGCTCGACCTCAAGACCCTGACCCTGCTCACAAGCTCGGGCGACCGAAGCTGAGGAAAGGAGACAGCCCATGGCGACGAAACTGCTGGAGAAGGAGCGGACGGTTGCGGTCAAGGTGGTGATGATGGGGAAGACGATCACCACCTACTTCGGGAAAGACCCCCTGTCCCTGGGTGACCTGCTGGCCGAGATTGGCACCAACGGGAATACCGAGGTGCGGGTCAACGGCCTCACCGTGGAAAAGACCCACCGCCTCGCCCCCGGGGACATGGTCCTCATCGTCCCCAAGATCCGCGGCGGCTGATCGGCTCCCGACCGAGAGCGGCGCCCGGGCAGGTCGGACCGGCCGCTCACGGAAACCGGACGTAGCTCCGGTGACAGCGCCGGCAGGTCTGCACCAGGCGGGTGAGGTGCGGCCGGACCTGGTCGAGCGTCTCCCGCTTTGCGGCGGTCGCCGTGGCCTCTGCGGCCTCTCGCATGGCCCGCGTGATCGCCTCGAAGGTGGAAACCTCCGCCGCGATGGTGGGCTGTGCGCGGCTCGGGGGATGGAAGCTCTCGGGAGGGAAGAGCGCCGGCAGCCGTGCAGCCTGACCGGCGATGGCCTGTGCCCCTTTCTGGATTGCGACGCCGTCCCCCGCGGCGAGGCCGTCCCAGACCCCCTGCAACTGATCCGCCAGCCGACGCATCAGGGCCTGCCGCTCGCTGATGACGTCGCCTGCCTCGAGACCCGGCGCCTGGCCGACCAGGATGAAGAGCCCGAGGGCCGCAGTCGCGCCCCTCACGGGCGATGGCTCCGGTCACCGGGGGGCGCCAGCCAGATCATCTTTCGCTCCCCGACGAGAGCGGTGGTGATCTCCACCAGGACGACGGCGAAGAGCAGCTCCTTCAAGGGCTGCGACAGGTCGTACTTCTGCAGGTGTTCCCGGGCGATCTCCTCCGCCTGATGGTGGTCGGGCACGCCCCAGGAAAAACCTGGAAACAGCTCTTCGACAGCCGCATTGAGCACGATCTTTCCCTGGTCCTGCAGGTGATGGATCGCCAGTACCGACAGGACCTCGCTGATCACCGCCCGGTCCTCGTCCGCGATGCCGTAGTGCTGAAAGATCTTGTCCCGGACGAAGAGGGCCATCTGGAATTCGTGCTCGGTGTAGCCCCGCCAGCCGGCCTCGGCCATACTGTCTCCCGTGGTCCACTCACGCGACCGGGGCATCCTCCGCGAACGCAACGTTCCATGCATCTTAGCAACTCGCTCCACCCCCGGCAAAATTTTTTCCCTTTTCCCTTGCCAGGTACCAGGAGGGCACCTATATCGGTCCTCATCGCGTTCGGCGGGTTTCAGGCAGGCATGGTGGTGTATGAGGGCGACCGCGAGCCGTCGTGGGTGGCCCAGTTCTATCGCGGCGGGCTGGCGGAGGACCCCCGCGATCCCCGACGGGACGGCATCACGCGCCGACGAAGCGATAGCCGATGCCGTGCACGGTTTGAATGAAGCGGGGATTTTCCGGGTCGTCCTCGAGCTTCTGCCGCAGCTTCAGGATATGATTATCGACGGTCCGGGTGGTGGGAAAGCGCTCGTACCCCCACACCTCGTCGAGCAGCCGCTCGCGGGAAAGGACCTCGCCCTGATGGGCCACGAAGTACCGCATGATGTCCAGTTCTTTCCGCGTGAGCGAAACCTGCCGCGTGCCCCTGAAGGCGACGCACTGCTTGAAGTCGATCCGGACGGATCCGAAGGCGTAGGAGTCGATGTCGGAGCGCTGTCCCGGCCGCCGCATGACGGCGCGCACCCTGGCCAGAAGCTCCCGCACGCTGAACGGTTTCGTGATGTAATCGTCCGCCCCGAGCTCGAGGCCCATGACGGTATCGGCCTCCTGCCCCCGGGCGGTGAGCATGATAATCGGAATGTGCACCTCTTTCTTCCGGAGTTCGCGGCACACATCCCAGCCGCTCATGCCTGGCATCATGATGTCGAGAATGATCAGATCGGGCAGCTCTTTGAGCGCCGTGGCGAGCCCCTCGCGGCCCTCGCGGGCCGTCAGCACCTCGTACCCTTCGTAGCTCAGGTTGTCCCGGAGACCCCTCACCATCTCCGGCTCATCATCGATGACGAGGATCCGGGTCATGCCGCGCTCTCCCGCTCGGGCCGATGGGGAATGATGAGCGTCACGGTGCTCCCTTCCCCCTGCGTGCTCTCGACCGCGACGCGCCCGCCGTGGGCCTCTACGAGGTGCCTGGCCAGCGTCAATCCGAGGCCAGTCCCCCGGGATGACGACCCCTCGCCCCGGGTCACCCGGTAGAATTTTTCGAAGATCCGCGGCATCTCCTCCGGCGCGATCCCGATCCCGTGATCGGCCACGCTCGTCCGGAGCTCTCCGTCCCACACCTTCGCCTCCACCCGGATCAGCTTCCGGTCCGGGGAATATTTGATGGCGTTATCGACCACGTTCGCGAGGGCCTGGCGGAACGCGTCCGAGTCCAGTCGGACCTCGGGCATGTCGGGCTGGATCTCGACATCCAGCTTGAACCCGAGGCGGTCGAGTTGATACCGAAAGGCCTCCAGGGTCTGATCCACCAGCGGACCGACCTCGCACGGATGGAAGTGAAAGGGGCGCTTGCCCTCCTCGATCCGGGAGAAGTCCAGGAAATTCTCGATGAGCTGTGACAGGCGCTCGCTCTCCTGCGTGATGATCCGGTAATACTCCTGCTGCTTGGCGCCATCGGCAACCCGGCCCATCTCCAGCGTCTCCGCATACATCCGGATGAGCGACAGGGGCGTCTTGAGATCGTGGGAGACGTGGGTGACGAAGTCGGCCTTGAGCCGCGCGATCTCCATCTCTCGCCGCGAGATCCGGTAGGCGAAGAGGAGGCCGCCCGCAATGGCCAGCACCAGCATCCCGATCAGCGCCCCCGCCACCACGACCTGCCGCCGGAGCATCCGCTCAAAGGTCATCGCGCCCCGCTGGAAGACCGCGACACGCCACAGAGGAAACATCCCCGTGAACGGGGCGGAGGCGACCTGGCGGCTTTCCCCGACCGGCTGGGGGCTGTACACGACTCTGCCCCGCTGATCCGTGATGGCGAGAAAGATCATCTGGGCTTCCGTGGCCCCGTCGAGCGCCCTGATCCAGAAGAGGGTGTTGGTGTTGAAGCTGGCGGGATCCAGCCTGAAGCCGACCAGGTACGTGGCGGCCCCCGGCCCCGCCACGCGCGCGTAGGAAAGCGAATACGCCCCGGTCTCCTCCTTCAGGAGGAGGCGATGAATGCGGCCCTGGGCGCTCTCCGGCGCGATCGCCTCGCGCCGCAAGCGATCCAGGATCGTCGCCTCCACTCCACCCACGATCCATCGACCGTCCCGCGGGTAGACCACCCTTCCGTCGGTGTCCAAGAGATACAGGACACCCCCCAGGGGGCTCTGGGACTCGAACGTGTTCACCGCCTCGTGGAGGCGCCTTGGTTCCGTCTCCCGCTGCAGGACCTCGCCGATGCGGTGAAAGACATCCTCCTCCCTCCGCCGCAGCGTCTCCTCGATCTTTTCGACGGCGATCGTCGCCGTTTTCTCGTAGGACTCCACCATGACCTGTCGCGCCGTCTCCTCCCACCGCCGCAGGGCCAGGAATCCCAGGACGCCCAGGATCAGCGCCGGAATGAAAACGACGACGAAGATCGCCATCAGCATCTTGGTTTGGGAGGAGAAATGCCGGATCCGTAACTGCACCGGAGTCCCTCTCATGTCCGTCTGCCGCAGCCCGAGGCATGCCAACGGCCGAGAGCGGGGGGCCGTCGCGAAAAAAGAAGCGGAGAGGGGGAGTCCCCCTCTCCGCATGATGTTACTCGGTACCCACTGCCCTGAAAACCTTCTCAGCCTCTCTCGGGTTAACCGTGCTTCGTCGAAATGTCATCGAACAGCTTGTTGATCTCGTCGAGCATCTGCATGAGCTTCTTCTCTTGTTCCGGGGTCATCTTCATCTTCTTCTCTTTCATCATCTTCATGACCTTGTCCATCTTCGAGTCGGTCTCCTGCATCTTCTTCATCATGTGTTCAGCGGCCATGACGCCCTGCGCGGGCAGGAGAAGGGCGACCCCCAGAACGAGCATTCCGACTATCTTTCGCATGTCACTCACCCCCTTTCTCTTGGGATTTAGCGCACTGGTTGGCTCGGGGGATACCGCTCACTCAGGACCCTGGTATCCCCTTCCGCTATGGCATGTCTGGACCTCCGAAGGCGTCGTCCCGGCCTCAAGCGCTGCGGAGGGCGGGGCGGGGACGGACTTTACATCCCGCCTCCGGCCTTGTCAAGCCTTTCGTAGAGAAACGATGAACGGCCGCCTCTCGGCCCCGGTACCGCACCCTCACGACTCCTCTAGCAGGCGACGGATCATCGCCTCCATTTCTGCGTATCCCCCCTCGCCGATCTGCGTGTGCCGGACGATGCCTTTCTTGTCGATCAGGTGCAGGGTCGGCCAGTACCGGCTTCCGTACCGGTCCCAGGTGGCGTAGTCGTTATCGAGGGCGACAGGATACGGGATCCCCAAGGTGTCGCAGGCCGCCTTGACCTTCCCCGCGGGCTTTTCCCCGTCAAACTCAGGCGAATGGATCCCGATGACCACGAGACCCTGAGGCCCGAATCGCTGATGCCACTCCACTAACTGTGGAATCGTGTTCCGACTGTTGATTCACCCGAACGTCCAGAACTCGAGAAGGACGACCTTCCCGCGAAGATCGGCGAGCCGCAGGGGAGCGGAATTGATCCACGTCTGGTTGGTGAGCTCCGGGGCGGGTCGGCCGACCCATGATCCCTCTCCCCATGGTGCGGCGATCAGCAGCCCGGCGGCCAGCACGAAGAGCCCCCCGCAGACCGTCCGACCTCTCCGCATTCGACGCCCTCCACGCGCATGACCTGCGGCCGACGGTACGCACCTTCGATCCATTAGATGCACCCGAGACCTCGAAGGATGCGAACTGCTGAGTCCCGCGACCGCTCTCTCCATTGCCGCTCGGGAAGAGCCTGATACATCTCTTGTACCCGTTCCGAGGGCCCGATGTGTCAAAAAATCGTAAAATTTCCGCGAAATTTCAGTGGGGGGGCTGGAACGAAGGGGAGCGGCCGGAGAACGCGGGATCACCGCCTGTCGGTGGCTTGCCGCCGACTTTCGGGAAGAGCGCGAAACCAAAGCATGGTACAGATGCCGAGCAGTCCGCCCATCCCCAGGACACTGAACGCCCACCCCCAGGCCCCCCGCGTCGGATCAGGGCCGCCCGCGGTGACATCGAGGACGATCCCAAAGGCAAGTGGCGCGACCGCTCCCGCGCCGAACCCCAGGAGCGACCGCACGCCGAGCACCGAGCCCAAGTGCGCGGGCTCGACGACCTCGGTGATCGCCGCCGAGTAGACGGGCGAGTCGCCGAGGGCCGAGAAGCCGTAGATAAGGCCCACGAACACCAGGAGTCCCAGCGGCGCCGCGAGCAACCACCCGAAGGTGAATGAGCAGATCGTGCTCACGGTCATCATGCCAATGATGACGGCCGTCCGGCCCCATCGGTCCGAAAGCCAGCCGCCGACACCGGCAGCGGCGATGCCCATCACGTGAAACAGCGCCGTGAGGTTCGCCCCGAGGCCGGCCGCGTGCCCGAGATCGAGCCCGGTGTTCCCCATGACGACCGCCAGGAACGCCGGGGTCCAGGCCCACATCCCGAGGAGCTCCCAACAGTGGAAGGTGTAGCCGGCCACCATGAGCTGGGCCGCCCGGTTCTTCAGCAAGCGACCCCACACGAGGGACAGGCCCGGGGCCGCGGGCGGGCGGGCGGGACGACCGCGCAGGATCAGCACGGCCAGAGCCGTGCAGAGAACCGGACCGGTCGCGAGCATGAAGAGGGCCGCACGCCAGCCGACGAGCGGGATCGTGAGTCCCACCAGCAGCAGGCCGAGCGCATACCCCGCGGAGGCCGCAGCCAAAAACCATCCGATCGCCCACCCGCGCCGCGCGACGGGAAAGCGCTCGGCGACGAGGACGAGCCCCGGCGTGTAGGTCCCGGCCAACGCGAGGGCCAGGCACGAGAAGAGGAGCAGCCCGGAAAAATATCCCTGGGCAAGGATGGGAAGGCAGAGGGAGACGGCGGCGGCGGCGATGCTCGACCAGAGGAAGACGGGCCGGGCCCCCACCCGATCCATCAGGGCCGACAATACGGCGAGGGACACCGCGCCGATGAGTAGAAACGCTGCGGAGATCGATCCTGCCGCGGTCCCCGACAGCTCCCACTCACGCTGCACGATGGGGAGGACTGCCGGGTAGGAGAGGAACATCATCGACGCGCCCATGCGGGCGGCGCAGAGGCTGAGCAGCCACGACGTATCGGCATGGCGGGACTCCGCAGACATCACCGCAGCCCCCGACTCGCTGGCGTCCCCCAGCATTCGTCATGCATCCGCCGATGCGGGACACGCCGCCCCACGGGCGACCTAATTTGCGATTGCAGGCGCGCCGGCAATGCGAGATGTCCGATCCTGTCGCACGAGCCCGGACCCACCGGACCTCTGCCGATAACGGCACGTACCGTATCCCGTCCCGGCAGAAAAGGCAATCGCACGGCCGCTCGCGGGCACTGCGCGATGCTCCTTCCGTCCCTCGGAACGGACAAAAGACCCGTTGACAGGTCGCCCGGGACCCTCTATAGTTGCCCGGACGCTAGCTTCTCACGGGTGTGTCCCTCCGCTGATCACGAGGCCGCGAGGACTGCAGTCCTGCGGCCTTTTGTTTCCGGGAGCGACAGGCCTCGCAACCGAGACCGAGCGCGATCGACGCGCCAGGAGGCCGCGGGCCTCCAGTACAGGGAAAGGAGATCGAGCATGGGATCGCGGGTGTACGTCGGCAACCTCCCCTTTACCGTGGATGCGCAGGAGCTGCGCACCCTCTTCGAGGAGGAAGGCCGCCAGGTGCAGGACGTGAAGATCATCACCGATCGGGATACCGGTCGGCCGCGCGGCTTCGCCTTTGTGGAGATGGCCACCCCCGAACAGGCCGAGGCCGCGATTGCGGCCCTCAACGGGCGCACGCTCGGGGGGCGCGCCCTCACGGTCAGCATGGCTCGGGAACGGGAGCCCCGCGGTGGCGGCGACCGCTACCCGATGGATCGCGGCCGGGGTGGCGACCGCTGACGCGACTCGCAGCGAGCCGGAACACGACGGGAGGCGCGGCAAGACGCGGCACAGCGCCGACCGCCCAAAGGAGACGATACATGAGGCGTTGGATCATCGGCCTTTCCCTGATGCTGCCCCTCGGTCTGTGGGGCACCGTGACGGGCCCTGTCTCGGCGGCGCCGCCTCCCGCTCCCAAAAAGGAGGTGGCGGCCCAGGTCAACGGCAAGGCGATCACCCTCCAGGATTTGAACGATGAATTTCTCGCGCGGACGCGAGTCCCCTACGAGAAGGTGCAGACCGACCCCCAGGCGCAGGAGGCCCGCAAGCAGTTGCTGGACCAGATGATCAACGACGAATTGCTGGTACAGCAGGCCGAGCGGCAGAAAGTCGCCGTGACGCCGGATGCGGTGGCTCAACAATTCAAAGAGATCCGGGGCCGCTTCCCCTCGGAAGAGGCGTTCAAACAGGCGCTCACGACCCGGGGATTGACCGCGGATGAACTCAAGGCTGATATCAAAAATGGACTCCTGCGCCAGCAGCTCCTGAACAAGGAGATTCTCGAAAAGGTCTCGATCGGCCCGAAAGAAGTCGAGGGGTACTTCACCTCCCATAAACAGCAGTACGCCCAGGAGGAGAAGGTGCACGCCCGGCACATCCTGATCAAGCTGCCGCCGGACGCATCGCCGGAGGACGACAAGAAGGCCAAGGAACGGGCGCAAGCCGTGTTGGCCAAGGTCAAAAAGGGCGAGGAGTTTCCCCTGCTCGCCGGGCAGCATTCCGAGGACAACACCAAGGACCGCGGAGGGGACCTCGGCTACTTCTCGCGCGGGAAAATGATCAAGCCCTTCGAAGATGCGGCCTTCAAGCTG
>Ga0209341_10002951_pt1 | contig 15987 bp, 11 predicted proteins | sample RifCSP13_2_FD_184020 | JGI IMG/M metagenome (GOLD analysis project Ga0209341, IMG submission 184020) | Soil microbial communities from Rifle, Colorado - Rifle CSP2_sed 13_2 (SPAdes) (version 2) | ecosystem: Environmental > Terrestrial > Deep subsurface > Rock core/Sediment | place: Rifle...
ATTGTAAGTCAAAGTGGAAACGCTTGTGGTGCTGATCGGGACATGACTATAAACGACCGAAACTTCTAGTAGTCTGTCCGTGCCACTACAACTATGCTGGAAGGTGTGATTCAACACGCCACCGAAAGCGGTCGTCGTGGTTGAAGCGATAAATGGGGCACCTGTAGCGGTTGAGGTAAATGTGCTCGCTGCTAGATTTCCGATAGAGTCCCGGCTCGCAATCGTGTTGGCTGTCGCAGTCGTTGCCGAATCGAGGCCATCTAAGCGGTCGGCGCTTAGCCCAGTGGCCGTGGTTGCACTGGATGTCGTAAAGGGCGGCGTACCAGTTGTGGCTGTGCTGATGAATGTACGAGTGCTTACATCGGCATTGGCATTCCGGCGAACACTCGTTTCTGCCGTCGCCGTCGTCGTTGAATACGGCTCATTCAGCAGGTGCCAGCGTTTATTGCTTGCCTTCTCATAGACAAAATGCGCCAGAGATTTCGGTCCTGTACAAACAGTATCACCACTCTTCGTGATGATTCTGGTCACATCTATGGAACCTGCAGCCTGATGCAAAAAACACATATCGTTCGCGGTATCATTATAAATCCATTGTGTAGTACCGTCTGGAATGCAATTTTGGCCGCATTGCACCTGATTTACATCTCCGAGACCACCTATCGAAAAATTTCCTGGGGCGCTGTTGATGATGATCAACGATGCATCAAGAGAAAGTTGGTTAAGGGGACTGATACTGATGGTTTTAGTATGGGTTGCCAGCTGTCCAAAACCACCAAAACGCCAGTTAAAGGCACGTTCTCCGCCTGCTGGTGATGTCGTGGCATCTGCCACGCTGAGAATCTTTGTGCCCAGAGGAAAACTTTCATCCTTGACTAAATTCACATAATTGCTGCCCACGCTGACATCCTGAGCAGAGATCGCACATCCGTTGCCGCCAATACACTTAAAGATATCTGTGTGGCTCGGGCCGCCAGGAGGGGCTACCAAGCCAAATCGAAGTATTGCTCCGGAGTTGCGTCCATCGTGTAGCACAAACGGGTCGTTGTCGCCTCCGACCGACTCACCCTGAAGTTTTCCAACATAGATGTTTGCCCCTCCTGCTCCCCCAAGAAGACTTACTGCCATGAAAATTCCGTTGCCATCGCCCTTGATAATGTCTGCGATGCTCGTGCTGCTAACCTGCCAATAATTTAGGCCAATACCGCTACCATGAACAGAAGCGCGGCCAATCTTGTTTGAACCTGCCATGTTCTGGGTAACGCGAATTCCAGAATGACGGCAGTCACTCACAAGTACGTTATCGAGCAAGAAGTTCTCTCCGGGCCGGTTGATCTGGATGCAATCGGCATCCTTCGCGTTCGTGGTGCCGCCGCCGCTCGTCGCATCTGCCCCAGCATTGTCATAGGTAAATGTGGTTGTAGTTGGTGTAGCCGTAATTTCAAACGCCCCATTGAAGGTTACGTCGGTCACGCCGCGTACAAGTGATTGCTCGCCGGTCGCAAATCCGTGTGCGACCGTCGTTGTGATTGTCGTCACATTCGACGTACGCGATGCGCCTGTAGGGGCAGTGGCAATCGTACGTACAGTCTGGCCTGCCGAATTGCCCTCAACACGGATGTTTTGAATAGTAGACCAGTGGCACCATTCCGATGCCCCCACTGCGTTCGTACAGGCGATGACAGGAGCATCCAAGCCATTCTTGGCCAGAAATATCGTTGCCTTCCCGCTATCCGGGGCACTACTTGTTTCCATTCCAATTAGTGCGGCACCTTCATGGACCGTAACGGTCGAGTTGGGGGTAAGTAGCCAATTACCTGCTAAAACTGTTGTGCCTCTCGGTACAGTGAAGGTGCCTGCACAAACGCTTGCGCCCTCCAAACTACGCGCATTTACCCAACCATCCACGACTGCGTTGATGCCCGTCTGTACCTTGGCGCAAAAATCCGCACCGGATGTAGATGAAGTCACGATATAGATTCCACCAATTGCGGTGGGAATGATGCTTCCAAACGTCTTGATGCCCGCAAAGGTCTGCGTGCCGGTGGTCACTACGCCCGCCTCGGTGGCCGAGGCGGGGCCGATTGTGAGGGAAATCTCATCCGGCGAAGGCGTAGTGTTCAGCGACCATGTCGCTGCCGGCACCGTCCCCGTCGCTGTGGTATTGATGAAGTTCGCATCCGTAGCCGCCGTGCCATTCACGGAAACGCTGTCGCCCGTGCCGCCCGTGCCGCAGGCTGCACCAGCATCGCCGAGTTTGCCGCCGGCAATCCACTTCACGCAGTTGTCTGTCGTCGGATCGCCTCCCAGCGAAGTACTGACAACCTTAGTGCCCGCAGCGGAGCCGAAGAGGTCAATGCTGAAGGTGCGATTGGCGGAGAGATCGCCGCCGCCCAGCAGTGGCGCAGTGGTGCTGATCGTCAGGCTGGTATAGACGAGCTGCTTGCGCGTGGGGCCGGTAGCCTGAGTGACGAATAAATTTGTGCCGTCCCATTCAAACGCATGCGCCTCGGCCGCCGTCATCAGCGATCCGGGCTGGAATTTTGCCGGAGCCGTGCCTGCACCCGTCGCGCCTGCGCGCAAGGTGAGAGTGCCAGTCAGCGTCCCGCCCGCCAGCAGCAAATAGTTTGACGCCGTAATCGTGTCGGAAACGTTGGCGTCGGGGAGCACGCCCGTCACAGCATCCGTGTCGGCCAGGTCCACCGCGCCAAAAGCGAGCGTGCCCGCGCCGCGGCGCAGGACTTGCCCATCCGCACTCGCCGCAATGTCTGCGGGATCGCCCGAAGTTCCCGCCGAGCGGCCCACTACCGAAGTCGCCGCCGCATCGCGCAGTTTGGTATCGTCCACGGCATTGTTTTCAATCTCCGCCGTGCCAATCGTCTGCCCGAGCAGCGAGACGTTCGCGCCCAGCCGCGCATCGGCTATGGTGCCGCTGACGATATGAGCCCCATCCTTCAGGCTGGTCAGGACGCCGTCGGCAGTCTCAACCAGTACATCCATCACGCCCGTGCCGATGTTCTCGAATTCAACCTGCTGCGTAAAGACGCTGCTCAGCTCGATGCGCAGGTCGTCGTCTGCATCGGCCATAAAAATGTCGAAGGCCACGCCGGTCTGCGCGGCAAAACTCAGCTTGGGGCTGTCGCCCGCGCCATCGCTGAGCGTCAGTGCGCCGGTGAGCATGCCTCCCGCAAGTGGCAAGTAATTTGAGGCCGTGATCGTATCCACTACGTCCGCGTCGGCCACGGTCTCGCAGGTAGGCGCAGCATCGGAATTCAAGCCGCGGACAAATTGATTCGTGCAACTTCCTGTGCCCGAAGCAGAACCCGACGACCAAATCACCTCATTGGCGTCCGTCTTGAGGTAGCGACCTGCGGCCGCAGGATGCGCGCGAAGCTCCCATTTGGGAGTCGCCCCGATGCCGGTGATGAGGCCGCCGCGGGCCACAGCAGCCGCAGTGGAATCGGTGTGCGTTGTCGAAAGCATGTTATGGGCACCGCCGCCCGCCGGCGTCGGTATGCACGCCCAAGAAGCTCCCTGGTCTTCGAGGATCTCCCCTGTCCCGCACAACGCCCCTGCAAAGTCGGTCGTCGCGTCAATAAAGCCCGAAGGGAGATCCCCTGCCGCAATCGTTCCCCAAGCCGGTGCGGCAGAGACCGCGCCAGTGCCCGTTTGCGTGAGGAACTGCTTGGTCGTGGTAATGTTTCCCGCCAAGCGCGCCAAGGCCGGCGTGACGTTCACATAGAGAATGTCGCCCAGCGTGGTCAGCGGCGTCTGCCCAAGGGCTAGAGCTCCTCCGAGTTGGGAAAAATTCACCTGGGCGCAGCCCAGCGCCCCGGAAGCAGCAATCGAGATCGCGTATTGATTGGCTGGGCAGTCGGCGGGATCGGCCGCAAGAGCCGTAGCCGCAGCGGCAAGGTCAATGGTGATGTTGTTGGGCACATCGGCATCGCTGATCGCGCTCCAGAGCGCATCACTGCCATCCGAGCGCAGGAAGGTTGCAGCCCCACCCAGAACCAGCAGTTCCCATTTGGGCGTCGCTGTCTTACCGACGATGAGGCCGCCGCGGGCGACGGCCGCAGCCGTCGAATCCGTGTGTGTGGTGGAAAGCATGTTATGGGCGCCGCCGCCCGCCGGCGTTGGTATGCACGCCCACGACGCTCCCTGGTCCTCGAGGATCTCCCCTGTCCCGCAAAGCGCAGCCGCAAAGTCCGTGGTGGCGTCGATGTAGTTGGCCGGAAAATCCCCCGCCGCTATGGCGCGGAAGCCGGCCGCACCGGCTGCGCCAGAGAAAAGCGCCTGCGTGGCCGCCGCCCCTCCATCATCCACACGCGACGCGGCCAAATCTCCAGTCGTGTCCCCGATGGCTCGGGTAGTGATCTGCGTGAGGTTGTCCAACGTAATGTTGTTGGCGATGTTGGCGTCGGGGAGGACGCCGGTGACGGCATCGGTAGCGGCCAAGTCCACCGCGCCAAAGGCAAACGCCGTAGCACTGGTGGCCCGCAGCACGGAACCAATCGCCAAGCCAGCGGCGGTATGGTCCGCGCCCACCAGGGCGTGGGCGACGGGCGCAAAGGTCGAGGGAATTCCCTGCAGATCGGAATAGTTCCGCGTGGTGATCTGCGTAAGGTTCGTCAGCGTGATCGTGTCGGGAATATTCGCATCAGTCAGGGTGAGCGAAATACGGGCCACGCCGCCCGTTTGATCGGTGACGACGAAGCCGTTGGTCTGCAAGAATTCGAGGACACCTGCGCCAACGATGCTCGGCGCACCGTCTACTTCCCGGACAGTCAGCGAACCGCCGCCGCCGGTGATCGTGCAATCCGTGCGCGATGCGCCGGGGTTGTCCACGCAACTGGAAGCGGTGCCAATGAAATTCAGGATGTTACGCGCAGCGACGCTGGCGCCATCTTCCTGAATCGTGTTGTAGCCCAAATAGGTTAGAGCTTGAATCCCCGCCGGTGCGATTGTGCCCCAATCTACGGAGGCTTGATCGGGCACGACTTTCTCCTCAATAAAAGGTCCTTCGGGAATGAATCCGTCTGTGGATTCATAGAGCTTGCCCTCGAGGCGATAGACGGTCCCGGTCGGTGTGGAATTGATGTTGGGAATGAGGCGGATGCCTGCGCTCACTGTATTCAGCACCGGATCGTAGGACATCAGAACGTTGTCGGAAGCGCGGACCCATGCTTTGGCGGGTTGGGGGAAGTAGGTGATCCCGCCGTAGATCAGGCGAATCACGCGGCGGCCGGCGGAATCGTATGGCGTGAAGACGAGCTCGCCGCACATGGCCGTCCCGCCAACAGTGACGGTGCGGATGCTCAGTGCGGCGCAGGTCCCCCCGGTCGGACCCTTGAACGTGCCGGTCACCAATGTGCCCGTCTGGGCATTGGCCACAGAGGCACAGAGGCACAGAGCAACCGCGATAGAGAAAACTATCCATTTCCAGGTTCCGATTTTTGATTTCATTCGGGGATCACCAAGGGTGGAAACGTTCCATCCAAAGCAGCGCTTCCGCTGCCATGGGGACTTGGGCTAAAGCCACTTCGCTGGCTTCTTCGCGGTTTTCATACCAATGCCCGATCAAAAGCAGCATGGCTTGGCGGAACGTCTCGGGAACGCTAGTGCCTGCGGTCCCATAGCCGGCGATGAAGCGCAGCTCCACAGGATAATTCCCATTGGCGTCGGCCCATGCCCGCGTGGCGGGCCACGACTTTCCATAGGTAGGAAGAACGATAGCCGGCTCGCCGCGCGATTGGACAACGTAATCGGTTCCCGCGGCAAGCGTTTGCTGCGCGCCGTTGCTGTCCAGATACTTCACGTGGGTAATACCGCTGGTCGTTTTCAGGGGTACGCGGGGAATGCGGATCTCGTTGGAACTGAGCATGAACGGCTGGGAAGAAGGAAAACCATTCGGAAGGAGCAGGTCCCAAGTCTGTTCGATGAAGCAGCGGCTGGTGAAATCCTCGCACCAACGCCGTGCCGCTTTGATCAGATTCGTCAGATAGGCGTCCTGTGCGGCATCGCTCACATCCGGAGCACGCACATGGAGTTTCACATCGCTCAGCAACAGCGGCTCCGCCACTGGCGGGACCGCCGGTACCCGTTTGAGGTGGTAATTCAAATGCTAATCCTGAACCGTCTTTTCGCGACGAGCTGCAGTGCGGCTGATGGCACGTTCGGATGGCACAGAGCGAGGGCGGCTCCCGGATGGAACACAACGTGCATAGCCTCGATCAATCAGCCTTTGGGCTTCGGCATCATCCACCTCGCGAACGTCACCAGGCAGGATTTTTACCCCCGGGCCGGCGAAATGAACCAAGTATTCGATTCGCATTTTCCCTTGAGCAATGCAAAGGGGCCGGACGGCTCGCGCCGCGCGACCCCTTGGCATGCCCCGGTGGTGTCCCAAATGTGTGTTGCTAGGTTCGAGGATACGCGTTACTAAGAGGTTGGCTTCGGGTTGACCTTGGCGGCATCTACGGAAATGTTTGTTTCCTTCTCAAACTGTTGAAGCCCAATTTGCAATATAGGAATCACGGCGGTTGGTTTTATGTCGGCGTCTGTCTCCCCGATATTTGCTCCCTTTATACCGAAACGCACAAATAATGCCCATATCCCTTCGTGTATTCCTTGTTTCTTCAACAGAGCTTCGACGACCTCTTTGAAGGTAAAAGTGAGCTGCGAAACTTCAGCCATGTGACAGCTCCTTAACTTTGAAGAATCAGCTTATATACAACACACGCGCAGTCTCAACAGGTTCAGGGAGAACTAGAATCCGTTCGTTCGGCGTGGAAGCCGGTTTCTCGGTAACATTGGCCAAACTAAGATTTGTAAAGCTGGGGAACCAAGGGTTTGTAGCTGACTTGAATTCCACCCGAATCGAAAGATCATCCTGCGACACAAACACATCCTTATCAAAACTCCGAACTTTCAATGACTCGGCGTCTAAATCTGCAAAGTAATTGGCCAATTCACTAAAAGCTGCGAACCGCACGATCAGAGCAACATCAAACGCAGAAGCCAAACGCTTCAGCGTATTTAAGCTAAACCGAGAATAATTCGCATCTTCCATGACCGATACGCGGGACTGAGCCATTCCCGCCTTCTCACCTAGCTGTGCTTGGGTCAAGCCGCGCTGTTCTCGCAGCGTCTTAATCTGAAAAGCGAGTCCGGTGTTGATTTGCTCAGAAACAAAAATGTCTCTGTACTCTTTGTCGCTGAGCTTTGCGACAATTTGCTCTCGAATCTCGCTGCGTTTTCGCTCAGTTTCAGTATTGGTGTTGAACGATACGATTCCGGTCGCCATAAACCGTCTCCATGCGTTGCTGCGCTGTGGGACAAGCGGCTGGGGGTTTTAATCTACCACCCTTTTCCACTGCGCCGACTACTAGTGTAAATTCCTGACGCCCAGGGCCATAGAAACCAAGTGGCCTGTACTGAACACCGCCCGAGACTATCTTCAGTTCATAAATATCATCGCAGCCTGTCAGTGCGCTTATGTACTGCTCCGGCCAGAGTTGGGTCGTTTCTAGGTATCGCAGTCGTACGTCAATCTTGGCCCCTGCTTTCTTTGGAAGTCTATCCAACCAAACCCGAATCTCATTACGCTCGGGAGATACAAAGTCGTAGATCGTCCACGGGTTCATTTCTATAACAAAAATGTTATCTTGTCAAGAAGATTCCTCTTGACATCTTATAATAATATTCTTATACTGCTAGCATGTTGAAAGCAAAGGAAAAGGCCAGCGTAATTGTTACCGCTGGCCTTTCTACGGGCTTGAGGGACGGTTCCCGCCGACGCTCTTCTGGAAGCTCAGGCAGGGGGTTCAACTCCCCCCAAGTCCAACCGATAGAAAGATTCCTCCCCGCAAGCGGCTCCGCCACTGGCGGGACCGCCGGTACCCGTTTGAGGTGGTAATTCAAATGCTAATCCTGAACCGTCTTTTCGCGACGAGCTGCAGTGCGGCTGATGGCACGTTCGGATGGCACAGAGCGAGGGCGGCTCCCGGATGGAACACAACGTGCATAGCCTCGATCAATCAGCCTTTGGGCTTCGGCGTCTTCCACTTCCCGAACGTCACCCGGCAAGATTTTTACCCCCGGGCCGGCAAAATGAACCAAGTATTCGATTCGCATCTTCCCTTCAGAAATGTAAAGGGGCCAGACGGCTCGCGCCGCGCGACCCCTTGGCATGCCCCCTCTCACTTGAAACTAGTTTTAGGCTGTGCCTTCCGCCGGCGAAACCCAGAGCTCGCCGGTAATGGCGTCGACAACGTTGTTGATCTGCGGCTTGACGCTAGGTCCAAATTGAAAAGCCCAGATCGCACCGAAGGCAGAATCGGCCGTCGCCCGGGCGATCTCCAAGCGCACAAAACGCTGGAGCGGCCTTTTGATTTCGACCCAGAAGGCTTGGTTATCGTCATCATCGGCGATAGGCACCTTGGACCCTGCCAAGTCCGTGTAGGTGCCGCCTGATGTGGGGGATTCGGCGGCGTTGATGGATTGCACGCCGGTCGCAGTAATGGCCCCGGCATTCACGAGGAACAGTACGCTTTCATAACCAGCCATATCCACAGCATCGGAGTTGACGGCCGTTTGCCCTGCCGCGGAGGCATCCTTGACCTTGGTGATTTTCACATCCGAAGAAAAATTTCTCATCGCTTTCACACTCCTCAAAGAAAGGCCGAGGGGGCACGATCGGGTGCCCCCTCTTAGCCGGTTTAGGTGGCGCAGAGCAAATGCCGGATGGGATCGGTGCCCGCGTCAAGGACGCGGCCATCGTGACGGCTGAAGGCGACGAAGCCCACCTGGTCCGTACCGGCATACAACTCTTCCAACCGGCGCAGACGGAAGCTGGCCACATCGCGGATGATGTATTTGGAGAAATCGCCGAAGAGCACCGGCTTCTTGGTGCTGGCAATCGCGTCCATGTCCTGATTGATGATGTAGGGTTTGCCGAAGAGCAAACTCGGTTCTCCGAGATTGGCGCCGGGCTGCCAGATGTACTGCAAATCGGTGGTTTTGAGCTTGCGGATGGCCGCCAGGGTGGAATCCTTGAACATCCACCGCACCTGCGGCCCTTCCCGGTAGGCCGGATCGACAGAGTGCTGCAAATCCAGCAATTCATCCGCGGTGATGGCCGTGGCCGAGGCGCTGGTGACGGTGGAACTTGAGGCTGGCACGACGCCCTGGGGTTTGCCGGTGTTGTCCCCGGTGGTGAAATGAGTGTTGGTGATGCGCGCAATGCGTTCGCCGAGCATGGAGCCCAGCATTCCAGCCACATCCACGGCAGCATCCTCCAGCAACTCGCGGGAAACCTGCACAAGCTTTGAACTGTATTTGTAGGCTTTGAAAATGATTTGGCCCACGGTCACGCCGACATGCGAGCCGATGGTGGTTTCCTCGGCCAGTAGTTCGCCAACGTTCCCCGTATCATTGGCGGTCGGCCAGGGTAGATCGTTGCCTTCGGCAGTTGCCAGAATGCGCGAAGCCTGGCGCATGCCGCCAAAGGCCAGCATGGACCGTTCTACCGCAGGCACAAATCCCTCGGGCACGAAAAAGCCGCCGGCCGAACCAGTGCCTACCGTCTGGCCGCGGAAGGCCGGGGATTGATTGGGCGCTTTCAGGCGAAGCTCAATTTCCGATGCTCGAGCCCGCTTGTCGCGCGAGGGATTCAGAATGGCACGTTCGGCGTCATCGAGCGAACTGACGCCAAAACGCAGGAATTTGTCGAAAGCCACGGCAGCCAGTTCGGGGTCAACCACAGCCGGTTGCTTGGCAATACCGCGTCCCACGCCAGGGTTGATCACGCCCGAGAACTCTTTGGCCCGGGCAGCAGCCTGCTCTTCCACTTCAATCCTTCGGGCAAGGCTGTCCAGCTCCGCATTCATCGCCACCCATTGGTCATCTTCCTCGGCGGTGAAAGCGCGAACAGCACCCTCGACATGTGTTTTCTCATTGAGCGCCTTGGCCTGTTCCCAAACCTTGGCGCGCTGATCTCGCAATTCTTGAATGGTCATGATTCTCCTCGCAAGAAAAGTATCAGCAGCCTTGCCCGCTACAGCAGGCAAACCACTGCGTCGCAGTCTTGCGCGACCGTTACGACGGTCAAACAAGACCACCCACTGCAAAAATGTTCCAGTTAACGCTTGAGTTGAAGTTCGCGGTCACGCGCAGCCGCTGCCGCCAATGCTTCGGCCTCGGCCTTGGCAGAAGCCTCGGCATCTTTGCCCTCACGCTTCAGCCATTTGCCGAGGGAGCGCATGGCCACACCTACATCGGTTTGCGGGTAGGCTGGAAAAGTGACTGGGCTGACATCGAAGAGCTGCACGCGTTTCAGTGTGCGGTGCGGCATGCCATCCACAGTTTTCCATTCGTCCTCGATGGTGCGGAAACCAAAACTCATCTGGCTGATATCGCCGCGCTGGAGGCTGACCAAGAGATCCCGCGCCCATTGGGTATCGGGCGGACGATTGGAGATGAACAAACCATGTTCATCCTCGGAGAGTTCAAGCGTTTTGGCGCGGTTACGGCCAAGGACGAAGTTGCTGTCGTGGTTGAACAACGCGCGGATGTCGTCGGTGCCAATCGAGTCGCGGAAAGCTCCCGGAGCGATCTCTTCCGTAAAACCGAAAATGTCCGCCTTCTGGTTGAACACTGCGGCATGGCCCTCGATGATCGGCTTGCCATCGCGCTGCTCGACCCGGAATTCGTTGACGGCGAATGCGCGCCGCTCCAGCTCGTCGGGCACCTGGAAATTAAGGGTAGTCAGATTTTTCATTGCGTCCTCCCAATGAGCACGTCGGTGCCAAAACCTTTCCAGAATTCGAGCACGACAGTTATTTCGTTTGCTTCCCGCACCTGGCGCTCGAACCAATCGAAATGCTTGCGATCAAAGACTTCGCCAAAGTCGTCGGCGATGCGATTGACCACATCTCTCAATTCGCCTTCCAATCGCGCGCGGTTGTCCTTGAACTTTTCACAGATCCGGGCCGCCGAATCGGTGAGCTGGCGCACGCAGCGCCGCGCCTGCTGTTCGTAGAGCCGCCGCAAAAGCTCTGCTTCTCGGCGGGGAAGGGAAGGGGCGGTAGCCGGCTCACTCGGTTTGCCGACCTGCGAAAGCGGCGCCAATTGGCTTGCCATAATCAAGGGCTCATCAGCCTCGGGAATATCCGAAGGATCGCGGTCTTCCAAATCGCGCCATTCATTCACGGTCAAAGCCCCACCTTGCAATTCAATTTGGTTGGCGGCAGCACGCGATTGCTTGTCTCCGCGCAACAAACCTTCCAGGTTGAATTTGAAAAAACGTGTCCCGCGCTCCTCAGGGAAGAGCAATTTTCGATTCAATTCCTGTTCCCACAGAAAAAACCATGGCAGCATCGTGTGTTTCACGTAGATCAACTCGAACTGTTCCACACTGGCGTAGGTACTCGTCTTATCTCCGGCAGCCAAGAGGTGCAGAGGCACGCCGAGCAAGCGGGCCACATCGGCCACATTCAATTCTCGCAGTTCCTTCGCTTGGGCGTCGTCGGGGTTCACCGAGAGTTGCTTGGTGCTCATGCCCGGCTGCAAAACCAACGGGCTCCACCAATTGGACCGCCCTGTGAATTTCGCTTTCACTGCTTCTTTCAGATTTGCAAGACCTTCTGGCGAAAGGCTGGTTGCCGGCGCCTGCTCGATGACGATGTTCTGCAGCATTCCCTGGCCGAAGAACTGCGCTCCCGACTCCTCCGCAGCAATTCCCAGCCCAATGCTGCGTTTGCCCAGCCGCGCGGGCGACTCGGCCCGCAGGCCGTCCCAAGAAAGCCAGGGAATGCAAAGTACATCCGCTGGTGCGAGGGGAATCGTTTGGCCATCATCGCCCAGCGTTTCGTAAAAAAAACGGTTCTTTTCAATTCTGGGATGAGTGTTCTCAGGCGATAAAGGCAACAAACTCACAGGACGCCGCGTGGCTGCGTTCCGTTCGATGAAAATGTATGCGGCTCCATAGGTCAGCGTGTGAAGCTGCGCGACCTGGCGAAGTACTGCCGAACTCATCATTTCGTTCGGTTCGGCGTGGACCAGCCAATGGACCGAGTCCTCACGCAAAATTCTTTTTCGTCGGCTGTCGGCCAACTGCTCCATCTCATTCAATGGAACTGAGGACAGTGACTCACAAATCAGACGGCAGCCGCGCAAGAAGGGCGTCAGTTCGAGTGCAGATCGTGGTCCAACGCGGATGCCCGTAGAAGTTCGACTCGAACCAAAAGCGTCAAATAGCCAGTCCTGTGGGGCAGCCAAATCGCCCATGAAAGTGGATTGTCGCCAGTCACGGACTGCCTCGATGAACATGAATTATCCGCTTCTCCCACGGAGTACAAAGGCAGACCAAAAGAGAAATGCACCGCCAAAAAGCCAAGCCAGCGGCGACCAAGCGCGATAAAGGCCCCAAGTAAATGCGGCCGCGCCGGCCAAGGCCAGGGCGTCGCAGGCCGCCGGACGAAACCATTTCACAACAGCACCGCGCCTTGGACCACATTACTCGAATCCGCCATGAGCGCGGCGCGGCCTACGGGCATCACCAGGGCCACCATGGGGTCAATCTTCTCGGTGGCTTTGCGCTTGTCGAATTTCTTTTCGCCGTTCGAGTTTTGGTAAATCACCACATTCGAGAAGGCCCAGCGCGCGCAAGGGTCGCCGCCATGCTCGAATTGCTTGCCCAAGAGGATGCGGGCGAGTTCTTTGATGCCCGGATTCATGGCCGTGCACCACTGCAAATGCTTGAACACGCTCAACCCATCCTGCTCGAGCAAAGTCATCAGATGGGCTGCCTGGTGCGGGTCAATGGCGATTTCGGCAATCTGATAGAGCGAGGCCAGGGCGTTGATGTCCGCGCGAATGAATTCAAAGTCGGTCACCGCCCCCGGCGTCAGGTGGAGAATGGCGGGGCATTCCTTTACGCGACGTTCGGCATCGCCGATGGTTCGGCAGATGCATCCACGCGACCAAATATCGTAATCCACCCGCGCTTTGCGGACGCGCTCCGCAACGATGTCCGCCGGGGCCCAATGCCGCCAAATCGCGCCATGAATTCCCGGCGGAAGCTGCGGACCCTTGTCCAGTTCTTCCTGCCCTTCGGCGCGCTGTGCTTGTTCAGGACCAGCAACCTCGCCGGTTGCCGGGAAAAACAGCGCCAGGGAGTTCAGGTCTTGGTTCTCCGCGAAGTCGCCCCCGCCCAAACAGTGCTGGCCGTACAAGGATTCGGCAAACGCGCGCAACGATAAGGCACTCTGGCAAGCGTTCCATTTATCCACCGACATCCAGCGCGTATTCTGCTCGGTCCAGATATTCAGACGCAGGCGCTTGAAGGTGTTTTCCTCGGAAGGGTCGTCCACGGCGCGCTGCATTTCCTCCTGCAAATCTTTCAGCTTGATGGTCACATCGAGGTTGGGATTGGCGATGCGCAGCGTTTTTTCATCTTTCCAATCGGCGTAGTTCCCATCGCTGTCGCGCGGAGCTTCATAGATGATGGGCAGGAAGCGATCGTTCGCCGTCACTCCATCGCGTACCTTCTTCGCGTAGTCATACAAATGCCCGCAAAGCGAGAGGCGATCAAAGCCAGCCGTGGTCGCTTGGATCACCAGCGGTTGGCGGCGTTTCGCCGTCATCTTCACCAAGTTGTCGCGCAGCCGCCGATCACGCAGGACATGGACCTCATCAATCAAGACCACATGCGGCCGGAGGCCATGTTTCAGCTCGGCGTCGGCGCTCAGCACCTGGTAGCTCGACCCATCTGCCGGCACGATCAGGCTGTGACGAAAGGGTTTCACTTTGCGGCTGAGGAAGGAGCTCGATTCCACCATGCGCCGCGAAGTATCGAAAACAATTCGCGCCTGGTGACGATCCGCCGCCACGTTAAAGACTTCGGCGCGCGGCTCGCTATCATAGAGCAAAAGAAACAGAGCCAAGCCCGAAAGCCAAGCGCTTTTGCCGTTACCGGAAGGCACGAAGATAAAAACCTCCACGAAGCGTCGCCGGTGATTCGCAAGCTGCTTCCAGCCGAAAATTGCCCGCGTGGCATCTGCCTGCCACGACTGCAAGGTAAAAGGACGGTCGAACCATTCGCCCTGATCGTGTTTCAGAACGTCGGGAAAGAAATCAGCAGCATAATCGGCATGGGCTGCGTCAAACCAATACTCTCCGTTGGCGCCGTCACGCCAGACACCTTTAATAATTCGTTCTTCTCCATTGCGCGGGCCTCGAACCACGATTTTTTGACGAGGATCGAACTCAGGATGCCGCGCATGAGGCGGTGCCGGCGGCCGCAGGCGAGCCGCAGGCGCAGCGCGAGGAGTTCCGTTTCCCGATGATCGAACACGAGGATGCGCAGCGGTAGCCACATTCTTTTAGTCGTATTTGCGTTGCAGTTCTACGTCCGGATCGGCAACGACTGGGGCGACATGCAAACTGTTGCGTGCCTTGGGCGTGCCGCCCATTTCTACGTCGCTGGTGTGCAGAGCTTTGTCCACTTCGATCAGCCGCATGTAGGCCACATGCTTCTTCTGTCCATTTTTGCCCTCTTGCGTGGTCCCTTCATGGCGAACGGTTTCGAGATCATCGAGCCATAGGGAATGCATACAGCAATAACGGCCGAGTGCATTTACATCGAGCCGCGTGTGCAGGCCCAGGCGCATCCGCTCGGCCACTTGATTATTCCATTCCGCCAAGGCTTTGGCATCTTTGCGGACCCACAACGGCGCTTCCGGCCCGGCGGCGGCCGGCTTGGGATTATCGCGGAGCTGGCGTTTGCCGGCATTCCCACGCGCTCGCTTGGCGTCCGTGGCGATTTTCCGCCGCGCCATCTATCTCACCGCAGAGGATGCAGGGGATGAAAACTGAAACTCAGCCTGGCCAGAGGGCCGACGTGACTTCTTTTCGGCCTTTGGCAAGAGGCCGATGCGAGCTTTGAGCCATTTGCGGGTGTGCCACAGAAACAAACCGGCGGGCATGGGCTGCCGCGCCAAGGCTTCCAGCACCGGATCTCGTTGTGGCAAATTCATTGCCATGTCGCTCGCTGCCGCTCCCGCTTATGGCCGCCGTAAGCCAGCTTGGTATCTTCTTCCCGGGCAGGAAGCATTTCCCCGCCGCGAAAGATCACCACGCGACCGGCCTGGCGATCATCCAAACAGGACCCGCAAAAGCGCAACTTTCCGAGCGGCCGACGATCGCAGCGCGGCGACGCACAGCGGCTGCGATCGAACACTTGATTCAAAGCATCTTCGACGGCACCTCGTTTCGTGCGCACTTCAAACACCAAAATCAGACTAAAATCACAGGCCGCGGGCGGATTTGGCATTGCTGCAGGAAGCGCAAAGCGCTTGATGGTTGGATGAATCCCAAAACAATCTGAAATCGCCGCGATGGGGAATGATGTGGTCCACCTGTTCCGCCGGCCTGACGACGCGACCCTTCTTACATTCTGACCATTCGACCCCGCCGGCAGCGATGCGCCGGCTTGCTTCGGGCGAGCGCATGCCGCACAATGGGTACTTGCCCAAAAACGTCAGCCGATATTTCCGCCAGCGGGCATCGTAGCCGCGCTCCGCCGAGGTGCCGCGCCGATCGCGGTCCATCTTTCCCGCAGCGGCTTCATGGCGTTCGCAGAAGCGCGCCGGCGGCCGAATTAGCGCCGCGCAACCCTGCATCGCGCACGGCTTTTTGGGCGCTGGCGGCATGGGTTAAAAACAGAAAACAGAAATTAGAAACTGGAAATTGGCTCTTCCTGCGGCGGATCGCGGCGTTTCTGAACCGTGGCCAGGAGAACATGGGGCCAGGTCCCCGGCGGATGCGTGCGCACGGCCTGGGCGAGAAATGGACCCACCCGCGCGCTCAAATCGTTGAGCTGCACGCGTTGATGCTTTTTTGTTTGCGGTTCGTACCACAACCGAAGCACACGCGGAAACGAAAGCCATTCGACCTCGCCGCGCTCGAGCATGCCGTCCTCGCCCA
>Ga0209341_10002952_pt1 | contig 15986 bp, 16 predicted proteins | sample RifCSP13_2_FD_184020 | JGI IMG/M metagenome (GOLD analysis project Ga0209341, IMG submission 184020) | Soil microbial communities from Rifle, Colorado - Rifle CSP2_sed 13_2 (SPAdes) (version 2) | ecosystem: Environmental > Terrestrial > Deep subsurface > Rock core/Sediment | place: Rifle...
GTCCCAACCGACCTCCAATACATCGATTTCCGATTATAATTTACAAGCTTACAGCGGGGAAGTGCTGGAACTGGCAGACAGGCGTGACTTAGGATCACGTGCCGCAAGGCGTGAGGGTTCAAGTCCCTCCTTCCCCACCGTATAAAACCCACCCATGTATCACTGGTGGGTTTTTTATATAACTTTCTAACATACCCCGTGGAATGAGCCATGATATAATCCTGCCGCATACGAAGGTAACTCGAAAGGACGCTAAATCTTGAAAATTGAAACGTCACGCCTTGAAGATCACCAGGTAAAGCTTACTGTCGAGGTGGAAAGCGCATCCCTGGAAAGCGCGAAGCATAAAGCAGCCCGGAAGATTGCCCGGCAGATAAAAATTCCTGGCTTCCGGCCCGGAAAAGCCCCCTTTCCAGTCGTGCTTCGACAGGTAGGCGAAGCCTCAGTGCTTGAGGAAGCCATTGAATTGCTGGTTGAGGAGATTTACCCTGAGGTCATCAAGACCGCGGAAATCGAGCCATACGGGCCTGGGTCGCTTGAAAAAATTGTCAGCACCGACCCCCCAAAATTCGAGTTCCTTGTTCCATTGAAGTCTACCGTTGATTTGGGTGATTATAAGGCCGTTCGGGAAAGTTTTGAGCCTGTAGGTGTAAGTGAAGAGGATGTCGAGGAAATTATAGAAAACCTGCGCGCGCAGCATGCTATCCTTGAGCCGGTTGAGAGAAATACCCAGGCAGGCGATTGGGTTCGAGTTCGGATACATGCACACAAAGCCGAGGATGAAGATGCAGAACCCCTGATCGGAGAGCGTCCTATGAGCGTCGTGATCAAAGACGAGGATGCCGCAGCCAAAGATGAGTGGCCATTTCCTGGGTTCTCCCGCCACCTGATTGGTTTACAGGTAGAATTATCCTATAAATTTGACGACAGCTCGCAGTATGAAAATCTCCGCAATGTTGAGGCTATATTCATTGTCGAAATGATCGAAGTACGGTCGAGAACTTTGCCGCCTGAAGACGATGAATTTGCTCAAAGTGTTGGCGAGTTTTCAACTATGGCTGAGTTGCGCCAGGCAATCCGCAGCAATCTAGAAAGTAGTTCGCTGGCAACCTATGAGGCGGAATACGATGATAAGATCCTGGAGATGATTGCCAAGATATCCATCATCAATTTCCCTCCCCAAATGCTTGAAAGGGAAATTGATGATATTCTCCATAGCTTAAATGATCGGCTTGAACAACAAGGTCTGAGCATGGACTTGTATCTCAAATCTCGCCAGCTCGATCCAGAAGGCTTGAGAGAAGAGACCAGGCCTGTAGCAGAGACGCGCTTGAAAAAGACACTTGTCCTTTTGGAAATTGCAGAAGCCGAAAACATCCAGATCGATCCACAAGATTTGCGAACGGAGACCGAAAAAACATTGGCAGAGGCTTATCGAGTGTTACCCGAAAGTGAATATCGCAAATTGGTCAAACGGGACGCCGCCTCTAGCCTGGTGAGCAACGTCATGATGGATATGTTGCTACATAAAACTCGCGAACGTTTGCGAGCGATAGCCCGTGGTGAAGGAGAATCAACCAGCGCGCCAGGTGACGAAGATGAGCCGCAAAAGGAAATTGAACAAACAGAATCAGAGGTGGAAATCGCAATAGATGTAGCAGTCGCAGATGAGCAAAAGAACGAGCAGGTTGCTGAATAATCGCAAGCCATTCTGCCCACCATATTTTTATGAGATACAGCATTAAGAGAGGATAAAAAACGATGATAAAACCCACAGCATTAATCCCGATGGTCATCGAGACTTCCGGGAGAGGCGAGCGAGCCTACGATATCTATTCCTTGCTTTTGAGAAACCGGATTGTCTTCTTGGGCACGCCGATCAACGACCAGGTATCCAACTTAATTGTCGCCCAGCTCCTGTACTTGAGCAGCGAAGATCCTGAAGCGCCAATTCAGATGTATATCAACTGTCCGGGCGGTCACGTTTACGCGGGGTTGGCGATCTACGATACGATGCAGATGATCAAGAACCCGATCAGCACGCTAGCAGTGGGGGTGACAGCCTCATTCGGCACTGTGCTTCTTACTGCCGGCACCAAAGGTCAGCGCTATTCTTTGCCCAATGCGACGATCCATTTGCACCAGCCGCTGGGCGGCGCGTCTGGCCAGGCTTCGGATATTGAGATTCAAGCCCGCGAAATTCTTAGACTGAAAGATCGGCTCAACGAAATTCTTGCCAAGCACACCGGTCAATCCAGGGAAATAATCGAGCGAGATACCAACCGTGATTTTTATCTGAATGCAGACGGCGCGGTTGAGTACGGATTGGTAGACCACGTGATGGAGAGCCCCAGCGAAAAAATTGGTACAAATAACAGGTAGGATGGATTTACGTTCATGAAATCCGAGCAGACAGCCGAGGTGAACACCCTCGGCTGTCTTCTATGTATAATAATTACATGGATACATCAGCTATCAAGGCCCTCATCCTCGATATGGATGGCGTTCTTTGGAGAGGCGAGCAACCGATCGGAGATTTATCCAACACTTTTCAGCGGATAAATTCCCTCGGTTTAAAATTCACCCTTGCCACAAATAACGCCACCCGAACAGTCGCCCAATATGCCCAAAAGTTAAGCCGTTTTGGTGTGGACATTCGCCTAGAACAGATCATCAATTCCTCTATTGCCGCAGCGGCTTACTTGCGCAAGCGATTCCCTTCTGGAGGCAATGTCTATGTCGTAGGTGAAGCTGGACTGATAGACACTCTGGCTGAGCACGGTTTTACCCACCAGGAACAGGAGGTATTGGCAGTAGTTGCGGCGATGGATCGGCAGCTCACCTTCGAAAAACTAAAGCGCGCTTCCCATCTAATCCGCTCCGGGGCGCTTTTTATCGCCACCAACCCTGATCGAACCTTTCCAACGCCCGAAGGGCTTATGCCAGGCGCTGGCGCGATTCTGGCCTTTCTGGTCGCTGCGACGGATACTCATCCGGTGATCGTCGGCAAGCCGTTCCCTGAAATGTACCGGATCGCTCTTGAACAGATGAACGCTCAGCCGAATGACACCCTGGTTGTTGGCGACAGGCTGGAAACGGATATCGCTGCAGGACAAGAGTTGGGTTGTACGACTGCGTTAGTGTTGTCTGGTGTCACTACCCAAGAACAATCCAAAGGCTGGTCCCCCCCTCCAGATTTCATCGCGAATGACCTGAATGCCTTGCTGGACAAAATCGAAGAAGGATAATTGTACCGATCCCTACCAGCAGCTAATAGTACGGTGTCACCCATGGATGCGAAAAGCGCTAACGGAGCAAAGCTGATTTATGATCTGGATATTCCAGAACTCGATGATCTGCTGAGGTCGTGGGGGGAACCGGGATATCGCTCTACCCAACTATGGAAAGGGATCTACCAAAGTCTCTGGCACCTGCCGGAACAATTTACCAATTTACCCACCCGGTTGATTGATAAACTTTTCCGATCTTATTCGTTCAGCGGATTAACCCCCTCGAAATTACTTACTTCAAAAGATGGTCTAACGGTCAAAACCCTTTTTTCACTTACAGATAATCAGGCAGTAGAAGCCGTGTTGATGAACTATGCCAAACGCCGTACCTTGTGCATATCCACCCAGGTTGGTTGTGCCATGGGATGCACCTTTTGTGCGACTGGGCAAATGGGGTTTCGCCGAAATTTATCCAGCGGGGAGATTATCGAACAGGTGTTATATTATGCGCGCCGCCTGTCTGCCACATACCAAAAAGTGTCCAACGTTGTCATAATGGGAATGGGAGAGCCGTTGCATAATTACGAAGAAACTTTCCGGGCAATCGATCGCTTGAATCACAGAGAGGGTTTTAATTTTGGAGCCCGGCGATTTACAGTGTCAACTGTTGGTCTTGTGCCGGCTATCAGACGTCTGGCTTCCGAGAAGCGGCAAGTCAATCTTGCAGTCTCTTTGCATGCAGCCGATGACGATCTTAGATCTTCCATGTTGCCAATTAACAAAAAATACCCTTTGGATGTTTTATTTGCGGTAAGTAAAGAATACGTGGCGAAAACTGGGAGAAGGATTACTTTTGAATGGGCATTAATTCACGAAATTAATGATGGGCTCGAGCAAGCCAGATTATTAGCAAAAAGAGCCGAGGGTTTATTGTGCCACGTGAATGTAATACCCTTAAATCCGACGCGAAAATATGCTGGCAGACCATCTTCTCGAGAAAGGGTTTTTGCTTTCAAGAAGGAGCTGGAAAGTTATGGTATACCCTGCACAATACGTTTGCGGCGCGGGATCGATATCCAGGCTGGGTGTGGCCAACTTGCTACCGAGTAGCATGGTTTTCTCTATAAATCACATTCAATCCACCCCGTACCTCGAGTGCGGGGTGTTATTTTGAATATACAATTCATGCTACAATCTACTGGAATTTTCAAAGTTAAATTCCCTTCACAAAAGATGGAGGTCTCCGTGTCCGAGCAAATCCTACGGCTAGTATACCCAGTCTACTTGATGAGTGTACCTATCATTAACCAGCTAATCCGGCGATATGACCTCACTGTCAATATTCTCAGAGCGCAAATTGGAGGGGATGATCGCTGGATGGAATTACAGCTCTCGGGCGATCCGATCGTTATCGATGAGGCTATCGATTGGCTCAAGGAGCAGGGCATTCATATCCAATATAAATAGCAATGTGCACCATGTAACACCGAAGTCATATGGCTGAAGATAACGTAGATATCATAATAGAGCGCATACACTCTGCTTTAGGCACTCAACGGTTGGAAGATGCATTAGCGATCTTGCTGGAACTCCATCCGGCTGATCGCGCAGATGTATTTAATCTCCTGACGTACGCTGAGAAGTCTGCCCTGTTCCCATTATTAGACGTGCCGACAACGGCTGACCTGCTAGAAGAGCTTGAAGATGAAGAAGTGCTCGAGGCAATCGAATCGCTTTCCCCCGAGCGATTGGCAGATGTCCTCGATGAAATGGAGCCGGACGAAGCTGCTGACCTCCTGGGGGATTTAACACCTGAACAAGCATCGGCGGCCCTCGCTGAAATGGAAGACGCGGAAGAGGTAATCCCTCTTCTAGGTTATCCGGATCAAACAGCCGGTGGCTTGATGACCACGTCTTTTGTAGCCCTGCGCAGGTACACAACCACGGAGCAAGCCATACAATTTCTTCGGCAAGTGAGACCAGAGATAGAAATTCCTAATTATCTATATGTGGTGGACCGGGAAAAAAGGCTGATCGGTGTGGTTGGATTTAGAGAGTTGGTCATTTCTGACCCAACGGTTACCATGGATAGCATCATGGATCCGGACGTCAGATATATATCGGTTGGTACGGACCAGGAAGAAGTCGCCCGGCTGATGTCTCGATATGATTTGGCAGCAGTCCCAGTCGTAGATAATCAGCAACGCCTGGTTGGCGTTATTACCCACGATGATATTCTCGAGGTAGTAGAAGAAGAGGCTACCGAGGATATCTACCGCTTGGCCAACGTGATTGATACCGATCTTGACCCACAAAGCCCGATATCTGAACAGCTTAAAGGTCGGCTACCATGGATTTATTTAAACATGGTAACGGCATTGTTTGCCTCCTGGGTGATTACCAATTTCGAGGGTTTGATCGCTCAGGTAGCTATTCTCGCTGCATTTCAATCCATTGTCGCCGGCCTGGGGGGTAACACTGCCAGCCAAAACGTCGCCATGATTGTACGAGCCTTAGCCTTGGGAAAAATCGACCCCAAAAGAATATGGATAGTCACCATCAGACAGGTTTTAGTGGGTATGCTTCAGGGTATTGCAGTTGGCATTGTCATCGGTTTTGGAATTGCACTATGGCAAAACAATTTATATCTGGGGGTTATTCTGGCATTGGCGATGGTAGGTAATATGGTCGTGGCAGGCATTATTGGCACACTCGTGCCTTTTGGATTGCGAGCCATTGGCCTGGATCCCGCGTTGGCATCCTCCGTCCTCGTTACTGCAGTCACCGACAGCGCCGGGTTTTTTATATTTCTAAGCCTTGCGTCCTGGTTCGTACCATACCTGAAGTAGTGGGATGAATGGTTAGAAGTGTGTATCGACTCAGGCATTTTGTCCTGAGTAAATTTTTTAAGCTCCTTTACCATCAATTCGCTTTTAGTTATGATTTTGTTGCCAGCCTGGTGTCTTTGGGGTTGTGGAAAGCCTGGGTTTTTTGCGCACAAGAATACCTGAAAGGCCCAAAAATATTGGAGATGGGTCACGGTCCGGGTCATTTATTACGCGCGCTGAGTGAGCTGGGATTATGGGTAACTGGACTCGATGAAAGCTGGCAGATGCAAAAATTGGCCCAACAAAACCTGGAAAATGCGGGTCTAAAACTAAAATCGGTTAATGCCATTGCACAAACTCTTCCATTCAAAAGTGATTTGTTCGACCAGGTCGTCGCCACATTTCCTTCTGATTACATTACCGATCCACTGACCCTGAAAGAGATCTACCGGGTGCTGTTGCCAGGTGGAAAGTTGATTGTCATCCCGGTTGCCTGGATAACAGGCAAGAAATGGGTGCAGCGGTTTGCCGCCAGGTTGTTCAAAATAACTGGGGAAGCGCCAGAATTAAATCAAGTTTTCGAACACAAGTGGCTTCAAATATTCGGTAACGCAGGCTTTCAGGTCCAATGTGAATACCTCAATCTTGGTTCAAGCCTGGTGTTCATTCTGATTTGCAAAAAACCGTAAACTTCCTGCAGGTTCCCCGATAACAAGCCCTTGTGATCAAAGACCTGCGGGACTTACAGAAGAAAGTCATCTGTAGGTTAATAGTTGTTGTAAAATTCTAGTTATGGAAGTTAAGCTCGCGGTATCAAAAATTAATAAATATGCCAGCTCCCAATCTGGCGACACGGTCGAAATTGTCGAGAGACCGAACGGCGGACTATCAGTGGTGGTAGCTGATGGGCAAAGCTCGGGTCGCGGGGCTAAACATATCTCCATCCTCGTCGTCCGCAAGGTAATCTCGCTATTGGCTGATGGCGTCAGAGACGGCGCTGCCGCGCGCGCGGCCTCGGATTACCTGTACAGCGAGCGAGGCGGCAAAGTATCCTCTACCCTGAACATCGTATCAGTAGATAGGCAAACCGATACGCTCGTTATCACGCGTAACAACCCCGCGCCTGTGCTGGTAGCTACAAACGACGCGATCCAAATTCTAGGAGACGATTGCCTGCCAATCGGTTTATATCGCGGCACTCGTCCAACGATCAACGAGATGCCTTTACAGCCCGGCCTGACAGTGGTTGTTTATACCGACGGTCTTACTCATGCCGGTTCTCGTTATGGCCAGTCAATAGAGGTAGAAACTTGTCTCGAAGCTCTGATCGAGGGCGCCGAAGATCCTTCCCCCCAAATGATTGCGGACGCTTTGCTCGAACACGCCCTAAAACTTGATCAGGGACGACCGGCCGACGATATCAGTGTAGTTGTTCTCCGGGTTACCAGCCACACAGGCGATCTTGTCAGGCGGATGAATGTCCGCCTTCCTCTGTAAAATAATACCGAATACTTTTCTATGGTCGCAAAATTGATTGGTGTCGTTGGTCCATGTGGGGCGGGGAAATCCACATTGACCGCCCGGATGCGAGAGCTGGGATATCAGGTCCGGCATATAGCCCAGGAACATTCGTATGCGCCCAGCATGTGGCAAAGACTGACAAACCCAGACCTGTTAGTATTCTTAGATGCCTCTTTTCCGGTCGCAACCCGCCGGCGAAATCTTAATTGGACATTGCGTGAATATCAAGAACAACAGGTCAGGCTGCTCCACGCCAAAGAACACGCACATCTATATTTAGTTACCGATTCCCTCTCGCCTGAGAAGGTGCTGGATATCGTCATAAATTTCCTGGAGGACAACTCCGCCTAACCGGACAATCATGTCGTTGTTGGACAAGCACGAGAAACCGGAGTATAATCCATGACTGCCAGTTATACTGAGCTGAAGCCAGCCGCAGGCTGGCGTTTGTTTGATTATTGGAGGGTATTCCTGAGAGATGCGCCGAAATCTACGCTTGCTAATTCTTATCATCGTTATCGTGATCGTCGCGGTTTGGATAAATCTGCCCAATAATCCAGGCAAAGAATTACTCAATATTCAGCGCAGTTTTAATACTCGTTTTGGCCTGGATCTGGTTGGCGGCGTTCAGGCCCTCCTGGAAGCAGACCTGCCGTCTGATACTCAGCTTACAGCAGAATCGATGCAGACAGCCCGCACAATCGTCGAAAATCGGGTGAACGGGTTGGGGGTGAATGAGGCAGTTGTTCAATTGGCGGGCGACCGGCGCATCGTGGTTGAATTGCCTGGCGAGACCGATCCAGAGAGGGCTTTAGAGACGATCAAGCAAACTGGTTTGCTGGAATTCGTCGATTTTTCTTCTCTGCCGGTTGAGGTGGCTGTCAGCCTGGTTGGAACTCGCATTGAGACAGATTTTGCCACCTCCAGTGAACCTCAAGCCTCGCAAGAGATAACCAGCACACTCAGCGATCAGATTTACCATACCGTAATGACCGGCGCTGCATTAAAGACCGTTCAGGTGACTGCCGATCAACTGACCAATGAGCCCCAAGTCGCTTTTGAACTGACTCCAGAGGGCAGCGCCATTTTCAAGGAATTCACAGAGAGAAATATCGGTAACGTTCTAGCCATAGTTCTGGATAAGCAGGTCATTTCAGCTCCGACAATCAGGAACGCGATCACCGACGGTCAGGGGGTGATAACCGGTCAATTTACGATTGAGGGCGCAAATGCTCTCGCTGTTCAATTACGCTACGGTTCCCTGCCAATTCCATTGAAAATCGTCGAATCGCGCACGGTCGGCCCCACATTGGGCCAGGATTCATTATATAAGTCCATTATCGCAGGGATTATCGGTTTTTCAGTCGTTATATTGTTTATGGTCCTTTACTATCGCCTTCCCGGCACCATCGCGATCCTGACGATAATGATCTACGCTCTGGTAACATTCGCCATTTACCGCTTTATCCCCATCACGCTGACACTTCCCGGTGTGGCGGGATTCCTGCTCAGCACGGGAAGCGCCCTGGATGCCAATATCCTTATTTTCGAACGACTCAAAGAGGAGTTGCGCTCTGGACGAACGTTGGGACAGGCGGTGGATATAGGCTGGCGGCGGGCATGGCCTTCTATTCGCGATTCGAATATTGCCACAATAATCACTTGCACTATCCTTTTTTGGTTCGGCAGCACCTTTGGCGCGACAATCGTCAAAGGGTTTTCTTTGACCTTGGCAATTGGCGTTGGCGTCAGCCTGTTCACCGCGCTTTTAATCACCCGCACGATATTAAGCCTGGTATTAGATTATCTCAAGCCCTCGAACCAGGAATTATGGTTTGGAATCTAATCAGGAAATAGGTCTATGATTAATATTCTTTCAAGACGCTATCTATTCTTCGCGCTATCTTTGTTGGTGATCATCCCTGGTATGGTAGTTATGGCCATCTGGAAACTGCCACTTGCGATTGATTTCACTGGCGGAAGTTTGCTAGAAGTAAGCTTCGATTCTGGATCTACGCCCCAGCCTGGCGAAGTAGTCGATTTATACAACCAGCTTGGGGTGGATGATATCCAGGTTCAGACCACCGGTGAAGGCACAATACTGGCGCGATCCAGTTTTCTGGATGAAACCACACAGGCGCAAGTCGTCTCATCTATGGAAGAACGCTTCTCACAGCCGGTGACTGTTTTACGATTTGATAGCGTAGGCCCTACGATAGGACAGGAAGTAACCTCGAGAGCAGCCTTAGCAGTGGCGGTCGCTGCGGCAGCAGTGATCATTTATATGACGTTCGCTTTTCGAGGTGTACAAAACGCTTTTCGTTACGGCATTTGCGCTATTATTGCGATGATTCACGATGTCGCCATTGTCATCAGTTTGGGGGCAATTGGCGGGAACCTTTTCGGCTGGCAGATCGATTCCCTGTTTCTCACCGCTTTGCTTACCGTGATTGGCTTTTCGGTTCAGGATAAGATCGTCGTTTTCGACCGTGTGCGCGAAAACGCCACAATCTTCCGCCGTCTGCCTTTCGAGACGCTGGTGAACCACTCCATCATCCAAACCCTGCAGCGGTCAATCAACACACAATTAATGACCGTCGAGTTCATGCTTCTGGCACTTGCCCTGTTCGGTGGGGTAACATTGCGCGAATTTGCTCTGATCTTGCTTGTGGGGCTATTTAGCGGTACCTATTCTTCGATCTTTATCGCCGCTCCGATCCTCGTGGTGTGGGAAAAACGGGAGTGGAGAAACTGGTTCAACCGCCAAAGAACCGTAAATAATTTCTGAGAAAAAGTAAAATAAACGCCCCCAATACCAGGAATGGCCCATATGGGATCGTCAGATTTGACTGGTATTCCCTTCTTAGCAACATCACCAGAATATATATCAAGCTCGCAACACCAGCCGAGAGTATCGCCAGCACAATCGAGATAAAAATACCGGGAAACCCGAGAAATAACCCTAATACGCCCCCCAGGATTACATCGCCAAAACCCAATGCATCTTCAATTAAGCTCCGGTTACGGATTCGAGCTAACCAGACCACAAATATCCTGCCTAAAAGATACAATATCATCATGGTGATGAAGCCAGTAATGCCCCCCAGAAGGGTTGACTCGATTCCATGTAAGCTAAATCCGATCACAAACCCTAAAGCAGCCCCGAACATGCTTAACGGATGGATGATCAGTCTGTGTTCGATGTCGATAACAGACACAAGCAGAAAATAGATGATGACCAGCAAAGCAGGTATAAAGGCAAGTTCTCTTCCAACACCATTAAACCAGATGAAAACTCCCAGCAACATTAAACCAATCCTGACGAACCAATGCCGAAAAGCAACTTTATTCCCGCATGATGGGCATTTCGTAGGCCAGAGGATATAATAAATAACATTAAATTTGTGATTGCACCTGGAGCAGCTTGGGACAGTGAGCTTTCTTTTTAATGGAAGCACATCCGCAAGGTAATTGACAACCCCAGCCGCGACCCAACTGGTTATCAGGATAAAGACATAGATAATGCTGGAAGTCTGAGGCATTCGTAAATATCTTCGATATATATGCTGGCTTTGAGTATTATAGCAGTCAAGACATAAGAATAGTTGTTCAGACCCTGACAAAACTATTATCCGGACGTTTGCACAGTCCAACCACCCCAATATGCGCTCAAACTCGGGAAATCATATGGAAAAATTCGTTATAGAAGGGGGGCATCGACTCGTTGGAGAAATTACACCATCGGGAAACAAAAATGCCGCATTACCTATTCTGGCAGCCTGCACGCTGACAGATAAACCGGTAATATTGCACAATATCCCCGAAATCATGGATGTGCAAACCATGCGCGCATTGCTACAGAGTCTGGGCGTCGAAGTCTCGATGGTTGATCATCATACCTGGCGGATTCAGGCTAGGAACGTATACCCAGCAGACCTAGACCCGGACTTGTGCCTGAGTATACGGGCTTCGATACTGCTTGCCGGTCCAATGCTGGCAAGATCTGGTGAGCTGAAACTTCCCCCTCCTGGCGGCGACGTAATTGGAAGGCGCAGGGTCGATACCCATATTCTTGCCTTAAAGACGCTTGGGAGCCGGGCAGAATACAATCGCAGCGATCGCTTGTTTCACTTCAAGGCAAACAAGCTGACTGGCGCGAACATTTTACTGGATGAGGCAAGTGTCACGGCTACCGAAAACGCGATCATGGCCGCAGTGACAGCTCAAGGCTCCACCATCATTCGAAATGCAGCCTCCGAACCCCACATCCAGGAGCTTTGCCATTTTCTGAATAATCTAGGCGCAAGGATTGACAATATTGGCTCAAATACACTTCAAATCGAAGGCGTATCCAGCCTGCACGGAGGGGAGCACACCATCGGGCCTGATTACTTGGAGGTGGTAAGTTTTATTGGGGCTGCCGTGGTGACGAGCGGATCGATACGCATCTGCAATGCAAGCCCGGAATACCTGGACATGATCGAGATTGTTTTCAATCGATTGGGCGTATCCTGGGAAACAACAGGTGATGATATTGTCATCCCCACTGGACAGAGCCTGGTCATCGAGAAAGATCTGGGTGATGCTATACCCGAAATCAGTGTCATGCCCTGGCCGGCTTTCCCCACGGACCTAATGAGTATTGCTATTGTGGTGGCGACCCAATCGCGTGGAAGCGTATTATTTCATGATTGGATGTATCCGAGCCGCATGTTTTTTATCGATAAACTCGTTGGCATGGGCGCTCAGATAGTGCTTTGTGATCCTCACCGTTGTATCGTGCAGGGACCAACCACCCTCTATGGGGAAAAGATGGAAAGCCCGGATATCCGCGCCGGGATGTCCCTCGTGCTGGCAGCATTGGCAGCAGAAGGGACATCCGTCATCCGCAATATTGGACAAATTGATCGGGGTTATGAAAAAGTGGATGAAAAACTGCGCTCATTAGGAGCCAGGATAGAGCGCGTTCGTGATTGACAAGCCAAGCGTATCGATCTAATTCTGCGGCTGCTGAACCACATCCAAAAATTGAGCCACGATGTCTCGGAGTATGGGTTCTGGGAGTGCACCTACCTGGCGGTGGATTAATTTACCTCCCGAAATAAATAGCATTGTGGGTATGCCCTGAACCCCATATTTCATTGCCCATTCTGGATTATCATCTGTATTCACTTTAGCGACCAGCAGTTTTCCTGCATATTCTTTGGCGAGCTTGTCAAGGGTTGGCGCCACCATACGGCAAGGACCGCACCAGGGCGCCCAAAAATCTACGATTGCTGGGATCGTGGATTGCAAGACAGTCTTATCAAAAGCCGCATCCGTTACATGAACTGGTTCGTTGATCATTAATTCTCCCGGTTGTTATTTAATTTTGGGTATAAGGAACTGCGTATATGCATGCAGATTTCCCAATAACAGACATAGCTTCCCATTGATTAGATGCAAAATACAGGAATTCGTTACATGAATACACCCGAAATGTACCCTCCGTCCAGTGGAAAATCCTGGGTATCCGGGTTGAGCTGATACGTTGAAGTAATCTTTGCAGTCATCCCCAGCATTGCACTTGCAGAACAATATTTTTCCTCCGAAAGCCGAATCGCCTGCTCGACATCCTTTGGCTCAAGATTATCTCCCCACAGCATATAGCTAACCTCAATTCGCTTATAAACCCTGGGGTACTCATTTGCCCGGGTCCCACGCGTATAAACCTTAAATGCTTGCAGATTGACGCGTTTTTTCTCCAAAATAGACACGATATCGATCCCTGTGCAGCCGGCTAACCCGATAAGCAATAATTCCATTGGGCTGATTCCTGTTAGGCTGCCTGCGCTACCAAGAGCCACGCTAGCGCCTTTGCTGTTTTTGCCCTGGAAAGTCAAATTGCCGTTCCATATTACCTCGATTGTTGTCCAGGATTCGTTCATGAGTAGCTCCAATCTATCTTCAAGGTACCTTAACCCACCGGTTACCTTTTTGGCGAAAGTCAGTATAGCATGAGGGCAGTTATTTGTCAGGTATAATTTCGTGCATGGCAAGACTGCTCATCTCTCGTGATTTCGATTCATACGAGATTACTACGCCGGTTTTCGAAGGTCCCCTGGATTTGCTCCTCTACCTGATAGAGAGAGCGGAGTTGGATATTACCAAATTGGCGTTAGCCCAGGTGACCGATCAGTACCTAGAGCATCTTCATAAACTGGAAGAGCTAACGCCCGATGACGTTTCGGCTTTTTTAGTAATTGCTGCCAAGCTGCTTCAGATCAAATCCGAGGCACTCTTACCAAGACCGCCAGAAAGGGGCGAGGGCGAAGAAGACCTCGGCGAAGCATTAGCCCGCCAGTTGCTGGAATACCAACGCTTCAAAACCGTAGCAGAAGCTTTGTTCGAGCGCGAATCATCCGGCTTGCGCAATTATCTACGCCTCGCCGCGCCGCCGAGAATCGAGGGCAAAGTTGACCTGTCGGACACTACCCTGGAAGATCTGGTCTCAGCCGCAGCATCAATCTTGAATCAGGTGGATAGCCGGCAAGAGTTACGCACGGTAGTAGCCCCTTCTCCAATAACTATCCGCCAGAAAATTCGCTTGATCTCGCAGACATTGAAACAAAAAGGTAAAGCCAGCTTTCAAGCTCTTCTTGCCGCGAAACGGACTCGCCTGGATGTTGTCGTCACATTCCTGGCGGTCTTAGAGCTGGTAAAACAACACTTTATTCGGGTCTACCAGGCTCGCTTGTTTGACGAAATTGTGCTGGAAACAACCGACGCAATGTATGACACTGAGGACCTCGAGCTCGAATTTGGTGAATAAGCAAGATCATTATAGGTAACCCCATGGTAAATCGCTTAGCAAATGAAAACTCCCCTTACCTGCTGCAACACGCAGACAACCCTGTTGATTGGTACCCTTGGGGAGAAGAAGCTATAGATCGAGCAAAATCTGAGAATAAACCCATTTTGGTGAGTGTTGGCTACGCTGCATGCCACTGGTGTCACGTGATGGCGCATGAGTCGTTTGAGGATCCGGCCACTGCGAAGATCATGAACGAGCACTTTATCAACATCAAGGTAGATCGCGAGGAACGGCCCGATCTTGATAGCATCTACATGAATGCAGTCGTGGCTATGACTGGTCATGGCGGATGGCCCCTGAACGTATTTCTCACACCCGAAGGCAACCCATTTTTTGGTGGCACATATTTTCCGCCTCGACGCAGGCACAACTTGCCTTCATTTCAGGAAGTGCTCCTCAGTGTAATTAACGCCTGGCAAAATGACCTGGACCAAATCGAACGGTCTGGCGAGAAAATCATCGCTCACCTAAGCGGAATAGATAGTTACACCAAGACTGATGGAAAGCTGGATGCCAAAGTAATAGAAAAGGCTGCATTAGCGCTCGCCCAAACCTACGATTGGAATTATGGTGGCTGGGGGGAGGCACCGAAGTTCCCCCAGACCATGGCAATCGAGTTCTTGCTGCGCCTGGCGAGCAGAGGCGATAAACTCGCTTTAGATATGGCCACGCATGCGTTGGAGGCCATGTCCAAAGGGGGTATGTACGACCTTGTGGGAGGGGGATTTGCTCGCTATAGCACAGATAACAAATGGCTGGTGCCGCATTTTGAAAAAATGCTTTACGACAACGCTCAACTGGCGCTGGTCTACCTCCATGCGTATAAACTGACCGGCAATACAAAGTTCCGCCAGATTGCCGAAGCCACCCTGGATTTCCTGGTGCGCGAGATGCTGCACCCTCAAGGTGGTTTTTACAGCAGTCTCGATGCCGACTCGGAAGGTGTTGAGGGCAAATATTATGTGTGGACGAAAGCGCAGCTCGAAGAAATCATCACTGATGCTTCTGACCTGGAGCTCGTCCTCGCCGCGTATGGCGTTACGGAGCGGGGGAATTTTGAAGGGGCGAACATATTACATCAAACCCTGAGCGCTGAGGAGCTGGCGGAACGCTATCGCCTCCCTGCAGAAGCGATTTTATCGAAACTATCCAGGATAAACTCAGTTCTTCGTCAGGCCCGCGAGAATCGGATCAGACCCGGTACAGATGACAAGATACTCACCGTCTGGAATGGTCTAGCTTTGGTGGCGTTTTCTGAGGCAGCAAGGTATTTGGATCGTAAGGATTATGTTGAAGTGGCTATGCGCAATGCGCAGTTTTTGCTCACGCAATTGTTTGACTCTAATCGCCTTTTGCGCAGTTGGCGAGATGGAAATGCCCGACAGCGTGCCTTCCTTGAAGACTATGCCGTGCTTGCCCTGGGCTTGCTATCCTTGTATCAATCTGATCCTGATTATCGCTGGTATCAAACTGCGGTGAAACTCGGCGAGGAGATGCTCTATTACTTCGCTGATCCTGCAGGAGGGTTTTTCGATACGCCCTCTGACCACGAAA
>Ga0209341_10002953_pt1 | contig 15986 bp, 14 predicted proteins | sample RifCSP13_2_FD_184020 | JGI IMG/M metagenome (GOLD analysis project Ga0209341, IMG submission 184020) | Soil microbial communities from Rifle, Colorado - Rifle CSP2_sed 13_2 (SPAdes) (version 2) | ecosystem: Environmental > Terrestrial > Deep subsurface > Rock core/Sediment | place: Rifle...
GTACCGACACTGGTGCTCGCGCTGGCGCTCGTCGCGGTCGTTGGACCTGGACTGCTGAATATCATTGTTGTCCTCGGCGTGAGCGGATGGGTCCCGTACGCGCGAGTGATGCGAGCGCAAGTCCTGGTCATCAAGAAGCAGGAGTATGTCGAAGCGGCACGCGCCCTGGGGGCCTCAGACCTCCGCGTGGCTCGCCGGCACGTTCTCCCGAACGCCGTCGGGGTAGTCGCCGTTATCGCCGCGGTTCAAATGGCGCACATGATGATTAGCGAAGCATCGCTCAGTTTCCTCGGCCTTGGGGTGCCGCCCGGCACAGCCACTTGGGGAGCAATGATCGCCGACGGGCGTAACTACCTCTATACGGCGTGGTGGGTCAGTACCTTTCCTGGGCTAACGATTGTCCTCGTCGTGGTGGCGTTGAACGTCGTGGGCGACTGGCTGAGCGACATCGCCAATCCCGCGCTGCGGGACTGGTGAGCCAGCGAACACCCGGCTTTCAAACTCGAGGCGGGAGGGCAGAGGCGATGCGCCGCATCGCCTCTTCAAGCCGCGGCTGCGACGCCAAGACGGAGACCCGAACGTAGCCTTCCCCGCTGGCCCCGTACATGGCCCCGGGGAAGACGTGCACCTTCGCCGCTCGTAGCAGATAGAGGCAGAAGTCCACGGAATTCATTCCGGTGCTGCGGATGTCAACCATCACGGTAAATCCCCCATGGGGCCGCACGCATGGGAACCCCAGGCGCTCGAATGCCTCGATCATGTAGTCCCGACGCGCGACATAGCTTGCGGTCATCTCGGCGATGTGATCAACTGGCCCCTTCAGCGCAGCGATCGCTGCAACCTGGGCGGGGGCGGGGGCGCAGATGTTGATCACATAGTGAAGCTCCGCCGCCCGCGCCACAAAATCCGCGGGCGCCACGACATACCCAATCCGCCAGCCGGTCATCGCATATGACTTGGAGACGCTGAAGACGCTTACCGTCCGGTCGCGCATACCGGGGAGACTTGCGATGCTGGTGTGAACGCGTCCGTCGTACACCAGCTTCTCGTAGACCTCGTCGGAGATGACGACGAGATCGTGTCCCCTGGCAAACTCGGCCACCCGCTCGACGGTCGCCGCGGACAGGACGGACCCACTCGGGTTGCCAGGATCGACCAACACCAGAGCTTTCACGCGGGGCGTGACGAAGCGCTCAAGATCCTCGATCTGCAATTCGAAGCGATCCTCCCCACGCGTCGGCACCGGAACAAGGGACCCACCGGCCAATTCAATCGCATTATCGTAGGCGGAGTAGTGCGGGTCGGCAATGAGAACCTCGTCGCCTGGGCCAACGACGAGCTGCATTGTCAGATAGAGCGCCGCCTGAGCCCCGCTCGTGACGGCAATCTCGCCGTCCGGATCGGCGGTGATCCGATTCTCCCGGTCAAGCTTCCGTGCGATCTCTGCTCGCAGGTCAGGAAGCCCCATCCACGGCGTGTAGTGGGTCCACCCTTCTTCCAGCGCCCGCTGCCCGGCGGCAACAATGTGCGACGGCGTGTCATGGTCCGGATCACCCCGTGCCAGAGCAATCACATCGTCCATTCCCCGGCTCGCGTTCATCATCGCCGTCCTGAGCCCGGGGGCCAGCGAAGCGCTGCGGGCCGCCAGCATCCGTCCCACCCGTGAGGTCGTTGCCATAATCGCTGCCTCCCCAGTAACAACCCGAGGTCCTGAGACCATCGCCGATGACCCGTTGCAGCGTGCCTCTACCCGGAACCGGATTCGAGCGCGTTGGCCACGGGGCGATTTCGGTGCCACGGCGTACGCCGCTCGAATGCCTCTGCAACACGCAGAACTGTCGCCTCATCAAATGGACGCCCCCCGATCTGGAGACCGAGAGGCAGCCCCGCCGCCGAAAGTCCATCGGGGACGGTGACCGCCGGCAGCCCTGTCATGTTGTATGGCCGTGTATATCGAGCGAGCTCCCCAATGTTCTGAAGATCGCTGCGACGGAGAACAAGTTCGTCCATGGTCGGTGGAGCCGCCGGTGCGCTCGGTGTGGCAATGGCATCGCAGGACTTAAGCAGCTGAAGCCATTCGGCTCGCAACTGGATCCGCGCCTGCATGGCCAGGAAGTAGGAGCGCGCGGAGGTCGCAAGGCCGGTCCGTATCCGATCCTGAAGCTCAGGACCAAACTCATCCGGCGAAGATGTAAACCTGTCCCCATACAACACGCTCATTTCCACGTACGCGATGGTGGTCCACATCCACCCAAGACGGTCAAGAGAGCTGGGAGATCCAACTGCCACGACTTTGGCTCCGGCGTCCCGAAGCACGTTAAGCGCGGCCGCGAAGGCGGCGGCATTCTCCTCCGTCACCCCACGCTCGATGTAAGCCCACGGCACGCCGATCACGAGATCGTGGGCCTCACCCGCCAATGCCACCGCGAAGTCCGGAACACCCATGTCCTCGGTCCCCGGGTCGCGGCTATCCCACCCTGCGATCACCCGAAGGACGATAGCCGCGTCTTCGACCTTTCGGGTGATGATCCCCACTGTGCTGATAGTCTTGGCGATCATCTGGCCCTGCGCGATCAAGGACTCCGGAATTGAACCGAAGAAGCTGACCCGCCCGTGGGTTGGCTTCAGCCCCACTACGCCGCAGTAGTTCGCAGGAACGCGCGTGGATCCGCCGCCGTCCGAGGCCAAGGACGCAACACCCAGGCCCGTCGCCACGGCGACAGCCGATCCACTGCTCGATCCCCCCGGACTGTACGCGGGGTTCCATGGATTGAGGGCAACCGGGAAATGACCAGAGGTTCCCCACCCCGTTCCCAGCTCGTACATGTTAGCTTTGCCGATGAGCAGGGCGCCGGCATCCCGCATCCGCTCCACAATGGTCGCATCGAAATCAGGCACGCAGTCGGCATAGAGCTTGGATGCCGCCGTCGTGCGGAGGCCACGAGTGGCAAAGTGATCTTTGACGGACAGGGGAACGCCATGGAGCAGCCCCACTTTGTCGCCGCGAGCCAGTGCAGCGTCGGCCTGCCGCGCCGAGCGCCACATCCCCTCCGCGTCGATGGTAATGAATGCGTGAAGCATCGGGTTCAGCGTCTGGACCCGAGCAAGGATAGTCTCTGCGACCCTCTCAACCGAAATATCGCGGCGCTGAATCGAGCGAGACAGCTCCGCCAACGACATCGAAAACAGCGCGTCAGCGTCATCAGTACTTTTCTCACTTGAAGGAATCGAGGTCATCGCCGGTCTCGCGCCTCCGTACTCGCGCCCCCCGCCCCTGGTGCGTTAGCAGGATACTTGGGCGGCTCTCCCCCAAGAATCCGAATCACATCCTCCACTACCATGCCCATCGCTCGGAGCGCCGCGTCAGTATGAGAAGCGTTGTGAGGCGTCAAGACGACGTTGGTAAGCCCGGCCAGCGGGTGGGACACGGGCAGCGGTTCCTCCTCAAACACATCTAGAGCCGCGCTAAGCCGACGCGCTCGCAAAGCCTCAACAAGCGCGTGTTCATCAACAACCGCCCCCCGCGAGGTGTTGACTAGGATTGCGCCCTGACGCAGGCGCCTCAACGCCGCCTCGTCGATCAAATGGCGTGTTTCTGGTGTCAACGGAAGGTGAAGCGACACGACATCGCTGCGGGTGAGCAACTCGTCCAGCGATACGTACGATGCTCCCAATCGGCGGGCCGCCTCGTGATGAGGAACCACGTCTGCAAACAGCACCGGCATGGCGAACGCCGCACGGCAGATCTCCGCGACCTTCTGGCCGATGCGCCCAAATCCTACGATGCCGAGAGTCTTCCCCCGCAGTTCCAGGGCAACGATGGATTGCCCGGCAGCAACAAACTCTCCCGTACGGACGGCCTGATCGCCGCGTACGATCTCCTTCGCCCCGGCAAGCATCAACGTCACGGCGTGCTCCGCCACGGCGCTTACGCTCGCCAACGGCGTATGTACCACCCAGATGCCACGCCGAGAGCAGGCCTCCACGTCGATGTTGTCAAGCCCGACTCCGTGCCGCGCCACCACACACAGCCGGGAAGCCTGCGCCAGCAGTGTCCCGTCGATCTGCCCCCGTGCGCGGATGACGATTGCGTCCACATCACCGACAAGATTCAGTAGGGTCTGCGGGAAAGGATCAGGTGCGACGATGATCTCCGCCCGATCGCGCAGCACAGCTACGGCATCAGGGTGGATCATCTCGACAAGCAGGACTCGTGGCAACTCCACGCCAGCGACCTCCTCGTTTTCATCCAGGTTGAGTTCTCGTGTCGAGTGTGCGAGTCCCTCACGCCACTAGGAATACACTCCATGGCAAGAGGCTCTCTCTAATCGCCCGATCCGGAGTGTCTGAGGGAAACGCTCCCTCACTGCACTCGATCCGGGCGATCAAAATCACAGCTGCGCACGGAGACCTGCCGGGGCGAGAGATCCCATGCATGGCTCAGGTTTTTTGGGTCCAGGTTCAGGGCTTGGGTTTGGACCCCTTGGGCGGGTCGGGGTTGGGATCCTCAGGCGGCTCGGGATCAAGATGGCTGGGCGGGTCCGCGGGCGGCGAGTTACCAGTATAGGATTCCCCTCCACTGCCACCGCCGGCCGCACTGTCCTGTGGACCGGGTTCCGTGACCACGCACTGCCCAGTCGTTTCATCAACGCGGCCCGATGGACAGGGGGCAGGCCCTGCGGATGGGACGGGCGCTGGCGGCGGCGCCGATACCTGTTGGTCCGTGGGTGAGGTCTCTTGGGTCGCCTGCCGCGTCTCGCCGGTGGCCGGGGCAACGTCTTGGGTCGCCGTCTGCGCCGCATCGGTGACTGCGACAACGGCCTCCCGGGGAGCCACGGGCACTCCGCCAAGGGCGACGGTCACAGGGAGCGAACGCTGGCCAAGCGGGTCGATCGCGACCACCGTTAGAATCAGCGCGGCCCGGGACAAGGGGACAAACGGCCCAAATGAGAGCCGCCAGCCGCCATCCTGCCGTGCGGACGTCGAGGCCGCAACGAGCGGAGACACACTGCTTCCGGTTGGGGATTCGACTCGTGCGGAAACCAGCCCCTCAAGGTGGAACGCCGGCCCTGCAGAGCCCCGTACAGTGAGTTGTTCAATCGCCTGTTCACCGGTGACGACCAAGCCGCTCGTAGAAACGACGGTGGGCCGGGGGGACCGCCCCAAGACCGGAACAGCTGCAACGGCCGACGCCGTACTGGAACGGTTGCCCCTGCGCAGCTGGGTGGAGACAATGATGAGCCTGCCTTGGTCACTTGGGGTGATCGGGTGTAGGCCGACGTACCTGCCCAGAGCTTCGGCCGATTCAAGCATCACGATGCTCCGCGGGGAACCTGTGGTGGTGAGCGAGGCCCGACCCCCGGGGGCGCCGGCCATGACGACCGTGAGGTAATCGCCCGGCTTGAGGCCGGCCGCTGGGCTGACCGTCACGGAGTCGATCAAGCCGCGCGGAGGAGTGACCACAAACGTCCAATCGACGCGGGTCGCATTGCCCGCACGATCCGGGACCACCGCCTGCACACGGACTGGCCCCGGACGGAATGGCCCTCCGGGCGTGTACGCGGCGAACGCCTTCGTGACAGCCGTCCGGTTGGTGACATCCTGACCGTTGATCACGAGCCTGACCCTGGTCGGATCAATAGAAGACTCTCCGTCGTAGAACCGCACCACGATGTTCGGCCGGAGGTTGGCCAGGCGGGCGTCCGGCTCCGGCAGGCGATTCGTAACCTTGGGTGGACGGGCGTCGATAATGACCGGTCGGTCGCCGGCCTTGGTGAGCTCCTGCTCTCCCATCTTCAGCGTGGCGGTGATGGCGGCTACCGCGGCCGCATCCCCGGGACGGATCACATACGTCCCGATGTAAGTTGCGCTCTGCTGACCCGAGGAGGGTATCTCGCGCATCCCCATGCCCACTGCTACCCCTGCGAGGTGGAATCTGGCAACCCCGCCGGGTGTCCCGACCAAGCGGACGGTGACGTGCTTCCCGGCAGACAGCGGAGTTCGCGCATCGTGGGTCACGGACTGAATCTGGACGACCACAGGCAGGGGAGGGGCCGCCAGAGCCACGCCGCCGGCAAGGTGCACGACAACAAGAAAGCCGCCGACCTTTATCACCACACCATCCCCCCCAGTGGCCGGGCGACTACGGCTCGAAAACCCTCTATCTAAAGGGAGAGAACTGACTCACATGTGACTGATGTGCGTCGGGAAGTCCTGCTATGTTCTTCCCCACCCGGGACAGTTCCTACCATGTCAGGGGCGGTTGTTCCCCAGCAAGGATCGGGTCTCCGCCTGATTGTGCGCCGTCCCCGAACGGTCCAGGCTTGAACCAGGACCAAGTCTGGATACTTTATCCCATTTAGTATCCAACGTCCCATGCTGAACCGACAGATGCCAGGCAAGCTGGCCAGGAAGACCACCCAGGAGGCAGTCGCGGGAGCCCTGCGCGAGGCCATCTCCCTGGGTGACCTCCCCCACGGCACGCGCCTCACCCAGGATGACCTCGCCACACAGTTCGGTGTAAGCCGCATCCCCGTCCGGGAGGCGCTCTGGCAGCTCGAATCCGAAGGCCTGATCGAGATCATCCCGCACCGTGGGGCCGTCGTCTCGGGCCTCACCCTTCAGGAGCTTCGCGAGATCTATGAGATCCGCATCGCCCTGGAGGCCCTCGCGGTCAGCCTGGCCGTGCCCCGCGCCGGCGAAGCGGACCTCGCCCGACTCGACGCCTTCGTCATCCAGATGGACGCCGTGCCGGATCCGGCGCGGTGGCTCGACCTCAATCGCGACTTCCACAACGCCCTGTACGAGCCCGCCGACCGGCCGCGATTGAGCCACCTCGTGGACACACTGCGCCGGAACTCCGAGCGCTACCTCCGGCTCCTCGTCAGGTTGATGGGCCGCACGGGCCTCGCCCAAGCGGAACACCGGGGGATCGTCGAGGCCTACCGGAGGGGAGACGTCGAGGGCGCGGTGACGGCGCTGCGCGGGCATCTCTCGAACACGCTGGCCGGCGTCTCAGACCTGCTCCAAGACACATCCCGGCCGGCCCCGCCGGCGGACGGCAGCGACAACATGGGGGAGCGAGGACCCCGAGCGTGAGCGAACCGTGGATGGGCGAACGTTGGTTCACCAGCCCACTGAACTTCGCCGACGAGGTCCGCCGCAGCTTCCGGTTCGCCTCCAGGATCCGCCTCCACGACGTCACCCTGCGCGACGGTGAGCAGCAGGCCGGCATCGTCTTCAGCACGGATGACAAGATCCGCATCGCCGAGAAGCTGGCCGAGGTCGGCGTCCACCGGATCGAGGCGGCATCCGGGCCATCGTCCGGCGCAATCTGCCCGCGGAGATCTTCGCCTTCTCGCGCTGCATGATCGAGGACGTAAAGCGCGCCGTGGACTGCGGCGTCCGCGGCGTGGTGATGGAGATCCCGAGCAGCGAGCACATCATCAAGTACGCGTACCAGTGGCCGCTGGAGCGCGCCATCGAACTCTCCGTCCAGGCGACGCGATACGCGAGAGAACAAGGGCTCTACGTCGTCTTCTTCCCGATTGACGCCACGCGCGCGGATCCGACCTGGTTCATGAACCTGATCGGGCAGGTGGCCCGGGATGGGCACATGGACTCGCTCGTCCTGGTGGATACATTCGGCGGCACTTCGCCGCACGGGATCGCGCACTTCGTCGAGCAACTCCGCGCCCGCTTCGACACCCCGCTGGAAGCTCACTTCCACAACGACTTCGGCATGGGCGTTGCGAACACGCTCACCGCGCTCTCCCTGGGCGTCGATGTGGCACATGTCACGGTCTCCTCGCTCGGCGAGCGCGCCGGGAACGCGGCCCTCGAGGAAGTGGCCCTGGCCCTGCTCACGATGTACGGTCAGGATCTCGACCTCCGGTACGAGCAGCTCACGGAGCTCTCCGCGCTCGTGCAGGAGCTGTCCGGGACCGCTCTGCCGCCGAATGCCCCGGTGGTCGGCCGCCGGTTGTTCGACATCGAGTCCGGCATCATCGCCTCCTGGCTCGTCCACACGGGTGCGACCCGGCCCCTGGAGCTCTTCCCCTTCCACTGGGATCTGGTCGGCCAGCACGCCCCGCAGATCGTGCTGGGCAAAGGCAGCGGAAGAGACTCGGTGCTCTTCCACCTCCGCCGACTCGGCATCGAGGTCTCCGACGGCGACCCGCGAGTGGACGAACTCCTCGCCGACGTGAAACGGGCGTCGCTCGCCAAGAAGGGTTTGCTCTCGGACACCGAGTTCCGGGGCATGGTGGACCGCCTCTGGCAGGCGGCGGTCCCGTCATCGCCCGGGGGCTCCTGAGTCATACCGCGGGAGGTGCTTCGTGCCGTCTGCTCTGCGAGGGGTTGCAGCGACACCGGTGACGCCCTTTACGGCCGATGACCGGGTGGACTGGCCCACGTTCGAGCGCCTGGTGGACTTCCTCATCGAGCAAGGCGCCCAACTCCTGGCGGTCCCGCTGCACATCGGCGAGTCCTTGAACCTCTCCCTGGAGGAACGCAAGACCCTCGCCGAGGCCGCGGTGAAGACGGCGGCCGGGCGCGTGCCGGTGATCATCAACGTGGGACTGCCGGCCACCGGCCACGTCGTCGAGCTGGCCCGCCACGCGGAGCGCGCCGGGGCGGACGCCGTCATCGCCATCGCCCCCTACCACTGGGCCCCGCCGCGCGAAGGGTTACTGGCCCACTTCTCCGCGATTGCCTCGGCCGTGGGAATCAACGTCCTGGCCTACAACTTCCCCCGAAAGATCGGCGTCACCCTGACCACCGACTTCCTCGTCGAGCTGATCGAGCGGTTCGGACACTTCGCCGGACTGAAAGATGCTTCGTACGACATGCAGTACTTCACCGAAGCCTGCCGGGTGACCCGGGCGGCGCGGCCGGAGTTCGCCATCTTCACCGGCGTCGAGTATCTGCTGCCCTCGATGGTCGTCGGCGGCGCGGGCTCCTTCTCCGCGTGCGGCGCGATCGCCCCGGGGTTGGTCCGCAGTCTCTACGAGGCGTGCGCCGGGGGATCGCTCGAACGGGCGCAGGCGCTGCAGTACACGCTCTCCCAGCTGTGGCAGGTCCTCAGCGCAGGCTATCCGGCCTCGATCAAAGCGGCGATGGCGCTGATGGGGCGCCCTGCCGGCCAGCCGCGGCTGCCCATCACGCCGCTCGGCGAGGACCAGGTCGCCCGCCTGCGCACAAAGTTGGAGCAGCTCGGCGTCCTGGAGCGCGAGCCGTTCGGATGGAGCACAGCCCATGCCGGCCGTGCTTGAAGCCAACCACGTCACCATCGCGTACGAGAAGCGGGCCGAGCGCTCGCGACTCCTCGCCCTGCAGGACCTGACCCTCAGCGTGACTGCGGGGGAATTCCTGGCAATCGTGGGACCCAGCGGCTGCGGCAAGACGACCTTCCTGAATGCGATCGCCGGGCTCGTGCAGCCGACCGCAGGGACGCTCACGATGGACGGCCGGCCGATCGTAGGACCGGGGCCGGACCGAGCCATGGTCTTTCAGGAGTACGCCCTGATGCCCTGGCTGGCCACGTGGGACAACGTTGCCTTCGGGCTCGAGCTGCGGGGGCAGCTCCGGGGGGAGGACGGCCGGCGCCGGGTGGCACAATTCATCGAGCTCGTGGGGCTTCGGGGATTCGAGCGGAGCTTTCCGCACGAGCTGTCCGGCGGAATGCGCCAGCGGGTCGGGCTGGCGCGCGCCCTGGTAATGGATCCGCGCATTCTCCTCATGGATGAACCCTTCGCCGCCGTCGACGCGATGACGCGCGAGATCATGCAGACCGAGTTCGAGAGGATCCTCTCCGAGGCCGGGCGCACCGTGCTCCTGGTCACCCACAGCATCGACGAGGCCATCGCCTTCGCCGACCGGATCGTCGTGATCTCCTCCCGCCCCGGACGGGTCCAGGAGATTGTCCCCGTCGACCTTCCGCGTCCGCGCTGGCAGTACGATGTGAAGGCCCACCCCAGGTTCGGCGGGCTGCGCGAGCAGGTCTGGCGCGCGCTACAGTCGGACGCCGCCGGCGGGCCGGGCGATCGCCGGGAGGCGGCGCCGTGAGGGACCGCGGCGCCAACCTGATGATGCCGGCACGCGGGCCGGTTCCGAGCTCGGGATCGCGACAGGAAGCGGCGGCAGGATGGCCCCGCCCCAGGAACGATTCCGTCCGGCGGGCCCTGCTGACCGCGGTGAACATCGGCGGCTTCTTCCTTCTCTGGGAGTGGCTGGTGCGCCAGAGCGGGGTCTCGCCGATCTTCCTCCCGCCTCCTTCGACCATCTTCAAGGCGGCCGCCGAGATGATCGGGCGGGGACAACTGTGGGGACATCTCAGCTACAGCGCAGCGAACTTCGCCATCGGGTTCGCCCTCTCGGCCGTGGCCGGAACGGTGCTCGGGCTTCTCATGGGAGCCTCCCGGTCGGTGGAAAGCATCCTCGGCCCGTATGTCTGGGCGCTGTATGCGACGCCGCGCATCGCGCTGCTCCCACTGCTGATCCTCTGGTTCGGATTCGGCGCCGAGTCCAAGATCTTGCTGATCTTCCTCAGCGCTGTGATGCCGATCCTCATCACCTCGATGGACGGCGTGAAGACCGTGGACCAAGCCCTGCTCAGAGCGGCCAGGGTCTTCGGTGCCACCCGCACGCAGATCTACACCCGCGTCGTGCTGCCGTTCACCTTGCCGTTCATCATGACCGGGTTGCGGCAGGGGGTGGGCCGCGGATTGATCGCCATGGTCGTCGCCGAGATGTTCGGCAGCGGGCGGGGGGTCGGCTTCATGATCGCCCGGTCCGCCGCACAGCTCGACACGGCCACGACGTTCGCGCTCCTGCTTGTACTCGTCGTGCTCTCGGTCGGTCTCGTGTACATGATGACGGCGCTGGAGCGGCGGGTCGCACCGTGGCGTGAGGACGTTCGGGTCTGATCGTTCCGCCAAAAAGGAGGCGGGGATGAAGTACTGGGACTACGTCACAGAGAGACTTCCGTCGGGCCCCGTGCACTGGCCGCACGGCGCCAGGATCGCCGTCCTCGTCGCGTTCGACTACCAGTCGGAGGTCGGCGAATACGCGCTGCCCAACGGCATGCCGAACTACGCGCAGATCACGGAGGCCTCCTACGGGGGGCGCGTGGGGATCTGGCGGCTCCTGGACATCCTCGACCGCCACGAGATCAAGGCGACGTTCAACACCTGCGGCCTGACGGCGGAACTGTATCCGGAATCGTGCCGGGCCATCGTGCAGCGCGGCCACGAGATCGCGGGGCACACTTACGACCACCGCCCGCCCTGGAAACTGAGTGAAGCCGAGGAGCGGGAGGACGTCCGAAAGACGATCGCCTCTATCCAGGAGGTGACGGGGGCGCGGATCGTCGGCTGGCGCTGCCCGCGCGTGCAGCCGAGCCCGCAGACCTTCCGCATCATGGTGGACGAGGGATTTGTCTGGGACAGCAACTTCCTGAACTACGACCTGCCCTACATGCTCGACGTCGGCGAACGGAGCCTGGTCGAGATCCCCTACACCTTCTCCACCGACGACCTCCCATTCATCTACGGGTCCGGACCATCGTACGGTTTCCCCGCCCCCCGGAACACCCCGGCCGATCTCTTCGGGATCTGGAAGGACGAGTTCGACGTGCTCTATGCGGAGGCGGGGTCGTCTCCCAAGATGTTCATCTGGCAGAATCACCCCCTGGTCATGGGCCGCGCCCACCGCGCGCGTTACTTCGACCGGTTCCTGGGGTACCTGCGGGAGTTTCCCGACATCTGGTTCGCGCGGATTATCGACGTCGCGAACCTGTGGCTGGAACATCACAACACGCGATGATCGCGGCGACGGCGACACCTACGACCGGGCGCCCGCGGGGAGGGGAGCGATGCTAGGCCGCTCGTTGGTAATCGACACGCACCATCATTGGATGCCCGCCGACCATCTGCACGCCGTGGAGCAGTTCATGCGCGACGGCGACACGGCCCGCAGGCGGGATCGGACGCTTAGCGTCATTCGCCGCGGCGTCCCGGTCCACAACATGGACGCCACATTGATCGCGAACGTCGACGCGCAGGTCGCGGACATGGACGATGCCGGCGTGGACGTGGCCGTGCTCTCATTGGGCCTCTGGCTGGAGTGGATCACCACCCTGCCGTTGGCCCGCGCCGTGAACGATGAGCTGGCGGAGATCCAGCGGAAGAGCGCCGGCCGGTTGATCGGCTGCGCCCACGTCCCGCCCCTCGCCGACGGGGCGCAGGACGAGCTCATCCGGGCCGTACGCAACCTCGGCCTGCGTGCCGTGAACCTGAACACGCACGTGGAGGGGAAGTACCTGCACCATCCGGACTTCCGGCCGTTCCTGCGCACGATCGCCGAGCTCGCCGTCCCCATCGTGCTGCACGCCAGCACGGACGCGCCGGTCGTCGCCGCGCTGCAGGGGGACGGCACGATGCTGTCACGCGTCATGGACCAGACGGCGCTGACAGTCTATCTCCTCTCCAGCGGCCTGCTCGAGGAGCTGCCCGCGCTTCGCTTCATCATCCCGCACATGGGCGGCAGCTTCTTCGCGATCCGCAAGCGGATCGGGTTCGGCTACTGGCAGAGCCCCCTCAGCGCCCGTGCCGCCGGGCTCGAGCGGATGTGGTTCGACACCGCGCCGGGAGTCTGGGACCCGATCGACATCGCCTACTGCGTGGGGAACAGCGGGATCCGGCGCACGGTGCTCGGCACGGACTATCCGACATTTCAACCCTGGATGAAGCGCGCCGTGGAGGTCGCCCAGGCCGCCGCCCTGACCGGGGAGCAGCGGGACGCGCTGCTGTGGGGCAACGCGGCGGAGCTGTTCCAGCTGCAGCCGGTGCAGGTGTAGGGAGCGTGTGCCATCGAGGCCGCGCGGTGGATGAAGTCAGAATCCCAAGAGAGGTGAGGCAGACATGGCGGAGTTCATGGAGATCACTCGTCGCCGCTTCTTAGAACAGGCAGCACTTGCCGTCGGCGGCGCGATGCTGGCGGGGCCGCTGTCGAGGGTCGCCCTCGCCGCCCCAGCGGCGCTGCCGCGGCCGGAACTGCGGTCGTTCAAGTTCGGGTTCGACCTGCCGAACTACCTCGGGCAGGTCGCGCACTGGGTGGCCCTGGAGAAGGGATACTTCGCACAGGCCGGGTTCGATCAGATCGAGGTCATCAACTCCTCTGAGGTGCTCGCCGGTGTCGTGGGCAACAGCCTGCTCCTGGCCACGGGCGACACCGACGTCATCTTCCTGAGCGCGGCCAAGGGCATCAAGCTCGCCTACCTCGCCACGAACCAGGAGCGCGAGTACCGGATGTTCATGGTCGGACCGGGCATCGCGACCGCCGCGGACATGAAGGGCAAGACGGTCAACGGCGGGGCCGGCGGACCCGATGCCCGCCCCGCGTTCAACACCCGGACGATCTTGAGGAAGCTCGGCCTCGATCCTCAGCGGGACGTGCAGTGGGTCTGGGTCGGTCTGGACGCCGGCATGCAGGCCGTGATCAGCGGCCGCATCGCTGGGAGCCTGGCTCAACCCCGCCACGAGTTCCCGCTCTACGCGGCGGGGGGCAAGTTCATCTACCGGGAGCTCGCCGACTCTCCGCAGTCCGGGATCTTCGCGAACCTGGACGCGATCCAGAAGTATCCGAACACGATCACCGCATATCTGGCGGCCACGATCCGCGCCCGTCAGTACATCGCCCGAGACGTGGCGGCGACGAGCAGCACGCGGGACGAAGTGTTCGCCATCCTCGAGAAAAATGGCATCCGGGTGGCGGAGGCCCTGCGGAGCGCCCACCAGGCCAGCATGCTCATCGTCAGCCCTGACGCGGGCTTCCGGATGGAAGCTATGGACCGGCTGGTCAAGGAGTCGCAGGAGGTCGGCGCGATTCCCAAGCAGTTCGACTGGCAGCGGGCTATTGACGTCAGCCTGCTCCGGAAAGCCCAGACGGCCGTCGGCCTGCCCATGCGACCGCGCGCGTAGCAGTCACGGCCGCACGCGGCTGCGCTCGACGGCGTGACGGCGGGTCGGGTTCCCGGCCCGCCGTCACATCCTCGTCGATCGAGGAGACGCCATGAAGAAGGTGCATCTCTCCCTGGCCTGCGGGGACTACGAGCTGACGCGGCCCCTGGCCGAGGGCACGGTCACACCGGAAGGTATTGATCTTACCGTGCTCACCGGCCCGATGCCCGAGCGCAACTGGCGGATGAGCCGGTTTGAGGAGTTCGATGTCTGCGACTACTCCCTGTCGGGCTACGTGGTGGCGCGCGCGCTGGGGCGCAGGTTCACGGGCATCCCCGTCTTCCTGCAGCGCCGGTTTCGCCACGCGTACATCTTCGTCAACACGCGGGCCGGCATCCGCCGGCCGTCCGATCTGGCCGGACGGCGGGTGGCGATGCGCGAGTGGATGGCCACGACCGGCGTCTGGATGCGCGGCCTGCTGAAGCATACGTACGGGGTGCCCACGGAGACCATCGAGTGGTTGACCAAAGACGAGGAAGACGTGCCTCTTGATCTGGCCCGGTTTCAGCACCACCGCGTGCGGCGGCTGGAGGGGCCGCGACCCCTCGACGAGCTGCTGATCGCCGGCGATCTCGACGCCGTCATCTACTCGGAGACCCTGCCTTCCGTCCGGCAGCGCCGGCCCGAGGTCGCCCCGCTTTTCGCCGACGCGAAAGCGGAGGAGATCGCCTACTACCGCGCCACGCGTATCTTCCCCATCATGCACGTCACGGTGATCAGGGACGGCGTGCTGGCGGAACATCCCTGGGTGGCGGGCAGCCTGTTCGCCGCGTTCGAGGAGGCGAAGCGGATCTGCTACGCACGCATCCGCGACCCGCGGCGGCTTCCCTACGCGTGGATCGGAGCGCTCGGGGAAGAGCAACAGGAGATCCTCGGCCCGGACCCGTGGGCCTACGGCGTCGAACCCAACCGGCACGTGCTGGAGGCGTTTCTAGAGTACGCCGTAGAGCAAGAACTCTCGCCTCGCCGGTGGGCCGTCGAGGATCTTTTCCATCCGTCCGTGGTCGGGACGGTTCCGGCGTACTGATCCCTTCGGCGGCTGCAGCGATCCCGGACCCGAAAGGGACGGGACACGACGAACGCGGCGACCGGCCGCAACCGGTGCCGCGCTCGTCCTCACCAGACAGGAGAATTGCTACATTCCCATCTTCTTCTTCTTGGCCTTCTTCTTCGCCATGGTCTCACCCCCCCTCGGTCCGGATATCAGGGCAGCGGTGCAGGCCCCAGATACGCCCCCTGGCTGAGGAGGGTCCGCTGAATCTGCTTCACAAGGGCCGGGGTGCGCGCCAGATCCGCTGGGGTGCACCCCGTCTTGGCGCAGATCGCGGCGGCCACACCGGCGGCCTGGCCCAGGGCCATGGTCGTCGGGATGACCCGCGCGGAGCCGGCGGCCTCGGAGGTCGCGGAAAACGCCCGCGAGGCGACCAGCAGCCCGTCGCCCGTGCGCGGGATCAGGGTCTTCAACGGGATCGTGTAGACATGCCGCAGCGGAGGATGCGGGCTGGTCCAGGTCGGCGTGTAGGGGTGGATGTCGATTGGATACGAGGCGACGGCGATCCGGTCCCAGAAGACCCGCCGGCGGACGATGTCGGCGCCGGTCAACGTCTGGACCCCCGCGACATGCCGGGTCTCGCGCACGTACAACTCCGGCGCCTCATTAGCGAGCTGCGCCTGGGCGAGGCCAGGAACCGTGCGCATGAATTGCACCAGGTGGGGAAGCTCTCGCTTCGCTTTGGCCATCCCCTCGGCGAGCGACGCCGGCATCGTCCCATCGACATGAAAGATCTGGAGGGTGTTGACGAGCACCGTGCCGTCGCGCTGCAGGGCGAGGTTGAGGCCCAAGACTCCGGCGTCGGGCTGCGTGGGCTTGTAGCCGCGCATCGCTTCCCAGTATCCCCAGGCGGCCTTCCCGTTTACTCCCCAGTAGGCGCGATCCGCGTTGCGCTGCGCCATGATCGCCGCGGTGAG
>Ga0209341_10002955_pt1 | contig 15984 bp, 10 predicted proteins | sample RifCSP13_2_FD_184020 | JGI IMG/M metagenome (GOLD analysis project Ga0209341, IMG submission 184020) | Soil microbial communities from Rifle, Colorado - Rifle CSP2_sed 13_2 (SPAdes) (version 2) | ecosystem: Environmental > Terrestrial > Deep subsurface > Rock core/Sediment | place: Rifle...
CGGCATTGTCTAAGGCTTGTCCGGCTGTTCGAATCACGAACAAATCACCGAGTCCTCGGTCAAAAACGAGTTCTGGTGGAACTCGTGAGTCCACACACTCAAATATAATAGCAAAAGGGTTTTGACCTTTAGCCACGTCTGTACGTCGCTCAGCGGTCAAGTTGGGATGGATCGGCTTCATGGCTACAAACCTCTGGTTGCCTTCTTTCAATGTTTGAAGAGCTGCGTCAGCGCTTGTGTCAGTAGGCAATGGCGCCGATGCGGCATAGGACACTGGTGTTAGCTTGTGACCCAATAGAAAAGCACCGATAGAAGTCAAACCTGATAAATGTAAGAATTCGCGCCGTAAAAACTCATGTTTTGTTGACATATTAAGCCCTCCTTTACTAATAATTTTAACTTAAACCGCTACTATTTCGGCACAATCTTCTAGATCTTCCATTTTTTAAGAAAAGGCTTCATCCAAAAGTCGTATATGATCCTGAGTCAATCTCCAGCCCGAAGCATCGCAGTTCTCTATTGTCTGGGCTACACTGTTAGACTTTGGTATAGCGATGTGGCTAAATTGATCGGAGAATGTAGAAATCAACATATTAATCTTGAAAATTATAGGGGTGGTTCTTGTTACAGCAAAGAGGTTCAAGCGGCAGAATACTTTTTAAGAATTCAGACAGGAATTAAGGAGATCCCAGCATTCCGTTTGAAGGAGGCTCAAAATAAAGATAATGATAGCTCAACAATTGAATTCCTTTCACTACAGGAGGGAAAAACTCATCTTGTCCATATACAAATTGATGAATCAGCACTTAGTAACAATACAAGTTGTAAAGATAAGAATAAGTCACCAATGGCACAATTTAAATTGATCTAGTACAAAGAGATTTAAAATTTACACTCTAATGTAATCCTGGCGATTTTAGATTTTCCACAATCCGTAAAAGATAGATGGATTATTTTTTTCTATTGGGTGCAAGAGTCATTGGGATGGGGGATTACAACCATCCGCGCCGCCCGCCATCTCCTTGCATGTATCGGGGTCACTTGTCATGTCACAAAGCGTGTTGTAGTAGTTGCACATACTGTGATTAAATTCGATATCCGTGAAATCGAACGGCCCTGAAATCGGGTTGCCGAAAGTAATCGCTTCTTCGGAATTGACATGCTCATAGAAAAAAACTTCTGGTGGATCAATTATGATTACAGTAGTCGGAGGTAAAGTTGGTACCACATCGTTCGTGTTCACGACCCGCCAGCTCGTAATATTTAAGGGATTGTAAAGATCATCCGTAAAATTGATATTGCCAACTCTGGGGCTGGCAAAGTTATACATGATAGGCTGTTTGAATGATGTATTCTCAGTGAGTTCGGGGACTGCGAGAATGGCTAGGGCGGCACCCAAACTGTGACCAGTGATGAATAGATTGGAGAAGGTGCCTGTGCTGCTTAAGTTGTTAACGGCATTGACGATCAAGTCGTGGATCGTCCCGTAGATATTTGTGAAGCCCTGCTCAGTCATCCCACCGTCATCAACAAAGGTGTAAGGCACTTGAGCAAACATGGCATCGTCAATCCATTCGACGATTGTCTTGGTTCCCCTGAACACCACATAGATGTTGTCGTCCTTCGTCGCAATGAAAGCGATTGGGATGAGTTCGCTCGGAATTGGCTCTCCCTCAAACGCTTCAGGGGTTAGAATCTGCACCACCAACTGGTAAGGCGGTGGCAGAGTGAAGGTTTCTCCTTGCTCAAAATCCGTTAGCATTTGATAGGCTTGTAGGGAGAGACGTCCAAGCTCGAGAGCAGTATCAAGGTCAAAGGGAGATTCAGGTGTTGGTAAAGAATCTGCACGGCCACTGTCGCTGTTACAGGCTGTGGTGAGAATGGTTATTGCTAAAAGTGCGACGCAGATGACTGAGTATATAAACATTTTCCTATTCATAATTGTCTCCTCCATACTTATGCTTTAGTACTGTAAATCAACTTTTTTGTCAGCTTGATGTCCTTATTAAAATACATCTCACCTCGAACCGAACTTTGCTAAGTGGAAGTTTCCAATTATCTCGTAAATAAAACACTAGACAAATCACACCCTTTTATCAAGACATTTTACTCGCTTGGTTTTACATACCTCCTCACTGTACTGCCTTTTCTACCTTCTCTAAGAAAAACCTTTGTCCAAAAGCTCTATCTGGGCCTGAGATAAGCGCCAGTCAGAAGCATGACAGTTCTCTATAGTTCGGGCTACACTGTTAGACTTTGGTATAGCGATGACATTTGGTCTTGATGTGCACCAGTTCAGTGCCACTTGTGCTATGGTTTTTTGTACCCCATTTGCTATCTGCTCAAGAACCTTCATTTTATGGCTACTTATAAACCCAATATTTTTTGTTAGACTACCATTATCCAATGGAGTGTAGGCTATGATTGTCACTTTATGCTTCTGGCAATAAGGTAGCAAATCTCTCTCTATTTCCCGATTGTTCAAATTATACAAGACCTGGTTGGATACGATTGGATAGTTTCTCAAAAATGACTGAGCCTCTTTTAGCTCATCGGTTAAGAAATTACTGACCCCTATGTATTTGACCAAACCAGAATCCACAAGTTTTTCCATAGCGCGGATGGTTTCCTTAATTGGGAAGCGCGAATTAGGCCAGTGAATCTGGTACAAATCAATGTAATCCGTATTTAGGAGACGGAGGCTTCCTTCAGCAGCTCTTAGCACATCATCATAACCTAGATGTCTTCCCGACACCTTGGTAGCGACAAATACTTTGTTACGGATGCCCTTAATAGCCTGCCCTACCACGTCTTCAGTGTAATACCCTTCAGCAGTATCAATAAGGTAGGCGCCAAGTTCGATCCCATTGCGAAGTGGTTCTACCCCACCACTATAATTCCAGGTACCTAGCCCGATCTCTGGCACCATGGTACCAGTATTACCTAAGTTCTTAAGTTCCATGCCCAGTTCTTTTTTTACTGACTATTTTATTATCAACGAAATTCTTAACTTTATTTCAACCCTACAAGTGGGCATAGAATCAACACCCCTGCAAGGACGATAACATAGCCCACAACATCAAGCAGAAATCCGTATTTAATCATTTTTGTTATTGGTATAAGCCCGGAGCCATAGACGATTGCATTTGGGGCTGTGGAAACAGGGAGCATAAAACCGAAACTTGCTCCAATACCAACAGCAAGTGCAGGGATGACAGGGCTTATTCCTGCTGATATAGCAATCGCAATTATGAGGGGAAGAAGCAAATTCGCTGTTGCTGTGTTTGATGTGATCTCTGAAAGTGTAACAGCGAGAAAAAGTCCCAATGCCGCTATAGACGTAACTGACATTGCACCTGTAATTTCTACAAGCGACTTACCTATCACTTCAGCAAGCCCAGTTTTAAACATCATTGCTCCTAGTGAAAGCCCGCCACCGAAAATAAGAAGCGTTCCCCAGTCTATCCCCATCGCCTCTTTTATGGTTATTGTGAACTCTCTTTCTTTCCAATTAGTAGGAAGTATAAAAAGCAAGAATGCTGATATGACTGGCACGACGTATTCTGGAAGCACCCTATCATATATTTTATAAGCATCTGAATCTGTTCCTAAAATGATTCCCAAAAAACCTGGTGATAACCACAGAACCACTGCGATTATAAAGGCTATAAGAACATTTATTTCTCCCTGCCTCCACTTACCATGCATTTGTTTTTGTTCGTTTATCAAGGAGGATAATCCTTTTAAATCCTTAACTGCTAAAGGGCTTGTGAGAGATATTCTGAGCCAGAGAAATATAAACATAACTAGTGCGATAGGAATGCCTACTGACATCCATTTTAGAAAATCTATCTCTATCCCTGCGAGTTCCTCAAGCATTCCTAATGTGATTAGGTTTGGAGGGGTTCCAACTGGAGTACTGATACCTCCGATCGAAGCCGAATAGGCGATAATTAGCATAAGCCCCGTTGAATATTCCTGAGCTCCGAGGCCTTTACTCTCTATATTCGTAATTGATTTCAAGACGCTTAGGATCCCAAGTCCAATTGGTAGCATCATTGCGGTAGTAGCAGCGTTGCTTATCCACATTGAGACGAGGAATGAGACAAGCCCGATTCCAAGCGATAGTGTTGTGCCTGTACGTGAGAAAGCCTTAATTGATAGAATGTCAAAAGCAAAGCGGCGATCCAGGCCTTGGGTAGTCATTGCCTTTGCAAGTATAAAGCTTCCAAGTAGGAGAATTATAATTGGGTCAGCAAATGGCGAATAAATAGCTTTAGCACTATCTACTTGAAAAATAATGGCAAGGGTTGGTCCCAAAAGTGCGGCGATGGGAAGTGGAATACACTCAGTTATCCAACATGTAACAGTAAAGGCTACTATGCTCAAAAGCCTGTGCGCTTGTGGTGTGAGAGAAGGTATGGGAATAAAGTAAAGTATCAAAAAGATCAGAGGGGCAAGAAAAAGTCCAGCCGTTCTTCTTATCCTTTCAAATCTATCTTCAGCTAAAGAGGTCATGATAATTTTTGAGGAACAAATGCAAATTCAACCTACTTAAATTTAAGTGAATGAGGTTATCCTACATTAGACCAACTTGCTAGTATTATAATATGGTTCGGATTGCCACTTCGTATCAGATCGCTTCGTCTCCTTCGCCAAACTCTTCACTGCGTTCAGAGTTGAGTCGCACCAGGGGATGGTGCTCCTACAAGGGGGACTTTTTGTATCGTCCAGAAACCTGTAGGAGCGGCTTCTAGCCGCGACCTTAGATTGCATCGAGCCTGTCGTGAGCTTGTCAAACGGCTTGTCTGGGTTTGATGCCGGATTATGATATTTGAATTATTAAACAGGTAATAATCTAACAGGGTTGGCAACGAGTCTTGCTCGCTGCCGACCGCCTACTATTCTTAACCACGCTCTTCCATCAGCCTTAAGAATTCATCAAAAAGATAGGCTGAGTCATGAGGGCCGGGCGATGCTTCGGGATGGTACTGAACTGAGAAAAGTGGATATTCCTTGTGTCTTAATCCCTCAACCGTTTTGTCGTTTAGATTTACGTGGGTAATTTCAACATTACTACCTAAAGAATCTGCATCCACTGCAAACCCATGGTTCTGTGATGTAATTTCAACCTTACCTGTAAGAAGATTCTTAACGGGTTGATTAGCGCCCCTATGACCAAACTTTAGCTTGAATGTTCTTCCGCCAAGAGCCAAGCCAACTATTTGATGTCCAAGACATATTCCAAAGATCGGTTTCTTCCCGATTAGTGTCCTTACACTCTCGATTGCATAAGAAACCGCAGCAGGGTCGCCCGGACCATTAGATAGAACTATGCCACCTGGATTCATGGAAAGAACCTCATGAGGTGGCGTACGAGAAGGAACAACCAACACTTCGCATCCAGTATCTACAAGTCTTCTTAGGATATTCCGCTTTATGCCGAAGTCGTAAGCAACAACCCTGAAGTGTTTTTCGAGCTTTGTTTGCTTATCATAATACGGGCTCCAACCCTCACTTCCTGTCACCCACCTGTAGGGTTCGGTACAGCTCACTTCCGTGGCGAGATCAATTCCTACAATAGAAGGGGATGCACGCACCTTCCTTAACAAGCTCTCTTGGTCCATATCAACTGTTGATATAACACCGCGCTGCGCTCCATATGTGCGAATTCTTCTTGTAAGCTCCCTTGTATCTATCCTTTCAATCCCGACTATCCCATGCCTGGATAGATAAGAACCCAAATTCTCACAAGAACGCCAGCTGCTTGGAACAGACCAATATTCATTTACGACAAAGCCTCTCACAAAAGGTCTTATTGACTCTACGTCCTCTAGATTAACCCCATAATTTCCAATCTCTGGATAAGTCATAACAACGATCTGACCATTATATGAAGGGTCGGTGAGAACCTCCTGGTAGCCTGTAATTGATGTATTAAACACTACCTCACCGTAGGCTTCCCCAATAGCTCCAAACCCCTCACCTTCAAATACAGTTCCATCTTCTAAGACAAGAAGCGCTTTCATATTTCGGAGGTGAAAATACATCTTAAACAAATTGTTGTCAAATTAACTTAAGAAGGTTTTCATTATGTGATTCAGGATTTTTTCAATGTAAAGTACAACTTCAATTGACATACAGGTTTAACTTGCTTTTTCCTCCGAAAAATGCACAATGTAATCTACGTTAATACAAAAATGAAGTAGCAGATAGAATGTCGAATAGAATTACTTTAATTGCGGAAGCATTAGGAAATACAGGAAGGGATTTAATAAATCCAGGGCCCTATCCAAATAGAGAGCTTAAACCTATTCATAGGAATTATTGGATAGCGGTTTTTGTCAACCTATTTTTCAAAGGCTACCTTGGAGCAGAGTACATTGATGCTCACAATATTCCTGAGAAGGGACCGGCTATCATAGCTGCAAATCATTTCTCTCACCTTGATGGTCTTATAATTAATGCAGCCTCAATATACGCAAAACGAAGAGCCGTGGTGTTTCTAGCCGCTGCCGATGTTTATAATTCAAATCTAATGTTTCGAATAATGTGTGATCTCGTAAACTGCATTCCTGTAAAAAGGGATGAAAACGATAGAGCCGCATTATTAAAAACGATAAGAGTCCTTCGTCAAGGAGGTCTTTTTGGGATATTTCCTGAAGGACAGAGATCAAGAGATGGAGGTATAGGAGAGGGAAAAGAAGGAGTAGCCGTAATTGCTCTTGCAACGGGTTTCCCTGTAATACCTGTAGGAATAAGTGGTACGTTTGAGGCTCTCCGAAGAAAAACAAAGATTATAAAACCAGCAAAGGTGAGACTTAAGTTTGGCCCTCCACTTGAATTCGAGAGAGAGAGGCACCCTTCACCAGAAAGGGTATCCTGGGTGAAGGATCACATTATGAACGAGATCAAGAGACTCCATTCACAAGCCCTTGGTGGAGAAAAAGAGAAGCTTGCAGCCTAATACCGTACTAAATTAAGTACCAATTACCAAATCACAAATTCCAAGCAAATCTAAAATTCTACATCTTAATCTTCGTGATTTAGAATTTGGTACTTGAAACTTGTTTGTGATTTGGTGCTTGTAATTTGGAATTTTATTTTGATCAGGTTTCTTTAAGCTTTTTCCTAAGTATTTCATTTACTAGCTTAGGATTCGCCTTTCCCTGTGTAGCCTTCATAACCTCACCCACAAAAAAACCAATAAGTTTTTCCTGACCTGCTCTGTACCTTGATGCCTCATCCTGATTTTTTTCGATAACCTGAGAGATAATAGCTTCAATCTCTGCTTGATCACTAATCTGTTTAATCCCCTTTTGTGAAACGATCTCCCCTGCCCCCTTCTTGGTTGAAACCATTTCGGAGAAAACATCCTTTGCTATCTTGCCACTTATGGTGCCATCGTCTATGAGTTTTATGAGTTCAGTTAGCCTTTCAGGTGTGACCGGAAATGTTTTAATTCCTTCCTCTTCCCCTTTAAGCTCCCTCAAAACGTCGGTCATTATCCAGTTACTTACTGTTTTTGGCTTGTCATAGTGCTTTAAGCACTCTTCAAAATATTCCGCAACCTCTTTCGATGCCGTGAGAATTTCTGCATCGTATGGGGGAAGCTCGTACTCTTTAATAAACCTCTCAAGTCTCACATCGGGTAGCTCAGGAAGCGATTCTCTTATCTCTTCAACCCATTTCCCATCCACAAAGACAGGAAGCAGGTCTGGATCAGGGAAATATCTATAATCATGTGCCTCCTCTTTTGACCTCATAGAGAATGTAACACCCTGATTAGAATCGAATAGCCTGGTTTCCTGTAAAACCCTTCCCCCGCTTTCTAGAACTGAGATTTGCCTTCTAATCTCGTATTCAAGCGCTTTTTGAACAAACTTAAAGGAGTTAACGTTCTTTACTTCAGCCTTGGTTCCGAGATCCTTGCTACCTTTAGGTCGAACTGAAACATTGGCATCACACCTTAGACTCCCCTCTTCCATATTTCCGTCACACACGCCGATATACATGAGAATCGAGCGGAGTTTTTTTAGATATGTAACAGCGTCATCTGAGCTTGAAATATCAGGCTCGCTCACGATCTCAATAAGAGGCACTCCAGCGCGGTTTAAGTCTACATAACTCCAGTTTTGTGAGTACTCGTGAATTAGTTTCCCGGCATCTTCTTCAAGATGAATCCTTTTTATTCTAATCCTCTTATTTGAACCATTCGATTTAATCTCAAGCCTACCATCTGTAGAAAGCGGTTCTTCATATTGAGAGATTTGGTATCCCTTTGGAAGGTCAGGGTAAAAATAGTTTTTACGTGCGAATCTTGATTTAGGTGAGACTACACAGTTTGCAGCGAGTGCAGCACGGATAGCATATTCTAGCGCCTTTTTATTTAACACAGGTAACACGCCTGGCATTCCTAGGCAGATCGGACAGACTTGGGTATTAGGTTTGCCACCAAATTTTGTAGAGCAAGAGCAGAATATTTTGGAATCTGTTAAAAGCTGTGCGTGAACCTCAAGACCGATTACGGCTTCATATTCCATCTTGATACCCCTTGATTGTGTTAAATTAATGGTGATTAAACAAAGAGAAGATGTCAAGAATAAGAACTTCGATTAAAAATAAAAAATCTTCGTTAACGTTCTAAAAGTCAGATCACATATAAAGACTACACTCAGGGAATAATCGGACTGAATACATATAAAGCTATCTTTCATAACACAAGCGGTTTTACTGAGATGAAATACGCTGAGGTTTTTATTGAGTTAACTTTGGATAACAGTTACTGATTTTCTAATGCCTGTTGTAAGGTAGCAGGTTTAATCTGCATAAATCATTATTTTATCACCCGCTATAAGTTTCGTTGATTTAAGATTATTCCACCTTTTTATTTGGGAGACTGAAACATCATACCTACTTGCTATTTTATATAGCGTATCCCCGTTTTTAACTCGGTAGTCAATAACGTTTTTAGTATCCGATTTTTGAGATGCTTTTCCACCATTTGAAGATAAAAGAACAGTTCCATTTTGCGGTATTTGAAGTATCTCCCCCGCTTTAAGGTTGCTTGCAGTATTTTTGTTGTTAGCCACCATCAAGCTTGAAAGTTCAACACCATACCGATTTGCGATTTTTTGAAGTGTATCACCCTTCTTAACTTTATACCGAGTTGTGGATTTCGATATCGCTTTCGCACTACTGCTCGTGTTTCTAACACCTTTGGTACCCTTACCCCTGACATAAGCACTACCTGAAGCACCAGGTATTTTTATTATCTGACCTATTCTTATGATTGACCCCTTCATTCCGTTTGCCTTCTTTAAAGTAGATACGCCAACCCCGTAGCGCGAAGCTATCTTTTGAAGAGTATCTCCTCGCCTAACCTTGTAGTATTTGTTTGTATTGCTTTTATAGGATCTTAATACCACTATCTCTAAAGCGCTAATCTCATCGTATTTTGAAGCTACAATTGCTCCAAACCCTAGAGGCACATTGAGGTCATAAGAAAAGCCAGGAGGTGTTGAACTCATTATTAAGCTTGGATTAAGATCCCTTAACCTTTCATAATTAATAGCTGCGATTCTTGCCATGTCACGAAGGCTTCGCTGAGGGGGAACACTCACCTTTTCAAATGGTTCAGGTTCTTGGTACTCAATCCCAGTAAAACCGTATTTCTCAAGATCCCTTGCAATTATCAATGCCGCAATAAGCTTTGGCACATAATCTTTTGTCTCTTCGGGGAGCGTGTATTCAGAGATCTCCCAAAAGTCTGAAACCCTATATGTTTCAATTGCTGATTTTATTCTGTTTTCACCTGCGTTATATCCAGCAGCAGCTAGCTCCCACGACTCAAACATAACATAAAGATCCTGGAGATAATCCGCAGCAGCTCGAGTTGATTTTTCCGGGTCCATCCTTTCATCAACCCATGAATCAATCCTAAGTCCGTATCGCCTAGCTGTAGAATCAATAAATTGCCAAGGTCCGACAGCTCCCTTTCGTGACCTAGCACGTACATTAAATCCACTTTCAATCATTGCAAGATAAACAAGATCAGGGGGCATATTCTTGGATTCTAAAATCACTTTCATCATTGGGATATATTTACCCGAGCGGGAGAGCCATTCGCTAAATATATCGCGCCCAGAGTTTTGAAAATAAACTAGAAAAACTTGAACCTTATCATTCCAAACTACAGGTATGTCAAATTCGCTTTCAGGGATAATTCCGGGAAGATTCTCATGAAACCTTTTTCTTACTTGAAAAAAGTAATAATATGCCTTCCAGGTGTCAGTATAGGGCTTAAGAAGAAAGAAATCAGAAGGCATTTCCTTTGCAAAAGGGCTTTGTTTACTGAACGATGGGCTAGGTTCAACATGAATAATATCACCTTCGGTAACGCCTTCCAACTCCTTTTTCTTTTGAGCGTCATAAAAACTAAAACCAGTCAAATATGTAGACTGGGATTTATATACATGATTTCCTGCACAACCATATAGAAAGGCAGTTACTAAAACTAGCGCGGCTAGGTATTTAAAAAACATTGGTTTGGTTTTATCACAAATCAGAAGATATGTCAATGAAAAATAAAATTGAAAAATAAATAGCCCGAAAAACCGTTCGCCTTGAGCCTGCCGAACGGCGATTATTAGGGTCCGAAAGCTTACGATGAATTATTATGGAGAACTAAGCTTCGACGGGCTCAGGATGAGCGGGTGTGTATCCGCTGGGCTCAAGATGTATCCGGTTGATTAACCTCTGTTTAGACCCGCTATGATTCGTGCCTCAAACCTGATTGGGATATGTAGAGACGTAAAATTTTTCCGTCTCTACTATAAAGAACCAAAGTGCTTCTATCACATAATAGGCAGCAGGGGATATTGCAAAGTCAATTGTCAACGGGCTGACACATTATTCACTTTTCGACCCACATGAAAAATCAAAAGTATCAGCCTGCATTCTATCCTCCCAAAGTAGGGGCTGATGCCCTCATCGGGATCTGAGGTAGCGACCAAGAGGGAGGATTTTAGGGAACCGTAGCCCTAAAAGCTTGTTCGGGGAACGCACCCTACATTTCTCTCTATAACTAAATACTTTGTTAATAATAAGAAATTTAAAATGGAAAAACCATTTTAAAACTAAGTAAGATAGTAAAGTATTTAATCGAATCAGGCAGGAATTCTAGCCTTATTGAGACATAATTTAGATGATAACAATTCTACTACCCATTTCAAACATTCTTACTTAATTGATTGCTAGCACCTAAATACAACCCCCTCTTGAATGTTAATGGAAGCTCAGCATAATAGAAACTCTAATTAAGCAATTTAAATGTTAAAGAGAAGAAAATGAGGTTGTCACCCGCCTAATGAGAAAATTTCTAGGGACGTTTATTACTTGTTTTCTTATTCTAATTGCCGTCTCTCTTTCCTTAAACTCAGCCCACGGTGAAGCCAATAACCAAATAGTTCGAATTTCAAAAATAAAGATAAAGGGCGCAGACCATGTTTCTATTAAAGGAATAAAAGAAAGGATAGGGACAGAATTCCCATCAATTCGACCGTGGGCTAAAGACCCTGAGTTTGACGAAGAAATCCTAAAAGATGATATGGTGAGAATTCAAAGGCTTTATGCAGATCACGGATACTACGACGCCAAGGCGGAATACAAAATCAAATACAACGATAAAAGGGACAGGGTAGAAATTACAATTAAAATAATAGAAGGACAACCCGTTATTCTTCAGGATTTGAATATAGATATACCAGATGACCTTAATGAAGACATAAAAAAAGATATAGTTGACTCATTACCCATTAAGGTAAATAAAAGATTTTCCTCTATAAAATACCAACAAACTAAGGCTTTAATCTCGGACATACTATCAAATAATGGATACCCTAAAGCTGTCGTCGAGGGTGAAGCAATTGTAAATAGAAAAGAAAAATGGGCAAAAGTGAGTTTAAAGATAAATCCTGGATTGCTTTATAGATTTGGTTCAATCAGTGCTGAAGGTAATGAGAAGGTTGAAAGCTATGTAATTACAAGAGAAGCCACCTTTGAAAAGGGGGATATTTATTCTACAAATAAACTCAATGACACCCAAGCAAGAATCTTTCAACTCGGACTTTTTAGTTCCGTACTAATAGACACTGATTTAAAAGAAGAAACAACAACTGCAGATGTAAAAGTAAAGGTTAGAGAGAGAAAACTAGGTGAGGTTAAAATAGGTGCAGGATTCGGCACAGAAGACCTATTTAGGGGGCAAGTCATATGGACAAAGAGAAACTTTTTTGGTGGCGGACGAAGGCTTCAGCTCTCAGCCAGTGCTTCATTCATCACGCAGAGGTTCTTAGTAAGTTTAATACAGCCCTATATAATTGGCGGCGGGACTGAGCTCGCAGGAAGCATTAATTTTGAAAGAGACGATTTCCCAGGATTCAAGGCTGGAAGCATTGTAGGCACGGTTGGTGTTAGAAAGAGATTTTCACAGGGTTTTGGCGGATTCGGCTCCTTCAATGTCCAAGCCTCGCGCCTTTCTGATGTATCAAGTGAAACCGAACAATTTATAGAACGTAATAATTACTTCGTAACCTTTTTTAACTTTGGAATAACGAGAAACACAACAGATAATATCTTTAACCCAACACGCGGTACTGTGGCCCTCTTTGTGCTCGAGCCCTCTTTTAAGACACTTGGCTCGCAGGTGAATTATATAAAGGGAACCGTTCAGCTTTCAGGTTATAAAGAACTCTTAAACGTGGTTTTTGCGAAAAGCATTACTGTGGGATTCATACAACCGTTTGGGGGCGATGGCACATTCGATGTCCCAATTTTTAAAAGATTTTTCGCAGGTGGAAGCACAAGCATGAGAGGCTTTCCGTTTCAGAAACTCGGACCTCTTGATGCTAATGAAGACCCAATTGGTGGCAACTCACTTCTTGTGGGGAATTTTGAAATAAGATTCCCAATCTACAAGGATTTCGGCGGAGTGGTTTTTTTTGATTATGGAAACGTTTATAAAGATGAGTTTGATTATAGACTCGATCAGCTTAAATACGCACCTGGCGCAGGGTTAAGATATAATACGATAATAGGACCTATTAGATTCGACTTTGGTTACACACTTAACCCTGAGCCAGGAATTAGAAGGTATCAGTTCTTTTTCAGTATAGGCCAAGCGTTCTAATGCAAAATAGCAAATATGTTTGACCTAAATTAGTGCGTTAAACAACCTTGATTTTTTATAATAGCAGTTTTTCCTATGTAAATAAGTTATTCGTATTCTGCAGTCTAAAATGTAACCGAAAGGGTATTGGTTCTGCAATTTAAAAAAGTAACCGAAATAACGAAGTAATGTAGGGTAAGGAGCCATTTTTTGCTCTATCTTACTTTTATGATGGATATGCACTCAAGAAACCAATACCTTAAGCAGTTAAGAATCGAATATTTAAGAACCAAATCAAAAAAGGTAAAAGGCAGACTTTTAGATGAGGCTCAGAAGAGAACTGGTTTGAGGAGAAAGTATCTAATCAGGAAATTGAGGGTTTTGAGTAATCTTGATAAAAAGAGGGTAAAGGGGAGGAGAAGAAAGCAAGTGTATGATGGAGATGTAAAAGTAGCCCTAGTTAAGTGCTGGGAGATATTTGACTACCCATGTGGGCAGAGACTAAAACCACTACTTAGTCAAGAGGTACAGAGGTTAAGGGAATTAGGGGAGTTAATATGCTCCGATGAGGTAGCAGACAAGTTAAAGAGAATAAGTGCAAGAACAATTGATGAGAAACTTAGGCATCAAAAAGAGGTAGAAGGACTAAAAAGGAAGTATCATCGTAAGAGTTATCCCCTTCTTTATCAAAAGATACCTATTAAGCTCTCTTACGAGCAGGACAGGACACAACTAGGTAATATCCAGATAGATTTAGTAGAACACTGTGGTCAATCTGCCAGGGGGGAATATATGAATACCTTATCTACTACTGATATAACCTCTGGGTGGTGGGAAGGAGAAGCTGTGATGGGCAGATCTCAGGAAGTGGTGTTTAATGGCTTAAAAGGAGTAAGGAATAGATTTCCTTTTGCCTTTAGAGAAATCCACTCAGATAATGGGACAGAGTTCATTAATTGGCACCTTCTTAGGTATATCAACAAAGAGAATCTCGGATTCTCCCGGTCAAGACCGAATAAGAAGAATGATAACTGCTTTGTGGAACAAAAGAACTGGACCCATGTTAAGAAGTTTGTAGGTTATTTCAGGTATGACACCAAAGAGGAGTTAGGAACACTTAATGATCTATACCGGAATGAACTTAGAGTTTATAAGAACTTCTTTCAACCAGTGATAAAGCTGATTTCTAAGGAAAGAATAGGAGGAAGAGTACATCGGAAGTATGATGATCCTAGAACCCCATATCAGAGGGTAATGGAGTCAGGTGAGGTTGAACAAGGGGTGAAGCAGAAGTTGATGAAAATCTATATATCTCTAAATCCGGCTCAGCTCAAAAGAGCGATAGATGACAAGTTAAATAGACTTTACAAGGTTTATCAACAGAAAAATAAGACACAAGGAGTAGCCTTAGGAAAGAAAATAAAACCAAACACAGTTACCTTTTTAATTGCAAACACACAACCACTTTCGGTTACCTAGTTAAATTGCTTGACACGTATTTACAAGATCCTAGTGCTGGATCTTTGTTCAGGCGAAAAGGAAGGGACAGTATCGTCAGGCAGTGTAACTGATTAATTATTTTAATTTGATAATTCTCTGTAGTGCTACAGGGCTTCCAACGTCATTGCGAACGCGTTCACTGAGCCTGTACTGAGGAAACCGAAGTGCTCAGTGTAAACTCCGCGAAGCAATCCCCTATCTAGATTGCCTCGTCACTTAGTTCCTCGCAATGACACTTCTGTGCTGTCATTGCAATGACCAAAGAGACTATCTTTTCCATGCTGATGTCTAATCAGAGTTCGTATATGTTATAATACGAATTCCAGAGATCATGCGTAATAAAGTTTTTGTAATTATTGGAGCTTTATTAGTTTTTGTGCTCATTGTCATTATCTCAATCTCAATCTTCTCACAAACAGACCTTTTTAGAAACACCTTAAGAAGCTTTATAGAACAGACTATAAGTAACGCTACAGGACAGATTTTTACTATAGGAAAAATTGAAGGAGACTTGATCCATGGGCTCAGGCTAAAAAACGTTTCCTTTATGATTGATGGTGAGCCATTTGTACAAGTAGAAGAGGCCTATGTTCAGTACTCAATCCCCTTGATATTAGATAGCTCAATGCTCTTTAATAGAGTAATCCCTTTAAAAGATATTTCAACAAGAGGAGTAAGTATAAACTTTACTGAAGAAGAAGAAGGAAATTGGAATGTAGAAAAGCTAGTCCCTAAGAAGGAAGATAAACTCAAAGAGAAGATAAAGACAACACTTAGTTGGAGCATCCTTATTCAAGATTCACTCCTCAATGATGCAAGAATCACGGTACAGGATAGTAGGAAAAAAGATATCCTTAACCTCGAGATTTCTAAAATGGATTTCTCGCTTAAGATGCTAGGTTTAACCGATAAGATTGATGTTGATCTGAAAGAAGGAGATTTATCCATAAATCAGAACCAATTCAATATAAAAGGGCTTTCAACAAATTTCATTTATACCGAGGATGAAACACAGATAAAAAAATTAGAGGGGGATTTGAATGAAATAAAGATCAAATTTGACGGGGAGCTTGACGACTTTATAGAACCAAGATTTGAATTCAAAGCCGCAGCATACGGTATTGATATAGAAGAAGGTGTTTTAAATCTAGAAGTGGAAGATGCTAAAGGACAGTATAAAAGTCTAAACGACATACAAGCCGATATTAAGCTTAAGCTGCTCGATTCGCAAATCATGGGGAAAAAGGTTCAAGGTTCGATTGAAAAGATTAAAATGGCTGGTACTAAGTTAGAAATACAAAAGGGAGTAATTAAAA